>Ga0187846_10000009_pt1 | contig 113878 bp, 240 predicted proteins | sample TC_taG_FD_161473 | JGI IMG/M metagenome (GOLD analysis project Ga0187846, IMG submission 161473) | Biofilm microbial communities from the roof of an iron ore cave, State of Minas Gerais, Brazil - TC_06 Biofilm (v2) | ecosystem: Environmental > Terrestrial > Deep subsurface > Cave > Wall... | reverse complement strand
CAGCCAACATCTTCTCACGGGTCGTCATTCTCTTCCCGTGGATGGTCTCCCGGAAAATCCGCTCTGCAACCGCAGCCTGCACGCCCTTCGGAACGATTCTCACAGGCTTGGCAGCCTCAGACTGCTTTGCCTGCTTCTGCCGCTTCCTCATGGCCTGCTTCTTGGCGTACATAGTGGACGGGTAGTTCTTGGTGTAGTCGCCCTTATCGCCAACCTTCACGTCCCCGCCAACCGCATCCTCTGCCATGGCTTCCTCCTCGTCCTCACCTTCGCCCTCAACTTCGGCGTGTTTGGCTTCATCTTCATCTTCAGCCTCAGCCTGAGCGACTTCCTCTTCGTCCTCGCCGTCCTTGTCGTCGCCGTCGCCAAGACCCTGCAATTCGTCTACCAGAGAATCAACCTTGGACTGAACATCGTCCGGTAGGTTGTCCAAACCCTGAAGAGCAGAAACCGCGTCCGCTACATCACCATCAGCGCCGTTAGCGTCTGCATCCTCAGTCTCTTTCTCTTCCTCAGCCTCTTCCTCTTCCTCATCCTCAGCAGCCATGTACTTAGCGAAGGCTTCATCCTCATCCTCGGACTCACCTTCTGCCTCTTCCTCGTCCTCGCCGCCCTGTGGTCCGCGAACAGCGGTGCTGTCCCGACCCTCATCCTCTTGCTCGTCTTCAGCCTCAGTTTCACGCTCGTTCTGTGCGGACATATACGCTTCCGCAGCGGCCATACGCTTCTCGAATTCACCCATGCGGGCCTCAACCTCAGCCATCTTTCCGTCCTCTGCTTCAGCCGCTTGCGTGGCCTGCTTTTCCGCCATGGACGTTCCTCCTACTGCTTGCGAATCAGTATTGCTATCCTTGTTATTATTACCCTTATCATCGTCAGATTTGATATCTTCATGAGTAGAGTCAGCGTAGATTTTCTCCAACTCAGAAATCTGCGATGAGAGTTTGGTGTCGTTCATTTTCTTCAGCGCATCAATCACATCTTTAACTTGCACAGCAGTCATACGTCCCTCTTGCAAAGCACGCTTCATAGATTCTTTCAATTCAACAATTCGTCCACCCGCGCCCGCCTGCGTAACAAGATCGCACGACTTGGCTTCAACGAACTGCGATACCGCGTGCCATTCCTCACCGCCTACATCCGTGGGCGTTGTGATTCCCGTTGCGTTGATAGAAAGTCCAACAAGATCACCGCCCTGCGGGTCTCGTGCCTTCTTGAGAATCGCACCATCCAACAGGCTCCGCACCCAATCAAACGACCGGCCCGGAATCGTAATGAGATCAGCGCACAAAAGCGACTTGCCTGTATCCTGCTCTTCCTCGGGATGTGAATTCTCGTACCATCCACACATATCGCGGACGCTACGCTCTGGCCGCGCTTCCTCTTCAATCGTGTCCGGGTGGTCTATATAGCACGGCAAACCATTGAACACCGTCGCGCCCTTGTTGATCGCCTCGGCTGTGTAGAAGTGCTTGTCTCTCGGATTACCCGGACCTTCTCGAAGCAGAATTACCTTGTAAACACCCTTTTGACCCTGCGGGGCATCGTCTGCCTTGGGCGTCGGTGCCTCAATAGATACGGCTTCGTGAAGTTTGCGCGGCTCTGGCATCTCATATGATTCTTACCCACAAAAGAAAAAGGGGCGGCCCACGCCCGCCCCAGATTATACTTGTTATTGTGCCCCTCGAAAGGTGGCCCGAATGGATTATGTAATATCAAGTATAGCGTGCTTAACTCTTGGAGTCAACCCTTGGGTCGTATAATCCCTTGCGAATCCTCGCGGCTATATCCTTCACGTCTGGCACCGGCTTAGTGTGCGCCGCTATATCAAATGGCTTCATCCCTGACGGCAACGGTTGTACATCTTTTGCTCTTGAATCTCCAGTACCACCAGGATTAGCCACCCTTGTGATTCCGTGCGCCGCCAACATTATATGTGCTACAGGACTATTATCCTCAAAAGCATCTCGCGCCGCATACGCAATAGGCCCCGCACCCTTACTACTTGCGCGAGGATGAGCGAACTTCTCATCGTATTGTTTGAGTTGTTCACCGTGTTGAAAGTCCTTAACTTGAATACGATAACCGTTCTTCAGCGTCACCCAATGCTCCATTGGTTCCTCCTTGAATTTCGGCAAGCCTCCAGGCCCAAGGGGCTTGTAATGACCGGGACGCGAACGCCATCCGCCACGCTGCTCACGCATACGATGCTCTTCTACGATTCTCCATGCTAGATGGTCCGCTACGCTAACACTCAAATGATCTCTTGCCATTATACCCTCGTGGCTTGGTCCGCCACAACATACGCTACGGAAGGGTGCATCTGGTACTTATTTGCTAACTGATCTGCCACCCACCGTATGCGCCCGCTTCGCGTCAAGCCCTGCGTTGTGCCTGCCAATTTCGTCCGCGACTGATGGTACAAGTCAACCACCTCAGCCTTGTGCCGGTTCGACACACGACTCGCATCCCAATCGGCCCAATCTTCAAAGAGTTTATCTTGCCAATGAGACGAACCCTTCACGCCCAACTGATTTAACTGCTTTCCTGCTTGCTGCCTGTCACCACGAGAAGCGCCTGTTCTAGTACGATGCACCAACTTCCTTACGCCATCGCGCCATTTTGGGTCTTTATGAATACGCTCCGCGTATTTATCCGTGCGAATCGCCACAGCCGTGCCTCCACCGAGATTAACCTTCTTGACTTCTCGCAAAGACTCCCGAAGAGGAATTACACGGCCATCGTAGGTAATGAAATGCACAGCCGGTTCTTTCTTCTCGAACGTCGCGGCCCCGGTCTTGTCATGGCCTATCCCTCCCGCGTCCATCCTGTGAACAGACTCGTGCTTGCCAATGGCCACCTCTTTCTCGTACCCCTTCCTCGCTTTCGGCGGGTCCGTGACCCCGTGAACGTCAGCGAGGTGCTTCAGGATATCCTTCGTCGGCCTGTCTAAGTCGCTCATCAGGTGCTCGTACTCATTCTTTTCAGACCCCCCACGTTTATTAGCGTCTTGTTCTTCAAGGGATTTACCAATCGTATTCATTTGCGCGAGTCGCGTATTTTCTGGCGTCCACTCGTCGCCAAATAACTTCTTTCCAAGATCAATAGCCCGCTGACCATAACTTGTGAAAAATGTTTGTTTGGCTTGTTTCCAGGATGCTACACGCGCTTCCATGTGCTTTCCTGGTCCCTTCGGCCACGCCGTATAGTAATTCCCAACTTGGTCCGGGAAATCACGAGACGCTGCAAAATTCAATTTCGGCTGACTCTTCACTTGATACTCTCCGCGAGGGTCACCAGCAATACTAACAGGACGGCCACGCCGCGCCGGTGCAGACATCACCGGTCCATCATTCAACATTGCGTCGTCGTCGGCTTCGCGCTGCATTACTTTCGGCTTGATCTTCTGTGTACCCACGCCGTGCGGACCAACATCCAAAATCTTTCCTTCGGGGCTTTTTACATGCGTTACTCCAAACGAATCCAATGCCTTCGCGGCAGCATCAGCGTCTTTAACCTTTACTCCTTTCTGTGGCGCAGCACCATGAACCATCGCGGCTCCGCGCTTCAACGCAAGATTCATCAAATGATCTGTGTCTCCAACGTGCTTCAACGGGTCGGCGTAACGCTCAACCCGCTTCTCTGTTGACTTATCCTTCACCCTTACGTGGTAACCATTTTGGAGAGTAATCCAATGAACCGCAGTACCGGCAGGCGCAACGGGAAATAATTCCCTGATTGGCCGCTTCGAGGTTATTCTCTCGGCAATCTCGATTGCATGAGACATCTACGCCTGCTTACTGCCCGGCAACCCTTTTAAGCCCGTTCGCCCTGGCATATCCTGCCACCGCGTGCCCTCTGGTCTAGTGCTTGGTGCCTTCGGATTCATAACACCAGACGTTCCACCAGGACCATACTGCCCTCCAGGCCCTGGCCAATGCTGTTTACCGCTCGAAGAAATATCCACAAGGTGTCCCTGGGGATTCTTAATCATCGAGACACCTTCCCCGGCTAATTGTTCGCGTGCCGAATCCTGTGATGGACCGCCCATCACACCAGCAATCGGCGCAGGCATGTGTAGCGTCTGCGCCGCAATCCTCATAGAATGACCATATCCTGGCTCATTCTTCATCCGATTAGAAACTTTCTTGGCTTTCTCATCATCGTTAATTAGAAACCGATGGCCTCCAAAAGTAACCCACCCTTCACGAACTCGCCGCCGTCCACGTTCCACCAACCGAGCCGCTATGTGCTCAGCCTTCAAAGCAAACATAGCCTCCTGGCCTTTACGAACTCCATGCGTACTGAAATTAAAACCCTTGTTCATCCCCGTAACGGCATCCGCAAGGTCTGCCTCATCCGCTGGAACCCGCGTCCCGCTGCCTACATGATACGTATTCACTCGCCCATCCTTTGGAAACCACACAGAAAACTTATGGCCATTCGGGTGAGTGAAATTCAAATGCCTATCGTTCGTGCCTCGCTTGGTGTCACGAACCTTATAGCCCGCTCCTTTTGCGGCGGACTTAGCCTGACTAACCAACTTAGACCGACGCCTATCATTGATCTTTCCGGGGAATTCATCTTTATCCCCGAAAAATATATGGCGTCCGTCTCCAAGTGTTGCCCAAGCCATGTCTTCCTACTCCTTGCGCCAATCCCTTATAGTCTGTGGATTGTCGCTACCGTAAACTGAACCTCGTGATTCCCCGCCTTCGAGCCTGTATCATACGTCCACTCCAGAAGCATCACGTGGTTCTCGGTCGGACCCGCACCAAGAAGAACCATGTCCGCTGCCGTCAACTCAATCACGAGATTCCCGTTAACGTCTAGTGTCCCAATGTCGGTATTTAATTCGCTCACGTGATCGCGGGCATGTACGATTGGATACAACGCAACATCCTCATACAACGTCATAACCAGGGTCGTCATTCTCGCCGAACCAATTGCGGCACCGAATTCGTCTACAATCTTGCCGCTGTAGGCAAGCGTTACTCCCGCTGGACGACTGACTGCCGGGTCTATAAACCTAGACATGACTACGCTCCTCTTAGGCTTTCGCCTGTGATATCTGGCATTGCTACTGCTTCGTTCGATACAACCGATTGACTTAGCGCCCTTGAGTTAACAACCATCACCGCATCAATAACCAAGGAATCTCCGGTTATATCAGGAGAAGCCTTAAGGGATTCCGAAAGAATAGGCATTCTCTATCTCCTCGCGTTGAAGATTCCCAACGCCGCTCCTGTCCCCGCCCGCTGTCTCCGCTGTAATGCCAACGTCGCCATACGGTCTGCCGGATTCTGAAGGTTCGGCAACGCCTCTGCTCTGTACCGTGTCAACTGCGCCAAGCCCGAACTGGTGTTCGCCTCACGCTCACCCTTCTTCTTTTTCTCTGGCGGATAATGCGGCTTGTCGCCCTTGCCCTTCATCCACCACGCCAAGGCCCACGGGTTAGAAATCTTGGGATGTGCCTTCATGGCCTTAGTAGTCCCGCTCCACCCAGGAGGACTTACTTCTTTCTGCCCAACCGTAGCGGTGTGGTCTACTGCCGTCGAACCAGAAAAATCATCGCCCTGCTCTTCAAAACCGTTGTCCTTGTAGGACTTTGGCAGCCGCTTCACGAACGCCGGTCCCTTTCGCTTCGCAATGCTCTTGATATTCCGCTTGATTTTCGCAGGGTCCTGATTCCTGGCGCGGCCAATACTCTTCGCCGCGTGCGACACATCTTCTGGTGACACAATCGGGAACGACCGCTTTCTGCCCGCAAAGTCCTTAGAAGGAACCTTGTCGCGGTCTACACCGCCTCCGACATTGGGGTCAAACTGACGCTCCTTCTCAAGCATTCCTGGGTGTGGAGCATCGCCCGCCGACCCACCGCCGCTTTGCCTCTGACGAAGTTTGTCTGGCGGAAGAGTACCCGCCCCCGCCGCGCCTTCACCCTGAAGATGAACCTTACCCTTGTGCTTCAAGAATGCAGGATGCTTACCAATATTCTTCCGCATCTCTGGGTGGCCCATGTCTTCCGCCTCGGCGCGTGGCCGTACAGCCGACACACCCGGCTTCGCAACCGTGACCCTCTTTCCGGTAGCCTTACGTGCGACATCCCAAGGAGACCAATCCTCTGTCTCTGACTCGGGATTCAATGGCGCACCAGCACGAACACGGCCAAGCCCCTTCGGGCCTACGTCGTCCATACCGAAACGACGTGTATATTCTACGTCACCATACTCTTCCTGTCGCTGCCGCTTGCCGCGTAGTTTGCGAATGTCTTCCCTTGCGGCCTCAAGCATCTGTCGCTTCTTGGCGATCTGCTCACGCATGTTATGAGCAAGCCGCGCCACCAACGTTGATTCTCGAAGACCGTGGATTTTGCCCATTAGGTGAAACCTCCGATATACTTTTACCTTATTTCGGCAGCCTTCCGTCCACGTCCCTCACGCTCTTTCTCCCATCCCGACACCTTTACGGTCTTCCCTCCAACCGTAGAGAGGTGTGGCTTACCACCAGCACTATACCGCAATACGTCCCCGCTCTTTCCGGGCACATATGAGGTCTTGATATCCTCCGGCGCTCGTGTTGATTTCTTGCCTGTTACAGTTCGGCGCATATCATCCCAAGGTTTCCAATCTTCACGCAATGCAATTACATTTCCAGCATCGCGCATCGCTTCACGCGCCGTCAAAGATTTATCTTGACCAGACACACCATGCGGCCCATCCCACGGCAACGCCTCATCAATTCCTATCTTCTGCCACGGCTTGCGCTTCAGCATCTTCCCCGGCTTCGGCATATCTGGCCTATCGGTCTGTCTGATAAACGTGTGCTTCTCGCCGCCGTGACCGCGCACATGCGTGTGGCTTGGGCCTTTCTCACGCATAGACTCACCCGCCAAATGGATATGCACGCCGCCGCCACCTCGCTGTCCAGGCTTCTGAAACTTCTGACGCGCCATTCCGGCCAAGCCCGCCGTACTCGGCAATGCCGAACCTGTTCCCGCCGCTGGCCTCGGCAACCCACCGGCACGCACGTCCTGCTGTGGCACAACAGGCTGCTGGCCACGCGGCTGTCCCGCTACGTCTCCCGGCTTCGCTGTTGGCTCCGGTGCCTGCTCCATCTTGGCGTGCGCCGTGTAGACCAAATCACCAGTTCCCTTTTCCTGTCCCTGCACGACGCGCTCAACCGCAACAACGCCGTTATCGCTAAGATGCTTCGCGGCGTCCTGAACGGTCGGACCCTGCACATCCGACATGGACGCGCCCTTACTGGTCAACATCTGTGCCGCCATCAAGGCTTCAGCCTTATCCTTCGAGGGGGCTTTGACGAGATTTCGCGCTGACTGGAAATCCTTCATCCAAAAATGATGATTCCCTACTGTAACCCAATGCCCTCCGGTCTTGTCCAAACTGATAGCGCGGTCTACGTCTGTACTGCTCTGCTCTTCCTTATCGGAAGGAGTACGCCACGACGGCGAACCAATCTCGGCTTCGCGCTGCTTAGCCTGCGGACCATAGTTCTTCATCAACCAATTTTCATCACGGCCCATTACCGCCGTTTTATGGTCCGGGCTAAGGGTAGTTGTCTGGCCACGGCTCCTATCCTGAATAGTACCGATATTCTTGCCATCAACCAACACTTTGGTATGCCGATACCATCCACCAAATTTCTTATTCTTAGGGCCAGTCTGATACTTCACACGGCCCGAAGACCGCGCCGCATCGAAAGCCGTCCAGTCCTCGCGCATGGACTCCATTGGCAACCTCAACTGTGTCCCAATCACCTTAGAATGACTAACATCTACAAAACGTCCAGACAAATTATGTCCAGCATACGTAGGATACCCTAACCGTTTCATGTCATTCTGAAAACTCGCAACCTGCTTATCGTTAGAAAAACCACCAATACGAACCATCATATATCCACGCTGCGTAATTGGGTCATGAAAAGTAGTCATCGCACTTTTTGCCCCTGATCTTTTATACGCCGCAGCGGCACGCTCGTTATCGAACTCGGACCAATCCTCGCGCATAGACTCGGCGGTCTCCTTGGACTGACTGGCAAGCAACTTGAACGTCGCTTCATGCATCTTCGGCACGGGCATCGCAAGAAACTTCTTTCTGTTCTCTGGAGACAATTCATTGTGAACAGCAAGAATTGCCGCTGCGCTATACAAGTCCATCGGGTGACCATCAACCTTACCGTGCTGCTTGTCGTTTACGATTTTCTTCAGATCAGCAAGTCGCTTGGCACCACGCGCCTCATCGAACTCGCGCCAATCCTCGCGCATACTGGACATCATTTCGGCCAGCGCCTTCTTGCGCTTTTGTAGCCAACCCTTCTTGGCTACTCGGTCTGCGATTTCAGAATCGCTGACTTCCCACATAAACGTGCTCCTATTCGTTTTGAGAAATTATCGTAACCCAAATTCCCCAAATAAGAAGACCTATCACCAGCACCATCGCCGCCACGATTCCTAACAACAATAACCATGGCCACATCTTCATTCCACTCCTATTCGATTTGAGAAATTACCGCAACCCATAGCCAAACAAAATAAACTACCGCCAACGCAAACGCTCCGATTCCTAGCAACCACCACCACCACATAGGCTATTCCTCCTTTACGATCTTACAAAATATGTCCACCTCGCTCAGCACACAGTACGTCTTCTTGTCGGGCATGTCCAATTCAACGCCTGCGTACTTCGAGAACGCAACTGTGTCGCCCTCGGCAATCTCCTGCGTCACCGCCGGGCCAACGCTTTTCACGACCCCAATCTGCGGCTTCTCCCTTGCTTGCTGCGGAAGGAAGATTCCGCTTTCTGTCTGCTCTTCAGCCGCCCACACCTCCACCAGCACGTGCTTCCCCAAAGATATCGCTTTGTACCCGCTCACCCCTGGTCCTCCTTCTTCCCGAGTTTGATTACAATGTAGCCGTCCCGCGTGGTCATACCTACAACATCTAAGTCTTCCGCCGCGACTCCCCTAGACCACATCCACCTGTTAGCGCCCTCGCAGACCATACGTGCGGCCCGCGCCAACTCCGGGCACTTCACCATATCCATCACAAGAGCCTTGTTATGAGAAAAGAAGAAACCCCAAGGGTCTCGAATGTGAGGAATAGCCCTAACGGCTCCCATGATCTGCTCCACTCCTATTCTTTCCCAAATCAAAAGGGGCCATGTTAGGCCCCGATTGTCTGTAGATGTAGCCACCCGAAGGAGGCTGTTCATTCATCATGATACCACATCCACCACCACGATACAAGCACCACCACGAACATCGTAGCCGCGAAGACGATTTGCCAAGTCGTCGGCGGCGTGTCCATGACTTATCATTCTATCTTGTCGTCAAGGCAAGCAAATGTCAACGTATTCACGGCCTGCGTGTGGATATCATTGCAGCATGACTCGCATATAGGAACGTCTTCAGAAACATCAATGTCAAACATTTCTATTCCACACGCCATGCAGTACACCAAATAATTGTAGACCTCTCGTGGGTCATACATTACTTCATCCTCTGCACAAGGATGTCCAAAACAGTATTCGTATGCTCCATGTGTTTGATAATTTCCTCGTCGCGCCTTGCGGAATGCTCGAAGTGATTCTCAAGAACACTTGTAACCTTATCGCTACGGTTATGCTCTTTGCGAACCATCCAAACAAAAAGCCCTACCAATGGCCCTATAACAGTCGCAAACAATCCTATCATCGCCGCGACGGCCTGCCAGAAATACGGTTGTGATACAAAATCCATGGCTAATCCTCGCGCTGAAGTATCTCTTCTAAACTCTTACCCTCTGGAGAACGCTCTACCCACCACTGGCGCAAACACCAGTAGTACCAACCGGTCCTACGAAAGATTTTCCAGCGGGAATTCAAAAATCGCTCTGTCACAACCATTGACAGGCAAAGGAGAAACTTCACACGTATTCGAGTATTTCAGTCGTCCAACAATTAGGGCAGAAATCAGTATAATACGGCGCACCCATACTTCCACCGCTTATCACACGACGCCACCCGGTAGGCACAGCGTGTAACTGGTAGGGAACTTCAAACTCCAACCGTATGTGCTCGTATGACTCTTCCTTCTGACAGACAAAGCATTTCCACGTGTGCTTCTCGGTGATGGTCTTCATAGGCTGCTCGTAGGCAATATAACCGGCTTTTCAACCTCGATCACAACGCCCTCCAAAACGGATATTGCCTGTCCGACGTAGCCTTCCCTAATCAACCGAATGGCGTTCTTGATTGGCCCCAAAAAGTACATCGTAGTGGACTTCTCCACCTCGCGCAAACTACGCTGAAATTCCTCCTCACTCATAGCAACCTGTACCAGTCCCTTGTCACCCTCAACGACCAACGCCCTACCTCCCCGCGAACGCCCGCCAACCGAGCCATACGACCGCAAGCATCGTGGCAAAGGCCACCAGCACCAGGAACATCAGAAAGAACGGCTCAAGCCACCCTATCAACCGGTACATGAATTCAGTTAGCCTGTTCATCCCTGCTTCACCTCACCTTGGTTGTATGTCCGATTATACACCTGTTGCCACCACGGCTCCATGCTTGGGTCAGTACGTTCGCCGTACTTGATTCTCTCCTGACACTTACCGCAAACCATCCACTCGATATTGCTACATTCAAGCCACCAGCGCCGCTGATCTGGGTGTATGAACACACAAATACGCCTCATGACGGCCATCGCGCAAAACTTGCTCGACTTTCCTCAGCCGTCCATTGCTTCTGCTTTAGTTTCGGCTTCGGACTATACCACACCGTCACGCTGAGAAATAGAAAACCAACCCACACCAACCTTCGACTGACAGTAAATCCGACCGTAATGGCAAATGGATGCCACGCAATAGTCCAAAGGTAACGCCCGGTCTGTTTACTCCACGTCTGCGCCCAACTCATTCAGGAATCTCCTCCACTTCCCATTCCTCAACGTACTCATTCATGATTCTATGATTCAACATATCCTCGGCTGTGGCCTGCGCTTCGTTCTCATCCTGCGCCTCAACCTCAAACGAGCCGCTAAATCGAACCTCGAACAGTTTCTTCACAAAGATGCCTCCTTGAGTTTCGCTTCATCCCAACCCTTCCACCACGCCCGTCTGAAAGCCCTAGAGTATGTTACGTATCCCGCCACAGTCCGCTTATCTGTGTATGGATTAGACAATCTATCCTTACCGTTCAGAAAGGCTTCACGGCCAATTCGATACGCTGCATCGGTAGGCTTACGCCGTTGAGTCACCACTTTTTAATCTCGAAACATCCTTGCCCGGTATTTACTTGCCGTCTCGTCCGACACAATACGCGCCTTGTAACGCTTGACCCATTCGGATACCTGTTCGGCCAAATCACGCTTGCTACTCCCTTTTAGGCTCACCAAGAATCTATGGTACTGCGAAAAGCCACGTCTTTTCCTACTGCTAGGCGCATATCGCTTAATTCTCCAACAAAACAGAACTCCCTCCCATGGCTGACCATCTGGCGGGGTTCGCTCACCCCTCGGAACGTTCGTTAGATATGTTCCTTCGATTGCGTATCGCTGGCTTTTAAGCGCCACCTTTTCTCCTCCTTAAAAATCTTTCCATGCCATAATAAACGCATCTCCAAAAAACCATGAAAGCGCAACCAATATAAGTCCTGCCAAAGCAATTCTTACCGTATTACTTCCCGCGATTCCTGCTATAACGACAATAACTAGCGCAATGATAATCGCTCCCAAAATTACTCTACTAAGAAAACCCGCGAGTTTTTTCATCGCTCTACTCCGGGCGGTTATCTTTCAGGCCACAAAAGTATGAATCCTGGTCTGCCGCCGCAGCCTCGCAATCCTTCAGCGTCCGATACGACCCGATTAAAAACCAATCCAAGCCTACGTATCGGCTTTCAATTCCGCTGCTAACCCTCACCTCATACGGCTGCAACTCGTACAGATGCCATTGATGCTGCGCTGTGTCTACCTCGTGCCACACAATAGCCAAAAACATCAAAGCGCCAATCAATGTAGCAATGTGAATCCCCTCAACCTTCATACCTTCGCCTCCCACGTAAACCCCGCATCCTTCAAAATAGCATTGACATGATCGTACACGTCCTCAGCGTCCTGCTTCGGCGCAACCGTCACAGCCGTGAAGATATCAAGTAGTACCCTTTTGAACTTGTCTCGCTCTTCCTTAATTGTCCCAAACAGTTCACGGATATCACTAGACACCTCATCCACAGTTTCACCTTCAGCGGGGAACACTCTAACGGTTGCGGCTACGGCTTGTGGAGGTGTCGTCCAGTTATTCCATTCGTAGTCAAAATAAATAGTCCTGCCGCGCTTCTCGCGCCTAATCCGCATTAGACCTTCCTCCACTTCTCTACCGCTTCCTGCAATTCGTTGATACCTTTAAGGCTTACGCCCAATTCCACATTTTTAACCACAAACGCAGCGGCGTCAGCCAATTCGTTGCCAACCCTATGAAACTCCAATAAAGCCCGGACACGTTCACGCAAAAACCTCTCCTCTTTCCTCAAAATTCCCCATTGCCGCATCCAATACGATACCTGGGCTTCGAGACCCTGAATGGCAAACTGCTCCGGCGTAATCACGTCACCTTCCATCACAGCATCCTCACTTCGTTCAATTTGTCTAGCGCCTTTAGAATTGGTATTACAGGGTCCTTGTCTATCTCAACATACACAACCTCGTTGGCTGATTCTGCCAACATTATGTTGATTGGAGGAAGAGCAACTCCCTCGTGTCTTCCACGGAAGTCCGTCCGAACAAGAACGATTGGCATACCAATACTATAAGCGTACCCTATCTCCCAGGATGTGCCGGAGTCTGGGTCCGCGCCGTCAACCACAGCCACAACAACATCGGAGGTTTCCAAACCGTCCACATCATGCTCAAAGATACTCTCTGCCGTTTTCTCACGCGGCTCATCTTCTTGCGGGAGAAACACATCATGACCATTCTTTCTAAGAGCCTCAACCATAAACCTGTTCCACGCACGCTCTGCGGTTGTAAACAATGGACCTGCCCAATAGATTTTCACTACCGGCTCCTCCCGTAATTCTTAGCGTGCCTCAATTCCTCTTGTACCTTCGATAAACGGCGTGTCAAATCCTTTAGCGCCCGCCCATCAAGTGACCCAAGGTACTGCTCTAGTTTGTTCTCAACGCGCAGGTAGACATCATTCACGTGGTTAGTAATTACTTCAAACTTGATACCCTCACGCTTGTCAACATACTGCCAATGATTAGTCCTGCCCATCAAGGTTTCCTCGAAAGGATTGAGGTGCCAACAATTGCTACCTTTACCATATCGTGCGAGTCCCTGATTTTGTTCCTGGCTTCGTTGGGACTATGCGCCTCAACAACCTCCGACCATTGATCTATGTTGAATTCAGACTCGCGCAGCGTCACGCGATACAGCCTTGATTCCTTGTGGACATTAACCTTACCCTTTCCAGGTGTCCAACGCCTCATCGGTTTCTCCTTCCCAAGAATTGGCAATCACTTACATGCCTAGCGGTCAATTTCAAGTCTTCGTCTATGGTGAAATTACATCCGCATTCAGAACAGAAAGCAGGAACAATACCATCTTCCCAATGTTCAAAAATCTCTCCCGGCCATCTTATCTCGTTGCCGCACATAGGACATTCAAACTCCACTGAGAAAGGATAAATCAACTCATACATGGCTTAGCCATTTTCTTTTCGGTGGATTTACTGAAAGGCTTATGGCCAAGCCACCTATGAATCCAACAATGCACCATAGGAGCATTGCAAACTAATGAGTCATAACATCCCGTCACCACAGCCGGAGCCTGCCCACGCGCTGCGCGAATCGAATATTCCAACGCACAGCATATAGGATATCCCGATTCCATGCCATATGCAAAGTCGTACCAAAAATGGCCTACGCCTGACCCGCGCCATCTCTGCCATTCCCGGAAGAGACGCCAGAACCGACGCACTACGACTTCAACTTCTTTGTCGCTTGCTTGTAGTTCTTGTTGAACTCTTTCGGATAATGAACTTCCATGTCCGCCAAAACTTTCTTGGCGACCTTGAGACCTTCTTTGAAACCGTCTAGCCATGTCTGCACTATTTGCCGTTCCCCGATTCGTCTCATATCATCCCCCTCCTGAGTAACGCGCATTCGGTGCATAGAAGCAGAACATCATCGTCTATCTCTACCACGTCCATATTAGCACTATTCAACGCCTCTCCGCAATCATCACAACCAACCACCGTGCCCGCCACCTCGGCGGCTTCCAACACGGACTTCATCCACTTTCCCCACAAACTACCGGGCATGACCATGAAACGGGCAGTCACCACCATAATTGCACGGACAATCTCTCTCGAAACATTTATCGCAAACACCCCAATTATTCACCCACTCTTTCTCTGAGATGGATTGGCCGCACTCACCACACTCAAAAATCTCTTCAACAATGTCGCCGTAAAGAATCATTTCATCGCATCGCGTTCACGATAAATAACCACCCAAACATTACAATCGTAACGCCAACAATGTACACCCAATCCGCTACATCAAGATGTCTCACTTCTTACGCTCCCACGGCTGTAGGGCAAGGTTAAGCCTCTGATATGCCAGGAACTCCTGACTACCTACTTCATCGTCGTTCTCTATCTCGGAATCACTAGAAAGCATATCCAAAACGCTCCTAGCAAATTCCGCAGCCTCAACCAACTTCCGCACGTCAGACTGCTTGGGTCTACGCAACGAATTAGAAATCATCTACCACACACCTCCATTCAGATACATCGGGCAGCGCCAACGCGGCCTCTTGGCACGCTTGAACAGACCTATAGGGCGGTGTAACGTAATTGCACATCCCGTTCAATCTGTTCCCCAGGCATACAATTAACCAAATCAACTTGCCATCCTCGGCCTTGGTGGGTAATGGCAGATTTAACATGGTAACCAGCAGGAGCAGCGCCGTGGTGAATTTTAGAAGTTGCACGCTGCCTCCGTGTATCCGTTCTTACGTATCATCTGCGTTAAGTGCATCGGCGGTTCCCAACGATCAATTATCTGAAATATCTGCCAGCGCATATAACCACAGTCAGACATATAATTATATGCTGAGGTGAACGCCTGCGGTGACATCAAAGCCACCAACGCCGCTGCAACCACGATAAGACCTTTCATGTCGTAGCCTCCTCGCCACCGGAATACATATCCCAGAACCTTCTGTTGGCCTTGCACCAATCGCATTGGCAGGACTTCGCGCCCTCGCTGGCGTCATAATGACCATAATAAGTCATTCGCGGCCCGCCTGCCTGCTGCAATCCCAAAGCAACCCCACACCATTTCTCAATCAAATCCACACACCACGCCAAATCCTCATGCGCGGCCTTATCGGCGTAATACGGCATAGCCTTCCCCTTACTTGTGCAATCATACAACGCCTCAAGATAGGACTTATCCTCTCGGGTCTTTAGCCGCGCTTTGATTCTTTCAAGCCTGTTCAAAAAGCCCCTCCTGTATTCGACTCTGGTTCAATCCGGTCTTTCTCAGCACGCATCATCTCCATGGCCGCTTCACGCTTGTATGTCTCAGCGTGATCGTAAGCCAATGTCCGCGCATATTGCAAAATCTGCATCTCAACCAACGTCATTGTCTGTTCAGTCATGGTATTGCTCTCAACGCCAAGCCTTTTGTCAAATTCCCCCGCTACAGCGTTCCACTCTTCGGCCTTGGCGGTCATAGCCGCGATTCGTTCCTGTCTGTTCATTCTATTCCAGTCTGGCTTCACGCCCGGCGGATATGGCTTGGGGTCATTCGTTGGAGACTGAACCTTCTGCATATCATCCCCCTCCAGTTCTGCGATTCGCTTCTCTATCCGGTCCCGCATGTCGTCTGGTATGTTACGCCCTGAAACAAAGAAGGAATTAGGAATCACTTCACCCACCCCAACGCCGCGCTCGTCACCGGCAATTCCTTTATGAATATCTCCTTTATCTTCTCTGCGATGTCACGATGTTCCTTCTGTGTGTGCTCGTCCGTTCGCAATTCCAAGTAATGAATCCATGACCTGATTGTCCCGTTCATACACAACCGCGTCACGCTAGACATCGGCAAAAGAAACCTAGCACTTTCCTTAGCGATTCCTTTCTCCAACGCTTCGTCGTAAAGCCTTCGCGCCCATGAGATAACATTCGCCTGCGCTTCATTAAACCATGCGACCGTATCTCCAGGCAAATCATCCGTTGAGGACTGCCTATTCTTCGCGGCCTGCCGTCGCGCCCCATAAACCAAGCATTCCTGCACCCCAACGTACCGTTGACTCATTTCTTGAAACGAGAACGACCTGTGCCGCACGATCTGCTGACTGATTGCCCGCGACGTATTGATCTCCACGCACATTGAAGCCATCTCAAAAACGCTCCAATGCTTATTCTTAATACAATATGCCAACAACTTGTCCGGGGGATTTTCTCGGTTCTGCGGACTACTCACGCGGGCGCACCACCCCATTACGATCTCAGCAGCGGGCGTCACCCAGACTAACTTGGCCATATCGTCACTCAATGCTCATCCCCCTCATCCTCGCCGCACGTCTCACAGTCTACGTGGACTCCATCCTCATCATCCCACGTGTGAACTATATGAACCTCATGAAAAGGAAACTGTCCTTCGTGATAATCCCCAGCCTTTTCCACGGCCTGCTTATCCTTGGACTCTTCCATCCATGAACAGTCCTGACATTCGGCGGACCAATAATCCAATTTATTCATCATCGCCGTAAGGATAAAGAATACCTTCTTGCGTCTCCGTTCCGACTGGCCAATCAGGCTCGTCAACTGGCGGTATACTTGCACGTCCATTGACGGTCCACATTGCAATTCCATCACCTACCTGACACGTGTGTGTTTGAAATACACTAACATGCTCATACGCCTCTTCGTCCACCTCATGATAGTCTGGCCCCTCGGCGTACCAATCGCACACGATACATTCGGCCTCAAACCAGCGAAAATTGCTAAACTTGTTACTCATTAGAAAATGGAGGGATGATACGACCAGCGCCGCTTAATCTCCTCAATTTCCTGTTCGCTTATCCTCTTCTCAACCTTCTCGTACCTAACCAATGCTATCTTCAAATCCTCCAGAGAAGTATATACACCGCTGGCAAACTTAAACATCACATCCCACCGCTCCGGGTTGTCCAACAGAATCCACCCAGGCTTGTTTTGGCCGCGCATGTACCCGAACTCGATGCACCCTGACTTCCCCGCAGGCAGAACCAACACAGCCGCGTCGGAATCATTCAGGTGTTTGAAGTCAAACTGAAACACGTGGTCTGCGGCCAAACCCTCAAGGGCCTCGATGTATGTATTCCCTCGCGCCTTCTCGTAGTCTCTCCACTTATCATCGGCTTCAGGCCCCGCCGCGAACCAATCATCGAACACATCAAAGCCTAGCGCACGCAACTCATTCGCTATACCGGGGATTGCGGGGTTACGCAGGGAGCCAATAAGGTAAACTTTCAACGATAACACCTGCCTCTATGAGCAATTCGGTTCCAAAACTGTCCGCATACATCTTATCATAAATCAACCGCTTGACGCCAGCATTTACGATCATCTTACAACACGTCAAGCACGGCTGAAGCGTCGTGTACATCTCCGCGCCCGCGATGCTTACGCCATGATATGCCGCTTGAACAATTGCATTCTGTTCGGCGTGCAAACACCGGCATGAATCCAATGCCTCGCCCGCCGTTGAGACCATCTGGCACCGCGCACAACCACTGTCGCCGCAGTTCTTCATTCCACGCGGCGTATCGTTATAGCCGGTGCTCAGCACCATTTTATCCTTTACGATCACCGCGCCGACCTGCCGACGAATACACGTCGAACGACTAGACGCCAACCTCGCTAGGCCCATAAAGTATTCGTCCCACGAAGGTCTCGCATTCATTATCGTCACGCTCCCGAATCATCCTCACGACCTTAACGAATCTGTCCAGCGTCTCTTCGGTCGGCGCTTCATAATCTATGTCTCGTGGTCTATACTTGCCCATCAATGGAAATTGACTTCGGCGATATCTAGCAATGATTCTATTCCATTGCCTACGGTGATTCTTTCGCCACGCCGCGCTCGATTCCCTATCGCACGCTACGCAACGCGGCCTCCCACCCTGAAGACGAATCCCTAACACAGACAGGTTATGACCATGCTTGCAAGCAACACATTCCAAAAGCCTACGTCTGGCCATGAATCTGTTTTGAACCAGACTCATTCTCGGCTTCTTGAACTACCCGTTCCTCCTTTTGCCTCTCGTACCGATTCCATAATGCCCACCCAATCGGGTCATAGTCGTAAGTACGGTCGCCATCTCGATCATTCACAACAGCCTTCTTCAAATCCTCATCCTCAAGGTATCGCGCATGACCGAATATCGTAACCTGAGCATCCGGGCACATGTCGCCGTCGCCATCCACAAAGAATGTCACGTGCCGCGATGCCCCAATATTACCAAGCGTATTCCAATACCTAAACATTTCCCGCAGCGCAATCGCCTGCGCTTCGGTCACGTGCAACGTCACCTGCATGAACATCTTCTCACTCATCGTCGTCCCCCTTTGGCGGCTTCCAACTGTGACCGCTTTCGGCTGTGTACTCCCCTTGTTTCTCGCCGTCCGCAAAGATCATGACCGTATGCTCTGGGTATTCTTCGTGGTGAAAGTTAATCCTGTCCCACAACGCCCAATAGCGTTCATCCTCGTCGTACCAACCACACAACTTGCATTCGGCTTCCCACAACCGGGTTGGAGTTGGCGCAGGGGTTTGTTGGCCCATGAGTGAGTCAGCGCCTTAGTAGACGCCGCATCCAACGCCCCAACACCAACCCCAACCAGAACAAAGTAGCGTTCCCGGAGAGAACTCTAGTTATCTGAAACTGTACCGGTTCCTGGCGTGAACGTGCCCAACCACATGCCAGGACATTCGGGTTTACCGACACCGTTAGCGTTCATTTCAACCCGAGTGTAGTAATGCCACACCAAATGCTGCTCTGGCCCTGAAGAAAACTGTGGCGAATCGGCGCTATCGGAAATCATCGGGCGTCCCCCACCATTAACATCATTCAACATCCCCTTGTCTTGAGGGTTGACTGTCCACGGCTCATACCCCGCGATTGTGACTGTCAGAGTCGCATTGGTCTCATTATCAAGAACAACGCACCCGACGCGCCCGCCCATCGCCATAGCCGCATTGCCAATGCCGAACATCATTGCTAGAACTACCAACGCCCCCGCTACAATTCGCATCAACCTTCCTCCTTTGGAGCGATTTGTACTAGCCTTGCCTTGACCCACTTCACTAAAGCCTCAAGGGCATGTCCCCTGGTATTATCTTCGTGATAAGACCTCGGAGTCCTTTCGTGCCCCTCCCAATCCTCAAGCATGTCATTTACCCGCGCATCTCGCTTAAGCATCTCATCAAGGAATGATTCCGCTATCGCTGAAACCTGCTTACCGTGATTGTTTTTAATCATTCTCTTAATGTCCGAAGAATGTAGTATATTTCGGACAACCTAGTCCCAATCCACCTCTTCAAGTGGTACGCCGCCTAAGAACTTTCTGCGCCCCGTTAGATCATCTGAACAATCTTCGCAAAGAACCGCACCCTTTTCACTACTGCGGCCCCAAATCTCACAACCACAAACATCACAATGCGTATCCGCCACCAACGGTTCATACATCACGGATTCCCTCCACCGAACCTGAACCACAAACCACCGCACGGACTTCCGCCGTACTCCCAGGACTTTATGGACGGGGTGGGATTCCCCCACCCGAACATATTCCCGCCAGCGCACAGCACACTATAACCCTTCGCGGAGTGGAACACCACAAATACGACCCTCCCGTTCCTGCCTATATCATCCACCCTGTTCCACACGTAGGCAGAAAAGCACAGGATGATACCGAGAATTATCCCGACGAACATGCCTGCCGTAAACTTCATGGCCCCGGCCTCGGGTGCTTCCTCGCGTAATCGAGCGTCACAATATACGATGTCTGCTTAACAGTCACACCACAATACCGGGCCGTGGGATACCACGCCGCGTCAGGGTATCCGAGTGACTGACACTCCATGCTCGTAAGTACATCTGACACCGCGCCGAACGCAAGTGCAGCCAACATCGAGACAAACACCGCCAATGTGACCCACGTTTCGCGGTCCATTAAGATGCTCACGGCAGGGTGACCGACAAAGCCACCGTAAAGATTAGGAGCCACAACGCAATCGCACCAACGAGTATCGTGGGGAATAACACAATCCACCACGGTAGTTCCGGCGCAACCGTAAATTTTAGCACAAGCAGCAACGCCTGAATAGTCAGGTACATTACCACCACCCCACCTGTATAACCGTATGCCGCAGAGTGAAGAGAAGCCACGCGCCCAATTTCCCACGATATGCCTGAATCCGCCAACACGGCCAAGACCGCCGCCCAACGTAAAAATACTGCCGCCGCGCCACCATCCGCGCATCGTGCTCAGCCACGATCTCCTTGATGGCTGCCATCACCGGCTTCTGGCGTACTAGCCACTCCCGAAACTCCTCAGAGTTCATCTGAACCGCTCCTTTGAGAGATGTGGTAAGAACACGTCACTCTCTGCCAACCGCCGCGCATCGTCGGGCATCATCCGCCGCAATAACCGTTCCTTCTCCCAGAACGGCGCGAACGGGTTGTCCCGATACTGCCGCTCAGCCTCCCAGAACGGAGGAAACGGGTCTTCACGGTTTCGGCTCATGGCCTTGGCACCGGCGGGAACGGGTCGGTCACGCCCGGCCTACTGCCACCGCTAACCAACACTACAAACAGAAGTAGAACCAGCAATAATATCATACCATTTTCGCCCCCTTACGCCGCCGCTTTAGCGGTAACGCCGGTAGTCCCGCTGCCATTCGGTCGGCCCCACGCCGCCCCTCTGCGGCCTCACGCACGGCCCGCACGTAATAATCCAGGGCCGTCCACATCTCCACGTTGCCCGCGCTCAAGGCACGCTTCGCCAATTTCGTCACATCAATCCGTAGATTCTCCAGTCCATGCGCCGCTGAATGGGAATCACGCATCGCCCCCTTATTCTCCGCAGCGCGTGCGGTGATTACCGCCGCTATTCGCCGCAGACTCGCCCCGTGCTTCGGCATCCTGGCCTTAGCCTTCCGCCGCCGTGCTTCCCGCCGTTCGCCTTTGGTCAATTTCAACTTGTTTCACCATGATGATTGCCGTATTTGTGGCTGTGCAGAACTCGTACCCGTCCGCTTCGGCCCGCTCTACCTCCGATTGGATATCCACTTCGGGCCGAAAATCATCTGGCCTAGGCTGCCGCAGCATCACCACCCAAATCCTATCCCTGCCTATCATACCACACCTCCCTCAATCCCAATCCAACTTTTCAAGCGGTTCTTCCTTAGAGCGTACTAACAATTTCTTCGAGTACAATTTCTTCTCGCAGTCTTTGCAGAGTATTACTCTTTCGTCGTCATTCCCAAAAGCATCCCCGCCGCAGCAATCACAGGATGTCTGCATCGTCAATGTTTCATACATCGCAGCGCCTCCACTTTTAGAAGATAACGCCTTTTTGTTGCTTTACCTTTTTCGGAATGACGATAACGTTTTTGCGCTGCCCGATGTGCTGCCAGACCTTCTTCGGAATGATTATAACGTTTATACGCTGCTCGGCCTTCTTCGGAATGATAATAACTATTCAATCTTTCAAGAATAGCCTCACGGTGATGAAGATAATAACACTTACGCGCTGCTCGGCCTTTTTCGGAATGGTCATAACGCCAACCAGAAACTCTCATACATTCCCTACACTCACTTCGTCCTGCATGACCCTTTTCAATTGCTGCCCAACTTACAGGATAAATATACGCACCTCTTACTCGTTGCCCACGTTCGTTAATCTGCCAACCACGCTTAATCAAATGACCATTCTTACAATATTCCCCGTCAGGGGAGTAAGTCCGCATCGCGCCTCCCACGCTTCCGCAACTCATCCTCCATCCAATAGTATAACATTTCCTTGAACAGCCTGTCGTTCTCGCGCAATTCAGCCTTGGTCATGTACGGCTTTTTGTAAAGAATTCGCTTCCCGTCTTTCTTAGTCGTCAACACTGTCAAACGATCTCCCGCGCTCCGAAACCAAAGAATGTGCAGCATTCTCCAAATGCGTATCCGCCCATTCCCTAGCGATTCCCGATGCCCTCAACCACACATCACGAAGCACCGGGTCTACCATGCGCTTAGACTCCTTGAGCAACCCTACCGAAACCTCTAACCACGCCCGCCGTCGCTCCGCGCTGCTATTCACCTTTGCGCTAACGAGCAAGTTCCCTTTTTGAACAAACATCGCCTCAACAGGCTTTTCCTTCACGCTAGACTTTGGCTGTCCCAATTTCATCCCCTCCCTACATTACCTATCCTTCGATTCTGGAAAAGCGATAATCTCATAATAACCCATCGGGCAATGGCACGTATCCCAATGAGCATACGCTTCACACGCTGGCATGTCCATATCGCATTCCTGACAATGAAACGTCTGACACGGAGGTTGATGATTGCACACAACATTCATCTCGTTCAATGCGCCCCCCAAGTTGCAATCCAAGCAACACCACCAATAAAACCAAGGAACAACATAACCCACATCGCCACAACCGCTACGAGTCGGACATGATTGAAGAACTCATCCTTGGTCAATCCTTTGTCGTCGTCGCTCATCTTCGCACCCCCCAACCATCTTTGTCTTCGTAGTACCCCATCTCACCCTTGTGGTACTCCTGGTCTAATACTCGCGCCCGCATTCGCATGTTTCTAGCATACTCTTCCGCTTTCTCTGCGGTACGCTCAGCGTCAATCCACGCCTTTCGTTTCATCTCTTGCATGTCCCCATGAAGACAGTTATCGGAAAATGAACGCCCGCACCGTGGACATCTCCACGCCTGAATCTCATCATCGGAAGCCGTAAGGGATGTAGTAGACTCAGCGCCGCAGACACAGATCATAACTTCCCCCTCATCATAAAACACACAGCCACCGCTGCCACCGCTACCGCCGCAGCCACCATAGACGCAAACGACACATGATTCACCACGACCATAGTTGCCCAACACGGCGCTGTGCTGACAAATACGGTACACATCATAAATCCTCCCGCTGCAATCCAACGTACCTCTGGGTCTTATTCTTCTCTGTAAGGAATGCGGCAACCTCGCTAAGCATCTCAGCGGTCCACAATATCCATGAGGGAGTCAGTTTGTATTCTTTCCCGTCCCAGATAATCTCGCCAACCGGCTCTTCACCGTCGAACAACTTCATCGTCACGTCCCAAACGTCGTGACTCAGACCATACTTCATATCCTCGGAACGCTTGATGAACTTCATGCTCAACGATACTTCTCCACTTCCAATTCAATCTCCTCTTCGGAAGGATGAAACGATACCTTAACGTCCATTACGTGGTCGGTGCCCGCCATCAAGTACAACATCCGCCGCTCCGCAATCCTCAGTATAGCACTAAGGCGGTTTACCTTCTTGCGTAGCCGCAATTTCTCTGCCTCCGAGGATTCGTTATGATCTACCATCAGAACCCCTCCCCTGCTGGCACGAGTTCACACCGACAGTAATCACCGCCCCAACACACCTCACCGGGAAGCGGAGCCTCATCTATCACGTAAGGGCTACCCTCTGCGGCTTCCTCACAGGCATCGCACGTATCATCGTCATGCACCGCGACGTAATCCACCATGGTTGCTCTGCCGGTAATCTCACTCTCGTCCGCTTCGGCCAACTCACTCTTGAATCCTGCCTGATAGAGAGTCCAAAGACCAAGGGCTACGCGGCCAAGCCCCACTTGGGCTTTTGCTAACAAGTCATTCGCCCCCGCCTCTGGCTCTTCCATATAATAGTTATCAACATCGTCAGCAATTCCTGCCAAATTCATCCTATGCCTAAGCCACCATTCCGACAGGTTATTCCCGTGCAGATAGCCTAGCCCCGCGACCATAGCACCGGCAGTAAGAGCCTTGCGCCGCCGCGCCTGCTTCCTACGCTCTTCGTCGTTGTCCTCGATTGATTGTTCGATAAGGAAGTCAACAATCCCCGCCATGACCTGAGATTCTTTAATAGCCCCTAAGCCTTTGCCGGTCAGATACTCCCGCGCCTTGCTAACCCCTACAGCATAGCACTTCGCCCCGTACCGCGCAAGTACGTCCGTCGCGCTATGCTCTATCGCCCTGCCGAAACTAACTACTGCGGCCTGCGAGGGCCTTCCGCTTTTGGGAGTGTAGCCTTTGCGGCTTTACTAGCCAATCTATCCAACGCGGTCTTGGCGCTGCCAATAGCCGCTTCTACCTGCTTGCCATGCTTTGACCTGTATCCTGGGCGCGGGTGAACAACCTCCATGAGTCGCTCTTGCTTAACTCCCTCATTCTCCGCACCTTTTGCGTCAATTGCCTCTGCTATTCTCCGCGCCTTAGAGTAGTGCTCCCTTACGTGTACAGGCTTGCCGCGCCGCGATTCCTTCCTGCCCAAGTCACGCCGTAGCCCCGCTGAGCCTGTAACCGTCATGGGGTTCTGGCCCTTCTCTACAATACCACCACCAACGGCTGACTGTGCCCCGCCACCACCAGGACCACCAACACCACCACCGCCGTCTGGTGGCGGGAATCCACCACCCTTTGCGGGTTGCAACTTCAAGATCATGGCAAACTGTTGGCTCGTGACCTTCTCGGGGTCGTGGCCAATTTCCTGCTCGATGATGTCCATTTCCTCTTCGTAATCATATGTCGTGATGAGCAATTCCTTGCCCGCCACGCTTGAAGCCGTCTGGTGGGAAATCCACCCCATTGACTCCGACAGAGCCAAGTCCTTGAGTTTGCTTGACCGGTCTTCCGTCGCAATACTCGGGAACGTGTATTCAATATCCCACTTTGATCGAGGCAAACCCGCCGCAGCAAACGCAGAATGTGCGAGTCTAGTCAGGAGCCATTCAATCACCGCTTGACGATCTTCAAAGCGCCGCGCAGCCGGTTCCGTAGAGACTAACGCAGTTGCTCTTGCACCATGCGTGCTAACTCCAAGATATTCTTTAGGAATGCCGCAGCCTGCTCCGATGATATTAAGTAGAGCGTCTCCGATTGGGTCCATGGCGGGACCACGACCTGTGGCTGCCAACAACTTTCGCTCAACGGCTTGGTTGTGGATAAAGACTTCGCCCGCTGATGGGGCAAGATTCTGAAGCATAGCGGAGTATCTCTGAACATCCTGGTCACTTCCCTTTACTGTATCGTCCCACACCAACGCCGCGCTCATCTGCGAACGAATGACTTGGCTGTTGTAGAAGTCATTCACCCGCTTCAACCACGCAATCACTGAGAACAGATCAGACCGTCCGCGCTTCTCCCCGGACGTTACGTTTATCTTCGCGTGCAAAATCTCGCCCGCTGGAATCTGACGAATGATGTATTTAGTGTATGGAACCTCAGTCCCATCTGGTCTCTTTGTAGTGTAAATTTGATATTGAGTTGGGAACTGAAAATGATACGCATAGACCTTCTCGATATCGTCAGGCTCCGTGATAATTTCCCAACAGGTTGCGGGGTCCATAGACTTGACCTTTAAGCGTCCATTCAATTCATTGCTGCGCTGCCGCCACAGCATGATCTCACCAAAAATTGACAACTCATCGGACCACGTTTTAAGATTGCGATTCAATTCATTATCCCTAACAAACTGGTCCCATATATCCTGGGCTTCCTGATCTTTACAGGTTCCGGTCACGCCCTTGCCAATCACAAAGGTTGTCATAATGTTGACAATCTGTTTCGCAATTGGATTGTGAGTCCATTGCTGATACACTCTTCGGTGCATGTCCAACAAATCATACAAGTACAATTGCCGGGTGAACGGCCCAACCATCATGGGGATGTATTCGTTATTCATCCATCCGCCAATAGGTGAGACTGTCTGGAGGGATTGATTGACTACAGAGAGTGCGCCGACCCCATACGCACCGCCCACCCCAAAGAAGTCGTCTGCATCGAACTCTTCTCGAAGGTGCGACCTGCGAGGAAGCGACTCGCGCAGTTTATCCATCTTCCTTGTAAGAGAATCAAAACGATCAAACAACGCTTCCTTAGTGCGATACCGCCGCTGGCGAACAGCACCGTCACGCGCTCTTATCTCAACAAGAACCGCGTCTACCTGAACTTCTGGGTCCTCAAGGTTGACCTTTATTTCTTTTGGCGCGATTGATTTTTCAAAGTCTTCGTCAGGGTCATAGTTTAACCATTGAGTCAGTTTAGTCTCAATCGTGGCGAATGAATTTGGTGTAATAGTAGCCTTGCCCTCTTTGAGACGGGCAGCCAATTCGGGATGCAAGTCCCGCATAGGGTCTACAATTTCGTACTGATCTGCCACCATGGACTCCTAGAGATAACCCCCACCACCGTTATTCTTTCCCTAGCGGCCTAACTGCTTTCCCATTGCCTCACAAGGGTTTGGAGCGTTCACGATGTTATCGCCGGTATATATATCAGTCACGGTCCCTGTGTGGTTAAATGCAAAGTACACAGCAATTGGGCCTTGAGCATTCGGGTCAAATATTGCAACCGCAAACGGATACGCCTCACCCATTACCCTGAAGGTCATTGCGCTAGAATGTTCAGAGTCATTGTACTGAGGTAGCGCCCACGCTTCCTTCAATACGGTCATGTTGGTGTACTGCGGACCACAGGCGTCCGCGCTCTCTGGAAGCGTATCTACTTGATGCAGACCAGTCAACAGGTTTAAGATAGGGTCTCCAATCTTTACCTGCGGCGCAGCCATAACTACTGACGCAAGCAAAACCATTGTCACCATTGCCAACGCTACTCTCATTTCTCTCCCTCCCATTTTTCATCTCATTGCCTTTGCTAACCCTTCCGGGTCCTGACAAAACCAGAAAAAATCTCTACATTTTGGGCATTGACCGACAAACAAAAGAAATGGGGTGCCACCCTTTCGATGGAATGATGGAGTACATTGAACGCGCACAGCATCGCAACAAATCGCAAACATCACCTTCACTTCAGGATTAGCCTTCCCGATATACTTCCACTTACGGTCCATTGCCTCTTTGTGCCCTGCTCGTTCGTACATCTCTGCGACCTTAACAGGAATGTCGTGCTTAGGAGGCTCTGGCACTAACCCTGGCATATATTTTATTTCTTCACCGTTTGCAAAAATTCCTCTAATGCTCCGTGCGGCAACGTAAGATAACAACGAAGCAACCAACGGCCTTCCCATTTCCATACCGCATAAACTACCTTACGCGGCTCAACATTCTTGATTTCAACAGGCGTGTTCCAGAGAGGGTCCGCCTCTACCATTTCGGGGAGAGGAGACTGTCGTTGCGCTTCTTCAAAAACTTCCTCCCAAGTGTCCATCGGGGACCCGCTTTCTCTCCCCGATTTAATCTTTCCCAAGTCACCGTTCGTAGACTTTCTTGAATGTCACCGCACAATGACATTGTATAGTATTTCGGCTAGATCGTTCGACAAACGATTCACACAAAATAAAAGAAGCCACCTGGGAAGCATGACTCCTTTGGGCGCAGAGCAAATTATCCTTATTCCATTACGGTGCGCCGTGCCGTGCCCTCCACTGGCCACCAATCTGCACCGGCTGACCGTTACACGTCTTCATGGCATAACCGCCGCTTGTAATTGTAAACGGCGCAGACAACTCCTGCTGAAAGTCCCACGGCCCCTTACTGCCCGCCTGAAACCATGCAGGGTCAACGAAGTCTGACATTGGCACTCCGTTAACCATATATGACACATCCTCAACCGGGTCACACGCCTCCACGTCCCATTGGCATCCATCCGGCCCCGTCACAGTCTTATTGATTGTCGGGTCAGCCATCGTCTCCAAAACCTCATGGCTTGCAACAGATTGCCACGCAACGCCGCCCTGTTGACTTGTAAGAACGAACACCTTAGCGTATGGCGTACCACTAGCGTCCACATCATGGTATCCCAATGCTCCCGGAACGTCAGCATTGTCTATCAGATAAACAGGCCACCCGCCCGGCTGCTCGTCAATATACGCCTGTACGTTCCACAGCATATCAAAGTCAGCACTTAACTGCTCGTTCTGAGCATCAATGTACGCTACAACATCGGCGGGCAGCACATTCTTTGTCTGAACGACCAGGGTTAGGTGCTGGCCCTGTCCTGGTGATGGAGGAGTTGGCGCTGGCGGTGTTGGCACTTGTGTCCCTCCCTGAGATTTGTTTAGCAACCACAATACAATGATTGCAACGACTCCCAAGATAACAAGAGGACTAATCACAGTCCACATTGATCTTTACCTCCTTGTTTTATAAGTCCCCGATTAGCCGCGCTTGTTCGAGGATGAGATTCTCGTGCGCTGCTACGTAATCTTTACCCCGGTCACGTTCCACGATATTGAGGATTTGCTGCTCTTCTGGCGTCCGACTTTGCTGTTTCGTAGTCGTTGTAGTATTTCGCGCCCGGCTTATACGGGAGCCAGTTCTCTTTCGAGACCGCCCTTTCACGCGACTGCTCTTGCTGGCCATTAGGCCACCCCCTAAATGACATGAACACTACGTCTGGCCTGCCGTCTTTCTTGTAATCCCAATCCTTCGGTGCGTACTGGTCGTTAAACTTGATTCGGCCTGTCTCAACGAACCCCGCCTGCGTATACAAAGACGGAAGATAGCCGTCAAAGCAATCCAAAGTAATCATACCATGTTTAATACCTTCAAACAATGCCTTTGTGCCCGCGCCCTTCTCGCCACCATTGTTAAACAGGCTCTCGCCATGCCCTTCAGGTGAAATACCAAACCCAACCTTCTTGTCCGCGCTCAAAAAGAACCGATATCCACCTTTCAATTCGTCTGGCTGCGACTGAGACAAATAACCAAGCCGTTTATTCTTATCCCTCTCGGCAACAAACTCTTCAGCCGACACCTCACGCATTTCGCCTCTTGCACCCTTAATCGGAAAACTATGCCCTGCTATCGTCACCCAATGAACAGGCTCAACGAACTGCGTAGCCTCCTTCGTGGATTCAGTCTCATCGTAATACTTACCTGTCGTTTTCTCTACACTCCCCAACGGAACACGTATCATATCTTTTCCGTGGATAACAGCATACTCATGCTCACTTGCAAGACCACGCCCCAATACACGGTCTGCGGCCAACACTGAAGCCTTTGGTACGCTAATGGAAATCACAATTCCTTTATCTTTCGTATCTTCCTGCCACCTACCCTTAGCGAAATCGGTAGCAATTTGCTTATCATCAGTCATACCCTCAATCGGAGACACTTTGAATTCCACATAATCCTTCCCTTGCGCCCTTGCATCATCAACAGCCTTATAAAATTCCTCACCGTTAAAACCACGATGGAGTGTAATATTGTTTGGTAAATCCTTCAATCGTTCTTGGGTATGGGAGTGAAGAGCATCCAAAACCTTATCGTCGTTACCCTGTACCCACTTAGCCGCTCTTACATGAGCGTCTTTACTCCGTGTACCACTTTTCCAATCATCCCAAAACGACTTTTCTGACTGAGAAAAATGACCATGCTCTCCTCTGGGGTGTCTCTCAGGGTCCCAAGCCTCCTTCGCCTTATCGAGACGTTGCAGATGTGCTGGCGAAGGAACCACCGCCGATATTGACCCCTCATCCTCTGATATATTCTTGTAGAAATATCCATTCTTAGCATTACCACGCTTTAGCGCCGCCGACATATACCCGTTTGCCTTAAAGTCTTCATAAGGAGTATCCGTGGAGTTGTTCATAGACCCCACAATCTTCACCGGGAAAATGTTAGGTTTTGCATCAAGCGGAACAGGCTTACCTTGAGCATATGTAGCCCGCTCTGGCGCGTTTGGGTCCGTGGGAAGGTAATCGTGATTCGGAATCGGTTTCCCCGGCCCACCAGCATTATACCCGGTTGGGAAAATTCCCTTCGCCTTCATGGTTTTCTGCCCGGCGATCAAAGTCTTTCCGTATTCCCTCGTACCATCCCATTCACCCTTAGCCGGTATACCAATCCGAGACTCTAGGGCCTGCTTGGCTGCTTCATGCGTACCAACATGAATAGCGTGCGGAGTGTTCGGACCAAATGTACCATCGTGCGACCCGTGCCACCACCGGCCATGCGGGTCTCTCGGTTGTTCGGGGTTGTACGCCTCTTGTGCCGCCGCTTCCTTGGAGTACCCGGCGACTCGCCTCATTGTCCCCACAGACCCGCCAGACAAATATGCGACCCTCACGGAAGTGTTCGGGTCCGCACCGTTATCAATAGCCGCCCTCGCCCACCGCGCTGCCCATTTCGACAAATTGCGCTCGTTATCGTCTTTCCCAAGATGTTCCCACCCTCGCAGCACCACCGCGCCAACCGCATCAGGCGCTCCCTTACGCGCCCCCACGGATATGACTAACAAAGAACGGTCTTGTGTGGCCGGAGGCGCACCGGCAATCGCCAAAATGTCTGCGTGCATTGGTGGCTGCACCGTCTTACGTGGCCCATGATGGGCATATACTTCATCTGTTTTGGTATCCCAAACGGCGATGAAATCTTCCTTGCCGGTCTTCCCCGCCACATGAGCGACAGACTGCCACACGTGTATTTTCCTTGTGGGGCCGCCCACAATCTTTACGGGGTGCCCATCAATCTCCACCCAATGACCTTCATCCGCCTGGGCTTCCGCTGACCCACGAGTATTCTCAGGATACCCAGACACTATCCGGCTCAATAATTCCTCCTCTGGCACAACGCCTACATCCGAAGGCGAAACGACCTCACGCATAGATTCCTTTGTGTACTCAGCCAATTCACCCAATGACATTCTTTTACGACTTACCCGTCCAGGGTGAGACGGGTCAAACCCTGCTCCCATATCCAATGACCAGTAAGAAACCAATTCAACTGGCATCTTCTTATCTGCGCCACCGTCCAACAACTGCCTTGCAAACCTCGCACCCCAAACATCAGTAGTGTTCTCGTCAGGCCCACGCATATTAAGAACCTTGTAGGGCTTTTCGGTATCCGGCGCAAGCGTAACATGCAACAAATAATCTTCCGTATTCGGTGGCATGTTAGACCTAGTGACCATTGTGGTGTGGTCTAAACCCGCATACCAATTCGACATTAACGCACCAGATTTAGGGTCATACAAAGCAACAGTTCCAACCAAGTTAGTCAAACGCCCCATCAAATCTTTCTTTTGATTCCAATTTTCATCATAATGCAATACCCCAGGTACGGTTTCGCTTCCAGGCTGTCCGGTTTCGTTTTGGCCATCGCTATCGCGTATCTTAACGGGGTGCCCCGCGATTGTCACCCAATGATAACCACGTTCCTCCGCATCGCCTTTCGCCTCCTGCACCACATCAGGCGGATTCCCTGGGAGCCACACAGACGAAATCGCTGGCAGCACCGCATCTCCAGGCATCGGCTCTGGCGCGAACGGCCAGCGTGGGTTCTCCTGCAACTTTTGGATTACGCTCATACCGCCGCCCCCGAAATGTCAACATCCTTCGTTCTCACACGCACTACCTGATCGCTCAAGACAACGTATTCCTGCTCATGGCCACCATGAGCACCATACAGGTGTGGATTAGCACGCGGAGCCGCCACCATAATAGCCTCCCTGGGAACAGAAATCTTGACTAAGATACCGGGCCGATTCTTGTACACCTGAGTCCCCGCCTGAGACGCGCCACGGTATCCGTCAAAGCCCTCTGCCCGTGCTTTACTCGAAGAAAACGACGCCGCACTACCACTACCTCCCGCCATGCCCCATATGGAATCTGGAGGAGCCAGCGGAAGGGATACATACTCCTTATCCGCATTGTCGGCAGCCTCTACCATCTTGACGTACTGCGCCCCATGAACGCCACGATACAACGTCATATCCTCCGGCGCATCCTGCAACTTGCTCTGCGTCCAAGTGTATAGTTTATCAAACGCCTCCCGCATCTCCTCTGACGAAGCCGGGCCTTTATCTCCTGGAATCGTAAACCGCACCCCACCGTACACAGGCTCAGTCTTCCACGTTACCTTCGACGCATCCTCTGGGTGTTCCTGGTCTGGCACAGGCACCCTTCGAGTCCCCTGCTGCTGAACAGGCTCCCAATCTAGGTCTTTCATTTCTAGTCCGTACCTCTCTGCGTAAGACTGCACTTCTGCCCAACCAGATTTATCATGCAGGATATGATCTCGAATCTGATCTGCGGTCAATTCATCATGTCCCTTAGCAAACGGCTGCATTATAGAATCCGCCACCGGCTTCAGTGATTTCCCGGAAGTGTCCATGTCTTCACGCGCCACCTCTGCGTGTACGGTCGAACCGTTGGCCCATTGAGCCAACTGTGCCTGGGCCATAGCAATTTTGCTATCCTGCCAGTTATACCACCACCTAGAAATAATCTGAGAGTTCCGCTCACCCGCAAACTTCTTAAAGTCCTCAAACCCATCATTCTGTTGAGTACGAGTGTCCGCCGCCCCAACCGGAGCACCCTTAACCACAGCGCCACGTTGGATAATCGGGAACCGCACACCACCCTTAGTAATCCACCGCAGGATTTCGGGTTCCTCTGCCGCTTCTACCACACCTGTTTCTTTTGGTAAAGGATAACCCTTATCCTTTACTTTCTCTGCTTCTCTGGTAAAGGATGTTCCTTTTCCTTTACTAACTCCTTCAGAGCCTTCAGGATACTCTGCGTTTCGTATTCGTAATCCGACGCCAGGATGTACTCGTTGGGCTTCACCGAGTTCTCCTGCGGTGATTCGCCGGGCTTTTTGTCCTCTGGGGACGTTGTTATCCCATGCTTCATGGCTATCCCACCTCGGGTCCATTTTGATTCTGTTGTATACTTCTTTCGGCTTACCGTCTACGTCTAGCACATACGTCGGGTCCACAAACCTACCTTCACGCGCAAACCTCTCAACAGCACGCTTCGCCGCTTCCTCTTCCGGTATATCCACGTAAGCCACGTGCGCCGTGTATCCATATGCCTTCGCTAAAGCCAACATCCCTTCGGTACGTTCATACTGATCTCCTACGGTTGGGCGCACAACGTTGTATCCTTCACGCATAAGATTCTGCATAACCATGGAAGACATATCTGACGATTCACGGTGTACTGAACCACCATAACCGCCACGGTTGAATTCTGGAATATACTTCTTAAGTTCATCAGAGTCTACCAAGGCACCTTTCACGCGCTGCGCTAATGGTTCAGCCACCTGACCGGATTTGCCGCTGGCCGGTAATCCTAGTACAAGCCAAAACTGCCTGCCCTTTTCGGGGTTATCAGCCACCAACCTTGCGGTCTCTGCCGAAACCCACGTCGCCCGCATACGGGCACGCTCTGGAGTCTTGATATCGCTTGTGTGTTGAATCTCAGACTGACCCTTACGCGCCGCCACAACCTCCGGTGTGTCAAACTTCGTCACCGCCCCAGGAACCTTATCCTTGATGTACACTGGATGCCCCATAACCATCCGCCAATGGCCGGGGTCGTCATAACGAGACGGTAGGCTCAGGACTGCCTGTATTGTACTCGAAGCCTCCTTAGTAGCAACCTCTCTGATTTCCACAACAGGCAATCTAGGAATACCAAGAATCTCAGCCGCGCCAAACCTACGATGCCCGTCTCCAATCCACCATTCACCATCCTCACGCTTAATCGCAGTCAACGGTTTCATCTTCATCTTGCCTGACTTCATGGCTTGAGCCACCTCTTCTGGGCGCTCAGGGCCATGCCCCGTCCCACCCATTCGAGGATGCAACCTATCAACCGACACCATCAAGACCTCTTCGGGCTTATGTCCATCTAAGTCAATTTGGTCGGCTTTCAACCGCATAGATTCCTTGGCCTTATGCCTACCAATCCGATTAAACTTATCAACAGTTTCATGCCATTGCTGCTGTGTGTATCCCGACATTACAGCCAAATGCTCCATAGCGTCAGGCCAACGGTTATTCAACCATCGCAACGATCTACCAGAATTATTCCTCCATTGCGGCTTGCTGCCGTAACTGTAATTCGCAAGCCACATATGAACCTGTTCGGTTGCCGCCGCAGGATTGTGCTGAAGCCCTGAAATGATATGCGCTGCAACTCCAACCACATCGCTGCTTTTATCAAACTCGCTTCCATATCCAAAAGCATGATGCAATTCATGCCCCATTACATACATAGGGTCTACACCGATAGACTGCCCTGCATGATATCCATTAGGGGCAGTCAACCGTGCTTCTCGATCTGGAACGGAATACGGCCCCCAGAACACCTTGCCACCGCCATACCCTGCGGAACCCATGCCATAGTCTTTCATATTCATCGTAAAAATAACGTGCATGTCCGCCTTCATTTTACTCAAATCAGCCGCTTCCCGTGGTTCATTGTCAGCCGCACGCAACGCCCTGGCATCAGGGTCGTCCGATGTCCAAAACATCCTAGCGGCCTCAAACGCCGCCTGCACAGCCGCCGCCTCATGAACACCATCTACCTGATCTGGTGTCACGGTTGCGCTTGGAGGAGCATCAGAAAACTCCCTCCGATACGAATACCGCCACGTGTCGCCGGTTGGAAGTTTTACAACACCCTCTTTTGTCCTGTGGGGACCGAACGCCTCTGGTAATTCCTTCTCTTCGGCTCCCGGAATTGGTCTACCCGGCTGAGGCTTCGCTCCCTTAATGGGAATCACATGCCCCATCCATGTCACAAAATGAACAGGCTGATCTTCTACTTCAGCCTCACGAGATTCCATGGAACGAAACTTTGTCCATTCAGATGCTACTCGCCGCTTAGTCTCATCGCTTCTTTCTCCCATATCTTGATACACGTGATTGTTTGCTATAGTCCCTCCAGAATCCTGAAGTGGGTCGTCATTCCCAAGCGCCCTCGCAACAATCGTGTGGTGCATACGTGTATGGAAGAATACCATACCCTTCGGGTCCAACAACCACTTAGCCTGAACTAATGGTTCGTTACCTTGGTAATCCGGTTTATCCCCGCGCTCTTTTGCCTTATCTATTGCCTGTGGGTTTCCTTGATCGTCCCACAATTTGAAATGTCTTCCGTTTATTGTCACCCAACGCATATCATCTTTTTTATCGTCCCTGGTGAGAAGCGTGACAGAACGTTTCATATCAATATCACTATCAACCTCAACCATCTGTGCGGATGGCCGCGCAAACACAGTACGCCCGTCAGGATAGATCACCTTAATGATCGTAGCCTGATTCGGCTCTACCGGCTTCCACTCGCTGTCCAGGTAGGCGATTATTGTCCTGTCTGGCAATCTACGAATCATAGCGGGTGCTGCTTGGTATATTCTTTTACGATGTTCCACAATTTCATCATTTGTGGGTGGCTATCCCCTAACATACGAAATCCAACCGTATCGCCCTTGTGAAGCGTGCGACTAATTTCTGCCAACCCCTCATCAATCGCACGTTGGGTTATGCCAATTTTCCAGTACTGTCCATCATACGCTGTAACCCCATCTTCTTTTTCCAAATCACCATATGCTCTATCGTAAGAATTAAGTCTATCGTAAGCAATCGGGTGGTCCTCTTTAGTCAAGACATCCCGCATCGGCACATTCTTATCGGACGCTACGGCACTTGCCATCATTTCATCAGCAAGAGAATCCTTAAACCATTGGTGGAATTTTGCGTGCTCAACCTCATGCGCTACGATTCCCTCAATTGCAAGCATACTCTCTGGTTTACCACCGACCTCAAATGTGCCCTGATAGAAAACCAATTCATTCTTCTGGGGATCGAAATGCGCCGCTTCAGTGTTTTCATCTTGCGGACCCGTGGCAGTTTGACCAGGAGTAAACTTAGGCCCATCTCCATGCACATACCTTACTGGCCCATGCCAACCCAACTCCTCAGCCACGTGCTGTACATACGCCTGCCGATTCTCTGGCTCAATAACTGCGTGTATTACCGCGCTGTGCGCCGGTTCATCCTTGGAGGCAAACTTGCCGTGCTCACCCCTCGGATGCTTCTCAGAGTCCCACTCAGCCTCACGCGCTGACTCACGAGACAAACCAGCAACACTACCCAATGAAACCCCGCGACGTGGCACCGGCTGCCATGCCGTAGAGGGAACCGTAACCTTAGTTAAATAGTCATACTTACTTCCCCTTCCAATCATCTCAACCGGCATACCCTTGTAACCTGGAATCGCCCCAAGAACATCACGCGCAAACCGCGCTGATGCTGTCTCAAATTCTTTATCGTCTTCAAATCCATACAATCCAATTCCACCAGAACTAAAACTCATTCCATGAAGCAATCCATCCTCAGACTTTGAACCCCACCCCATGTTCTTTACCATTGACGAATGCAAAACATCATAACCGGCAGGCGCATTGGTAACCAATGTACCAGACTTCGGTTCATACAAGAATCGAAATGCCCTTCGTCCAAAGCCCAATTTCTCAACAACAGAAGGTGACTGTGCCCACCCACGACCACCAAAAAATTCAATCTTACCTTCATCTTTGTGGGCTACGATCTGAGACTTCCGACCAGTATCTTTGATCTTTACAGGATTTCCAGCAATAGTCACCCAATGGTAGCCATCACTATCGGCTCCCTCCCGCGTCTCGCGTGCGGCCTCTTGAACCTTAGTCGGAATCCTCAAGTCGCCCATCCCCATTACTCTTACCACGCTGGCCACGCTTCAGGCTTAGGACAAGCCCGCCGTGTCTCTGCGACCATGCAAGACAATCCTCGCACAACTGAGGATTGCCAAACAGGCGTTCGCTCTGGTGCTTAAAGTCTTCATCGTAAGATCGCATCAGTTTCCGTGGTCCCTCGTGAGGGTCTGGCCGCCAGAACACATCCACATGAATCTTACTCACCCCCGCCCCAACGCCGCAGGTATAACACCGCCCGCCAGACGGGCCTTCTACAACTGTATCGTCGTAAGCCCAGAAACCACCCACTTTATCGCCCCCTTGACACTAGACTACATCTGTGGTAAGATGAGATTGGAGGTGAGGAGAATGACAAAGACCCAAGAGAAAGAGTACGAAGCCCTCTTCAATAAGGCTCATCTCGCTGGCCTCCACGCCGGTGACTCCGTTGCCGTCGCGCCGATGTACGTTGTCGAACACACCAACCCACTAGACGACAATTCTCCAATCAAGAAGGTTTATCCCCCCGTCATGGATGGGGTGTGCGGATTCGCCTGGGTCAACGTTCGACCTGGAACATCCACCTTCGCCCGCTGGCTCCGCAAAACGAACAAGGGTCGTACCGATTCCTACGCGGGCGGTGTTACGATATGGGTAGGGCACTACAACCAGAGCATGACCCGCAAGGAAGCCTACGCCCGCGCCTTCGCTGAGGTTCTCCGCAGCGCAGGCATCACGGCGTACAGCAACTCCAGAATGGACTAAGGAGGAAATCATGAGACACTTCAAGAACCCATCCCGACTCTCCACAAACGGCCTCCTTCGCGTCAACCCGATAAACGAACCATCCACCGACTACGACTTCGGACTACGCGCCGACGCTCTCGCCTCGCTCGACTCCACCAGAGCAGGACGCGAGATGCCCCCTCTTCCTTACAACCTACAGACCCCAGAATTCGACGGCCACGAAGAGGGCCTGAGCGAGTAAAATGGACCGCGAAGATATCAAAGCGGTCATAAACGCTACCCTCCAATGGGGCTTAGGGCGCGTTCCTAAGTATCATCTGCGTCTTACACGCAGCCGGGGCCACGCTTCAGTCATATGGAACATCGTCGCCCGAAAGTATGACCCCAAACATGGCCTCTGGGTCTCGCCGCTGAAGTACGCTAACATCAGCATCCCTAAATGGGCAATCGCGCAAGGCGAAGACTTTGCCATCGCCTACACTGTCCACGAAGCCTGCCACGTCATTGCTAGGCTCAAGGGCCATGACTACGGGCACGGCCTGCCATTCCAGATGCTTGAGAACGATGCCCTGACCCAATGGGGACTCAGCATAGATCGTGGGGCACGGTCGGCCTACGCTACTGCGGTCTACAACGGGCCGACAAAAGTTTGGCCAACGGAAACATCGTCCGTCAAGTTTATGACTTCATAGCCTCTGGGATATCTACTCCAGGAGGCAGTTCAACACCGGCTTTAGTCTTAACAGGAATCCCTTTCTCCTTCCGCATCGCCTGAAGAATCTGCTCGAAGAGTTTCACGAACTTATCCACCTTGACCTCAAGGGCATCCATGCGGACAGTTAAACCTGAAAGCCCACCCTCCTTGACGGCTCTGTCCAGCGCCGCACGCTCGATCACCCTTGACATCTTTCTTAACCCGCTACTCATGATTGCTTCTCCCTCACGTATCCGAATTTCTTGTCCCCAATCTTACGACTAGCCAACCATCGTAGTTTAGGTGATGTAAACGCAACGCGGTCCAACGCTTCGTCAATCAACCATTCATCACCCTTGCCGCTAGTGATATCTACGTGGTGCAATGCCTCATGCAAAAACGAGACTACAAGATCATCCCAGGAATCGTGATTGGTAGGGTCAAGCACAACCGTATCGTTTTCGTACACAGCCTTACAACGAATACCATCCCGATACAATGGGCCACGAAACTCAACACTTACGTCTTCGATGGCTCTAGAGAGTTTTCGGACAAGATATGAATGCCGTGACGCCATGATGCTCCCGCCGCCTCCCTATAGGCTACCCACCGCTTGTATCCTTGCAACTTCTTGTCTAGGGATTCCTTGCCGGTCTTCCAACCGATTGCATCCAACATCGGAATAGCGCCCTTGCCGGTCCACGCTATACACACATACGGCGCTACCCCATAACCCCTGACGCCCTTCGCTTTCTTCCAGGACCGCTTTGTCACACCGCACGTAACCTGCATGGGCCTGCTCAAAGCATAAATGGCCCACAAGGCTCTGGCCATGTACTTGCCGCTGTACTGCCCCTTCAGGATTACGTGCAGGTGCCACCACAAATACACCCCGTCATTCTGGTATTCTGGGTAGATAGTTCTTACAAACGCATACCGTTTAAGTATATCACGAACAACTTCAACAGGTTGCTCCTGGTTTAATCCATCCACGTCCATTCAGCCGCCCGCTCCTTTGGCCTATCGGGGTACAGAGTCAACAGCCACGACCCAGGAGGTGCCATGCGAGTTGTTGGCCTTCTCATCTGATACGGAGGGTTGAACAGGTAGTGCCCACACCTAATCCTCGTTACCTTCTGGTATCCCTGCGGCGTTACCACCATTGCGGGGTCAAAAGTATCACAGTGAATGTGTCCACTCAGAATGAAATCTATCCCCTGCACGTCTCTCTGAATTCGATCAGCCAGCGTCAATGGGTTCGTGCCCGGCCCTTCACCGTGGTGCATATAACCCCACCACGTATTCTGGCCAACACGAATTTCTATAATACCAGGAATAGACATCGGTGCAATCGCATCACCCACAGCATCAGTCACAGATGCAATAAAGTCCAGTCCCGTCTTGCTATCAACTCGAAACTCGTGATTACCTCCAAGGATAACGCCCTTCTTTGTGGCCTGCGGTGTTACAGGGGCAGCATCCCTAAACATACGAAGAATCCGAACCAAATCTTTGCGCTGATCTTCAGGGTTTGCGGTTTGGTCCTGCATAGCACCAGAAGTCATAACCTTGCTCGTTGGCGTCGTCATTTCGAGGGCATCACCAACGTGCATCAAAAACCACGCTTCATCAAGCGCACGCTGGAGATGGCGCTCGAACATTTGGTCAGCATGAAACTTTGACCACCTATGCCAATCGCCAGTTGCCCATCCCCTTACTGGTTCAGTTGCATCGCTGTAATCGAGTACGATCATATCTCACTTCTCCTTTGGGCTTTGCTTATGCGGACATACACCTTATCATGACTTCTTCACCCAAGGCTTTCCGTCTGACCATAAATCACAACAATCCTGTGGGTCTATCTCTGACCACACGACAGCGCAACGCTTTTTCTCGGCTCCATACCTATTGCATCCCCCGCATTGAAAACCATCCTCGCGCTCTTGATACTGCGCTTCAATCTTCCCAAGTTTCACATCATTCTCAACAGCATTCTCTGGTGACATCGGCTTTCCAAATTTCCAATGCGAACACGTTCCAAATGGTTTAATTGCATTCTTCACGCCCTTCGGTCCTACTGTAGCGCAGCGCCCATCGGTAATGAATTGCCAGCACGTCTTGCATTGATGTTTGGGGTCTCTATGGTCTCTGGTCAACCCCGCTTGTGTCGGGGAAAGTTTAGGGGTGCGCCGTTCCTCCTTGGGAACACGCTTTAGTTCTGTGTCAATTTGTTGATCGTAAAGTGCTGGCTCAGACAACCGACCACCCTCCCGCAGTCTATTCTTGCCCGCCATCACATATGGTCTTTATACTCCATTCGTGGGCAATTGGCCATTCCCCTGCAATATCAGAAAACCCAAAAACTCCGTCACAGACTTTACGCGAACAATCCTTTCGCTTGTTGCTTTCATATTCCATCGGTTATAATTACGGTCTATGAGATAGGGAACAGTTTTTCTGGAAAGATAGTGTACAGCCAAAACATTTCCCGGTTTATCATCAAGCAATGCGTCAGCCTCAACAGCACTAGCAATTTCACCCTTCTTATCAGAAATCACAACAGTAGGATTCCAAATTCCCTGTTTCATCAACCAACTTTCCGTTTGGGACTTAACGTTTACGCCAACCCTACTGGTCACAAAGTATAAATCATCTACCAGATTCCGCATGTTCAATTCACGAAACACCCCAGGTTCCATTGGTATTGGCTCAAGCATTTCCCAATAAGTATTACTACGCTTGATCTCCTCCCAGACCTGCGAGACCTGCGCCTTTGTAAACTCACCATCCTCAAAATTCCACTCTTGCTGATCTACGGTCCCATAAATCCGAGACCCAAACATACCATTGGCTATTCTCGTAAACCCAAGAACAAAATCAGCCAGAACCCCATCTATGTCGCAGATAATCTTCATTCCTTTACCCTCCACTTCTCCAAGAGTCTAGCCGCAGACCCTGCCGGTGGCCGGTCGTCTACAAGATTCCCCGTCTCCAGGGCATCCACAAGGACTGCCAATGTCGCAAGCGCATGAGCAAGGTGTGGCCTCCCGCTGTCTGGGGCATCATCCTCACCGTCTATCCATGCTTCGATATGTCTGAACAATGCGTCCGTGTAGATAGACGCAATAACCTTATTGTGCCTCCAATTCCATTTCCCATACTTCTTGATTCCATCCCACATTCCAAGAACAGTGTAAACCAACGCAGCCGGTGGCACATAACTCAGCGGAACCTTAGCGGACCCTACTAAATCCTTGGGATTCGTACCCAACACAGCCTTACTCATCGCTTATCACCTGACCCTTTAAGAACTTCCTGTGATTTACGCTGAAGAAGTTTTTTGATGTTGTAGTCTGCTACGGCTTCAAGCCTCCACCCCAATTCCGTTGCCATTGCGGCAGCGTACCAAAGGACATCGCCTAACTCGTCCGCAATTTCAAGACGTTTCTCATCACTTAAAACCCCATCTTCGTCGCGGATAACCTTTTTTACTTTGTTGGCAACTTCCCCCGCTTCACCAGCAAGCCCGAGGGCCGTATACATCAAACCCATTCGATTCGGATATACCGCAGTCTCCTTGGCTTGCCTTTGGTAATCGTCAAACTTCATTTCCCACACCGCCTCTTCCCTGGAAATTCTTTGGTACTCATCCACGATTCAACGCTGCCTTAGTCTTCTCATCTGGTTCAGCCGAGAGGATAGCCACCGACGTGCTTAGCGTCACGTTGATATGCAACACGTCATGCGGCCTCCCAATAACCTCAACCTGACTAACCTCAACATGCTCAGGAGACTGAGCCACATCCCGAATGGCCTTTGTAACAGCAAGGCGGATAGCCTCGATATCTACCGACCATTCCTCATTAGAATCATCAATAAGACGAATTCCCGTCAGGCGTCCCATGGTCATACCCCCTTTCGTTTACTAACTTCCGCCATCGCCCGCACGACACGTGGCACGTAGTATGGGTCATTAAGCAGAGCCAAACCGTCTTCGTTGATCGAATACCTTACAAGATACCCACGCGCTTCATCAATCTCATTATATGAATCCGAAGTTATAAGACAAAACCTAAGCAATTTCATCGCAATGCTTCCATTGGTTCTCCGGTCTCCAATCCACCAACCACCGCCGGTCTCAAAAACCAACTCCTCACCCTTAGACATCTCCTGAAGAACAGCACGTATCCCAGGCGTTAGTTTAACAGTGGGTTGAAGGTTATCGGATGTATCCACGCCACATGCTCCACAAAATCCAAAACGCATTCAGAACAGCACCCATCATCATCCACTCGCACCACACCCGAAAAGCAAGACCCCAATTCATCAAGACTCCGTAAAAAACTTCTTGAGGATGTCGTCACGATATTCGTGGTCAACAAAAATCTGATTCTTGGACTGCCTCACCATTATGCCCGGACGAACAGGCTTGTGGGCAAGTCCCTGTCTAGACTCACGAAACGGCACACCAAACGCCCGCTTGCAGCATTCGGTAGTCGCATACGGGTCCCCATGGCGGATTGCCAGTCTCGGCAACCTCCGCTTACAACCACAAACACACAGAACTCGCTTAGTAGCCATTGCCAACCTCCGCAAGAGCCTTCAAGAGCCGCTTCATACCTACCCTGTCAAGAAGGGCCATCAAGACCTGCTCTGTAGCCTCCATTACGGTCTCTTCGGTGTAGAGATCATCTTTTGGAAGAGGGGCAGCATAGGCATCATAGGCTGCCTTATAAATCTCCATCGCCCATTCAGTCGGGAGTTTCTTAATCCTAGACATACCACAACCTTACCACAAATGTATGGGCGCTGTCAAGAAGTTTTCTGGTCGTCTTCTTTATAACCATCGTTTTCCAGGCTCAAGCCAAGTAGGCTGTAAGCCTTTACTACAGCCTCGGCCTGCATCAAAGCATCATCCAGAGCATCGTGCTCAATTCGGTTGGCCTTATCTTCCTTGACCTGCCCGCCGGTTAGAGCCATGATCGTTCGCACGTCACGAACTCGCCGGTATGACCATGGAATCCTTCGCCCCGTCTTTCTATACACCTCAGCCATCATGACAACATCGAAATCCGGTCCTTTTGCCCAGATACGTGTGTCCTTACTAGCCGTGCCACCAAGGTACGCCTCAAAATCTTGTAGGGCCTCAAATACCGAGACCCTACCCCTGTCTGTTTGTGCTCGATCACGCGCCCGCTTGTCCTGCTGCATCCACCAGTTAAGCGTATCTTGGTCAACAGTCAAACCAACCATCAATGAATCCCACAGATCAATAACCCTAAAGAACCTTTTGGCAATTGGATTCTCGGGTGTCTGCGGCCAAAAATCTACAGCCGCGATACTCAAAACCGCAGAACCGGGACGACTCCCCGCCGTTTCAATGTCCAAAGAGATATGCCTCATACCGGTTTCATCCCCTTATCGAGTAGAAAATTTTGAATGCCCTCTCGCAGAAGAAGCCCAAAGTCTGGCGGAACTTCGCCGCGCTTATAGGCTTCCCACTTTGCTTTATACGCTTTGCGTCGTCTGTATGTTCCTTTGATGGCCGAAATCCTGGCCTGTCTCTTAAGAGGGTCAAGCCACGCTCTGCGCTGCGCCTCAGCAATCCTTTCCCGTCCCTCTAGGGTCAGAGGCATCAGGGAATCCTCACGCACGTCGCTACAGTATCGGACTCCTCAACTAGCACCCGCAATCCCTTGTGCAAACAATCCTCCTTGGTATCATACGATAATCGCAGATTCCGCATATCAGACTTGCTTGACGTTGCCAGCGTTTGCCTCGTAATAGCAATCCACGTGAAATCATCGTCGTCCTTCATAATCAAAATCCATTGAGGTTTATGAACGAAGAGAGAATACTGCGTAACGATAAGCCACCCTATTAGCACGCCTATAAGAACAGCAAACAAAACACCTCTCTTCACTCCAATTCACCCCGTCTCCACGCAGCAAATCCCTCGTATAAGAGAGTTAGACTTGCGCTACTCCATCCCTCGCAACACGAGTCGCATACAACACGACATACTACCTCACCAATATCTGTACGCCCAGGTTTCGGGTCAAACGCCCAATCACTACAAATCCAACACTTAAAGGGCATTACGTGCGAAACGACGGTGGAATTATAATTACCGGGGATTCCCTCTTGTTCGGATTAACAGGCTTTTCCTTATCCCGGCACTCCGGGCAAGCCCACCCGCGTTTCGCGCTGTAAATCACCCGCAGTTTGTCTTCCTGACACACCGGGCAAATCATCGAACTACGCCCAATGCCAAGTTCCGGTTGCAGGCTGAAGTCCCATATCAGGCTCAACAGACGATCTGTGGGACGCCTCTTCCCCAACGTCTGGAACCACCCACAGATTCACCACGCGAGTATCCCTGCTGTATACACGAGTAATAATCGCGGGACGCTCCACCATCGGGTTCTCGTTGTCCTGACCGCGAATAACGTAATGAACGATAGTACCTTCACGCAGAAGCATTAGACTCCTCCTTCTCGATTTTTTGGTACTCGGTTGTTAGCCAGTGAGTTGAAACATACATCTGGTTTCCTTCCCGACGACCCTCCTCTGTATCCTCAATAACCTCAGCGATTGCCCCAAGAGATTCTGGGTGATATAAAATCACCGCAACCAAGAACGCAACGTTCGGATTATTCTTCGGTGCCCGAACAGGAACATCCTTCATGTCACCGCTGTTCACGTGATACAGTTGACTGTTTTTGTCCCCCGACTTCATAACCTCATCCCAACCGGCCCAACCAAGTTTCATTGGTCCCTCCCGAAAAATTCTCCAACTAACCCCATAAAGAATAACACACCAATCGCCAGGACTGCAACAATTACACCCGGAACAATAATCCATTCCGTCCAAGCACCAAACCTATTGATAATCCACGCAATACCATCAATGATTCCAAGCATTACAGCAATAACCACAACTATCCCAAAGGCCCATTGCACCCATTGCCACATACTCATTGATTCGCCTCCTGACCTAAAAATCCCTTCACGGTATCAATGCCAACAGCAAACCCCCACAACGGAACAGCAACGCCGTTCTGGTTCTCACAGGTCCATCCTACCTGAATCTGACGAACCCACACACCTACCAAACGTCCGTTCGCATCAAACACACCGCCGCCGCTATCGCCACCAAAAGCCATTATATCAATTGTCAAAATCTGCTGCTGACCAGTCCCGCCCTTGTCGTTCTTATCGCAGTTCTCGAAACTGTCAATCACGATCTTCGAGATATACCCATGAGACACAATAAATGGTTCCCCGAGAGGTGCGCCGATACCCCACACCTCATCGAACACGTTAACAGAATCTCCCAACTGAATATATGGCTGTCCATCCGGCCTGTTGGTTGTCACAACGATAGCCAAATCCAATTCAACGTTACGCCTTTCAACAACACCCATCAAAGAACTCCCTTGGTATGTATGTACAATCACTCGCCCATCGGGAGCAACGCCATTCACACAATGAGCAGCCGTGATAAGTTTCTGAGAAGTAAAGTACGTCCCACCGCATACACCGTCACCATTCTGAATCCATACGCTCGATTCCAGCATGTGCATTTTGTTCTGAGTCACATCCAAATTTTGTGAATAAGCCAAATTTACTGGCCCAGAAATAAGAGCCAAAACAGTGAATAACGCCGCGATGGCCTTCATATCCATCACCCTCCCACGATTGCCCGCTTGGGCGCTCTCTGTCCCGCCACGGCTACATTACCCCATTGACTTCCGAACTGGCTTGGAATCGTTATGGTCCCTATACCTGAGCCATATGGAAGGAATTCTTCGCCACCCATCCATAACCTTGTTAAAACCCAACACACAGCCGCCACGGCATCCGATACGTCCTTCTTGCCTGTCTTGGTGTGCTCTACCTTAGCCCTTCCACCAACGTTAACCAAAACCAAAGACCGGATACATTCCTCAAATGGCTCGTACTTGTAATAATCCAATCGCCCCTCGTTGATACACTCCTTCATGATATCGTAAGCCGAAGTGTCTTTATCTACTGATAAAACGGACGCCGCCATACCGCGCTTGTTCAACTGCTGAATCCCCTCGATTGACTGGAATTGGTCAAATGTTACGCCTGCTATTGGATAACCACGTCCCTTGAAATCCCAAACAATTTGACGCACGCTGGCAAAATCTATTTGATTCCCTGGAGTAGTTTTAATCTCCATCATCAGGTCAGTATAAATAACTGGTTTACGCTCACCATGAACCACAGTCTCGCCTGATATATGACCAATGCAAACACCTACGGCGTCACGTGCTAATGCCAAGTCAAAATGTCCATAGCATCGAGTGTTTGAGTTCATATCAGACCAACGCAGTCTCGTGTCAATTTGTCCATTAACCATAAGAGGTGACAAATGATTCGGGTTGAACCCTGGGAGTCCAATACCGCTAGATGGCCTCGTTACAACATCTGGGTCCCAGAAGAAACCCATGCCCGTGCGGCCAACAATACAGGCATAGTCTCGCTTGTACGCTTCAGGGTTTGCCTCAAAGTCTGTAATCATTACATCAGGCACCATCAACTCAAACACATCACCCTCAGTACCATCGGGATTATACTTTACCTGACGAAACGGTACGAAATGCCACGGAACCCATCGGCCATTTACATCCTTTTCTGGCCCAGGCTTCATCTCCCAATGCGCTTTTCTATCCGCAAACGACCGCTTAGGCTTAGGAATACCCCTATCGGGGTCACCGGCCAAAATAAACCGATAGCGCCTTTCAATAAAAGCATCCAAGTGTGTCGGAGAAGAAATCACCAAGATCATTCCCCTATTACCAAACCGAGAAAACTTACGAGCCTTCATGGTCTCATGGATTTTCTCTGCGGGGTCAGTCTTTTCAAACTCCCCTGCTATGGTGCGCTCCTGGAACAATGCAGCCTCATCAATCGCACCAGCGAACATATTGTACCCTTGAGGAAACGTCATTGACGACGTACCGGGAAACAAAACGATATTCTTGGGAAATCTCAATTCGCTGGTGACATTTTTCACGGGTAACATATTGTGATTCGCAAACCACGGCGCATCCCCAACGAGGTTCGCAACGTCCTGGAAAATAATCTTCCGCGCCTGATCTTCCCGAAGGGCTTGGTTAACAAGCATGATCGTGGACCCAGGAGACAACCCTGTACGCAAATACTTATGAGGGTTCCTCATGTTCAAGAGCCAGTACAGCATGTACGTAAATGCCATTGAGACCAAATAGGATTTACCAGAACCAAACCCCGCGATAATCACAGCCTCTTCATTCTCGAATTTGTATGGGTCCTTACCGAAAATATTTACCAACTCCATCAGAACAGCGGGCCAAATTCTCTCCTTCATGTTGCAATACTTTTCCCCAACGATAAACGTTCCAATGGTAACGGGAGGCTCAATGAAATTATCAGAGTCTCCGGTTAAAAATGGTTCCAGGTCTGTTGGGACTACGATGTCAGACATTAGTGATTAAACGCCGCCTGTTTTGCTAATGCTGGAACTAATGTATCGAGGAAAAGAATTGAGACCGACGCGCCCTGTTTCATACCTTCATTGCACACATCACACAAGTGTTCAGCGCAAATTGGGGTAGCCACAACCTTTCCACGGAGGTGAACAGGAAACATCCCTGTATCCTTGGTCTTGCAGTAAACTCCATAGATCGCCTCGTGCGTACAACCCGCCTTACCGCATTGAACAGTTACCATGGTCTCCGCTTCCATTCAGTCTATTCTTATCTGAAATGGCCTGCTCGATTGTCTTCCATATCCGGGACGCGCTGCCACCCTTCATCTTCATGCGCTTCAACACGTCCCTTAAATTAGTCTTTCCCTCCAACTCGGCGATACGCACCTCATTAAGAAACTGACGCTGCCTCAAGGTCAAACCTGTCACTTGCAACGCCTGTGCCTTGGCGATATTATTCTCAACCTCTTCGTATCCATCATTCCAGTTCGGGTCTACGACTTGCTCAGACAACCCATCGCTATTTTCAAGCGACGTTGGCTGAAACTCCCAACGCTTACCTGAAGGTAGCGGCTTACCATCTGCCCCGATTCTCGGACTTCTCACTACCCACGCCTTGTCCCTCATCCAATGCTGAAGACTTCCAGAGACATACCAATTTGCATACGTCCAGAACTTAACGCCCGCCGATTCCTTGAACCGAATGGCCGCTGTCCACAAACCAATCCTAGCCTCCTGAATCAAGTCTTCCAACTCATCCATACGGCGTGACTTGGCTGCCATATCGCGGGCAAGTTTGATGGCAAGTCGCTCGTGTTTCTTGTACCGCTCTAACGCTACGGCTTCTTTTTTAGCCGATAACTTTTTCGCTTGGGGGTGGGCCATTTGTTCCTCCATGGCTTCCCCCGGTCAAAAACCATCTTAACCACATCATATTGCACCTCCTCAACATACCGGTCGCCCCCACCCCGCTCCGGCCCGGTCGTAGCGCCATGCCCACGTGGGACTGCCCGACCTTACCTCAACCCCATCCTTCCGCCATTCCGGCGGTTGGCAGGGATTACTAATGAACGTACTGACTCCACTCGGCGGCAACCCACTTCGCGGCTGCCAATGCCCAAGCGGGAAAGAAACCACCAACAACAAAACCAACAGCAATCCAAGGAAGATCATGAACCAGGAAATGCACCATATTTTTCCCTCCTTTCTTAAAAAGATTTAGGGGACGGCAACGCGCACGGCGCATTACCATCCCCCGGTGCCCCAATCTTTATGGGACGCCTGCTCTGTTATTGCCCGCTAGAGCCAGCGTCCCCGTCTTTCAGCCATAACTGACATGCTTAATATATCAATCCGCTTTACCAAAGTCAACAACTACTACTGTTTTGTAGTACCACGACTACAAATTTGTACACTTCAACGTCGTATGTAGGGCCTGCGCGGCCCTCTCACAGTCTTCGAGGTTCCTAAAAGGTCCGAGTCGCCATATCCTTGACCCGCTTGGCTGATCGCGCATTATCGCTGCGTACTGGTCGGCGGTTAGTTCTACTACGCCGCTTCTCACGAAATTCCTTGCATCCACAACATATAGCATGGAACAAACTAATAGCAAAGCAACCGTAAATAGGGCGATGCTCAATTTCAAAATGCCCGCATTCGCAAACACGATCAGGCACCCGAATCCTCGGTAGCGCCACGATCAATGCCTCCGCTTAACTCAACACTAGACATCACTTCCCATAGCATCATAGCGAAGTTTGCCACATCAGCCGTCTCTTCAGCGATGTTATTGCTAAGCACCTCGCGCATCTCAGAGTTCCGAGATGCCTTATCTGCCTTCAAAAATTCCTCCCGCAATTCATCCATCTCAAGGGCTAAGTACATGAACAATCGAGCCGGGTCTACATTCTCCCACCCACTCTTCCAATCCTTACGACGTAGCATAGCCTCCATGTTCCTTGCGAACCGCTCAACCTGATACCTAACGGGCCATTCCTCAAGAAGAAGCCTGTCCTGCTGCGTCTCCAAAATCTTCACGCGGTTAACTAACTGCTGAACATACTCATGCGCTTTTTGGTGAAACACGGCGCTGCCAGTAACCAACGTCCCCGGCATTGTCGAATCCTTCAAGAGTGTATCGTTTGCTAAATCTTTCTCGATCTCCCAAATTGGATAATCAGGCTTTTCCTTTGGAACATTTTCACCCATGGCCTCCAAAACCTGCTCAGTCACATCTCTTTCTATGTCCACGCTACCCCTCCTTAACGATGTCCGCCGCCCTTGCCATTGCAATCTTATCGGCAAGCATTGCGGCATCCAAAACCCTACCGGCGATTGCCCTGGCTTCGTCTGACCCCCAAGCAATCTGACCTGTGAAATGACCGGGAACGTGCAACTGAAAAATCACCTTACCAACCCTTGGCCCTGTGGCTTCGGCAAAAACAGTCATACGAACCTTGGCCTCAGTCTTCTTCTCTCTTGGTTTCCTGTGCTTCTTAGCCACAATTTAGCCTCCCTGTACTAAGGGATGTATAAAGACGACAGGGGCGGGGTGCCCAGGCAGACATCCCGCCCCATTCACGCAGGTCAGGATGTCCCTAGAATCCGGGGCCTGTGCCTACGCCTGTATCTCTCATTGGCTGCTCGAAATTCGTCACCTGCGGCTGAGACGACCGCCGCGAAGAGGTAGTCCCCTTCCGCGATGTCCGCGCCTGCGGTGCCTTCGAGACGCCCTTCCGCGTTCTGCTCCGATTCTTAGCGGACGACTTCTTGACGCCCATTTGGTTTTTCCTCCTCCCCCGGTTATTTGTTTCTAGCCCTTTACTCATCATCTTCTGGGTCTTCTACTTTTCCAGTATAGGCAGGTATTCTTCCCCCAATACCAATCCTCCTGCCCTCCTTACCAAACTTCTCACTCGAAGGCTCAGCCGTGGCCATATCCCTCATGGCCTTAATGGCTTCCTCTTCCGTAATATTCAAAGCCTTCGAGGACACCAGGATTTCCGCCAACGCCGCAAGACTCAAACCCTCCGTACTCTTGGACAACCTCTCGGCATGAGCATCGTCCAACCCCTTCTTCTGAAGATACAAGAGCCTTACATGATACGGAGGCATTCCAATTTTGATAACACGATCAAACCGACGTGGCCGCGCCACAATTCGCTTGTCTAGCATCTCAGGATAATTCGTCGTAGCGACATTGAGTACGTGGTCAATGCGAGATTCACCATCCAACAGAGCCAACACCAAAGATGTATTATGCCTCCGAAGAATAGCGTCTACATCCTCGAACACGCACAGCGCCGGGCGCACAGGCTCAATCCTTCTGAACAACTCCAAACCACGAGTAAACAACTCAGGCTCATTGTTCATCAAGAACACAATGCCGCCACGCTTTGCAACCCTGTGCATCGCCATCATCACAAGGGAAGTTTTTCCAGAACCTTGAGGACCATAGAGCAAGTATCCACGTCGGTGCGCGAATCCAAGACCGACGAACCTCTCACCCGCGTCCCAGAACCGCTCGATCTCATCCACAACCTTCGCACTCTGAGAATCAGGAAATTCAATGATGTTATCCACAACAAGGGCGTGCTTCACGAACACAATTCCATCATTCCTTGTGGACTCAATCGTGTATACACCATTAGGAAGCGTTACCTTGGTGTCAGCGCAAGGCATCCACGCATCGGCCCCGTATGCGGACCATTGACAAATCTGGCCACCCGCCGTCAACGCCCGCTTAACCTTATTCTCTTTGGACTCTCCAACCTCACCCTGCTCAGAGATTTGAGCGTCCCCGGCAAAATCACTAATGTTTGCAACTGTCTCTTCAGGCATCGCGCCCTCCCGAGTTATATCTTGTACGTCAAACGTACCCTTCCGAGTCATATCTTGTACATCAAATATGATTCCGCAGCGAAAAGTCAGTATCCTTCCGACTGCGTAGCGGTCGTATATGTCTGGAACACGTCAGGGTTAAACTGCCCTATCAATGCTACTATCATCGCAAGACAAAAAACAACGACAGTAAGGACTTCCCACGCTTCCCAGAGAGAAGCCCAAACTGTCGCGTTCTCTTTTTGCTCATCCATCAGTTCTGGGAATCACTCGCGGCGTCCAAAATCTTCTCGGATGGATTCGCCGCGCAGTTTTCCTTGATTCTCTTAGCGATGTCACCAACGTTTAGCGAAGTGGGAGACGGGTGCAGCGCAACAAACGCCAACGCATAACCCGTCAGAAATGCTTCCTGCACCATGAATGCCGTCCGAACCTCTAGGGCATCATGGCCTGACGACTGACCCAAACCATTAACCATGTCGCACGTCGCCTCATCAGCGTACTCTGCGTGCGCCGGGCGAACACCCGAGAACACAAAACAAACCACAACCACAGTCATTGCAGCGACCAACCTCATGTTTCTCCCCTCCACCTTGTAATATGATGCCTCCGGGAAGGCAGGCTAGGCGTTCGGATTACCTCGGACTACCCGATTAGACAGGAAAGACACATGCCGAGGAAGTGTCCCTGCCTCACCTTAGTTCCCGCCTGCCGTCTCGCGCCGTCACGCTATCCCGGATTTATAATTCCTACGGGCAAGTGCCGTATCGTCGGCTCACGACGGCCCTTCCGCGCTCGGAAGAACAGGCTTCATGCCCGTATTTTTACGGGACTACTTGTGTAGTATATCAAAATGGGACATCTTCGTCAAGAGGCTTCTCGGCCTCTACCGGCTCAGACTCGGGTTCAGCGTCACCTTTCTTTTTACCACCAAGGAACCTGACGCCATCGGCCACAACCTCTGTGGACTTCCGCTTCTGACCGTCCTGTGCCTCCCAAGACCTAATCTGGAGCCTACCCTCAACAGCCACCATCATGCCCTTGTATGTATACTGACTGACCAACTCAGCCAATTTTCGCCACGCCTGCACGTCAATAAAATCCACATCCTTTTCGCCGTTGGCATTCTTGAACGGACGATCTACGGCCAGCGTGAAATTCACAACGGGCGCACCGCTAGGAACGTACCGCAGTTCCGGGTCCCGCGTTAGCCTACCTATCAGTATGATTCTGTTTAGCATCCCGCTCCTCCATCCTGATACTTTCTTAGTCTATTTTTGGAAATGTCCTCAAACGTAATTGAAATCTGTGTCATTAAAAATGACAACTCATCTAGGAGGGCGGCTTCCGTTGGTGCTTCAATTGTTAGAACACCAGGAAACGGATTCTTCGCCGTGACATCATACGTCACGTTGCTGTTGAATGGAACGATTATGGCTGCCGATTTCATTTGGACCCCGGCTCAGCGTGAATAATAACATGAATCTTTCGACGACGCGCTTCCTCAACGGTATCCCACGTACCCTTGGATTCCTTCGTAGGAAACGCTATAACTACATCACGCTTTGGGTCAAGAGTATCTAACATCTTTCGGTTTCTAATCGGCCCCGCCGCAAGACCTTTTTGCTCCCAATCCTCATCAATAATAGGATGTGTTTCAGTATCAAGACCAAGCCGTATAGCAGCGATTCCAGCACCCATGTCCGCGCCACGCGCACCGCCATGAACAACAACGATTTTTTCCCCACCGAACCTTTGGGCAACCTCCACTAACTCCTTCAGCGCATCGTAAATGGCCGTCTCGTCCGTCCAATTACGGCCACCGGTCACGAGAACTCTCATGCTGGTGGCACCAGTTTCAAAAGATCGTCCAAGCAAATCAACATTTCAGCCGGGCAGTCGGTACAGTTACACCGCACCGCCAACCAGTAATTTCCATGCTTGTGCATCCTACGACCGTTCTTATCGCATCGCTCAAAGCAATTTTCTCCACTACTCAACCCATGCTTAAAGTCATTCCCCTTATAAAACCTATAGAACCACGGATGAGGCCATTTTCCTTCCGCCACATAACGAACAGCATTACACCCCCGCTTATGGGGTTTGGTAATTCGGTAATGGATAGAAACCCCTACGGGGTTTACCTCTGGCATTCAACCAGCGCAACCTGACCCTCAGCGAGAGAGAAATTTAAGTACATAGTTACGACTTCAGAATCGAATCCATCCTTGTTACTAGCCGCGTCAACCGCCAACTGCATGTACTTCCGCATTCCCGCCTTTGCCTTCTCGCACTTCTCGTACTGAGCCTTCTCTGCCGTGGCCTGCCCTGCGCTGTACTGCACGGCTTCACGGTGAGGCTCCTCAACCAAATAGTACCCTGCGCTGACCACCAAAATCCCTGCCAAAATGGCAATCGCAACCAGACCAAGAAAAATCACAGCCTTCCCCAAAAACTGAAACATCTCAATCCCTCCCCCGTTTAAGCGTTTGACTTCCATTCGTCAACGCTACAAGTATACCCTGCGTAGCCATAAGGTCGTCAAGTTCTTCCTTGTGCTCAATAGCCACACCAAGAGCCTTGATGAGCACATCCATTTCGTACCTTGTCAAACCAAGATACCCCAATTTCTTTTCGTCAGTCGTAGTCATGGCCTACCAACCGTACTAAAGATCGTCTCTTCAACAACGCCCTTCTCCACTTTCATCCACATCACAACACGCAACTGCATGATATTCCTTTCGCCGTAAGTCGCAAAAGCCCTGCTCACCGCTTCGTCAATCGCTTTGTAACCCATGAACCGCCAATAAAGACGATTGCCCTTAGACGCCTTAATGGTATGCAACGTAGCCGCCAGCACCACAACGGCAACGCCCAAAACAATCACCACAAACATCATATCTCTTTCTCCTTCCCGCATCCACACTTACTCTCACGCTTACATTTGGAGCAATAAACAAGTCCGTCGTGACACGGCCCCTTTTTTATTTCCTGCTCAGTCAATTTAGTCAAGCATGTCTCGCATTCGTTGCTAGACTTCTTGCGATACACCAATCCTCGCCGCGACCTAGAAAAAATGGAACCTCCTGTCATAAACTGCATGGCCCACAGAACGATAAAAACCCACACGAAAATGAACGTGTCTTCGGGGGTCCATTTCACGGTAATCCGTCACCCCTCCACAATATGTACGCTGAAACTTATCAACCAGAGACGACTGACACCCGGCCTCCCATTCATCTGAACAACCCGAGAGATCGTTAGGAGTCACGGTTAATCGTCGTTACTGGCCTATTCTCACGGTTAAACGTCGTTGCTGGCTTATTCTCTATTACGGCTACCACCTTCAAAATCACTACCGGGCCGCCGTTATCAGAGGCATACGCCTCAGTATTCTTTACTGCCATCGCAAGGTCCTGAAACCAATCATCGCCATTCTCCTGACCCTTCTCAACAGACATATACGTGAACTTCCCCAAAATTCTCTGTGAAAATGGCTTGCCAGATTCCCCTACTCCCATTTGTTATCCCTCCTGTTCAAAATACTCGGGATTTTCAGCACGTCTCTTCTCCCACTTTTTACGCATCGTCTCCGAGTATTGCTCCCACTCCCAACGACTACCGCCGTGCGGAGCCAACATAAAATCGTCTATCGCCCATTGAGTCTGCTTCGGGAGATTCAGATACACCAGAATAGATATAAACCGCACAAAAAACACAGCAATCGTCGCAATCCCCAAATAGATAAGGACAATTCCAATCACCATCATGAACGGATACGCCACCACCATGATAAGAAACCATATCAGAAGAATCCAAAAGACGTATTTACTTAATAGCATCGTGGCCCGCCAATGGTGCACTACGATTCCTTTCCTTGTATTCCTCTACAGTCTGAGCGTGCCAATTTCCTTCCGTTGACTTCCACGCAACCCACCCCATAGGGGGATTGTAGTCAGTTTCTTTATCGGCCATCCTACGCTCAATTTCAGCACGCTTAGATTCCAATTCGTCGTCTTCGTCCGCAGCCTTGTTTCCTAAATTCAACGCCTTCTGAAGAGTTGAACGGAAAGCCTCAGTTGCCGCAGCGACATCAGTGGTCTTCGTCGAACCAACCTCCATCAACGCCCGAATGGCAATAGCCGCAATCTTCACAACCTCAGCATACATCTCTTCTTCGTCGTGACTGTTGTACCACCGCATCCGAATGCGGCTCAATTTCTCCTCAAGGAGAATCAAATGCGGTGCCCAGAAATTGTACTGACGCTCGATGCCCTCTCGTCCAGGCACACGCCATTTCGCATTAGCCCGACGAATCTCATCATCAATTTGACCAACAATATACTCTGGAACAATCGGCCCTTGATCGTCAATCATTTCCTGCTCAGGGAACATATTTTCGCCGCCCTGCTCTGGCATTTTACGCCTCCATGCTAGAGATTAGTCCAACCGCTGCCAAACAAATCGAAACGGCTACAATGTGACCATTTATACCGCCAATCCATTGATCGGCCCTCATGGCCAAAAGCGCCGTAAAAAGCGCAACACCTACCACCCTTGCGGCCAACCAAACCTTCTTTTGCCATGGCGTCTCAACCCACTCCGGGTCAATACGAAACAAATTACCCATTGTCTACATCCTTTCCGCGCAACTCCGCGATCTTCTGACGAATCTCTCCTTCGGTCACGCCTGTCCAGTTCATTGAGCATGATTCCTGTGAGGAAATATTGGCCCGCTCCTTCCAAATAAGAGCCAACGCTAACAATCGAACACCATACCTTTGAATAAAAATCTCAAGAGATTTGCCACCGCGAGACTTCTTGAATTCCTCTGCGATGTCCTCAAGCGTTGTCATGTTTTCCGTTACCGGAAAATTCTCTCCCTGATACTCCAGATCACTCATCTTGTTTCTCCGGGATAGGGCGAATGATTTTCGGTGGGTTCTTCTTGCCTTCTACCTGCTTGCGTTCTTCCTCTGACATCTTCCGAATGGTCAATTCCTGAATGGTGCCTGTATTGATCTTGATGGACCGACCATCTCTCATGTGAAAAACAGTATAGGACCCCTCTTCGTGCTGAGAAAGGACAGAACCAAAATGCCAGACGCCGCAACTATCCTTGTATCTAACCCATGCGTGCCACAATTCCCCGGCCATTACTTTTGCCGCCGGATAAGCCAAATGCCCACGGCCAGCAAAAGCAAACCACCCCAATTATGCGCCAAAAAATCCATCGCTTATTCCCCCTTCTTTCCGCGCTTAGTCATGCGCCTCTTCGCTGTCCGAACGCCACGCTTTTCCATAACAAGATGATCTGGTAACGGAGCCTCTGGGGTATCTGCTGTCAAGGCAGCCTGCTCCCTCTGCCATGCCCGAATCTGCCTCTGCCGCTTCCTTTCAGGGAAATTCGCCATCCGCATTACCTAATCCTCCTACACACACGGCATTGGCAATCCTTGTAGTGTGTACAACTTCTACCAGTCAAAGGCATAAACCGTATCAATAAAGCCGCAACCACAAGGAACGGCGCACATGCCAGTGTCGCCCCCAACAATTCAACCAACCTTCACGTCCGCAACAAGGTACTCGTCGTCTTTCTGAACGTTCAACCTATACCACATCCACAAAGCCATGGCTGCCTCAATTGTCGGGCAACCCATGGCCTTCATGAACCGCTCAGCGTGCCGAGTACGAATAGTAACGACGACCGGGATTTGTTTCTGTGTAGTGTCGTCCATTCCGCACCTCATCGAAATGGTCTGCGTGCATAGTTATTGTTCTGTGGCACCTACAACACGACACAAGTACATGACCGTCTGGTACAACCATCCAAAACGGACCACGATGGATGTGCCAACAATGACCGCCATTACATCCTTCTCCGTTCATCAATGTAACCTCCTTTCCTCTGTTGCTTTTTGTTCTTTCTCTTCCCTCTTAATGTCACCAACCAACGCACCCCACATAACAGCGATGCCAAGAAACAGGATTCCCCACGCAACAGACCTCAATCCGCCAATCACATACAATGAAGACTCCATCATGAGAAGTCCGAGAAAAAACGCAACCCTGTTACTTCTTTCGCTCATCACCGCTTTTGCCCCCTTGTTTATCATACTCTTTCCACGCAACGTAAACAGCATCCTGAGCCATTCCAAGTAATCGCCATACAATGTCAAAAACATCTACGCTATCCTTTGTGCGCTGAAGATCATCAATAAGACGCTTAAAATCAGCGTCCAATTTCTTAGGCTTGTTGACACGCATGTACCCGCTCTTCATTGCTATCGTCCCTCAGCAAAAAACTTCGGCTTTACAATCGGAAATTCCTTGAAGGGCACCGGTCTCATCGTGTTATCAATCCTGAATCGCCACCCACAGAACCGACAAGACGCCCAATCCTTGCCGGTCCCTTTGACTACAGGGTCGTCGTCAAGAGACTGCTGCGCCGCGTATTTCGTGCAATACGGACACTTATAGAGAACCATGCTGGTCGGGAAATCTTTCAACGTGCTCACCGCTGCTTCTCCTTCCGCATCTGATACCACGCATCCTTCTTGTTGCGGCGCAACTTCTCGCGGGCCGCCTCATTCTTCCAGGAAAGCGCCTTCCGCTCCCGCCACCCCAAGCCCCATCGCTCATCCCATATACGCAATCCCTCGGGATTCATTGGGACTTCCGGTGACGCCCAAGACCTCCACTCCTCCAGGGTCATGCGCTGCTTCCGAGGAGAATCCTTGAAATGAACAACCAATAGTTTTTCTGTCTTCTTCATGGCGTCGTTGAAAAACTCCAAGCACTCGTCCGCCGGTTCCGCAACCTTAACAGACGTAACGTAATGGGCTTCTAGCGGGTCAACTGCCGCTATCGGTGCCTTCAGGCTCATTAGCGCCCACCCCCGATTTGGTATAAATAGCCGTAGCCTCCCTCAAGGCTCTATCAACGTTTCTATTCACGGCATCATCTATCCTTCCCGTCCTACTAATGTCCAAATCAACAGCGTTAATGAGGTCACGAAGAGCATACTTCAACTCATTGATTCGATCTTCCTGTGTCAACACAACCCTAAATATCTCAGAAAGCCTCATCCTCTTCCTCCTCCGGCTCAGGCCCAAATTCCTCTTCGTCTTCACAGTCTGGGCAAAGAGCATCGTAGACACCACCAAACTCATCGCGGTGGTCAAAGAACACCTTACCACAATTAGGGCAGCGCCATTCGCTTGTCATGATTGACGCACCTGAGCACGTACATCAAAACCGACAATCTCCTCAGCCGTAGAGTTGGCTTTACTCACCCAACGCACAATATGAAATCTAGCAGGGACATAACGCTGCGGCCTCCCAATACCGTCCCACGTCGGGTAACCTTTTACTCGAAATGCTACGTAATCCTCTCGAATCTCAATGAGTGCATATGGACCGGGGCCAAAATCAACGCCTTGAATTATCACTTCATTCTTCTCTTTGTCCACGGTCATGTAAAACTCGCCCATTTTCATGACGGCCACATCTTCATATATGCCCTGGAGACCACTCTCAATACCTCAAGCCTCACATCCTCCTTCAAGGACGCCCAGGCATTTATCAAGGCTTCATCAACGCTTTCGGCGCTTACTTCTACGTGCGCCGTGCAAAAATGATTCTCAGGCCCTATGTCCACCTTCCAGGTACGACGAATCATTGCCGCCCGTACCCCCAATCGCTGTACACTCCGTTCCATTGAAACGATGGCTTGCAATATTGTAACGCACATGGATTCTTCGGATTAGGCACAATTTCTGCCTGTCCACCCAATTGAACAGGCACGTTACCCTGCGCCATGATTGCTCCAGACAGCAATGCCCACAGAATGAACCACATCACTCTACCCCAGGAAGATTGTCTAACTCTTCCTCAAGACGTTCCCTAACCAAATGAACCTCTGCCCTATGCTCATCCCATCCACGATTGAATGCAGCCAACTCGCGCTCCCACATCTTATCAATAATGCGGTCCATGATTTCATCATTCTCAAAAACCGACTGTGGGAGAATCTTGGAAAGATCGTCATAGGCTTTCTCGGCCCACTTCTCGTACTCGGCATCCTCGGGCCGATTGCCGGGAATCATGCCTTCGGTTACTCCAGGTGGAAGGTTGCCGCTCATCGTGGACTCTCCAGATGGGGCGTGTATTCATACGCCACAACCGGCAACTCAAACACAACACGAGCGTACTTTCCCAACGTCCTGTTGAAGAGAAGAAACGTAATGATTCCGGGACCATCGCCCAGGAGACCGTTTTTCGTTGTCAAGAAGTCTGGGGTCGCGGACGCAATCATGTCGTACCCGCCGTCCATGTACGGCCTCAGAACTTCCTTCAGAGTCCTAATTCTCATCGTTTTTCTCCCCCGCGACAAATCGCCCTTCCGCTCTTTCGATAAGGTCCCCCATATCTAGGACCTCATCGTAGAACATCCCGTTGGTCTGACTGTTCGCAGCCTTCAAGAGAAGCAACCCCAACTCCAGGACTGCCATAACCTCCACCACCCCATCTAGCCCCGGCTGCTTCAATTCCTCCGAGTAAGCCTTCAGGGCATTGTTCAAACGCATCACAAGACCCTGAACCTCACTCACTAGCAATCCTGTAGATACTACTCTTGTCGTTAAGGCTATTCTACCACTTTTGTTGCCTTCAGTCAATGCCGACCCCATCGGGGGCCTAAAACCACAATGCGGGCACGGCCCACCACCGAACGGACGTTCTACTCCGCACGAACCGCACGGGCGACTCATGCCCCACCCCTCCGGTACTCCGTGTCTATGTAACCACGCTTGTTCTTACTCACGGACACCATTAAAACGTCTGGGTTCTTTGTCCAACCGACATGCCCACAATCCAGACACCTATACTCGTGTTGTTGTGAAACAACAGTAGACCTCCACCCGCTACGCTGCCCCTTCGGAATTGGCCGCGTCCGACCAGTCCGAACAACATTCAAAGCATCCTTACCAATAGTCATAAAGGAATGCACGTATCTGCCACGACGACACATCGAACACCTAAAAGTTATCGGATAACCCGTTCCAGCGTTAGTCCCTACCATGAGCCTACCTCTTCGGCCACATAACGGTTCCCTGCCCACATGCAGGATAACCCTCCCAAGCCTCCCATGAATGACCCTCTTCGTCAATCACAAATGTCTTTCCGCATTTCCAGCACACAATACTCCACCGCCCATCACTTAACCCAGATGGGCTTGGCGGGTCCTGAAACATCCCATCCGTTAAGACTTTGATATCTTGTCCACAATACGGACATTCAACCATCAACCATTCCGGCGCTACTTGCTCGTAAATGATGTCTTCTCTGCTGGTGGCGGCGTCTGGAATCGAACCAGCGTCCCGGCTTTATAAGAGTCGGATTCTACCATTGAACTACGCCGCCGCGATTCGATTACATCAGCAGGCATCATAGCCACACCGCCGCGACGATCTACCAAAAAATAATACCGCTCACCACTTATAACCATAACAGCGCCAACCTTACCGTAAGGCTTCACTACAACGCCCAACGGAATCAGTTCACCCTTCATCGGCTATCGCTCTTCAAAAACAACACGACAGCATCAGCGAGTTTTCGACTCATACTCTTTCTCTTTGTCCGACCATGAGCCTTCTCGCTACGCTTCTTTCTCCTATCTGCCATTCGCTTACCCACGACCGTGCGCCCTCACAATACTTTCCGCAAGAGCCTTCAATTCCTTGGCGTTAGACGCATCCTCATACGTGATACCTGTGTACTCCTCCAGGTTGGTCACGTGTCCGCATTGAGGACACTTCGCGTCTACTATGCCGCACGTCGGGGCATAGTACACATCGCCATCGAGCATACCACACTCAGAACACTTCACGGTTAGAAAATACCTATCGCCCATGACGCTTCACCTTCCTCCTCGTTGCCGTTTCGGTATCAACCTTGTTGAAGTCGTAATCGTATCGAATAGCCATAGAACCATACAAATGATTCCCTCTACTCCTTTCAGCAAACGCACGAATGCACGTTGGCTCACACTCCGTAACCCTCTTCCACTTCTTTACCAAATCCTCGCTAGTCGCCACACCACGAAGATATGTCCGCCCGTCCGTGTTCATAGTCCACAAAAGCCAAATATCCATCTTGAAATTACCATCCGCGTCCACTCGGTTGTACATATCCATAGCATCAGGAGACATCGCTATCCTCCTCATCCCCCTTAACTTCGTACCGCACATGCCACACATACGGCCAACTGAAAAAAGATTCCCTTGTAACCTTACGCGCTACGATATGCTCTGGGGTTGTGTCGTCACCACACTCGCCACACACCCCGTCAGTATAATCCTGCCTGATGTGACCATTCTGACATCTGAACATTCTTTGCCATTGGTGCTTAACTAACCCCATCATCATCAGCCTCCACCCATGCCCTCGCGCCACATGGCAAAGGGTTCTCTGGGTCGTACACTACTCGAACCTTACTGTAAATCAAATAGTCGTAGTAGTAAGAAGGCTTTCCGTACTTCCCATGGCTCACTCGCAACGGCGGTTTACGTTGCGCCGGAGACAAATGGATGTTCCGGCGAATCGTATTATGGCAAACCGAAATGTAGATTTTCTTCATTTCACGCCACCGCGATACCATGAGGCAGGTTCTCTGCTACTGGCCGGTTGTCCATTTCCGTCTGACGCTTGGAATCCTCCGTTGGCGCAGGCAGCATTGACTTTCTCGCCACCTCAACCTCAGCCTCTTCCCTAACTAACCGCTCTTGCCTCATGATGTCACCAATCTTCTGTTTGGCTTCCTCGGACATGCCTGCCATCACCTGCTCCATGTACTCCTTCGCGCCAATAACCTGCTGACCAACCACGAGGTTTACCGGCGTTCCCGCCTTGGACTTTGACCCAAACTCTTCGTTGAAAACCTCGCGGTACTTCATCAGGTAGTTGACAAGGCGGTCAGTTTCAAACCCAATCTCCGCGATCATCTTGCCGGGACCCTTTTCCTTCTCGATATCTAGAATCCTCTGAACACGACCGCGCTGCAATTCGATCTGAACAGACAAGTCCTGAAGCACATCGGTCATGAACTGTTCTTCGGCAAGCACGCGCTCAAATTCCTTGCGTACCCTGACGCGCTCCTTCAGGCGCTCTTCCCGCCAGTCATACAATGTCTTGAGAGCCGGTGCGATATAATCAGGGTACATCTTTCCCAACGACTGATTCACGCGCCCAGGCGTATATCCTCCAATCAGCAGGTCTTCAATCTGCTGCCTGTACTTGTGCCCTTCAAGTACATGAGGTCGTCCTACGCCGCGCTTCTCTTCCTCAGTCATGGCTCAATTCTTACACTCCTTTGCAGAAATGTCAAATGAGTTACTCAAGCGCGACCCCATGTTGGGGGAGGAGACGGAGGCTCCTGCTCCCTACCTTCCGTAGCCTGCCACGTCTTCTCGCATTGCATACAATGAAGCCGCATACCGCCTAATTTCGTCATTCTCATGACGTAGTGCGGCCCCTGACTCCCACATTCAGGACATGGATAGCCAACAGCCGTCATGCCTTCGTCCACAGTCTCTACCTCCACGTCTTCCCACCCATCAGGATATCCCAACTGGTAGTTTCTAACAACATCATACATGAAGTACGGGGAGATCACGCGCTCGAAGAATACGCGAATCTTATTCTTCTTGTTCATCGCTGTCGTCCAAATCTTCATCAAACAAATCTAGCGGATTCCCGCAAATCCGGCAATACGCTTGCTTGGTCCGCAAATCCCCTTCGTCTGCCCGCTGCCTTTGACCGCAATCCTCACATCGCACTAGCATCCGTTTCCCTCACTACCGCTACAACCGGAAGCCCTGGGTTGTAAAACCTTTCCAAGTCAATAAGCAAATGAGGAAACCCACGCCCCCTGTCGTACCTTACTTGAAATTTTGTTAACTCCGCAAACCGCTTATCCTCAGTCACAATCACAGCATTCCACTCGGCTGCCCTGGCTACTATCTCCTCATCCGTAATACTATCAGGAAGGCACACAACCTCGTACCCGTAATTAGGGAGCCGCGTAGCAAACCGGTGCAATGCCTCATCAAGCACCAAAATTCGATTCAAGGCTTGGCCTCCACGCTCTTCAGCCATTCACGAATGTCGTCTTCGTCAATCCTGAAACCACCATTCGGCTGATTAGCAATCACCGCCCATTTGAATTCCTGATGGAGCCTCCAGGCACGAGTCTGTTCAATCAAGACATGATTCTTCGGGTGGTATTTCCTCATCACATACGACGGCATTGTCTCAGTCTCACCGAAGAAATCTGCGAGAATAGCAATGGCAAGATCAGCGGGGCCGGAACCTCCGTAACCCCATTCAAATCCTGTCGGGGAATGATAGAACAACTGTTGAAGGAGTCTCCGGTTTTTACCATCCGAATCCTGCACGTACACACGTGCCTCCATTCCAGACTCGTTATTGGATTCCCGCTTACCAACGTAAACCTTCATGAAAAATCCCTCCCCTGCATAATAAACCCATCGGCGTCTTCGTATTCGCTATCTTCCGTTGGCTTTTCATCGGGCATCTTACTCCGCTGTTTCACAGCCACCATGAACCAGAAATCAGATTCAGAATGTGGATGATCGTACTCATCCACAATCTGAAAGGGTTCCCGAATTTCCCGAAGGAACCGAAAAGCCTCACGCCAATCACGCGCTGAACGAATCACGCCAAGAATGTTCTTCTTTTCGGGGTATGCACGAAACGTAAAACGCCACCCCGCGCTAGACTTTCCGATGTGCGCCTGAAACGACTCCGACTGTACGTAAAAGTTAGTCCCCATCTTCATCCCCCCGCTTCAGTTGATTTTTGGGTTGGCATTCCTTCATAACCCTCGGGTCCCCAATGGCTGAAACCACCACAACGATTGCAAAAATCACAGCCATAGCCTGAATGATGTCGCTCATGACCTTCCCTCCCCCTGAAAAGCCCCAATGGACAGAATAAAAGCCAGCACCAACATAAACCACATTACCGTATGACCGTCCATTCAAGAAACCCCCTTTTCAGTAAGGTAGAGTAAGAAGAAACTGCTCCATCGCCTTCCGGGTTTTGAACATTTTCTTCTTGTTCGTTGGACCGTAAATCAACAGAACAGCATCGCTCTTCTGGCGCTCTTTACCGGCAACTCGGCCCGTCTTGCTGGTGCCAACTTCCTCCATCTCTTTTTCCATCTGCTTACGCATTTCCTTGGCAGTTGCCACAACCATCACTCCCTATAGATTATGACGTTATGCAATTCCTCAAGAGCCTCCCCACTCAACACAAAACTATCAAGCAACGCTACCCCGTTAATTCCGTAATCCACCTTAACACTAACCCCGAGAATCTTAGACCACTTTTTAGCGGCCCTCTCGGCAGCCTTGGTACGCGCATCATGCTCCTTCCACTTTCTATTCCTCTCTTCAGTATTCTTTCTGCTCATCTTCTCGCCATGAAGATGAGCCTTACACACCGGCCTCCATTCTACTCCCACCTTACTAGCGGGCCAGCGTGTATTATACGCAATCTCAACAGTAGCATCGTGAATACATTGAGCCGAAAAGCGACCCTCATAACTCCGCTTGTGACACCGAATCTTACCCTTAACGGGTCTTGTTTTCAGTTCTTCCATAAACCACCATCCGAATGAAACGACCCGCTAGTTTCCTGGTCTTTGCACAACACTACATGACCCTTAACGAAACACATATCCTTCATTGGATCGTCAACTACCTGACGCGCCGGTCCAAAAAACGCCAGGGTTAACAAAACCACCGTAATCAACAATCCTAACCAAATCCGCTTCATCTGGTATCCATTCTTCGCAGCGACTCATTCCAACGCTGCTTAGTGATTATAGGCGACTTATTCCAATGTTTGATGATTATAGCAGAGTCTTCTGGAGATAACCGGACCCATTTCTTACCATCAAACTCCTCAATGATGTTAAAGTCAGGTGAACCATACACTATTCCAACTCGCCGTTTGTCACCCTTTCGGTTCATAACCCGGCTCCCACTAGGGCATAGCCGTCAATTTCCATGTCCGTGTCTACATTGATGTAGGCGTGACGATTCTGCGACGGGTTATAGCAGTACAGAAGACGAAGACCGTTTCGCGCCGTAAAGGGCCTCTCGCGCCCGCCACACGCAGGCACCCACCTATCAGCATTGTTCTGTACAGCCGATAGGTACTCCATATGTCCGTTGCGATCTTCCTGAGAACAAAACGGTAGTTCGCAGCAGTCACAATACCAAGTCTCGCTCATCGCTTTGAAACCTCCGCTCCGCAAACTACTAGATGAACCGGACACTTATAACCCCAGGACTCAGGATTATTGCAGATACATTCGCTCTGGTTGACCACTAAACCTTCTAGGGTAGCGCGGGCCATAACCTTTGCGACATCCCAATCAGGGTGAGCCTTTGCGATTCGCTCACACCGGTCCAAGAAAATTCGGTTCTTAGGGTGTCTATGAGTCCGAATCACCGGCATCTCCTGCCGCGCCGCAGCGCACGTCCCGCGCTCATACTCTTCGCTAGATACATCCCGATTGACCGCGCTCCTGGAGAATCAGGCATCGCCCGAAGTTTATTAGCAACCGCTTGCGCCCGCTGCCTACCGGCCTCAACCATGTAGGCTTCCTCTTCGGCTGCGGCCTTCTCGGTCAGACCCTTCAGTTTCACCGGTCTTGCCTCCTTCCTCCATCTGAATCATACCACGTTTGTACCCTTGGGTCAACCCATCCGAGAAAACGCTATACCGAACAGATGTTTGCATCCCTCCCCTTGACTATTGGCTACATTTGTAGTATCCTTGGATTGGAGGTGAGGACCCGATGAGGTACACAGCAAGACCGAGACGGTACGAGACAGGCAAACCCTCCCGCCCGTTCACCGCCAAGTACAACGACACGTGCGGCGAGTGTGGAGGCAGTATCCGCAAGGGTGACACCATCGTGATGTTCTCCAGCGACTCCAGCGAACGTGCCACCGCCCATCATCCACTCTGCGCCTCGGCTGCCGGTGGAACACCAGAACAGCGTGCGGCCCAGGCCGAGTACAATCAGGGCGTGCGCGACTACGAAAACGACCGCTTCATCCGCAATACCTTCGGTGAGGAAGCCGCAGTCGCCGAAGAGTACAACCGCTATCTGAGGTTTGGCGATGATTACTAATCCAACAGAACCACCCAACCGATTCTACTTCCGATGCCTCAACTGCCTCGGAATCATGGCGGTTGATAACCCGGAATTCCGCAAGGCTTGGACGCACACACAATCACCGTACCCGTGCCCCTACTGCGATGCCCCCGCCGAAAGGGTTGAGGTTATGGGCCGGGTCCACCGCTCCAACATCGTCACGGACCACGCCAAGGCAGCCTGCGATGATCGGTGCATCTACGCACGTGGCCCAATCTGCGACTGCCATTGCGGGGGACCCAATCACGGAACCGGCTACGTCATTCGGTATACTCGAATCGAGGGCACAGAGAAATTCGCCGTCCAAATGAACGAGAGAAGCCAAAGGGAAGCCAAGGGCCTCCGCACCCAAGCCCTCGAATTCCTCACGTACCTCTACGAAGCGGAAAAGAGGCTCAAGGAATTGGCCCAACAGCCTCTTATCAAGACCATCCTGGAAAAGAAGGCCCAGGGAGCGTGGATTTCCAACGACGAATTCTACGGCCCTTACAGCCAATACCAGGAATGGAAGCGTCGTCTCTCGCACGACGCGGGACTCAAGACCCACAAGAAGAGAATCGCCGCTCTCCTGGAATTCATTGATGCCGTAAACGGTATGATCTTCAGGGAGCAATACGGACATGCCGCTGAATCCAACTGAGTACACACCCGCCGAAAACTGGCGCTACAACGCCCATTGTCACAGTTGCGATACATGGACATCCGGCTCATGGAAAGAAGTCAACCTGTGGGCACTAACGCATTCCTGCACACGTGGAGATGTGGTCATTGACGTAATCCAAAACACCATGAAAAGAAAGGAGGTACTACACTAATGGCATACTTCCGAGAAGGCATGGAAGTCCTGCGCGAACGGGCCGCCCAGGCGAGAATCAACCTCGAACAGTACGAAGGCATAATCCCCGGCGCAATCGTTGAAAACCTGGGTATCCCCATAGTGGTAGCGTGTACGGACTGCGGAATCAACATGGCAGGCCCTACAGCCTACATCTCTCCCGATGGACACACATACTGCGGGGAATGCAAAGCCCACCGAACCGACGAAAACCCACGAGAAGACCAACTATCTCCGTTCGCATAAAGAGAAGCCAGCGTGTCCGGGGGAGGTTCCACGCTGGCAGACCCCTGGCTAATGCCAGAAGCCTCCGGGAAGGAGGTTGTTCGATTTAGTCTTACCCCTTCCCGTCTGTTGAAGTGTTCTCCGCTGGCTGCGCGAAATCCTTCAGGGCTTTTTCAGCAAAAATCTTCCCGAAAAGTTCCGGGTTGTCCTCAAGCAATTCCTCAGTCACAGTCAAGACCCGAAACCCCGCCCACCGAAGATGATTGATCGTACTCTCATGGGCAGTATAATCCTCGCCCTTGCGAATCAGAACCGCGACAAACTTTCCGCCCATTGCCTTCCACTTTTCAATCTGCTCTTCATTCATATGGATTGACCCCCGCAGTCTCAATGACTCTAACATCAAATTCATAATGGCCACCCCTCCTGCTTGAAACCCAACACAAATTCCAGAACATCCAATTGCCCTCCATGGCTTCAATAAGCATTCCGTTGCCGCTCCACCCACCAGTAGAAATCCGATAGAGAGTCTTCTGTCTCTTCCACATGCTACCATCAGGCTTGATGGCATCATACCACTCTTCCTCTTCGCTCCAATAATTAGGATAATTCCACGCCTTTTGAACAAACTTCATCAGACCATGAAAACCACGCCTGTAATCCCACGTTTCAATTTCTTTTAGCGTATCCTCGGTCGGATATCCGTCAGCGTTAAACGTAGGCTCATTCATAGCCATTTTCCTACCTCCTCGTCGTTGTCGGGGATTCTCCAACGAGAACTATGACACAAGGCGCGGACTTCCTTTCGGCATTCCTCCAGAGCCTTGATGTACCCTTTCCAATAGCCGCGCTCCTCTGGTGATCTTACGCCCTGCCTAGGATATAACTCACGAAGCCGCGCCCGCCAAATATCCTTCAAGCGAATAAGGTCTCGTCGAACAGCGAACCATTTCATGACTCCACGGCTCATCAATACCTTGGCCATTTTGTATTCATCAGCGCCAAACAATTGCTTTGCATCCCCTATGATAAGAGATGCTTTGTTTTGTCTGTAATTTTCGATATTATCTGGAGATACTACAAGCACACTTGGTTCTTGGCCCTGGTTTTCTTCCTCACCGTTTCTCAATGGCACCACTCTCCCAACGGCACATCCTTTTGTCCAGACAGAAACGAAGGGAGAATCTGGGCTACACCCATATGGCTTGCATTAAAATGCCACGTCCAAATACCCACCGCAGCACCGTCTTGCCCAACAACAAGCCCACCGCTTGCCCCCGGCCCAGGACGATCTCCAGCAAAATCAATATACTCGCCCTCTCCACCTTTGATACTTTTTATCCCAACAACCCTACCCTCAAAATCTACGACTTGATTGTGCCCTCCAGGAAAACCAATCACAGTCACGAGTTCACCATTTTCCGGTCTCTCAATAAGGGGGACACCTGGAAAGATAGTCTGTGACCCAGGAAGATATCGTTCCTGATCGTTAACAATCGGCTCCCCATCCCAATTTGACTCCGGCGTCACACGAAGAAACGCCAAGTCCCTTTGGAGATGCACAGCATTACCATTTGGTACTGCATCCAAATCCGAGGAACACAAAACATTCACATCATAAAACTCGTTCTTGTAGATTGCTACGACACGATATAATCCTGGCTCATGCACGGGATACCATGTCACATGACTATCCGTCATGGCCAGACCATCTTGAGTCAAAAAGAACCCTGTCCCTGACCCGACCGCGAATCCCAATTTATTCACGATCAGGACAAGGAAGACACTATCCTCTCGTCGTTGGGGAGAGTTGCCTAAAATGGCCTTGTTGCCAAAGTTGGACAACACCACCATAATAGTCAACAACGCCACCAAAGAAGCCCACATGCACGACAGGACAACGCTTGATCGTTTCTGTTCAGCCTGTGTTAACGGTGCGCCTCTCATCCGCGTACCAACAGATACAGAAACGCAATGATAACAGCGAGGGCTACAACGTCAGACCAACTCATGCCCTCTTTACCTCCACAGCACGCTGCCGCCCGTCCTTAGAGTTCCCCACAGAGAATTCCACGTTATCCCCTGGGGATAACTCATCACGGTCCTCTACGTTCTCACGGTGAACAAAGAAAGACCGCTTCTCTTCCTTACAATCAATCCACCCCCACCCCTTATCGAACGTCTGTACGACGCCTGTAAACCGCGCACCGGGGGCATACTCCTTCTGGTCTTCTGGCTTCGAGGAAGCGTGGTCGCGCCGTTGGACATCCCTAGCGACAAACGACCGACGCGGCCCTCCTTGACGGACGCCCAGATGCCTTGTTAGACCCTCCAGCGCCTTCTCAATCCGGTCCAATTTGGCCTCCATCATGTCTTCCCAGGCGGTATCGTCATACTCCACGTCAGCCTTATGCACTAGACCGCTAGACTCCTGTGGCAACCCCGCGTTACTGGTCACTCCTGTCCCCTCCTTCCGATTTCCAAACATCGTCTGCTACCTCCTCGTATAGATATGCCGGAACTTCCGGCTCAACCACTTGCACGTGCGTACACTTCTGTCGGTAGTGATATCCTTCGCAGTCACACTTCAAAACATTCTTCTCAAGCGTGACTGTGTATCTTACCCCTGCCCGCGTTTGGCTCTCAACCAACCATTCGCGGTCATTTACCTGCCTAATTCTGAGTGGAGTCCATTCCTCCTCCATAGTAACCTCCAGGCATCGCAGTAAGCCGCGTCACATCCCACCCGCCTTTGATCTTCCTTAACGGTAACCCAATGACTTCGACCTTCGCGTACTGAACGTACTTACCATTCCCTTCTACGAGAGCACGCTTAAACCAATGAATCGGAACAGCCCAAACAGTCGCCGGAGGTTTCCGTTCCTCTTTACGAACTAAAATCCAAGCACCATTCCCCCATTCGTATTCTCGCATTAAGTTAGTGTACTGGTGGGGACGCAACTCAAGCCGCCCGCCCGGCTTCACAACCTTAGCCTCTATGACTGCGAATACCCTACCTGGGCCAGTGAAAATAGCGTCATACGGCAATTTCTGAACATACCTAGCGCCACCATTCTTTCTAAACATGGCGCGAGAGGGGTCAGGAATCTTAAACAGATTATAACCCTGCTCCTCAGCACTCTTGTGCATCTGAGACAAGAAATCACGCTCTTTCAAATCAGTCTCCTCAACGAATTTATGGGGCAGGCCATCCGAGTCTCCGACAGGCGATCAACTCTGCTTTACTCGGAACGGGACCCACCGTGATCGCCCTGCCACCGAGCCGCCAACATTAACAGGGAACATATCTTTCTTGACGGTTCTGTTTACGATACACGGCTTTTTCCGGTCGCCCGGTCAGGCGCATGAAGCCCGCCCACCCTCCTAAACTACTTATCATTTTGCCATTCCGTCACGCGAATGTCAATCAAATCCCCATCGGGCCTAACCCGCAACCGGGTCTTCTCGGCCACCAAAACAAGACTGCTATCCCTGTCAACCTTCACGGAATTGATAACCTTGCCCACCAACAGCATGAGTTTACGGTTTATCTCCTTAAAGGGGTCCCCGTTACCACCGGTTTGCACCTCGGGTTCAGACTGACCAGTACGCTTCCTACGCTCCTCAGCCATTACTTCACGCAGGTCATTTCGAGACAACTGCCGCGCCTTCTCAACCCACTCAGCAGATTCTTCCGGCTTCTTTGGGTCCAACATCGGACGAACCATATACAATTTGTCATAATCAATCCCACTCAAGTCTGTATTCTCAGGCAACATCGGGGGCTTCCGTATGTAGTAGGTCTCATACACCGAGATGAGTTTGTGCGCCGTAGCCTCTGTCGAAAAAACAGATCGAGCGTAATCCTGGAAGTGCGCGTATCCTAACGCTTCATAGAATCTCTCATCACGGATACGCTTAAGAATAGCGGCTACAGCAAAACTCTCAGCCGTAATCCTGTTCTTACGCTCCAATAAATCGGTATGTAGTTCATGAGCAATCTTCGCCTTGTCTGGTGATACGTTGGTTGGTGCTTCCGGCTCTCGATTCAAAACCAACGCCCTACTTTGCCTTGGTTTTCCCTGATGTGCGCCCATATTTCTCCCTCCCCTTAGTAGGCTGCGAAGCAGACATCTTCACAATGTACATTTCGGTAATGGGGTGATGTTTCCCTGTGTATCCCGTACACCACAACTGGTCTGATTGAGACTCTACTTTTCCATTACACGCAGCACAGGAAAACGTAGGCATCACCAACCGCCAGTATCTTCATCGTCGTTAATAGACCCCATCCCCGGTTTCATTATATGACTCTGACCGCTATCCATTACGGTTTCCATATTCTCAAGAGACAACTTCTGCTTCTCAACAGACTCCAAATAGAAAACCGGCTTTTGCCTCTCCATCTCCGTTACGACTGTACGCCCATCAGCATTCCAACACGTCCGCTTCATTGGACAATATGAACATTGCAAAGCCAACTTCTCTCGGTATTCCCCACCCTTCCGCTTGGGTTTCACCAACACAGGAACAAACGCCCTGTCGGGAAGTTTATCCGGTGTTGCATTCGTCACTATGGTATGACGCTCGAAAACTTTCCCAACATAGGACGTTTCAAACGGAATATGCCATTCACCCAACTTCCCTGTTAGTCCACGGCAGGCTACGAACTGCGTACCTGTTACGTTAATCCCTAATTGCCTCCAGGCAAGAACCTCCAACATAACCTGAGACTTGTAGCCCCAAGCGTCGTCTAACTCGCCTGTGCGTTCCATTTGATCGAAAGCAAACTCAGACATTTTCTTCACTTCAAGGTTGTTATACACCTCATCCTTGCCGACTCCCGCACGCACGACACCATCAGGGTAACAAACCAACTCCACGTCGTTCCACTTCACCTTCATCTTCTCGCGCTGTTCCCACGGACCAGTCATTTTCAAAAAGTCACTTGGGACCCCAACATCACACCCGGCTAATCTCGCTACAAGAAGAACACCCAACTCAACGGTATCTCCTATCCAAAAGTTAAAGATCACCCTCGCGGTCAATTCCTCATCGGGCTTAAATCCAAAATAGTTATACGCTGCTTTGCGGGAACAAGGATGAGTCAAGGCTGTAGCATATAGATGCCCTGGCCTGTTCTCACGGTCGTAAAGAAACTGCTTTCGGGTTTTATAGCCAAACTGCTCAACGGCTATATCAAGAGCCTTCCTGGCCTCGTCCGTAATGGATTTGCCGGTATTCTCTAAGTAAGCGTTGATCTTCTCAACAATCACCGCGACACCATCTTCGCCCAATTCTCTCGAAATTCCTGGTGCGAACGCATCTTCTTAATCAACGATTCCCGAATCAAAGGACTATCCTTTGAGACCTGCGCCACAATTTCCTCAGACCCAAACACCAAATAATAAAACTCTCCATCAAACCGAACGTTATACCCCTCCCAGAGCCACGAGGGCTTCCAATCTGGCGGATATCCCTCACCGGGCAACATACTCAAAATGGCACCTCATACCATTCCAACTTCACGGCCTTTAGGTACGGATGTGGCGGGTGGCATACAGGACATATCCACGGACCACGCTTGTCACGCGCCCAAAATGTTTCCGACCGGCACAATCCACACGGCCTTGATGGCTTTTCTACTGGCACCAATTCCTTCAACCTCCATTGCTCAGCCTCAACGGACTTGCGCTCTACCTTCCCGGACCTCGTTATAACTCTTCGCTCAACCGTCTTGGTCTGCCACAATTTCTCAGCGTAGTGTACAGGGTCTCTTATTCTCCGCTTCCAGGAATCATCCTGCGCGGACTTAGATGGTTTCGTCTTGGTCTGTCTTACCATTGGGTATCCACTTGGGTTTTTGCCGCTGGTGCCATACGTCCATTGCAATAAACTGCGCGTGCGGCCCATCAAACCATGCTTCCTGTGGTAACTTCGCAGAGCCAGACCGCACCTTCGTCAGAGTAATCTTCGCGGCCCACCCATCATCAACCCTCAATCCCTCATACTCCGGCCACGGCTCAATAGAAATTACGTTATCTGCAAAGAATCCAACCATACCGCTATCACGTCCACTCACGGCGGTCAACTGCGACTTATAATCCGCCACCTTCGGCTGACTGTTTATCATAATTGGAACATTCAATTCGGCTGCCAATTCTTTCAACCCCTGCAAAATCTCGTCCAACTCCGATGTCTTATTAGAATACTTACGACCAGTACCGTGCATCAACTGAAGCCAGTCAATTCCAATCCACTTGATTCCACCATGGTCCGCCACACGATCAGCCAATTCGTAAGCCGACGCCCTCACATCCGTCATGGTGTAGCACTTATCGCTCACCCAAATCGGAATGTCATTAAATACCTTGGCGGCTAAGAAAATCTTCTCGCGGTCCCCTGGCATAACCTGCCCATTGCGAAACACCATGCTATTCACCTGAGCATTTCCCGCAAGGATTCGCGCCCAATAATGTTCGTGGTTCATCTCATTCGAGCATAAAAGAGAATGCCCACGAGACTTCGCGGCTTGCTCAAGGCATTGACCAATAAAAACACTTTTGCCTTCGCCTGTTCGAGCCTGAACAACGCTCACCTCGGAAGGCAACTGACCGCCCGTTGCACCATTCAGAACCGGCAAAACAAACGGAAAGGGAACCCCCGGCACATCTCCTGGTTTAGTAGTCATGGCACGCCCCAATTCCGTTAATGCTGACTGCACACCTTCAGCGGCCCCCACAATCCTACTCTTAGACCGCACAGACCCCATCGCAGCCTTCAGCAACTCGTTAGCCTTTGTGTACCGCTCCTCTGGGGTCATAAGGCCGTCCCGCCCAAGTATTTGCAATTCCTGCCCCAACCGAATCGTCTGACGCTGATTCTCGGCATCCTGAACCAATTGAACATAATAGTCCAAATTCTCGGTCGTTGGGATTGTGTTCGGTAAAGACGTGATATACAACACGCCTATATCGTCCAATTTGCCTGTCTTGCGAAGCACGTCCGTTACAGACAAAAGATCAATCGGCTGACCGTGATCGTCAAGCCATGTAATAGCCCCGAAAATTTCCTGATGTTTAGATGAGTAAAATGAAACCTCGCTCAAGAAAGGCCGAACCGTCTTTACTAACTCACCCTCAAGCATGAGACCACCAAGAACCGCCTGCTCAGCCAAATCATTCCTCGGTGTACGATCTACCATCCCTCTTCCTCCTTTTGGTATTGCTTTTTAGCACTATCTACCCACCGCTGTACATGGTCGGGTAATTTCTTTGGGACTTCATGACCATGCCTAGGCTTCGCCCCGGATTCCATAACTTTCATATCGTCCCTAGAAATCCATTTAACCAAAAATCCTTCCCAATCTTTCTTGCGAGACGCTGGCCATTTCCTTTGGACCCACTCCTCAGCCTTCTTAATACATTGTTTCGGGTCCACATAAACAAACGTTTTATCCCACCTGTCCAGCAAAGCAGGGTCAATCTTAAATGTCCATGTCTCAAAATCCAACTTGCAAACGGGGTGGAGAACCTTTGGAGCCTGGGGACTCTTTCCTTTTGCGGGTCCTCTTGCGGCAGGCTCACTCGGCGACGGAGGATATAAACCTAGAGTTTTCCGAGTCACACGCTGGTACTCACGCCAATTCACAAACCGACCATATTTCCGACCATCTACCTCGTATATCTCAACTGCTCCAACTAATTCCATCTCACGAAGCCATTTTGTCGCTTCCTCAACCATATACGCCGCAACGGTTATTTCTTTATACCGATTGGACCGATAGCAAAGCAAAACAATCTCAGATGCTGCCGCAGGGAACCGTCCAAAATTATCAGCCGCAGCGATCAGCCTCCACCACAAACTTTGGGCACCTTCGGACAATTCGGATAATGTTTCACTAGCGAGAATCTTCTCGTGGAGAAGACGCGGCATTTAATTGCCCCCGGTAAAGGATTAGTGCGTTCTATATTACCCTATCTAGGGTTACAGTCAAGGCTTACGAAAGACTAATAAAATGAACTGATCGCGTTGCGACGAGTCTCCCAATGGTTCCCCTCTTACGAATCTCCTCTCCTTTCCCTCTGTTCCTCTCTTTATTTCTTACAGGACAACACATAACTACTTCTACGTTTTTTGGGCGGATTCCTTCTTTTCAGAACTTTTTCTTTTGGGAATCCCAATAATCCGCCATCAACGAGTCTAACTGTTCCAATTCAAACTTCAAATCTAGAACCGGTCTTCGGCTCTCTAGGTCAATCCAAATGCTTGCATAAAAACCACCGGAGCCTACTCCGATTGCCACACCTTCGTAATCCTTAATGATATAATTCATCAAGTCTGCCGCTGAGGCTTTGATTTGCCCGAGATTGGGAACATCGGCGTCTGGCTTTCCTTCCTGAACCCACTTCCAACCCAACATAGACATAACCATGGCCACCCTGTTGAAATCAAATCGGTCCATGATATACGCCATGTGGTTTGTGAGGCGTTCACGTTCCTGTTCCAAGGACTTATTCACTCCGGCACCTCCAGGTAGAACTTAATTGGCTTCACCTTGTCGCCGTGATCGAACGCACGCCGCCATTCCTCCAACTCGTCGCGCATTATCGCACCACAAAGACCGAGACCAACACCACGCCATTCAATCCTGCGGGCGTATACCTTTGCCTTCGGGTCCACCGCACGCCGCACCGCCAGAGCAATTGGACACCTAGCCGGTTCAAATCTCACGCCGGTGTCAATATCCTTTTGCGTCACGAAAACAGGCACCTTCACGACAGGTACACCCGCCGACCGCTGACCGTCACCCATCTGCCACCCATCACCCGCGTGAAAGTTTTAGCCTTTCCTGTTGTGCATTTTTTAGCCTTTCCTGTCATTTCTTTTCCCTCCCACTCGCAAACTTCGTGATGATATCCTTGACCTGCGCCAGTTGCGCGACAGTCATGCCCTCTGTGCTTGGTTTGTTGAAATGAGTTTTTACAATATAACGCGCTTCATCCTTTGTAATCCCAAGTCCCTTAGCGTATTCCCACAACCTTGACCGCTGCTCCGTAGTAGCGGTTTGATCGTTGGGAATAGGGTCCGCCGGAGCCAGCGCGGTTGGCCTAGGCTGCGAACCGTCAGCGTCTCCATTCACCGCTCCGGTCGGGACCTCCGTAGATTCTTTAGCCTTTGGTGCTGGTAATGCCCCAATCACAGGCTGATTTCGGTCTACGTCGGGAACATCAATCAACGCCCTGGCCGACCGCTTCTCTTCCACGTACTGCCCCATAGAGCGTGTTGTGTCAATGCTCATCTGCGGCACGCTCATGCTCTTGGTTTGCCCGTCTTCCTCGTACTGCACGCGCTTCATGCCCGCCACGAGAATAAGGGGAGTCAGAGCAATACTCCCCCGAAGCGCCTGAAGCAGTTCGATAGACCCCTTAATGGCTTGACACGTGCCACGCCCACGGGATTGCACCTGCCAGACCCCTAGCCCCGGCGCATCCTTAAGGACAGGAATCACAACGTTCATCCTGGTAGTGGTATCGCAGGCGTCTTCACCGTGCGCGTTCTCCTGTTCGCACAGACATGGCACGTTGCGAATCGTCTGCTTAACCACTTCTCCTGTCTGTGGGTCAGGCTTGCTATCCACGACGGCCATGACGCACACATTGCCGGTGCATCGGCGCACGACCCCTAGGTTGTTCCACTTCTCCATCCAAAAGTCCACCGACCGCTCATCGTCTGTTGGAAGAAAGAATTCGATTTCCTTGGCCTTCGTGATAACTCGCCAGCGCCCGCCCTCTTCGTCTCGGCTGATAGCCTCGGCTACATCGCCACCAAAAACACGCGCAACCTCTTTGGCACGGTCTTCGTCGTCAGCATGGAATACAAACGTCTCTGTACGGGCAGGAAACGGACGCTTAGCCTTCGTACCATCTGCTTTCGTGTCGGTCATGAACCCCATACCAATTCGACCAATGCGAGGAAAATAAGACCGCAGGGTTTCGATTGTCACCGACTTATCTCCAACCCTTCCCACCACGTATGAAAGGCTCATCCGGGTTTTCATACTTTTCGCTGTACTCGTCCGCCGGGTTTCCAATCACGACTCGCTGGTCTTCCCGATACTGACGCGGGGGCCACGGCCCCACAATAACATCAATGATTACGTCTTCCACGTTTGGACCGAACGGCGTTACGCCGTACTGAGCCTTAGAGCCTTCAAGGTGTTCGTCGCACACAAACATGCGGACCTTACCCATTATGGGAATCTTGACGGGATTCCCTTTCGGGTCTGTACTAAGAGCCTTGCCCCTCGCGGTAGCCTGAAGATCGTTTGTGGCTTTGTTCTTACACCGGTTTTCGTCTTCCGGCTTAGCACCCATTGGCCACATACACTGTGTCACTTTTTCGTCCCCTTTGCCTCTGTTTTACGTAAGTCTTCGATTTTGATAGAGTCCGCAAAGATTGCATAAACAGAAGACATATCGCCCCGTTTAACAACTAAGCATTGCTCTGTTCCGACTCGTTTTAACAAGACAATAACCTTACGACTTGGGTTCACCATCGCACAATTCTCCTGTAGACACCACCGTACACTCTGTCACCAACCGCGCTGGCCTTATCCACCTCTCTTTGATAGCGTTCGGTCGCGTCTTTCTCTAGATGGTAAACTACAACAATATCTTTTCCTGTACCCTCGTGCCAAGCAGTCATTACCCACACAACATTGGGTTCTACACGTGGGTTAAGTAAATTCATCGTACTGCAACCTCGGTCGGATTATCCGGCACGCCCGACACCCACAGGCCCGTCCCCTGGCCAATTGGTGAATCCCCTGTTTGGCCCTGCGACAATAGCCACCTTATCTTCGGCAGACCCTGCGAACCATCCTGTCTTGTCGTTCTCGTCGGGTATATCGTTCGTCCCCTCAATCCACCGGTGCCCCTCGCCGTTCACGTAGTACCCGACCATCTCGCGGATGTACGCATACCCCCTGAAGTCTCTGTCCGGGGCGTATGCGCCGCTGGCAATAAACCTCCACCGCCTGCCCATCTGCCACGGCAACCTCACGGCCACACCTTCTCGTACACCTTAGCCATCAGGTTCAGGACATCCTTCTTGTCGGCGTCCGGTAAGGAATCCCACGCCAGTTTTATCGCAACCTCCTTGTTTTCGGCGCTCACCTCTGCCGACCGGCCTAGCATATGGTGCTCCCCGAAGTATACCTTAAACGTCTTCACCCCTGCCTCACCCCCGGTCGTAGATTCATCGTACTACCTCTCCCAATTCGCTCTCGTGAATCAGGTGACCATAACCGTCAACATGGCCGTATACAACCTCATCGTCGGCTGGAGCGGGAGGGTTTGTGAATGCCTGACGAATGGCATACTTCATGGCCGCCGGATTACCCTGCGCCCACATCCATGATTTGCCGGATACACGGTCCCACCAGTCTTCGATTCTGTACTCCTTGCCTACCAGTTCCTTGTCGTCGTTAACCTTGAGAAGAACCGTCTTGCCTGACAACGGATGCTTCGACTCGTGGGACATTTCCATCCTCCTCTATCGGTTTGCAGTCCGAGGCATACTCGCAGTACGTCACGGTTTTTTCTACGCGAGTTACCTTGCAATTCACAGGAGACTCAACTGTTCCAATTGTAATTTTTACGGGTTTGATTAGTCCTGGCACAAGTACATTGGCTACATACCGAAATTCCCCGATTGATTTGGAAAACTCTCGCACGGCTTCACTGATACCAAGAATCCTACGAACTGAAGTCAGGGATTCATGACTAAATTTGAAACTATAATGAGGCACAACTGAAGCAGAGATTTCGCCGTAACCGTCAGTGTAGAGATACACGTCTACTTCCTGGTCAACTTTTACCGCTTCAGCGTCATAAGAAAATTTTTCCGAAAACCATGACGCTGCCCACATAAGGTTTTCTCCCATCAAGTTATAGCGATCCTTCTCCATCTTCGCCCATTCCTTCAAACCAGTCGGTCTCATTGTTCACCTCACCAGAATTTTGTTACGAAATGTATAGCCACCGTTATGACAAAAATCACCCACATGACCATAAATAATCCGGCGATAAAAACACCAAGGAAAGCAAAATAACCAGCAAGTTTGAAATGCAACGATGTCTTCATAGCACTATCAAAGTCCTGGCCTTGCCTAACTCCCATGAGACATACCCTTTATCCCTGAGCCGCTTGACGTACTTTTGGGCCGTCTCGGGGGACTTAAGGTTATAGGCCGCGCCTAACTCACGAATTGTCGGAGCGTGCCCATTGTCCTTAAAGAACTCTTCTAGAGTATGAAGCATGTCCGCCTCGGCTTTTGTAAGCGCGGGTCGGATTTTCTCCCCTGTGTCTTCACGTCTCTTTGTCATAACTACATTCTTCCCCATGGTATCCTCCTAATCCTCCTGACCGTACCACGAGGGGCCGAGTCGTGCGTGATTAACTCGGCCCAACGCGCTGCGTTCTGGAAAACTACTCGCCCCGACCGTTGCCGTGATCGTCTCCACGGTCCCTGTCGCGGTCCCTATCATGACCCTTGTGGTCTCTGTCGCGGTCGCGGTCGCGGTCCCTGTCGTGACCCTTGTGGTGATGATGGCCACCGCCGTTATCGCCGCCACCAGAACCCCCAGAACCACCGTTGCTGCCGCCGCTCACTCCATTGCCACCGCCGTTATGGTCAGGGCATGTAGCCACAGTGAGGCATTGGGTGGTTGTCGGCACATCGGCCCACGCCGTTCCGAAACTGACGAACACCAGAATTGCCAAAACAAAACCTAGCACACTTCGCATGTCAGTAAACCTCCCCCGCCTTGCAGATTTTATCCCACACTTGATTGAAACGCCGCCACGTTTCGTCTGTGACGGGATTATCTTTCCGACCCAACCTCCTTGTTTGTATGCCATCAAACAATTTCATGTCGTACAGTAGTGCGCGTTGCCCGTGACGTAACCTTCTTTCGCCCACCGACTGAATTCCCTTCTTGATTATCCAATTCACTACCGTATCGGGGCTAACCCCGAATTTCTGACAAACCTCTCTCTTCGTAACCGCACGGGCGGGAGAATGACCGATGCCATTCTCCATTACCCCTCTGGGGTCGCCCGCGCTCAAATCGGTGCCTCCGCATTCTTCAGGGCGGCCTGCAATTGTTCCGCTAACTCCACCATTCCTGGCAGCGTTGGACGTGGCCCTTCGATTGGCTTTGCGGCTGAACCCGACTTCGCTGTGATGATACGCTGCAATCGTCGCTCTGTTTCATCTGTGATCTTTTTGATTGGGCGCTCAAGCCGCAACGCCGCCAAGAGTTTCTTCGCAAGGCTCATTTCCTTGTCGGAGATTTCAACAGACTGCACAACGGGAAACCGTGGGATATCCACCGTCTCACGCATCTCGTCCGAGTAGAACAGGTGCCAAAGAACCAGGACACCGTTCGGGCCTGTCTCTATTGAGACCAGACCCTCCTTGCCACCCGCGTACCGCTTCCCGACACCCACAACACCTTTCTCGGCCAGAACACGCGCAAGTAGGGCGTACTGCTTCTCTGCCCCTTGCTCTGGGCCAAGGTAGTACACTTTCTGTCTCTGCATGATTGGAACCACACTTAAGGGCGCAAATCCTTCGATAGCCACGGTCTTGTCAACGTCGCCCGCGTCTAGGTCGTCTTCCGTCAGTGTTACGTATCCATCTCCAACTTTCACGCCATATACCGTGTCGAAGGAGGATACCTCTACTTGACAGACGGGGCATGTTCTTGGTGCCTTGATGGGGTTTCCGCAAGGTGCATGAAGCAGTTTCTTTGGAATGTTATGCTCCTCGGTCGCCGCGTAAACACGCACCGGAAAAGCCATCATCCCAAACGTAAGAACGGCCTTCATCCCCCTCATTGCCACAACACCAACTCCCCCCAAATCAATTGCCACTATTGTAGCCTTTATTTACATCCCTGTCAAGAGGAAGACGCCCCCTCTTCAGTACGCCCTCCAGTCCAGAGATACACCAAAACTTCATCCTCAAACCCGCACCGATAACACCGAATGAACGGAAAGGCGTCTCGCGTGTGTCGCATCATGTCCCCATCGACAGGGCACAGCCTATGCGCGAAATCACCCTCCAGAACTTCGTATAGATCAACCCACCTGCTCCAACGCTTGACTTGGCCCAGGCAGGCAAGGTACAGCCTCTCCTCACCGGCAAGATCATGCCAGAAAGCCAGGACAGGCTTTCTACCGTCCACGGGCTTGCCGTAGTTAATGTCCGCCATGTTCGCGGCCCTCGTCAAACCTTGGTCCGCCACCCGGCACACAGGTAACGTCCGTTTCTCTTCCCGGACAAGTCATTGGGTGAGGATAGATCGTATTCCAATGATGCTTGGTGTAGTCCATGCAATGCCAGACCCCCTGTTCATCCACCCGCACCTCATTCCCCCATGGGCAATCCTTCAATTGCTCCGCAACAACGTCACCACCGGGCGCGTTAACTGGCGGACCAAACCATGTGTTCGTGTCGAACAACGTGCCCACTTTTACGGCCAGCGCAAAAATAATCAGAAACCACATTCTACTTCACCCCGCATATACCGCTTCGCAACACTGGTCGCAGTAAGCAGGGTTACTCTTAGAGACCACATGCGCTGGCACAAACTGCGCCTGCAACTGAGACCGGGTAGCCCGCTTCGCACCCTTCACCTTTTCCTCGTGGATGCAGGGAGCACATAAAATGCCATACTCGCCGGTCCAAACCCATCGGCTATTCCGCTGCTCGAACTTCTTTACTAGGTACGCCCGATTCATTCGAGTTTCCCTCCCTGTCCGTCTCCAGAGTTTTCGACGTACTCACCCCATTGAGGAAAAGGAACAAATTCTACATCTGGCTCCGGCCCCCCAAGTATCTCCGACAGTTTTGGTTCATCGGCGTGTACCTCATTGCCATGCGCCCATGCGCCCTCACACTCGGTATTGATAACATAGGTGTACTCGCCGTTGCCAGTATTTAGTATAGGGTTTTTGGAAACCCTAGCCCGCGCCTTGGATTCGGCTACCATCGTTAAACTAGACGGGAGGCATGAGCATTTGTTTGGCTCGATTCCGCACCCGCCATGTGTTGGGGAACACACACCCGTCCCGCCATACCAGCGAATTCCCCGCCCACAGATACAGAAATTGGAATCCATCATCGCCCAAACACTCCCCGTCTCTTTTTGGTGTATCCGCCCGTCATGGCCTGCTCCTGCTTGCGTGATAACGCAGCCTTTTCGCGCTCAGCCTTGGCTTTAGCAGGGTCGCATTCGTGGTTGCTGAGAAGGTCCAACACCTTCTCGGGGTCGCCATTCCACCGCCCGCCACACCTGTCACAGATTCCAAGCACAGGGATTACCTGTGCGCCAGCGTAGTCAACACCCACCCCAGGTACATCAGAGCGATGGTGTTGGCGATCATCAGGGTACTCAGGATATAGTCACGAGTCATGATTGCGCCTCCTTGTTTCGTTTTTGTCTCGTACCGCGAGAGGGCGGGTATTTCCCGCCCCTACGCACTACGGAGACCAAACCTCTATCCCTTGCCCTTGCCGTCGCCGTCGTGGCCCTTGCCGTCGCCATCGCGGCCACCCTTGCCACCGTTACCGCTACCGCTGCCGCTGGTGCCACCCGTGCTGCCGCTCGAACCAGTACTTCCCGTGCTGCCGCTCCCGCCATTCGCGTTCGTGGTGGTTACCACCGGGATACCGTTCAACACAACGGGACCAGTGTACTGACACGGGACTCCAACCGCCACCGTGCTGCAATTCGGCAGTTGGGCAGCCGGGGCAGGAACCGCCTGTCCGCGACTATCGGCAAATCCGCCAATCACGCTCAGCGACAGAATGACTGCCGCTCCCAGAACTCCAAGCACGTATCGCATCTTTGAAGCCACCTCCCTCAGATTCAGCGGGAGTATTCCGCTGTTAGCCCTATCATACCACAGGTGTAGTATACGGTCAATAGGCGAACATACGTTTGGGCTAGTGTGGATGGTCGGGCGGACAGGATTTGAACCTGTGACCCCATGCGCCCAAGGCATGTGCGCTACCAAACTGCGCTACCGCCCGATTAGATCAAGCCCGCTGATTTTAATGCGCCGAAGAGTGCGCCGTACATCGCACCCGCTACCCACCCTGGCAACCATGGCAGCACCATCGCCATTCCTCCTCAGTCGTTCCCGAATCCACGCGGAAGATCAGCACCTTCCGCTTCTCCCAGGACATTCTCGATGTCGTCCAAGTCGGACGAATCCACCACGCCCTCAATGTCAATGTTACACACTTCCTCCAGTTTCTCGTAAGTCGGAGAATTCTCCAGGTTCGTCCCCTGCATGTTATCGCGCCACGATTCGTACTCTTCCTGAATACTCCGCAACTCTCCCAACGCCTGCGAGAGAGCCTCACGTACCTCATGAATATCATCAAACGCCTTCCGCGCCTCCGTTACTGCCTCTGCCCACCGCTGCGGACGGCTTGGGGGTCGCCGTTTCGTCTTTTTTTCGGGAATGATCTCGCCCGGCACGACGGCGCTCCCGTTGATTGTGTCCTGTGTGTCCGACATCTCTTACTCCGGCCCCGGCGTGACATCGTACAGAAAGGCAAATACGTCGCACGGGTCGCCCTCGCCTGACGTTATGGAAAGTCCGTGCTCCTCCGCTACCAACTCAAGGGCCTCATAGTAAAGAGAATCCTTCTCGGCTTCTACTCGGTTGACATTACTGTGTGCCCATTGGGTCCAATACTTGCCTGAAGGAGCCAGTTGGAACACAGTTCCCAGAAAGCAGGACCCTTGCGCCTCCGCGTCCGACAGAATGCTCTTCCAGTCCCATGACCGAATCGAAGCAAGGTATTCCTGGAGTCGGCGTTCCCTCCACCGCTCGATAATTTTGTCCATAAAACATCGCCCCCGAATACAGAGTTTCCTCAATGAACATCGTTACTTTCTTCTGGCCCCACCGTATTGCGGCCTGCGGTGTTCCGAAGTAGATATCAATGCGGTGCCTGTAGACCTGACCCATCCATGCGTTCGGCATCAGGTCGCGCACCACATACTTCCATCCGTTCACCCAAACGTAGTGCCCCATCAACTGAATCATATCGTGGGATACCGCAATCGTCCCAACGTATGGGGCACCCGTCCCGTCGTACACCCTATCACCACACACCCACTTACCGCTAACAGTGTGACACGGTTCTTGTCCATCGTTGGCGTTGTAGCCTGTCGCCAACACATCCACGTGACGTAACCCTGATGGCATTGTATCCATTGTGAAACCGTCTATTGTATTTACGTGCCACGCCATCAGGAACAGGACTGCCGCTGCGAAATACCGCATCGTGCCCTCCCTGGTACTGGTGTGTACGAAACGTATAACTTGGCGCACATGGATAGTATAAGTTCAAGGGTCTGGGTTTTTTTAGTGTTAACAAAATTACAGATTACAGTGTGAACAGAATCCCCAGACCCTTCAAACAATCAGTCGCCTGAAGCCTTTATTGACTCGGAGCATGGCAGAACCCCGTTGTGCCGCTTCTTCTGCCAACAAGAAGCGGCCTCCCAGACGACGCTCTGAAGTATATCACACCCTGCCTACTTCTGCAAGCCCGCCTGTGCCTTCATGGCCTGCGCCATCTCGATCATGGCCTCTTCTGCGGCCTCATGACGCTCGTACTCTTTCGTTGTCTTGGCCTCAAATGCCATGACCAAGGCAATCAGCCAACCGATTAACGTCCACCCAAAGAACAGGTTTATAACCTGAATGGCATTCCTGCGCGAGATCATAACGCCACGATATGCCGCCACGATGCTCGGCAAGAAGTACAAAGCCACCACGAGAACGAAGATCACTAGCCCGCTAATAGGTTCCATGTTCTTTTACCTCCCTGGTCCCTTTAGGACCGCAAGGGGCCGGATAAACACCGGCCCTATGCGCTCCCATGGCTGCTAAAAGTTTACGCTCTTGCAGCCGACATACTGGAACTCGGACATGGATTCCATGCTGGCAAGAACGGATGCAATGACTTCACACTTATTCTTCGATGCAAACGGCCCCATGCCCATGTAGAGAACGCCACCATCCACCGCCGGGTTCTCTGCGCCCTTGAACACCGCGAAGAACATGAACGACACCAGAGCCAACGTGCTCAGCGCCTTGCTCATCTCAGTTTCCTCCTGTCTGGGGACGCTGCATGATCGTCCACCAGGGATTTTGTATCGCATTGCGGGCAGGTTGAACCATATTCATCAGGCCCTTCCCACCCACATTCCCTACACCGCCGAAGATAGAGGGTTCCTCCAACGTGCGCCCAATGCGGCTGAGAAGACCCTGGGCGCGGCGCAAATTCAACAGGCTTCCCGCAATAAAGACAGGTTCCGCTGTAGCCATTCATCGCCTTGCCGCCGTCTTGCCAAGAATTTTGCCTCTCAGAAACGCATCTCGAACCTGCTTTTCGTGCTTTTCTTCCGCGTCGGTCAGCCGGTGAACTTCTAACTTCCGCGCCCTTGAGAGTAAGTCTGTCACGTACTGGTCAACCGACTCTGCCCGCCGCACGATCTTCTCCCACGCGCTGTAAGACAGCGTGATGTCCGCCCGAATCGTAACAGTTGACATTTTCCTAGTCGTTGCCACGTCAGTCTCCTTCCTTGTTCGGTGGCGTAACAACAACTCCAGGTTTGCCGGAATCGTAGTAGAAGATTGTGTAGTATTCATAACCCTCCACAACCTCTACCGCGTACCCACGCGCCACCAGGAAGTTGACTATCTTGGTACGCTCATTCCAGGTCTGAGCCTTTATTGACTTAAACGCGGTTGCCATCTCACTCACGCTCCTGTGTGCCCAGAATCCATCCGCTGCCGCTATAGACCCGTCCACACTTTTCGCACGTGTTTTCGGAACCGTGAACAGGAACCTCCGCGCCGCACAGGCATTCCAAGTGCATCGGCGCAGTCTGACCAATCGGTGCATCGTCACGGATAAGGGCTACCTTTACGAATTCCGTAGCGCCAGAGAACCGGCTCATCACACAACCACCAATCCATGCCCGTAGGAGAACGGCGCGTGCCACATCTCCGCATTGGACAACCGCTTCGCCATCTCCCGAACCTGCTCAGGCTTCTTGCGGAGTTGGCGGGTCCCTATGATCTCCAGTTTCAGCATGTCCACGAAGACCACACGATCACCGCCGTCCAGTTTCACACCCGCGACCGAATCAACGTTGTTCCGATACCCACGATACCGGTACGACGGGCCGGTCCAGATGATTGTCCCCTCTGTGCCGTTGGCCACAAACCCCTGCTTGCGGCCCTTGAAGTCTCCGGCGAACCGAACCCGCTTACCCTTTGCAAACCTCCGAACCTCCAGGAAGTCGTCTCGCCGAACCCACTTCAGCGCCCACAGGTATAGCCATTCCCGCGCCGCTGCTTTGGTCTCCTCGGTGGCATCCACTTCCGCCGTTCCGCCACCGCCAAACCGTGTAGTGTCGTACTCTACCTCGCGCAGAGCCTTGCCGTTCCACACCACAGCGTAAAAATCGCTGTCGTCATGATAATTCCGCTCTCGGGTTGTCAGGACTGCCCCTTCGTACTCGCGGGTTCCGTCGTGCCTCACGACCGCCATTTGGTTCCTCCTCTCTTTCCCCGCCTTAATCGTACCACATCCGTAGTAGCCCTGTCAAGGGGTATACCCGAACGCTTGTTCTTCACGTCCACTCCCCAGATGGAAGCCGTCTTTTCTCGTGCATCAATTCAAGATCGTTGGCAATCCCTCCCAAGAGGGCCGACACCAACGCTCCATTAGGGAGAGTTAGGCTCCTTCCGTGTTCGGCGTCTTCCGCCAATGCACGGAGTTTCCTGACGAATTCCGGGATAGACAGAACGCGCCGCTGGCTCACTTCTGCTCCTCCCTCAGAACCTCTCGCCGAAACGCCTTCTCAATCGTGTCCCCGGCGAGGAAGTCCATGCTGCTCATGATCTGCCAGACGTAATTCTGCGGCCACGCATATGTTGCGTTCGGCTCCCACGGGGGCAGCGACAGGTTCTTCTCCAGGTAAGCCTCGATATCAGCCTTCAATTGCCCCTCGTTCGAGTACGTCCGGTCGGCGAAGATGTGGTCCGCGCCGAAGTGAACCGTAGGCAGGATGCCCTTGAAGTCAGGGTTCTCGTATCCTGGGTCCACACCGCGAGACCCGACTGTTCCGGGACTGTGCGCGAGAACCGCCTTCCCGTCGTCGGTCAGATAGTGCTCCACGCTGTACGCCAGATCAATCATCCCGTCGAACCGACCGCCGACAAACTGGTCGGTCACGGCCTGAACCTGCTTGGATGTCGGGCCGTCCGTCCATCCAACATGGATGCTGGCCCCCATGCTGTACTGGCTAGTGCGGACCCGGAATTTCACATTCGGGAACGCCCGCTTCAGAGCCGCACGAACCAGAATCGCCGTGTCTGGGGCCGAGATGTATCCATGATTGCTCCGCGCTAGAATCTCCGGGGCGGTTGCGCTCTTAGTGCTCATTATCCGTCCCTCCTCTCGGGAGTAAGAATCTCCTTCCTGATTTCGATACCGTGTGGACCGTCGTAACCCTCCCAGATCGTCGTCTCGTGCGGGGCCGCAGCGTTGTGCTCATCTGCTGCCCTCTCGGCCTGGGAGAAGTGATCGAATGATTCCGCGTACTCGCATCGTGAGCAGACCGCGACGTAGACTTTCATTTACCGCACCACCAGACCATCCTGCCGCATTCCGTTGACGAGATCAACGACGTACCGGCCCTCAACCGCCAGCGCCCCGCCAAACCATTGCCAGGGGCCATCTACGCTCACATTGTCGTCAATCCATTCACGAGCCGTTGAGTTCTGGGGCCGGACCAGGAAGAGGCTTCCGTGATTCTCGATTCTCACGTCTGCCACGCCCATGCTATTCCCTCCCGTCTGGTGTATCGGATGTGTAGCCGCGCAGGGTTCCTGGGTGTGCTTCCAGTTCCGCCAGGAGAGTCCTGGCGTCGTCTTCGCTCATGAAGATTCGTACTCCCTTATCAAGATGGTATCTCTTGCGCCCGTCAGGGTGACCAAGCCGGGCGATGTCCTGCGCTTTCTCTTCCTCGGTTCTGCGGTTGTGATAGTCGTTCTGTCGGATTGCCTCTCGGAGTGTCTTTGCCAGTTCCACCTTCGTCATTTGCTTTCCACCTCCACCACAAATGTAGCACTAACTGTCTGCGGTGTCAAGAGGCTACTATCGAACGTATGTTTGGGATAGGCGTTTGGTTTTTCTGAGCCTGCGGATTGTCTCGCTGGTGTGTTTCGGGTGGCATTTCCAGCACGCAGTAGCAAGATCATCCACCGTGATTTCTCCTCCACCTCCTTCCGCAACCGCAGTTTTGTGATGTGCTTCCCACAAATGACCGCCCGCCGCGCCGATTATCCTACCCTTCAATCCCAATTTCTCTAACTCGGCCTCATACTCGGCGTGTTCTGCCTCTGTGCTACCAATATCCCAATTGTATTTTCTGTACCCCGGCATAGACTCCAAACGTTCCTTGATCGCTACTGTGTCGGTGCCACAATAAGTACACACCCCATGGTCGCGCTCAAAGACCGCTGCACGCTGCGCCGCAGAAGATGTACAGAACCAGTACCTCTTTGAACACCCTTCAGAGCAAAACGACGTGCGCCTGCTCTTGGCGGGGATATCCGCCTTACAGACCCTACAACGCCATAACCTTGTCTCGGGGTTCTTTCCAGGCTTGGGAAACTTATAGAACCGCCGTGCGCTCAGTTCCTCGTATCGTTCATGGGCTTTCTTACGGTTATAGCGTAACCTACACAGAGAATCGCAGACACATGGGTCTGGAATCTGATCGTCCTTTATCCACCGCTCAAACTGTGACTCGCAAACAACGCATTGAAACTTTTGTTTACTTACGTGCTTCCGAAGGCTCCTCTTCAATCTGCTGCTCTTCATCCTCAATCACCAAGTCTCCTCGCTCCCAACAATTAGGGCAGAAATCTCCGTCCGACCGACTTCTCAGTTCGCGGAATCTACGTCCACATCCGTCGCACCGCATCAACGCTTCGATCATCCCTCCTCGGCATCCCTTTCGGGACGCCTTGATTATACTTCTCGTCGCCTGCCTTCGGACAGGATATGAGACCACATCTTACCAAGAAACGCTAATTGTCCACCCGCGAGAGCCTCAGCAATGTCAGCCTTGAGTGCCTCGAACTCAACCGTTGCTATCAAGTCCTCTGCACGCTCCTCGTCCGTCTGCTCTACCTCAAAGTAGCCGTCTCGCATTTTTAGAATAACGGCAGGGTCCAGTTTATAGCCCCGCCGTACCCACAACCATGAACATCACAGCCGTAGCCCGCCGTGACCCTGTAGATACCTCCCATGGCAAGACCCTGGTACTCCGGGCCTGCCACGGCCATAAAATTGAACCCAACGCCCATCACAGTAGCGCCAACCCCTATGTGGTAGGACGGAATCTGCCCTGGGACCGGCGGCGCGGCCTCCGTGGTCGTTACGATCTGCGTAACCTCTGCCGCGCTTCCTGGGGCCTGAACCGTTGTGAAGACTCCACGCTCCGTCAATACATGGTCAATCGTGAAGTGGAGAGATTTGCTTAGAGGAAGGTTGGCCTCTTTACCTTCAGGACACGCCCCTTTGTGTCCTGCCGCGTCTAAGCAAACCGCCACGATTGTTCCTGGCGGAATGTCGGCTACCGTGTGAATGTGCTGCGGCGCGGCCCCGTAGACACGTTTGCACTCTTCGTCGGTCTTGCATCTCGGCGCGGAGGGGGCCGTAACCACAACCTGCCCGTTCGGACCCTGGGGCGACACCACTACTGGTATCCTCTCCCCTGTGCCTGGGACCACAGTTGTGACCGTACCGCCTCCGTGCTGAGCCTTTTCGAGAATCTGATTCGCCACCAAGGCATTACGCAATTCAAGTGTAAGATTCCGAATCTGAACGTTCTGCCAACCGATAAATGCCAACATCACAACCAATGACCCAACGAGGACTTGTTGGATGTTTGGAGCGACGGCGCTGAAAAACCCTCGTATCTTAGGTGTCATGGCAGAATTGCTCCTCCCACCTTGGCTTGATCGTTTATAAAGTCGTCTAGGTCGTTAATGAGCCGCGCCCACGGGAACCCGATGCCCGGACAACCAGAATGAAGGCTATTGATCGTACTATGGGCTATGATGTGGTCCCAATCCGCCGGAATCCCGAATTTCACAATCAGCATCCTGTGTACAAATATGCTACTTTGGTATTGTTCCTCTGTCAATACATCGCCGCTTTGACCTTCGTGCTCGATGCCTATGCAAAAATAGTTTGGATTAACTCCGGGGTTTTCACCAATTATTTTCGCCGTAGCACCGTTTACAACTCCCGCATGATATGCCGTGTCGGTCAGTTGTACATACTGGTGAATTTGACCCGCTTTACCAATTCCAAAGTGGGCCGAAACCTTACTTGTTGGATTCTGAAACCACGCATCAGTTCCTACAAGAGACCCGGCCATGATATGGTTTACTATTGCCAGAATGTTATACCCTACTCTGCCGCGCTCGAAATTTCCTTCGGCTGCCGGAATCCAAACAGTTCCAAGACCAGACGACGCAGGTGGATTTGCGCTCACGATGTCTCCCCGCCCCCGCCACCATTACCGTTTGGACTATCGCTCCCATTTCCATTCCTCATGTTAACATCATGCCACACGTGGGCACCAATGCCTCCGAGTAACTGACCACAAACAACCGCAAGCCTTGAGGCATCCCAATTGTGCAAAACGGCCCACAGAGACTCGAACACAGCCGTCAAAACAACAATTGCCTTCAATGTTACGATAGTGCGAATATATACTACCATGCCCTTCTCCTCATCAAGAAGTCCACTCGTAAAGGGGCATAGACCATCGCAGGCAATTCGGATGTTGCCAGTCCGTTCGCGGTGGCCACAATGGTGTAATTACCGGGCGGAAGGTAGACTCTAAATTCTCCTGTTCGGTCGGTGGTACAACTCTTAATCTCTCGTAGTCCGTCCCGAATGGTAATCCGTGCCCCCACCACAGCCTGAAGTCCAGGGCTTCGTAAACATATACCCCGTAATTGAACCAAGCCATTGTGTTCAGTCTGGGTAGACGGCTGTAATGAAGTCAATTCGATTTCCACAGCGAGGGCATTTCTCTTCGTAATGCTTACCGTCTGGAGGATATTTTAGAATCATGTCGTTTACATCGTAGCCACATGGCCGCCCAACATCCCCAGAATGCACGTCAATTACACGAATTAACAGGTTGAAATAATCGGCAGCCGTGATGTTCAATCTAGCAGCGACATGCTCCCGGCTTCGACCGGACAATTCCATCTCCGACTTTATGACATCATCAATGGCTTCTCGAACCTCTGTTCGATCTATTGGTGTTCCTGTGCGCCGGTGTTCTCGAACCCTCTCCCACCACGCTTCATATAAAGGAACAGGCAGCACAACGGGGCCTCTGCACCACCGTTGTACTGCCCGAACGTTTGTTCGATGCTCTGTTTCTGAGACCACGCTTCTCCTTACGTGGTCAACCCGCTCAACTGAGTGGTAAAGGTATCCTTGAATGCTGCGTGTGCAATCGGCAAGTCCTGCTTAATCCATGTGCCGATTGCGGACCCTGCCGCAAGGTTTCCGCCGCCCGGAACGTTCTGCGCCACACCAACCCCCACGAACGTTACGCCCGCAGGAGCCGTGAAGCGGTTTGCGACCGAAACGGAGTCATTCACCGCTGCCGCCAATCCAATATTGATTACGCTCTCGGGGTCCGCCGTTAAGGTAACCTGAGACGACGTAAGGGTCAGTGACCCATCGGTATTCTTCCAGAAAATCTTCTCGTACCGAATCTCTTCCACAGACGAAGAAAATGAGCCGATAAACAAAGCATAGAAGCCAATCTCACCGGGCGGAATCGTCCCAACCGTAATGGCTGCTGTGTGCGCCGTCACGGTGACTGTACCCGCTGCCGCCGACGCGAGGCTTACCTTCAAAACTCTCTCGAAGACCTGTACGCCGTGAACGGTCGTGGTTCCATTCAGGGCAACCGTCTCGAATACCAAAGCGCCGGTCGGGTCCCGACCCTCAGCGGTAATATTCATCATGTCAGCGTTGTTGCTTGATACGTAATCTAGGGTGTCGTTAGCCCCTAACTGCGTGAAAACTGGCCTATAGGTAGCGTCAATGGCCCCGCCATCCGCAGACACATCATCCTGGGGCTTATTAGCCGCGCCGTAAGCGATCAGTTCAGCGGATGTTATGGACATTTAATACCCTCCTCTTAACTCTCCTTGATATTTTTACCCGATTTTTTACAACGCAAGGAGTTGCCAATCAAATGATCTTCCTACCCCCGCTGTCTGTTTCAGAGTTGCTTTAACATCTTCTGTGATAGGGATTGGTACGCTATATTTATTCGGTTGCGACTGCGCTCCCGAGAATGTAGCGTAATATGCAACGTTCTGGGTGCTTGCTGCACGCACTTTCGAGTACAGCCTCAATTCCAGTACGTCTCCAGATGCCAAATTACTAGCATCCACCACCAGCACATACGTATGCGCCGTGGTTTCTTCATCGAGTGTGTGCTCTGTTCCGACCGTCGCGGCCTGCGTGCCTTCCGCTATGATTGTTGGAGACTCAGGCATTTATAATCCCTCCTACTGACCTTCGAGATACACGATAACAAAACCGGTCCAACCTTCATTCACACCAGACCCTTGCACGGTCACCTTGACGGTCTGTGGGACAGTCCAGTCAAGGTGAGCCTGATCCCAAATACCAACGCCCTTATAGAGCGTCGTGGAACTAGTAGGGGTCTGTGTTACGTTTAGGGCGATGGCCCCTCCACCCCACCTCATCTCCCAGGTATTGAACCAATATTTCGTGGCCGCCGCCGTGGATACCCCAGACCACCAATCCATATCGAGGTTGGGATTTGCGACGGCCTGCGGCGGACTGACCGCCCCCGTGTCGAAGATTTTAGCCGTTCCGATGTAGGCGCGAAGCGTTATCTGGCCCCCGTCTCCGTTCTGCATGGCCCCGCGCATGATGACGTGCATGGCCTTCGATGCCACGTCTGTCAGGGTATTCGCAGGCAGAGAGAATGAAAAAATAGTCGTCTCCGTGTTCGACAGGATATAAATGTCGTCCGCGTAGTATAGTTTCGTAATCGGCGAGGAGCCGCTCGGCCCTATCTTTGTCCAGGTGCTTGTAGATGCACTTCCAGAAGTGTCACATTCATAATCAACTTTATTGGCGGTGTCCCAATACCTATCGCCAACATTGTACGTACCCGCCACAAGGGTAGAAACGGATGGTGCCCCGGCCCCAGAGTACCATGCCTCTAACTGGAGACCAGGGTTGCTGCTCGTTATCCCGTCACCGGTAATTGGCCAATCGCCCATCGTATACTCTCCGTATTACTTTTACCTTATTTTACGAGTGTGCCTCAACCTCCAGAATTCCATTCAGCCATGCCCACGCCGCCGCTACGCTCATTTGAATTGTCACTTGAAACGTTTGTGTCATGGTGGTATCAATGGCCTGATCTTGCAATAATGCTTCAATTTCGCTCACGGTAGCGGGGATATATGGTGGCGTAGACGACGTTGGTGTCCCCGAGTCCCTGCGATACCATATGCCATTCAGGTTTGTTAAACCTTCGTTAAAAATTTCCATATCAACATGGTAAGCCTCATTCCCTCCTGGGGATATTACATCTGACACCCACAAAAACCCACCAAAATACACTCTCAACGTAAACATAACAGCACCATTCAACTGCACTTCCCCTCGAAATCTTAGCCGACCATGAGCAAATATCGTATTCCCCGGAACGCTGTACATCAAAACGGTTTGCTCTAAGGTATTGCTAACCGATAACACTTTTCCAATAGCATCCAAAACCGTATAGGCCCCGCTACTAGACCTGCCAAGCGTTAGAACCAATACCTCCGTAGCAGACAAAGCCTTTCCGATTCGGACGGCTGTTGGTGTTTGCGTTAAGGCACCACCAACCGAATGGGACACATACACATCTCCGGTCGTCCACGTCCATGCGGGATTCGTAAGAACGCCCCATGTACCCACATAAATCGTTGCGCCAGTCGTCGCGGCGATCTTAGCAATTCCCAATACCTCATTAGTGTCTAGAGCATTGTAGATTTTCCCATCCGAGTTATTGAATCTTACAGCCGCGAACTGAGCAATCGGCTCACCCGCAATAGCAAGAATTTGATACCCCTGTTCAATCTTGTCCATATCGGTATTGTAATCCTCGAACCGGTTGATGGCATTCTCATCCGGCTCAGCGAGGTTCATATGCTTGGTAAATTCTTCCCCCATCTTTCTCTCCTCCTATCGCACTACATTCACAAACGCTGTCTTCACGACCGATGTATTACCGTGCGTGTCTTTTATAAACACATCGAATCTCATAAACCTCTGAAAACCAGCGCCACCTGAATCAGAAATGTTGTCTGTCTCGTAATACGTAAATGACTCAACCAGAATCGGGAATACACTTCTCCTTAGTGTTAGGCTACCAAAACTGGTCCCCGTATAAACATCTACCCTGTAGCCCGCAAAATCCGCCGCATGAGTTGTATCTTCATCGTTTTGAACCAATGTAAACGTATCTATATTTCCAAACCGCGCATACGTCCACAAGAGCGTCACGTTATGGGCACCTAAAGACAACTGCGCCTCATAGGGGGTTGCAAGGGCGTTAGCGACGTACCCCCCACCGGCCTGTTCGTAGGGATGTGCGTGAGAATTAGAAACTAATGGCATTGTCCGCTGTCTCCCCTGAAAAATCTCCTACGCCAAACCGTACACCCTCCGGGTTCACAACTGTCAATCCCGAAACCGGCTCAGGGTCAACCGCCAATCCCTGCGGAGTAATCACTAGGAATGTCGGGTCTGACGTAACAGACACGCCCCCCGCAACCCACATAGCCTGGAATTTTATGTAAATCGGCCTGCCAATATCAGACTGTGAGAATGGAATCAAAACAGACGCACCGCCCGCGCTCGAAGGAATCACGGATTGCGTCCCCTTTGGCCAATCGTTCGGTTCCGTATGGAACAATCCACGAATGAATGTGTCTAATATAAACCTTTCCCCAGAAACCAACGTAGCATTCTTCCATGCAATCCATTCAGCCGTGTTTGGCTGAACAGCCGGGGTAGTCGGTGTTGCCGCCACAAGACCAGCAATCAAGAGACTCTGTAGCGCAAAAAACCCATCAGCGTTGATAGATACCAGGGCAGCGCCAGACTCAGAACAGTCAATCCCCTCCGACTGTTCGGTGGCATCAGGCAAAACCTCAAAGTCTTCAGTTAGGAACCCCGCTTGAGTCGGATTAGAAATCACACCAACCTTGGCGTAGTTAGTCCCGTCTCGGCTGACAAACACAATCGTGCCAACCCAATTCGACCCAAGGAGAGCCGAGAACGTTTGAAGAACCAGATTCCCTGTTCCCGCAATGTCTCTTGGCGTCTCTACAACAAACCCAAGGGCTTCTCCAAGGAAATTACTCAACGGCGGGGATTCGCCGGGGTTAACGGGTGCCTGCGTTCCAAACACAGGAATGAACGGAGGAATTGCCAACGGGTCCTCAATAGCAATGATAGCAAGACCATAATTCTCGTCCTCCTCGATGCTTTCGATCTGAAAAGCCGTATCGAGAATGTCCACACCGGCAGCGTCCAAAACATAATGATCTCCGGCGTCCGTCAGTCCCCATTTAGGTTCAAGGCCGTGACGCACCATCAGTTTCGGCGTTGACATATACAAAAACCTTCGGCTGCACACAAGGGCCGCCACCGATTCAGAACAAATGTCAGTCATATCAACCTGATCTATCCTTTCAGTTGTAGACCGAATATCAATGTCATTATCCAGTTTGACACCGGCTTGGTTGTAATCGTTGAATCGGTTGGTATACTGAATAACCACCCTGTTTTTAGTGTCCCGAAGAGCCTGCTTACTCACTTGTGGCAACTGGCCCCATTGGAAATCTGGGAATGAAATCTCTGTCCCAACGAAAAGAGGCTGACGCGCCCCAAACCGAATTACCCCCTGACTTGGAACCAAATATCCATCATAGATTTCCAAAAGTCTTTGCATATACGACAAGGCCCCATTCACCTTATCGAAATACGGTGACCCAAACAGTCCTATGTTTTGTGTATACCGCCTCGCAATAATCCATGTATTAAAGTCTATGATGGATTTATCAAGGCCAAGCAACGACCTGTCTTCCGTGATAACGTCATACATCACGTCCAAGAGGTTAACATCACCCCCTAATGGGTTTGGGGTGTCTGGGAGGGGTATAGACCACATCTGCCGTGGGTCTTCAGAGTTATCCCCGAACGGTGGATCAAAACTGATTTCTGTCCATGTGTGTCCACCATCTCCGCTCTTCCACTTCGGAGTGTATCCTGGGTATGGGTGTGAAACATTTGCTATACGACCAATCATTCCAATTGTGTCTCCTACCGTATCTGCCCAAATCCTAGCAGTACCGTTAATGAAACTCGATGTAATTGGTAGAGAAGCATCGTCCGCCAAAAACGTATTCCCATTATCGGTGCTTCTCCAGGCGTGAAGGAATAGATCACCAAAAGCGTCGGCTGCTGAATTCATGATAGAAAGGAAGTCTCCGTTGGAACAATACCCTGGGTTGGAGTGCTCGTTCGCTGCTCCGCTCGTTGCCAAATACTGACCACCAGGGAATGTTACACCAGAACCAGTTAGGCTGAGCGATTCTGTCCATGTGTTACCCAAATCTATAGAACGCCAAATTTGAGTAGTGATTGTAAACGGAAAAATAATTTCTTGAAGTGAATACGCTAACAGAATTACATAGCCAACAGGCGTAATTCTTGTAGTAACATCAAAAGAAAGGAATTCAGACGAAACAAATGAACCACTTCTCTTGCTTATCCACGTTTGTCCATCGTCATTAGAAACCCAAACACCAAAAGATGCAACTCCTCCGATTTCCGTCCACGCCGCAATCCAAATTCCACCATTTGGGTCAATAGAAAACTCAGTTCCCTCAACGCCAGAGAAAAATGCCCCCGGAAGAGCAATACCGGAAAATGTTAATCCACCATCTGTACTTCTTAAAACCTCACATACCTGCGAAACGGTTCCTCTTGAAAAAGCAAGGATTGTACCTGTTGATAGATAAGCAAAAATACTTGGGCTACTCCCAATCGGAAATGTCGGTGTTTTTTCTATCCAAGAATCTCCACCATCCGATGTATATAGAATATTCATTGGTAATGACCCATCGGACATAATAGACCGAAGGAGAACTTGGGCGTGATCTGAAGTCCTGAATCCTGCGCTGGTTTCGTCTTGCCAAAACGAACTTAAGCCAGTAGCAGAACCGTCGTCGCCACGAAATACATTCCAATTCACCCCATCGAGCGTATACCAATCAACATTCCTACCCGCTCCAGAACCACCATCAAGCCAAATATTCAAATACTCCGTTTGCTTAACAGGGGAATTCGCAGGTAAACGACTCACCTCAAATGTCAAATTCGGAAGAGCAGGACTTGCTCCGAGATTGAAATTAGGAAACACGCAATAGGCTACGTGGGGATACGCCAATGCTCCGACAGCCACAACGGTCTCGCCAATCGCGTGCTGATAATTGACAAAAACCGTTATGCCCGGCCACGACCCATCATTAGACAGTTCAGCCGGTGCTGGCCCGAGAACTATCTGTCCATTGGCATAGTTTATCGAATACTCTCCCTGGCTTGGCGATGCAGGAGCCGCTACTCCGCTCAGGTAGTGATATTCGCTTCCGAAAGCGTAGTAAACGCTATCGGTTCCGGGGCCGACCGGAGGATTTGTAAGGGTATACGCCACCGCTGTGAAACTGCTATAACTTCCACTAGCAAAAAACGATTCAGACTGTTGGGGGCCAAGTCCAAGGATGATACCAGTCGTTTCGGCTTCCCCAGACGTAAATTGAGCCATCGTTGGGTCTGGAAGTTGTCCAGGAACTCCCTTATAGACAAGGAAGTCAATTCCGCCCGGCCCACCCTTCTTGCTGCTGCCCGGACCCTTTTTGTTCGGGTTCCCTGTAGGCGTATAATGGATAACTGCTTCGCCGTCGTCGTTTTCGCTTGGGTGTGTCCAAATGACATCCTTACCGCTCCAAATCTTCATCAATCTCAATTGGCCAGGAGTATCAACCCCTTCACATAAAGCCACCGCGAAAGACACGGAGAATGAATCTTGATTGCTCTTTTTTCCTCCAGGAGCCTTCTTTCCTCCACCACCGCCACCCTTTCCGCCCTTCGCTACCTTGCCTCCCTGGTGAACTAAAAAGTTTCCATACCAGATATAATGACCTTCAATTCGTCGCGTTCCCCAAAGTAACGGGAGAGGCTGACCTTTTTGCGGTGTAGGGATATGAAGACGCTGTACTGTACTAGGGCCTGACCCTGGGAAAAGAATCCCACCCAAAAGGCTCCCCGCCAATCCTCCCCATCCTGGGAACAAAATAGAACCGGCTAGTCCTAGAAAGGAGCGGCCTATGTCTGCGCCTATTTGCCCCATCTCAAATGCCTCTCCGCGTCCCGAAATACCCTTCTGCTCATCAAATCAAGTCTTACCCCGCCCTGCGGCCACGCATGGACAACCTCATTATTTCCTATGTAGAGAATGGAATGCCCACACGAACATGCCCCAGGAATCTTATACATCAATACATCCCCAGGCTGTAATTCTGACTCAACAGGAATTTCACTCATATACCTTAAAAGAGTTTTGAAGTACGTCTCACTCGGGTTATTGATAGGCTCTTGGCCCGTATAGAACGGAGGCACAAAGAACGGAATCAAACCTAGTTCTACAAACACACCAACCAGGAATGTAGCGCAGTCCACGCCGCCGCGCTTTCCCTTTACCTGAGCACGCTCAAGGTATGGCGTTCCAACCCACGACATGGCCACCTCGCGCACCTTACTCCTCCACCCATCCGGCTCAGGTGTTATAGGGTCTGGGTAATACTCATATCCGCCCATTAAATCCCTATGATTACCTCCGGCTTAGGCACATATGGAAACCCACGGAAATTTTTAAGGTTATTGAATACAGATTGGCACGTCGCGGGCGTTTTATCGCATCCATAAGCAAACTTCAAGGTGTCGCCCGGCTGAGGAGTAAATGGCAACGCCTGAGCCAATAGAATACTCATCGGCGTATCCCCTGTTTGTTGGTACACCATTCTTTTAAGGGGTGCCAGTTGTCCGGTCAGAAATGCCACATACCCAAGATCAATCCTATGATTCGGGATTGGACTCTCTACACTTGACCCACGGCTTGTAATTTCTATCGAGAATGCCGTCCTTGTTGGAATTGGAGCACCCAATATAAAAGCCTGAGAAGTAAAATTGGCTTCAATGACCGTACAGAACCGATCATACAGTTTGTTGTTACACTGTTCATCAATTATTGTCCGAGGAATCCCTCGGTCCATCCGCGCCAAGATATTTTCCAATTCAAACTCAACAGCATCATAGGACCACTTAACGGCCCCCTCTACAAACCACTGAGAATGAAACATCGTGGTGTCGGAATCAATATCCCATATGTAGAAGTCCACCTCGGTGTCCTGGAAGACCCCTAGAGCCGCCCACCGACCAATAGGCTCAGTACCAAGGCTCGGCAAAGTCAGATTGCTATTCGGCATACGAATCAACATCTTGCTAACCTGCATACTCTTAGCGTCTGCAATTCTCTGCTCTGCCCGCCCACGAGTAATACCCATCGTGGCCTGCCAAGTCTGCGGGCCATCACCGTCGCCAACATCCACAGTGACACTCATGTCTGTTTCGGCGAACCGCAGCGTAATACCGTAGAATGCCAGAACAACCTTAAACAACCGAATGAAATTACGTGTCGGCTGACTCTCGTTTGCCTCAAATCCTATGCTGACTTCCTTTGTCATTAGAATGGCACCTTCTGTTGGATTAGAGATACGTTGACTCTAAAGGCTAGTCCTCCGGCGTGCTTAACCTGGAGCGGTACGTTTCCTCCCGCGCTAGATACGTGTTTTACTGAATACCCCTGGAAGAAACACTTGAACCATTCTCCTACAACATCCGCGATCACGTGTACATCCTTTGCGGGTGGTGAAGACAACACGAATGTTCCTGTCGTAAAGTCTATACTTGCCGGAATTACATGAACCTTTTGAAAACTCGGTGGTGCAGCCGTATAGACTGTAATACCCGCCATCACGTCTCCACGAATCTTAAACTTCGTTCTAATCCCATCACCCTTACCACAAAACTCATCTATCGGACTTGGATTCGTCCAGTCCTGGAAATAGAACGGAGTCAGATCGCCGCCAACACAATCGTAGAAGAATCTCAACTCATTCAAAAACTGCAAGTCTACAACGGCATAGTCCACAGAAACTAACGCCTGCTGACTAAACCACAGCCGTGTTTTTCTCATACCACCCGCTGCGTTCATCACAGACGAATGCTCACGCCGAGACACGATATGCACCAATCCATTTCTCAACGCGCCTGGGTACAATAGGCAATCCGTAAGGAATGGCGGGTCCACCATCGGACCCTGACCAGTCTCTTCATACTCAATAAGTCTATTTACAGAAAACTTCTTTCGAGCCTCGTGAGGAAGTAGCGATTGCTTTGTAAGATATCCTCTAGCCTCATGCTCTACGAGTCTTGACTTGAGAACCTCCAGCAATGCTTCGTATGGCACCCCAACCCTGTGCGCGATACCAACAAGGTTTTCTGCTTCATTATGAATCGTGGCCGTTGAGGCAATGTACTGCAATACCTCATAGGGAGTCTTAAGTTTACGCGACGGCGGAAAATTCTCATACGGAGTCAGACGGGAATGTAAAACAGTCAACAATTCCTCGTAGTTCGTTGCCTTAGATAACTTAACCAACAGCAAAGACTCATATGGGGTCGCGTGGGAATTCGAGACCGGAGTAGATGAAGCCAAATACTCTACGATATGCCTAACGGTTCCCATTATGGCTCATCCTTTTGCTGAAGCAGAGACACGGTTACCTTAAAGGCTTTGCCGCCAAGGTGAGATACGCCCATTGGAACGAATCCGCCGCCTGTTGTATGCTTCACGGTGTAGCCCTGGAAGAACACCTTAAAGACTTCTCCAATCACGTCAGCAATCACATGAACCCCAGGAGCCGGGGCCGCAATAATAAACTTGCCAGTGGTGTAATCAATAGAAACTGGTGTCACTCTGACTCGATTAAAGGATGGAGGGGCCGCCGTGTATACTGTAATCAACTCCGCAACGTCACCTCGAATCTTAAACTCAGTATTGATTCCATCACCTACTCCGCAAAATTCCCCAATAGGGTTCGGGTTTGTCCAGTCCTGAAAGTAAAACAAACTCAGGTCCCCCTCTACACAATCATAAAAAAACCTAAGCGCGGTTAGGAAATCAAGGTCTACTACGTCGTAATCTACCGAAATCAAATGCTGCGAATTGAACCAATACTGAGACTTAAACATCTCGCCAGACGAACCCATGTAGGAAGAGTTCTCTCTCCGTGGAATCACATGCACCATTCCAGTTCTTAACTGGTACGGATATACTAAGCAGTCCGTCAGGTATCCCGGTTCCACCATCCGAACCTGACCAATAACCTCATAAGGAATACCGAAGTGTGAAGAAAGTTTCTTGAGGGCTTCATATGGAGTCTTAGCAGCATTAGCCAAAATGACCTCATATGGAGTCTTAACCTTCTCGGACACCAACTCAAGGGCTTCGTATGGAGTCTTAGCCGTATTGGAGACCGCAGGCATTTACGCCGCTCCTACGCCGAGAGCACGCCGCAGCATGTGGTTGTTCCGAAGGACCGCCATCGCTACCGTGTCACCGATAGCCTGAGAGTTTTTGGCGATAAAGTCCGCACCAGACTGCGTATCAATGGCATGAATGTGCAGATTGACTGTCGGGGCAATTGTGTCGCCGCCCGCTGGTTCATGACCCGCTGCCTCCGACCGAGACAGAACCCTTTCACCGGAGTGGAGAAGCGCCAATGTCGCAGACGCTCCTGTCGGCGGCCTTACGATACCGCCTGACTGGAATCCAAAGATCATGCTGGCAAGGTTCAAGGCAGTCCCCGCAAACCCACCGCCAAACCCACCTGTTTTCTCTGGTGCCCCACCACCACCACCCTGCTGAAGAGCCGTAGCGGCTTCCTTCAAGGCCCTCGCGGACTCATCAAGGTGAGTTCCCGCCGTCACAAGCCCCTTGCTGGCCAAGGCCATTTGGCCTGGGCCTCCCGCTACAGAAGCCGACAACGTTGTCGGTAATCCTATATGAGTAAAGAAGTCAGACAATTTAGATTGTGCCCATTGAGAAACCATCTTAGCAACCATCTGGTCCCAGGATTTAAGAATACTCAAGACCATATCGCGCATTCCTTTTCCAATACGATCAGTACCATCCAATACCTTCGTGACGAAATTCTCTATATTGCCAGACGCCTCAACTGTTGCGTCTGCCCACGACTGCATGAATTGCTGAACAGTATTGGCGTTCAATGCTTGTAATTTGTCATGAACCAGTTTCCACGCATCATAGTACGAAGCATCCACAGCCTTCATTTGGGCCAAAGCAGCCCCTTCCTGAGCAAGTCTCTGGTCAAGAAGAGTCTTGTTCTTACCGGCTGCTTCCTCGGCTTGTCTGAGCCATTCCTGTTCGGCTGTTACTCGCGCACGTGAGATCAACTGCAAATCCTGCAATTGAACACGCGCCTTGTCGTTGATATTCATGTAAGACGACAAACGGGTAGTCAATTCCCCAAGGGCAGTAATATAGTCTTGCAGGGTAATCTGACCCGTTCTCCATTTCTCAGTCAAATCACGCTGCTGACGTTCCAATTCCGCCATAGCAGTTCGAGATTCCCTCAGCCTTAACTGGTTGGCTTCCTGCGGCCTTAAGGCATTCGCAATTGCTACCGTATAGGCCGCCATCAATTCAGGGAATTTACTGGCGTCCTGCTGATACGCCGCTTGCGCCTCCTGCAACGCCTGCATTGCTTTGGTGTACTTATCCATCGCAAATGTAGCCGCGCCAATATCCTTCGGATCAATTGGTGTGGGTTTTATTGCTGGAGCACGTGTTACTCTTTCTTGTACTGTATTTAGATTCCCAATGGCTTCATATAATCCCGCCGCCGCAGTTTGCGCTCCACGAAACGCCTCACCCATCGCCTTAAAAACAGGACCCATTTTTCCTCCAACAGCAGCAGCCGTTTCAAACTGACCCGCTAACAGACCAAAGAAAATAACCATATCCTTTGCGAGTGTTCTGATAAGCGTAATAAGAGGATTGAAATGACCTGGACTCGAATCGGCCAAGCCGAACAATTTCATAATCCCTAAAACAAGTTCCGCCATAGCACTAATCCAACCCCAAAATGCCTGAGCCAGTCCCTCTATGATCTTCTTGAATCCCTCCAAAGCCCTGCCCCATTCAGGCATTTTCATTCCAATAGTTTCAAATTTCTCAACCCACTCCCTGATTTTATCTACCAATTTCGTAACCATCGGAAGAATAGCAGCGCCTATTGCTGTTACGATAGCCTCGAAGGAAGCCTTTAACCGCCTCATCGAGTCTTCAAATCCATGACTCTGAGAAGCCGCAGCGGAATAACGCTTCTCAACAATCTCTAACAATTCCGCCATAGTCATATTGTCCCGAATCATTCTCGGGTTCAAACCCAACATGATCGCGGCTCCACGAATATATCCGCTCTGCCCTGCCCTCACTAACGTTTCCAACGCACTATTAAAGTCGCGCACACCAGAAGCGGATAACAAAGACGCAGCATGTACCAACCTCATTGATGTATTAAGGTCCAAGTTCTTTTGCGCTGCGGTAGCAAGGCCCGCCGCCAATTGTCCCTGTGTAATTCCTGTAGCCAACTGCTCAGCCTGAATGTATTGTCTAATACGATCACTCACACTTCCCCACGCAACCCCCTGAGCCTCTAGGGCAAACCGAAGTTTGTTCATAGACTGTTCCATAGCCGCCGCAAGAGCAATTGGCGCTGCCGCAGTTGCCAAAGCAATCATCTTCCGCGCAAGAGCCTCTAGTGAACTAATAGCACTCCTCGCACTAAGGTTAACCTTTCCAACCGACCGCGCAGCGTTATTCATATGCTTCGCCATTGTCTCAGCGTGTTCGCCAGCGCCATTCATGGACTCCCCGGCTTGGTCCGCTGATTCTCCAGCGTTACGCAAATTTTCACCAAGCCGACCCAACGCCTCATCGGCCTGCGAAGAATCTACCTCAAGACCTACTCGTAATGCTTCCTCTGGCAATTACTTCCACCTCTGCGGAGTTCCAAATTTCTCGCTTGGCGGATTCGCCATGAACTCCGAGATGCTTGCTTCTATCTCGTGCTCTGAAGGCGTGCTTCTTTCTCCGGGCTTGATACCCATTTCACTATCTCTCTCAGCGCCCCTTTGCGCTTTCTCCATTGCTTTAGCCTCAGCCTCAAGACCGACCAACGCTACCGCCAAATCAAACTCGAATGCTCTATTGCTTGACATCTCCCTGTCCGGGTCCACTATCTGACTCGGACGCTGGCCGTATGTCTTCGATAACAGGTGTAGGGCTTCCACTTCCGGCCTGTTCGACAGGAACGGCGCGAAATTTTTCCAAATCCATCGCCCCATACGTTTCGTCCATCACGGTGTTGTAGATTGCTGCCTTGTCGGTGTCACTGATTTCCCACACGCCGAGTTCGCCATCCTTCAAAGTTGGCTTAGAACCGTCTGGATTCAATGGAACGACAGAAGGCTCAATCACTACTCGGCACACAATCACATCAATGGTTTCGAGCATCTTCAACCGGTCGTCACCCTTCACCTCGCTCACGTTACCGGAAATCAAATCCTTAACAAAATTCAAAAGCGGCGCTGGCATCGTGCCTGTGTAGAGAAAATCCATCAGGCTTGATTTACGCCGCATTCTCATTTCTGCACCGCTTGGAAGCCGAACATCTGCCTCCATGCTGGCCCTGTAGGCCGCTGCTAAATCCCTCTTCACTTGACTACCCCCTTCACCTCGCTACGGCAGACGTGCCGCCGGATTTGGATTTTAGTGCTTGTGCTGTCTTGCCCAATTCCTTGCTTCACCAAGGTCCGGTATTTCCAGTGGACCCTGAACCTGCATTTCCTCCGGGAGAGGATTCCGGTCAGCAAACTTGCATTCCTCACAGTATTGCTGCCCACAGAACACAGGACACGTTTTCTCCACCAACACCCGGCGTCTATGAATCGGACAATGCCTCGCCGGTTTTTCTCTTGGGTCCCACCCATCCGGCTTTACCGGGTCCATCGTGGGCGGGGTCCACACCTTATTGACCATTCGGCTGCGCCACAAAAACAAACAGGCTTCTTATCAATCCCTTTTCGTTACTCATATCTATCGAAAAACCGACACCCTTCTGAAGCCACGCAACTAAAGACGGAGGAAACACTGTAGCGCCGTCTGCCCCAAGGGCGTCATATGCCTTCTTAGAATCCGCGCCTGCTGATATGCCGTTCGCAAGGTGGTAAAGCGAACTATCAGACCCCGCCATTGAGACCCCAGAGGCGTCAAGTACGACCCAAACGGACGCCAGGGGGATATCGGACCCGGCTTGCTTACCGAAAGTCCCCCATTCAAGTAATGTACTGCCATCGTCGTTCTGGTGGATAAAGGCAGGCTTCCCCATGACGGCTTCGGCCTGCGCCCTGGTCATGCCCAGGTTAACCGCTCCAACAGACTTCCCAGGCACGATGAGGTAATTTGCGGGTTTCTGTACAAAATGCAATGCGCCCGCAACCAAAGCAATCGCCACAATGGTTGAAAATACCCACCCCGCCAACCACTTCAAAGTCTTCATTGCTTCCTCCTAGTCACAAGGGCCTACCGCCGCAGCAGTAGACCCTCGGATTTTCCGCTGCGCGTTTCGCGTGCGGTCCTTTACTGGCTATCGTCACCCGCCGCTAATTCCCTACGCAGGCTGAAGTACAGGTTGCCCTGCTGCCGGGTCAAGTCTGCCAGCATGTTAAACTGGAAGTCCCACAGGTTGTACTCAGTCTCCTTGAATTCAAGGCCGAGTTTTCCGTTGGTCGTTGCGCGGTAGATATCGCATACGATTCTCGGGAACAACCCAAGGCTAATTGGGTCTGGCCGCGTATGGATAAACCGCGCCGGGAGGAAGTTCACCCCATTCTGACCACCGAACTGATACACCTCTGAATTCTGTGCCGCGTAGGTGTAAGACACGTGAACCGTTTGAATTTGCCCAATCGCGCCGGAGGCAATTCTCGTAATCATACCGTTCGTGTAGTCAAACGTGTAATCTACGCCATTGACATACGTAATTGAGTCTGTCGAATCTTGAACCAATTCAGCCGGAGACATAAGAACGTTGTCATTCCCCAAGAGAACGCCTCGCACATCTCCGTTCACATCAGGGTCGTCGAAGGTTATAACCTGCTTGCTGATTGCGATGTTTCCTGCGCTCACAGAAGTGAATTTTCCAAACCCAAGGATTTCCTGAACGCGGTTCAAGTCAAGTGATGCACCGGTCGCCTTGAAGAAGCACGACTCCTCAACAGCGATTTGCTTCAGGACGATCTGCGGCACACCGGCCATGAACTGCGCGATTCTCCGTGTAATATCAATCATTGCGTTGCCCTTGATTGGGCCAATGTCAACGAGTGGGCTTCCAATCAGGAAACGACCGTTTCCCAACGAAACCTTTTTCACCTGTGCGTCGGTGAAGAAAACTGCCATTGTTTACTCCCTCCTGTTCAGGGACACTTCCTTGTTATTTTTACCCTATAGGACGACAGGCTGTTCGTAATTCATTTCAAATGACGCTTGAATAAATCCCATCGCGTCTCCCTGCGGCGTTACAGCAACACCGTCTACCGCAGACGCCGGGCCACCCCAAGCCGCATACAAATCTGATCTGTCCATGTACTTTGTGGTATACCTCGCCGTCACATACCATACCTTTTGCTCAAGGTCATACAAGGGCCATGCCTTCCATTGCCTATAGAACGTGTGGCATGTCCCGCCTCTTGGAAAGTCTGGCAACTGGTTCATCACGTCTGTGATTTCACGCGCCCTCATGTTGATAATAGACGCCACCCAATCGTACAAACGAATTGACTCATAGACCCCCTTGCGACTCCAGACTTGCACAAGAGCCAACCCCTCCTCCCATCCACCAACCGGAAGAATCGAGTTTCCCAACTGCTGCATCAATGTGATAGCCGGAAACTCAGGGTTCTGAATATCAGAGATGTGCGCGACGTAAATACTCGTTGGTTTTAGGCCGGGCGCAACCGCCTGCCCGCCGCTAATATTATCGGACAACATTTGCTTGATAGCCGACAAAAGTAACAGCATTGGCTATGGCTGCGGCGTGAAAATGGATATCCTGAGAAAATCGCCCATGATATGATCCGCCGCCTCCATGATCTCATCTTTCTTCTCGAAGATCGCCTGACTCATAAATGGCCTCGGCCTCATCTTAACTGTTCCAAATTCCACAAATGGCGCATAGTACACTCCCTGGGATGTCACCCACCCATAGAACAATTGCCCGCTCTCTCCAGTGTCTTGCATGATGGAAGAGTACAATCTACCGCTCTGCTGGTGAACCAAATAGTCCGGGTGCAAAAAATCCTTCCCCCACCTCATTGAGTAAGGGTGTCCCAATTTTGCCAAATCTGCAAGCGTATGGTCGGTCAGGGAAGCGTGCTCCCTTACGGTATCAAATAGTAACTGCGTTGCCCTATGGACGAAACGCCGAATCTCGGCGTGCAAGCGAATCCTCGCAGCAATCACGCGATTACGCACCTCGTTCATATTGTGATTAACTTCCCATTCATGACCTCTTCGCTCAATTATGTTCGCCCGCGTTTCAGCCGGTGCAAAATGCTCAACGAGGGCCTCGGCTGCCTCCTCTGGAATCTCTTCTGCCTCTTCGGCGATTCCCGCTACCGCTTCCTCGAATGGCATTTACGCCTGCTCCGCTATGTCTTGAAGTGTATTCAACACTCCAAATTGCAAGTCTGCTCTCAAATACACGTGGGCCTGCCCCTCATCCGCAACGAACTGAACCAGATAGGCGTTGCCATTATCGTCCTGAACGATATCCTTAATCCTCACGATAAACAGGCTATCCGTTGGGTTGAGTCTGTAGTCCGTAAATAACTCGTGACTGCTGATCGCCCACAGGCCCGGCTCAGACGACCGCAACTGCCCCGACTTTGGGTAGATCGCGGCCTCTATCTCCGCAACGGTATTCCACGTCCAATTCTTCTCTCCTAATGGATTTGTCCCCGTCTGAACACGGCGAAGCACGTGCATTGTGCGCGTGTCTTGAACGTCCTTCATGGATGGCATTGGTGGCCAGTGACTCAAACCGCGCATTAGTATTCCCATCCTTTAATTGCCCACGTCAGACCGCGAGTGTTTCCGCTTCCCCAACCCGTCGCGTGCTGATTCGCGTATTGCTGAGCGTCAGACAGGTTCTTAAACGTCCCGCCCAATTGACTTACACCTCGCGTCAAAATGTACCGGCCCTTATCGTCAACCTTAACCTTATACTCCGGCGCTTCATTCGCCACCCATTCGCGTGCGCCCGAAACAGGCATCTTACTACTCGAACGCCACGGATGGGGCATGTACTGATTATCCCTTGCTTTGGAAAAACTCTTCAATTCCCGCTTGGTGTTTTGTTCACGCAACCGCGAGACTATACGCTGTGCAAGTCCCTCGATAGTGTCAAACATTTACCTGTAAGGCTGCCACGGCACGAGGGCCATGATTGCCCGCCCTGCCGATGGCGCTTCTCTCGCGCCTGCCCTCTGGTAGAACGCAAGCCGCGCCGCATCTCCCAATTTACCTTCCTCAACTGCCATCTGACGAAACGCAACAGACGCCTGCTGCCGCTGCTCAGAACGACCCGACAGGCTCACGCTAACCTGCTCGGCATACTTAGTCGCAATGATCGTGTAGCCTTCGGCGCGTATGTAATGAAAGAGTGCTTTGTATAGCCCCTTTGGAATCTGCTTAACGCTGGTATCATCGAAAAACTCCAACGCGCTTAAAGCATTGACCGCTACCTGATTGATGTCGTCGTCGGTCAAACGCTTGTAGTAATACGCTACAAGAATTGACTTGGTTGGGGTGATACGAAGAGTAAACACACCGTTGTCTGGGTCAATCACGTGTATATCCGCTGGCGCAACCGGCAAACCATCAGAGATTACCTGGAAATTCGTAGGGTCAACCGGAAACCAACCTGTTTGAAATTTCACTACACCGGCCCTTAATTGCGCCGCCAAAGATTCATAGATTCCCTGCGAAGACTGAAATGGCTTGAAGTTATTATCAAGCAGTCGTGTGGCCGCCGCCAGGATGTCCGCTAGACTCGTGAGTGTTAATACTGGAGCCATCGCTGCACCTCATAACCTTAACCGTAGGCTTCCTCGTAAAATCTCACGTCCTGCGGAGCACTTTTGGCAATCGCCCACACCTCAACCTTATCGCTCACGAGGAACGTCTGAACACCATCCGAGAGAATTGGGAGACCTTCTGCCGTAGTGAAATCCAAATCGCTATTGTCCTTCTCGGCGAACGCTACAAAAATCTTATCGGTCCCGTTGTTGTAAACTCGAACAAGCCGCCGACGTGGCAACTGACCATTAGCATCCAACTGAACAGGAGACAAATTGCTAACTGATACAGTTGTGACACGGATAGCCGTGGCAGGCCCAAGCAATTCCCACGTCTCATTCCGTCTTGGCTCAAGACTCAAACCCTCGTTGCTCACATATGCATTCATCGCAGTCGCCCCTCCTACCTATTTTTGCCCAATACCTACCTACCCGCCATTAGCCACGCCAACTCACCCATTTCGGCCATATCACCAACAGACAAATAGGCGTTTTCCCCATCAGTATTGCTGTTTCTCTTAACCGCCAATCCTATCAATGCCTCATACAACACTATCCGTCCCAACAACACCTTGACCAAGGTTTCGTATGGCACATTTCGGTCAATCATCAACTTAGCCAATGCTTCATGCGAAACGTTTCTACCGACCAGTAATTTCGATAACGCTTCCATAGGCACATTGAAATTGAAAGCCAGCAATGCCAGAGACTCATATTGCGTATTTAATCTAAACATCAATTCAACCAAGGACTCGTATGGGTAATTGGTGGATTCCTCAACCGTAGCCATTGCTTCATGGGTATGGTTGACTGGCTCTTGTATTAGCGTAAGAGCCTCATAAATATGACCAACGAATTTCTCAACAAGCAACAAGGCTTCATAGGGATGAGTCGCCAGTTCCGACACGGACGAGGTTTCAGACTCCAGTGACTCGTATGGTGTGTTAAGATCAAGCGCCAGTTCTGCCAATGATTCGTGTGGTATGATTAGACCAAGGGCTAATTCCTCCAGGGATTCATAGGGATGAGATTCCAATTCCATAAGTGACAACAAGGTCTCGTATTGTTGGTTTTCAGATTCAAAAACAGACGCCAAGGACTCGTAGGGATGGCCTTCTGATTCAAAAATAGACTCCAAGGCTTCATGCTGGTGATCTCCAAATTCCATTACAGACTCCAAGGCTTCATGCTGGTGGTTTTCGGATTCAAACACAAACTCCATGGCCTCGTGTTGATGGTCCTCAGATTCTGATACGGACAACAACGCTTCGTGCTGGTGGTCCTCAAATTCCGATACAGACAATAGCGACTCGTGTGGATGGTTTTCGGATTCCATTACAAACAACAACGCTTCGTGTTGATGGCCTTCGGATTCAAAGACAGACGCTAAAGACTCATGGGGCGTAATTAAATCAAGCGCCAGTTCAACCAACGCTTCATACGGTGTTGAGTCTGCAACTAACAATTCGGCTAACACCTCATGCACCGTTGAGTTTGCGCCCAATAATTCCGCAAGTGATTCATAGGGCGTATCGAGACTAAGTTCAAGTTCTGCCAATGACTCATATGGCGTACTTGTTTCTAGAAGAACCGACGCTACAGATTCGTATGGGTGGGAATTACTAAAACTTACAGACCCATCCGCTTCCATGTTAGGCACTAACAGTTACCTCTTCCTCGGATTCGTAAGCAAAAACATCCGCAATGGAATCCTCTAATTGGCCCTCGTGAAGCGGTGTAGTAGTGTTTGAATCCGCCAATAAGCCTTCGTAAATTGTGGCCATGGTATTTGAAACCGTGGTGACCTCAGCAAATATGTAATCATGCCTGATGTTGGCCATTATAAATCCTCCAAAATGTTTTTACCCTTGCTTCTCAACTTGTTTTAATCCATGTGTACTGGTCTTCAATTTAACGCTCAGAATTTTTTTATTAACAACGCTTGGACAATGAACAAGTTTCTTTCTCTTAACTAGGTTTTCGGTTGGAAAATGAGCAAGTTTCGTAACTCGCACATAAATCCATCCCTTACTTTGACGCCTTCTTTAACCTTTTCCGCTCTGCCTTAAGCCATCCACTCGTGGGCATATCACTTGGCCCCCACAGGGCCATATAGGGAATGCCCATCTTCTCAGCCGCAGCCTTCTTGTAGGTTTCCTCGTTTGTGTACTTCACCAATTCCGACCGCCCAAGGCTTTCCTTCCTGGGGAATATATCAACCAGGGCCGGAGCCTCCCAATAATACCGAGAGAAAATCATCGGCTCAGCCAGCGGCGTTCCCTCGAACCGAATAGCCCACGGGAATCTCGCGTTAACCTTGTAGGACGAAAAACCCAAAAGCGCAGACAATTGATCTGCTTGGGCAATTACCTGTATCCCTTGCGGCGCAACCATTACTTCCCCTCCTTCTCGTTCTTTAGCGCCTGATCGCGCTTCGTCATGGCATCCACGAAGACTTTACGATCAACCACGTCCCCTGTGTACATTGCGATATATGCCCATCCATGCGTAGCGCACAATTCCGCCCGAAATGCCGATTTTTCGTTGAATTCCGCCTTTTTCTCGGGCATCAAATTGTTTCTGTCTGGCCAGATATCAATTGCCAGTTTCGCCACAGGATACACTCTGCTAAACGAAAATGGCTCCGGCGGAACCTGAGAGTGAATCTGCCTCTCGAACGTCCACGGCAGACGACCATTCTCAATGTAGATATGCTGGCCTACGCACACGCTAATATCGTCTGGCCGCTGAATAATCGCAGGCTTGATTCCCTCGTCGGGGTAATCCTGGCCGGGACGAAGACGCCCACCGCCAGGACGCCTCACGTATGCGGATGGTTTTGGTGTTGCTTCTGGAATACCTGCTGGCATCATTTTCCTCCCTGGAAAAGACATAGCCCGCCTGGGCCGAAGCGCAAGCGGGCTACATCACCACACTTCTTCAGTTTTTCCAGGCTTAGAAGTTCCCGTAGCCCTGGAAGATGAACCTCGGCTCGATCACGGCGTGCTTGTAACGACGCCGCACGCGATACCGGTACGCATCTGTCTCGAACGAAGCGCCCGACAGAGGGTTCTCCTGAATCACCTCAAGCGGGTCGCGCTCCTGCCACACAGCGCCCTTCTTGGCCTGCATCAAGAACCAGAACTTCGGTGACGCGCTGGCAGTCGCGGCCAGAAGGTCTGGGTGATCGAAGAAGGTGCTGATTACCGGCGTGTACCGCCCCTGGAGCCAGTTGATCGTCAGGGTCCAACCGGTTGAACCTGACTTCGCATCGCCGATGTTTTCAGCCGACGCGCTCTGCGCCCAACCACCCTCGAACGGTGATGTAACACCCGCGCCAGGAATCGCAGGCATGTACGCGCTGTTGAGCAACTTGTACAAGTTGATCTCGTTGTTGCGGCCCGCGAACACCGTGTCGGGCAGCACCAACATGAAGTTCCCC
>Ga0187846_10000008_pt1 | contig 116082 bp, 111 predicted proteins | sample TC_taG_FD_161473 | JGI IMG/M metagenome (GOLD analysis project Ga0187846, IMG submission 161473) | Biofilm microbial communities from the roof of an iron ore cave, State of Minas Gerais, Brazil - TC_06 Biofilm (v2) | ecosystem: Environmental > Terrestrial > Deep subsurface > Cave > Wall... | reverse complement strand
GGGGGTGGGGGCGTGGTGGGGGGGGTACCCGGGCTACTACCCTTACGGTTACGCGCCCTATGGCTACGGCGGCTACGGCGGCTACGGCGGCTACGGCGGCTACGGCTACGGGTACCCGCAATCGGCGTCGCCGCCGGTGTACATCGAACAGAACGCGCAGCCCGCGCAGCAAGCGGCAAGCAACTACTGGTACTACTGCGGCAGCCCGCAGGGCTACTACCCGTACGTGAAGGAATGCCCGTCCGGATGGCAGAAGGTGGCGCCGCAACCGCCCACTCATTGACCGAAGGACTTCTCGTGTTTAAGACGCTCAAACTCTCTTCGCTGTTCGGCCTGGTCTTGCTGGCCGGCGGCTGCGTCACGGTACCGACCGGTCCGAGCGTGATGGCGCTGCCGGGCGACGGCAAGAGCTTCGATCAGTTCCGCGCCGACGACGCCGACTGCAGGCAATTTGCGGTTAGCCAGCTCGGCGGAGCAACCGCCAACGACGCTGCTACCCAAAGCGCCGTGACGAGTGCGGTGATCGGCACCGCGCTCGGCACGGCCGCCGGTGCAGCCTTCGGCGGACATCAGGGCGCCGGCATCGGCGCCGGCGCGGGGCTACTTGTAGGCAGTGCCTACGGCGTCAACAGCGCGCAGGCTTCCGGGAACGCGACCCAGCATCGCTACGATCAAAGCTACATGCAGTGCATGTACGCCAAGGGCGAGCGCATTCCCGGCCAAGGCCAAGCCGCGGCGCATCACGCGCCGTATCAACCCCCCCCGCCGCCACCGCCAAGCACTTATGGGGTGCCGCCGCCGCCTCCGGGCAGCCCGCCGCCGCCACCGCCAGCGATGATGGCTCCCCCCCCGCCGCCCAACGGGCAGCCGCCGGGCTAAGGAACCCGTACTTGGGGGCTGAACCCCCTTCTGCCCTTCTGCTTGAGGGCACTCGGCTCTGATGGCGTCGGTAGCGGGTTCGCTGGCGCTTGCGCTGCGACGTCATAGAGCATCCCGCGCGACTCGCGCGACCCCGCCTTCGATTCAGCCAGCCGCGCCGACGACAACACCGCCGTTTTCGCCGCGACGCTCGCGGATGCTGCTCACGACACCCTGCGCGTCGCAGCGGTAGCTGCAGTCGCCCACGTCGGGCCGATGAAAGGCGAGGCACTTCGCACCCAGCGTGCGAAAGCCGTCACCGGCCCCTTTGCCGGTTGATCGCGCATCGAGCCTCCCCCCGATCCGACCAGCGGCGGCTATCTACGCAAGTATGCCTGTCCAGCCTCGCCGGTGGACAGGCGGTAGTAGCCCCTCAATTCGGTCCCATCCTGAGAGAGCGTTAGCGCAGCCTCCCCAACGGCGTTGCGCATTGAATACTTAACGACCACGTTGCGTGCGTTGATGATGCCCAGGCCTCTCGCCACGACTCCTTGACCCGGCGCACTCCCGACGAGCGTGAAGTTGTTCCCGCTCTGTTGAATGAAATAGGTAACGCCGCTCGCCTGGTCATGCCAAACACCGGCCACGCCAACTTGTTTGGCGGCCTGGGCGGCTGCAGCCCGCTCGGCCGCCTGGGCCGTGGCTACCCGATCCCTCTCGGCCTGGGCGGCTGCAGCCCGCTCGGCCGCCTGGGCCGTGGCTACCCGATCCTTCTCGGCCTGGGCGGCTGCAGCCCTCTCGGCCGCCTGGGCTGTGGCTACCCGATCCCTCTCGGCCTGGGCGGCCGCCGCTCGATCCCTTTCGGCTTGAGCAACTGCAACCCGCTCGTTGGCCGCCCGGGCAGTCGCCGCCCGATCCTTCTCGGCCTGAGTCGCCGCGGCCTTCGCATTCGCCGTCTCGGCATCAGCCCTCGCTTTGCCCGCCTCGGCCCTGAGAGCAGCCGCCTGCGCCTCCGCGGCAGCGGCCCTCGCCTTTGCACCTTCCACTTCGGCCTGCTCCGCCTTCGCCTCCTTCTCCTGGGCGACCTGTCCGTAGTACAGCAGTCCACCACCCGCGACCGCTATCGCCGCCACCAACGCTCCCGCCACCCGGAACCAAGACTTTCGGGTCGGTCGTGACGCAAGCGCCGGTCCCGCACCACCCAATCGCGCTTCGATCGACGAGCTCTCCGCAGGCGTGGGGCCGGCCGGCGCGTCCATCCGGCTGCCTGTCCCCGCGCCGCGCTGCGTGCCGAGACCGAGTCGCTTGATCATTTCTTGAACATCGGACTCCCAACGGTTGTGGCTGATCTCGAATCCATTGCGGTAAGCGAAGTCCCTGACGCTTTCGGGCAGCTCCTCCACCGTGGGCATTTGTGCCCCCTGGAGGAGCACCGGCGTTACCGGAATGTTCCGCGTGAGCGCCGCTTCAATCTCTAGCCGCACGAAATCGCTGGCATCGTCAAGGCGGCGCCGTCCCGACTGATTCTTGGCACCGACCCAGTTCTTGCCGATCAGCGCGAGCATGAGGTCGCACGAGGCGAGACGTTGCTGAATGACCTGGCGGAAGTCGCGCCCCAGAGCGATGTTGTCCACGTCCATGAACACCGAGTTTTCGCCGAACCTCGACACGAGGTCGTTGAACAACGCTCTCGCTTCACCAGCGGTTTCCTCCCTCCGGTAGTTGATGAAGACTGCGCCCATGCCCGCCTCCTGGTACTCGCCGACAGCTGTCGCCTGACGCGCGATTGCTAACACCGTCCGCTGTGGCGGGCGCAGCAACGCGCGTCAAGATCTACAGGGGAAGGACTGGGTGAACTGCGGGCTCCTCCGGCGAGTCCCGCAACGACCAGAGCGATTTGGGAGCTATCGTGGCGCTGCCGGCTGCGTCAGCTCAAGCGGTAGATCCCCTGGCGGCAAAAACTCTGCCATCGGCTGCTCGCTCCGGCAATACGCCGGATGGACTAGCCCGATGCCGCAGTCCGGGTGGCTGCGGCAGGCTGAACAGCGTCGGCGAAATACTGCCGACTCTCGAGTGGTCAGGCATGTCTAGAGGGAGCGCGCGGCACATGCCGTCATCCCATGGCTGAACGCTGCGGCCTCGCGCGCAGCGCGGTTGCCGGTCAGCTAACGGCATTCTGCTGCAGGTTCGCCAGATAGCGCTCCATGCTGTGTGCCGCGAGCGCTTCCGGCTCGAGCTTGCTCAAGCCGTCGATGGTCCCCTCGACGCTGTCCAAGAACTTGTACCAAAACCCCGCGTCGTCGTGGACCACCCCGTTCTTGTCGAAATATCGCAACGTGCCGACATGGCTGTAGGCCATCGTTCGCAGCGGTACCCGGGTGACCACGTCCGCATTGTTCACGAACCGGAAGCAGCGGTCCTTGCAATCGGCATCGAAATTCTGCGCGAAGGTGCGGTCCCCCACGCGCGGCGAGCCGAAGGTGTAGAGACCGTAGACCGCCTTGTCGTTCGGCGGCGCGCGCAGATTGGCGACCGCGAGCGTCGCCAACGCGGCGCCGAGGCTGTGGCCGGTGAGCCACAGCGATTTCCCGGCGCCTTGGAAGGCCGGCAGGAGATCGGTCAGCTCCTCCCACACGAACTGCAGACCGCGCTGGAAGCCGTCGTGGACCAGCCCGAATGGGCCGTCGACCAGCGTGATTTCCGAATCCGTCATCCAATCCTTAAGCTCGGCCGGCTGGGTTCCCCGAAACGCGACGATGACCGCGTCGGCATTGGCGATCATGAACGCCTGCGTCTCGCGGCGATCGAAAAAGCGGAACTGCGAGAATCCCCACGCGGCGGTCGCCTTGCGGACACTCGCTTCGTCTTCATAGGCGAGGCTCGCCGCCCGACCCAGGCAGTAGGCGTTGTGCGGATCGTACTTGGCGGTGGCGGGGTTGAATGAATCGAAGTCCATGCTCGTTGCTCCAGTCCTGGTCTGCCGGTGCTTCCCGCTACCGCCGGTGCCGCACCCAAAACTGATACATGCCGGAAAACGTCTCCGGCTCCGCCTGCTCGAACGCGTGCCAATTCGACAGGTCGTCGAGCGCGGGATTCGACGGGAACCGTGCCCGATAGGCGAGCGCCACGTGCGGCCCGGGCAGCTCGAACCCGAGAAACTCGAGCTCGAGCTGCCGCAGCACCGTTGCAATCCGGGGCAGCGTGAAGCGGTGCTCTTGCACGTGCAGGAGCAGGTCGCGACAACCGCTGATGCTGTAGCTGTCGCGGATCAGGAGGAGCTTCGCGAGGCGCGGGTCTTCCCTTGCTCCGGCGAACAGGTCTTGCCGCAAGGCCCGGATGCCCTGCTCGCTCGCATCGTGCCCCCGCTGCCGCGCAAACGCCTGGCCGTGCGCGATATCGGAACGTCCCAGCTCGCTGTACAGGCCGATACGCATGAAGCCGCCCGGGGCGAGGGCCTGCATGAGCGCCCGCCAACCCCCGACCGGATCGCGCAGGTGATGCAGCACCCCTACGCATTCGATCAACTGGAATTTGCGGTCGAGCTCGCGCAGCCGCAGCAGGTCCGCCTGCGCGTGCTCGATGCTGCGGATGCCGAGCTCTCGGGTCTTGCGCACGGCATGCGCCAGGCTGGCGCGGCTCAGGTCGACGGCGAGGATCGAAGCGTCCTCGAAGCGCAGCGCGGAACGGACCGAATGGCTGCCCGTGCCGCAGCCGGCGATCAGTATGCTGAGCGGCCCGGAAGGCAGGCGGGCAAACCGCCGCAGCGGAAATAGCTGCCGCACGACTGCGCCGAGCGGTCGGGCGTGATCGAAGCGCCCCACGCGGACCCAGCGCGGGTAAGGGTTGTGCTCGTATTGCGCGCGTACCGCGCGCGATACCGAATCCTCGATCGGATGGATAGCCGGGATTTCGCGCTCGAGCTTCGCCTCCTCGGCCGGCTCGAGGACTTGCTGGCGCAGCAGCCCCTGCAGTGGTGGCGCAGCGCGGCGTGCCGCGACGGCGCCGATCCGCGGCACCGCATGCAACGGCCGGTAGGCGCCAAGAATTGCGACGCTGCGCTCCCAATCCCCCGCCGCCGGTGCCGGATCGGCGACCGCCTTTGCTTCGAGCTCCGCGAGCAGGCGTTCTTCGTCTGCCGACACCGCCCATGCGTACTCGGTGGCGAAGCATTGGCGAGCGAGCGCGCAAACGAATTCGAGCGACAGCGGCAGCGACATCCGGCGGTCGATTTCGGTTTCGAGCAGCGTGCGGCGGACCTGCGTGAGCAGCTCCTCCATGCCCGCGTCGGCGACGATGGCCGATTCGAGCGTGCGAAACAGCAGGGGATCCTCGAGCACGCCATGGCGTTCCGCGAGCGACGCCGGCGTGAGCTCACCGCGCTCGGCGAGGTGGCACAGCTCGCCAAACTGCGGTGCGCTGCGCACCATGGCCACTGCCGTTCGAACGAGCGACCTGGGATCCACCTCGCTGTGCACCAGCGCCGCCGCGAGATCCTGCCGCAGGTCGGGGGCGGGCACGCCCGTGACGTGGGATAGCGCCTCGGCGAACGCCGATCGGTACGCGCCGATCTGCGGCGCGAGCTGCGCCGCTCGGCGATAGCACGCCGCGGCGTCGGCGTAGCGAGCCTGCGCGAGCAGCGCGTTGCCGAGATTGTTGAACGGCTCGTGCAACGCCGGGGCGAGCGCGATCACGCGCTGAAACGCTTCGATCGCCGGCTCCTGCCGCCCCAACCGGTGGAACGCGATCCCGAGCGTGTTGTAGAAGTACGGCATGTCGGGTTGCAGCCCGATCGCCCGCTGCAGGACGCCGACGGCGCGGTCCGATTGCCCGAGTTCGATCGCGAGGTAGCCGAGGTGATGCAGCGCCTCGGGATCCGACAGCGCGGCGTCGAAAAGCGGCTCGCAGACGGCTTGGGCCTGATCGAGCCGCCCCGAACGCAGCAGATCCACCGCGCGCGCGATCGCCGCGCGCGGATCCTCCGGCTGCGGTGCCGCCGCGGTCAACTTGCGCTTCCCATCACCCATCGGACGCGCTGCAATCCCCGAGTTTCCGGGACCGAACCCTACACCGAAACTGATCGGCGAGGCGAATGGTCTTGAGATTCCTAAGCCATGGGCCGATGGGCCATTCGCTAGAATGGGACATCTCCCAGGACCCGAGCCCCCAAAGGAGATTCCCATGGTTTTCGATCGTCGCGATTTCCTCCGCGCTTCGGCCGTCGCTGCGCTTTGGGCCAACGGCGCCGCTGATCCGCTGGCGGAAGCGGGGACGGCGGGCGCGGCGTCAGCGGCGGCATGGGATCCCGGCCCGGTGCGGCATCTATTGCCGACGGTGAGCGATACGAGGATGCTGATCAAGGCGTCTTTCAGTTCGCCGCTCGCCACCGCGCCGACGCTTCGCATCGGTGGGAGCTCGGTGCCGGGCCGAATGGGTGATACGCGCGGTGGGCACTGGGCCTTTTACGCGACCGATCTCGAGCCGGGGCGGCGCTATTCCTTATCGCTCCTCGGCGGCAACGGCCGCACCCTGTGCGAGCCGTGGAACCTCGCGACCTTCCCCGGTCCCGACGCGCGCCCGGACCGGTTCCGCGCCCTGCTCTACACCTGCGCCGGCGGGCATGAGGCGATGACCTTCCTGCCGCCGGCGGTTCGCAATCGGCTGTTGCGGCGCGGACTCAGCTTCGAGCCCGACGTGGTGGTTGCAAACGGCGATCACGTGTATTGGGACCTGCTCGCGCCGATGACCGCGCCGCGCTACGGCGCTTCACCCGAGGCCGAGCGGCTCGCGGGGAAATTCGACCGGGCGGGCGTGGTGCTGGGCGGCGACAACGAGACGGTCCTGAAGCGCGCCGCCGGGCCGCAGATCGTCCCCGTGTACGGCGCGGATTTTCGGTCGACGCCGGTCTTCTTTCTGCAGGACGATCACGATTACTTCGACAACGACGAGGCGACCGACGAGATCATCACCTTCCCGCCCTCGTACTTCATGCTGCAGCTCGCCCGGGCGACACAGCAGCTCTACTATCCGGAGTTCCTGCCCGACGCGGCGCGCCCGCTCGGCCTGCCGTGGTCGTCATCGGGCGACCGGGTGCAGGGGGTCTCGGAAAGCTTCGGCACGATTCGCTGCGGGCGACTGGTCGAGATGCTTCTGTACGACATTCGCCGCACCCAGACGCTCGCCGGGCCGAGCGCGGTCTATGTCGATCTCGAAGTCGAGAAGTGGCTCCGCGCGCGCTCGGCCGCACCCGAAGTGAGGCACTTGGTCCACATCCCTTCCAACCCGCCCGGATGGACGGCGGGCAAGTGGGGCGAGTGGTACCCGGACGTGCTCGGGCGCGATGGCAAGCTGACCACGGCCGTGCCGAAGCCGTATTGGCAATCGGGCTGGCTCAGGCAGCACGACCGGCTGATCGCGGCGATGTCGGCGATGAAGGGCCGCATACCATTGGTGGTGAGCGGGGACCTGCACGCGATCGCGATCGGCCGCATCGTGCGCAGCGGCACGCTCGATCTAAGCGCCAATCCCGTCACCGCCGTGCTGTCAGGGCCGATCGGCACCCGGCCCGGCGGGTGGCCCTCGACCGGTATCCGCGGCACCCCTGCCCTGCCGCCGGCGCATCTGGACATCGAGCAGAGCGTGAAGCCAATCGAGCAGCACGGCTTCACCCTTGCCGATTTCACCCCGGACGAGATCGTATTGCGGTTCTTCAAGTGGGACGTGAAGACCCAGAGCGTTGAAGCGATCGCTACGCTCCAGCCGTTCCACACCGCCAAGCTCGCCCGTGCGTCGTGAGCCCGATGTTCGCGCCCGCAGTTACGAAACCGCCCCCGCCGCGGGTCGGTGCCAAATTCAGATCGCGAGCTCGACGTTGAACGCTAGCGCCCCAGGCGGACCACCGCGCGCCGCACCGCAGCGCGCCGGCGACCCCGATGCGGCGCGCGCTCGAGTTCATCGGGCTTCGCGCGCACGCCTCCTGCAGCTTGGCCTATTGGTGCGCACTGCCGCGCTCGCTGCGCTGGTTGGTGCGATGCCGTTCGCGGACGTGCGAGCGCAGGCTACGGCGGCTGCCGACCCCGGCGACATCGCGGAGGGGATGCGGCTCTTTCAGCAGAAGGGGAACTGTCAGGCGTGTCACGGCTGGGCCGGCGACGGCCGCAAGATGGACAGCCAGGTGCCGGACGGCGCGAACCTGCGCGAGACCAAGCTCGACCGCACCAACGTGATAGCGGTAATCAAGTGCGGACGGCCAGGAACGGGCATGCCGGCGTTCGACAAGTTCGCCTACAGCGATGGGCGCTGCTACGGCACGAAGGAGGCCGATCTCAAGCGGCTCGGCGTGCGCATGCCCGATCCGCCGGCCACCTTGCAGGCGCGCGAGATCGAGTTGCTCGCCGACTTTCTGTTCGCGAAGGTGATCGGCAAGGGTTCGATGGACCGCGCCAAATGCGTCGCCTACTGGGGCTCCCCGGTCGACGCCTGCCGCGAATTCCCGCAGTAGGGCGTCCGCGGGGGGGGGGGCGCGCCGCGCGCGAGCGCGGCAGCCGCTTCAGTTCAACGCAAACACGAACAGGTAGCTCGAGTGCTCCAGCTTGTCGAACTTCACCGGATGCAGGTGGCGGCCGCCCGATTGCACGGCGAGATACTGCTTCGGTCCGATCGCGTAGGTCACCGGCGCGCCCTTCAACGGCGTGCCGAGGTTGAAGCGCCAGAGCTCTTCGAGCTTCTCGTCGTCGTAGGCGACGACCCAGCCGTCCTGGAACGCGGTGAAGACCAGGCCGCCGGCGGTGGCGATCGCGCCGGAGCGGATTTCGATGTCGGTGACGGCCTTCGCAATGACCCGGTGGTTGACCGTGTCGAAGGCGGTGACCGCGCCGTAGTATAGGTCGCTAGTGAACTGCCGCGGCTCGCTCGCCTTCATGTCGACGCCGCCATCCTTGGATTTGAAGACCACAGCCGCGCCGTTCTGCGTGAAGCAGCCTTCGATGCCGACGCCGTAGGCGATGTTCTTGACCGGGTTGTAGGCCGTCGGCTGGTGCGCGACCCCGCCGTGCCAGGTCGGGCAAGCGCGCTTCTTGCCGTCGCCGCGCAATGCCCGCGCCTCCGGGCTGTAGACCTGCACGTCGAGCTTGGGATTGTAGTCAACCGGTCGGCCGGTCTTTTGATCGATGCCTTTGGTCCAGTTGAGATCGTTCACGTACTGGCTCGCTTTGATGAATTTGCCGGTCGCGCGGTCGAGGGTGTAGTAGAAGCCGTTGCGGCCGAAATGGCTGACGACCTTGCGCTTCTCGCCGTTCACCACGGTGTCGTAGAGCATGTGTATGCCGACTTCGTCGTAGTCCCACGAGTCGTTCGGCGTGTACTGGAAATGCCACGCGGGCTTGCCGGTCTCGATGTTCAGCGCGACCACGGAATCGGTGTACAAATTGTCGCCGGGACGCGCCTGCGGATCGTAGATCGGATACGGATTGCCGGTGCCGACGAAGTAGAGCTTCGTCGCCGGGTCGTACGAGCCCGTCTGCCAGATGCCGCCGCCGCCCGTCTTCCAGGCGTTGTGGTCGTCCTTCCAGGTTTCGCTGCCCGGCTCGCCCGGCTTCGGCACGACGTACCAGCGCCACAGCTCCGTGCCGGTTCGCACATCGAGCGCCGCGACCCAGCCGCGCGTACCGCCGTCGCCGGCCCCGTTCTGAACCAGGACCTTGCCGTCCGCGACCAGCGGCGCGGTGAAGAATTTTTCCCTGCTGCCGAATTCGTTGGTCGTCGCGACCATCTTGTCCCACACGATCTCGCCGTTGTCGCGGTTGATCGCGATCACGCGGCCATCGGGCAAGTTGGCGATCACGAGATCTTCCCAGAGCGCGATGCCGCGCGTGCGCGGGACGTTGCCCTGATGCTTGACACCGGGATCACAGATCCAGGCGAACTCGCCCTTGCCGGGATTGCGCGCATCGATCTTGTAGACCGTGCCCCAGCCGTCGGTCGTGTACAGGAAGCCGTTGTCGACCAGCGGATTGACCTCGCTCTCCGGACCGTTCTGTCCGATGTCCTGCATGCCGCCGAGCGCGAGCGCCCAGACGAGCCGCAGCCCCTTGACGTTCTCGCGGTTGATCTGGGTGAGCTTCGAATAGCGGGTCGACCCGTAGTCGCCGTTCATCAGCAGCCAGTTCTGCGGCTCGTTCTGCGCGTTGACCAGCCGGTCCCGGTTGACCGTCATCGTGTACTCCGCAGCGAATGTCGCTGCGGCAAGTGCGGCCGATACGCCGGCTAGCGCTGCGGAAACCAGCTTGGCGAGCCTGTGCGTGCGTGGTCGCATGATCCGATCTCCCTCGGCTTGGTGGCCCCGAAGAACTTGTTCAATTGTTCGAATGCGCGGGGGGTCGCTAGCATAGCTTTGCTTCAGCCGCAGCGTCCATCCCTGCCGCCGGCGGCGAACGCCGCGCCCGAGCCCCGTCGACGCTGCGGCCCATCGATCGATGGGCGGAGGAGGCTCGCCGGCGTCGCGGTCCAGCTGCGAGAAACCGGCGGCTGGACGCCCGCCGCACGCCGGCGCGAGCGAGCGCTGCGAGCAGAAGTAGGCGCCATGACGACTCGGCAGCGTCGCATCGCGCATCCTCCCGCAGCGCCGGGGGTGCGGGCGCGCCCAGGTCCCCGCTCGCGTATCCTGCGGGACCTGGGCGTCGCGCGGCCCCCTCACCCGCGCACATTGCAAACCAATTCAGAGGCATAGGGAGATCAAGCCAGTGACCCTTAGCGGAATGGCGTGGCGCCCGGACGGCGTGGCCGCAGCGATGCAAACCGTGGTGGCTAGACCGGCGACCCGGCGCTCGAGCACGCTATTCGCGGCGCTCGCTGGCGCCGCGCTGCTCGTCGGGTGCCAGAACTTTGGGCATCAGGCGCCGCCGCCGGCTCAGCCCCTGCAGATCGAGACGGGATCCAGACTCACCCTGAGCATGCCGCTCGTCTTCCCCGCGGGCGTCACCACGCTCTATCTACAGGACAACCAGCGCGTGAGCTTCGCGCAGATCACGCGCGCTTTCCCGTACTGCCGGCTCACTCGCACGAGTGCCGCCACCTCCCAGACGATTCAGCCGGCCACCTTTACCGTGGAAAGCGTCGACTACGACGACCGGGAGATCGGCACTACCGGCCAGCCGCTGAATGTGACCCATCTCCGACTCGTGGCCGACTCGAACTACACCTTGAGCTGCCTGTGGCCGGAGGGCGGGCCATCGCGCAATTTCCTGACATCGATGGAGATTCAAGGCGCGGTCGGCGCGTACTTCTCGATGGTGCTGGTGCGCTAAGGACATCAATCCCGCCCCACCCTCTTGAAGCGCCCTGCCATGCAATCCCCGAGATTCCCGCGCCGCGCGCGAGGCGCAATTCCCCGGATCCTCGCCGCGGCGGCGCTCGCCGGCTGCGCGTCCCGGCCGATCAACGAACCGATTACGCAGGTCGACCCAAAAGGCGGGTACCGCGCCAGCACGCGCATGGCGAAGCTCCAGAACAACGATCCGCAGACGCTGTTCGTGCTCGCCTTCTCGGGAGGCGGCACGCGCGCCGCGGCATTCTCCTATGGCGTGCTGGAGGAACTCCGGCGTACACCAGTAGTGGTAGACGGCCAGCATCGGCGCCTCCTCGACGAGGTCGACCTGATCACCGGCATCTCCGGCGGGAGCTTCACCGCGCTCTCGTACGCGCTCTACGGCGACCGGCTTTTCTCCGAGTACGAGACGCGATTCCTCAAGCGCAACGTGCAGGGTGAGCTGCTCGCGCGGACGCTCAACCCGCTCAACTGGCCCAAGTTCGTCGGCGGGAGCGCCGGGCGCTCGGAGCTCGCCGCGGACTACTACGACGAGATCCTGTTCGAGGGCGCGACCTTCGGCGATCTCCTCGACAAGCCGACACCGACTGCGGCCGTGAGCGGCACCGACCTCTCGACCGGCTCGCGGCTCGCGTTCGTGCAAAGTGATTTCGACATGTTGTGCTCGAATCTGAACACCGTGCATCTGGCGCGCGCCGCAGCGACGTCGTCGGCCGTACCGGTCGTGCTGTCGCCGGTCACCTTCAACAACTACGGCGGTACTTGCGGGTTCCAGTATCCGCCCTGGGTGCAGGACGTTGCCAACCCCGCGGGCCGCAGCCGGCCGGCCGGACGCGCGTTGCTGCGCTACCGCGAAATGCAGGAGTTCCAGGACAGCGGGAACCGCCCGTTCATCCACCTCGTGGACGGCGGCGTCTCCGACAACCTTGGCATACGCGCGATTCTCGAAGCGCTCGAGGAGCTCGAAGCGAGCCCGGCATTCCGCCAAGCCCTCGATCTCGGCCGCGTGCGACGGATCGCAGTGATCGTGGTGAACTCCCGCTCGGACCCAAGCACGGATTGGGACCGGAGCGAGTCGCCGCCGGGCTTCGCTAGCCAGCTCCTGCAGTCCTCAAGCGTGCCCATCGACCGCTATTCGGCCGAGTCGGTCGAGTTAATGAAGGACATCGTCGACCGCTGGAAGAGGTTACGCGAGCTCAGAGTTGCGCAAGCGCGTCTTGCGGGTGCCATCGAAGCGCAGGCCAATGCGAGCGTGCCCAGGATCGACTCGTACGCAATCGACGTCAGCTTCGAGTCGCTTCAGGACGCGACCGAGCGCGCCTACTTCATGAACTTGCCGACGAGCTTCGTGCTGCCGCCGGAGGCGGTCGATCGGCTGCGCGACATCGCGGGTCGGCTGCTGCGCCAGTCGACCGAGTATGGGTCGCTCGTGCGCGACCTCGGCGGCAAGCCCGTCGACTGACCCGGCGGCAGGCTGCCCCGTTCGAGGTAGCGCCCGCGCGTTGCCTTTGGGCTGACGTGCGCCTAGACTTAATCGGCCACGCGGAGGGAACTACCCATGACCACGACCGCTACGGAACGCGGCTACTCCAGGCTCAACTGCTGGTTGCTCCTGCTCGCACTCGTAGTCGCGCCCGTATCGGCAGGCACGGTGCGCGTCTACATCACGAATAGTGCCGGTGACCGTATTGACGTCATCGATCCCGCGACCAACAAGGTGGTACAGGTCATTAAGGGCATCGAGGCCGCGCATGGCATCGACTTCGCGCCGGACGGGACCCGCATCTACGTGAGCAACGAGGCTGACGACACGCTCGACGTGTTCGATCGGTCAAGCGGCACGCTCATCAAGAAAGTGCCCCTCAGCGGACACCCCAACAACATCGCCACCACCAAGGACGGGGGGCGGGTCGTCGTATGCATTCGCGACGACCCGGGCGCGCTCGATGTCATCGACACCGCGTCGCTTACTCGGGTCAAAAGCATCCCGGTGAAAGGCGGGCTCCACAACGTGTATGCGACGCCGGACGGCAAGTACGCGCTCGCCGGCTCGATCCGCGGGAAGATCCTGACCGTCATCGATCTTAAGACCGAGAGCATTGCGTGGGAGCTTCAGTTCGACCGTGGCGTCCGGCCGATGACGATGGAGGCGGGTCCTGACGGCGCCGTCCGCCGGATATTCGTGCAGCTCTCCGATCTCAACGGTTTCGCGGTGGTGGACTTTGCGACCCATCAGGAGGTTGCCAGAGTCTTGCTGCCCGCGGAACCTACCGGGTTCGGGGTAGTCGAGGCGCGCACGGCAGCGCCCTCGCACGGCATCGGCGTCGCCCCGGACGGCAGGACCCTCTGGGTCACGAGCCTAACGGCCAACGCGGTATTCGCCTACGCGCTACCCGATCTCAAGTTGCTGGGGCATGCGGCGTTGCCCGAGCTCAAGGTGAAGGGGTATCCCCCGCTCGGCACGTTGCCGAACTGGGTGACGTTCACGCCCGACAGCAAGCTCCTCTACGTATCCAACTCCGGGGCGAGATCGGTATCTGCCATCGACACGACGACCATGAAGGTGGTGGCGACCATTCCGGTCGGCGAAGTGCCTAAGCGCATCAAGACGCTCGTCATGCGCTAAGGATCGGGAGCGCCTCGGCGCTTGCTCCGATCGTTCAAACGAATCTGGCGATGGAGGATGCGATGAGCAGGGGAATGACCACTGGTTTAATTCTGTCGGCCTGTATGGCGGTTGTGCAAACCGGGATCTGTGCGAACGCATCAGGCGCGGAAACAAAGAAGCTGCACGCGGTTTCCGAACAGACGGTCACGGGTTTTGCGTTTCCCGAATCGGTCGCCTACGATCCCGTCGCCAAGGTGCTGTACGTGAGCCAGTTTGGCGGCACCGAGCTCAAACCCGCGGAGAAGGACGGCCAGGGCAAGGTCAGCAAGGTGGCGCTGGATGGAAAGATTCTCGTGGAGCAGTTCCTCCCTCTCCCAGGCACGACCATGAACAAGCCCAAAGGCATCTGGGTCAAGGGTAACCGGCTGTGGGTCACCGACATCGACGGGGTGTGGGTCTTCGACCTGAAGACCCGCGCCGGCAGGAAGCTAGAAATTCCCGGAATCACATTCGCCAATGATCCGACGGTCACCGGCAACGCCCTCTACGTCAGCGACAACCGGGCAGACCAGCTCTATCGCGTCGAGCCGGCCGACTTCCTGAATTCGAACAGCGGTCCAAAGATCACTCTCGTCTTCTCGGGCAGGGCGGTCAACCCCAATGGGCTCTATCCGGCAAAAGACGGCTCGCTGCTGATGGTCGGCTTCATGTCCGACAAGGAGGCTCGCGGCATCTATTCGCTCGGCGCCAATGGAGAAATCAAACTGCTCTCCAAGCCCATCGGCCGGCTGGACGGTCTTTATCAGATGAAGGACGGGACCATCCTCGCCACGGACTGGAACTCGGGCTCGCTTTTCAGTTGGAGCCCCAAGGCGGGTATGGAGACCCTGGCGTCGGGGTTCAAAGGGCCGGCGGATTTCTGTGTCGTGCCCAACGTCAAGGGTCTGATGGTCGTCGTGCCCGACCTAGTCAAGGGCGAGTTGCGGATGGTGCAGCTCACCATGTAGGGATACGGAGCGGTAGGAATGACCTCCGGGCCCTCCCCGTCCACCGGGCAGGGCCTTTTTGCTCTTGGCCGTCCTAACGCTGCTCGCCGCCCTAGCACCTAGCGCATACAGCAAAAGGAAGCGATGTAGCCCGGCTCGGGGGCCTGGCCGAATTGGGCAACGCTCACGCCGACAGCAAGCTCCTCGACGCATCCAACTCCGAAGCGAGCTCGGTGTCTGCCATCGACACCACCACCATGAAAGTGGTGGCGACCATGCCGGTCGGCGAAGTGCCCAGGCGCGTCAGCACCCTGGTTGTGCACTAAGGGATCGGGAGCGTCGGCGCTCGCGCTCGATCGGCTCTTCAGAAGCGCCCGAGCGCGGCGCTCAGGAAACGGCTGCCCCGGGGAGCCGATTCACTTTTGCCCGCTCACCCATTCGGCGAGCGTCTTCCAGTCCGGATCGCTCTTGGACGCGAATTGCCGGCCCCCGGAGTGAAACGCAAGCCCTCCCGCTTCGGGGGCGAGCGGCATCATCAGCAAGCGGCTCGCGGCCTGGTCGCCGGGAATCACCAGGCGGGAGGCCACTTCAAAATTGCTCCGCGATTGCGCTTCGGTCCAGAAGCTCGCGCCCGGTGACAGCCGCTCGAGCCGGAAAGCGTTGTTGCTGTCCGCATGGCAGGCATAGCAACGGGTATGGTCGGGGCGCTTCTTGAGGAAGATCGGCTCGACCCGCGCCTTGAAAAACTCATAGTCGAGGGACGGCTGCGCGCCGGATGCGGAAACGGCTCCCAGCGCAAAGGCCACCGCGGCGATGATTCCAAGGCGTTGCATCATGACCGCCGACATAGTACGGCGTTGGAGTTAGCCGTGCGCGACGAAACGTGTGGTAGGGCGATGGCTTCGGCCCGATCGCCGCCGCACCTACCAGCGCCCCCGCCCGCTCTGGAGCGCCGTGACGGGCGGGACGGTAGCCGCGGCGAGTGCGGCTGATCTCGCCCTATCACCTTGCTCGAGCGCTCACTTGGGAGCCTTGGTCTGGATGCGCGCGAGCACTTTCGGGTCGGACACCATCTTGCTGCTCATTTGCTCAAACGCCGCCTCGTAGGCGCGCAGGACCCCGCTGCGCGCATAGTCGGGTTGCGACGCCTTGCCCTCACCCGTGAATACGCCGAGCGGCGGCGCGTACGTGTCGGCGCCGGCAAACAACGTCCCCGTCACTTTCGCGTAGTACTCGTTCAGCGTCGGATTCAGGGTGATGTTGCCCTTCAGCACGATCGTGCCCCCGGGCTGCGGCACCGTTGGCGGCGGCCCCGCGTCCGAGAACACGCGATTGAAAGTGTTCAACGCCGCCTGCTGCATCAGCTGCGTGTCGGGCCAGCTCCACTCACCGAACATTCCGGTTTGCGGCATGCCCGGGTCGGGCGCCACGGCGAGGCGCGCCTTGACCGGCAATGCCGTACCGGGGGGTAGCGTCAACGCCTGGGTCCAGTCCTGATAGGGGGAGGTCCCGCAGCCGGCGAGCCACAGCAGCGCGCAGCAACTGACGACGCGAAGGGTGGGTCGATTCCAGAGCATCATTGCGGTGCCTCCGATTGAGTAGTGGGGCGCGAGCGCGTGCCGCTCGGCCGGGGGGAAAGCGTTCGTGTGCGACGCCGGCGAAGGATAGCAGGAGCCTCTCGCGTGCGCGGTGACCCGCGGCGGGATCACCCGAGCCCCCGCGCTCCACTCGTTCGTGTCAATCCCCGTGGCTGAGGCCGCGAGCTTGCGTTGCGCGGTTGTCGGCCACGCGGACAGTCTCGGCTTGGGGGACGCCTGCATTGGGCGTCGCAGCCGTCTACAGGAATCGTCCCACGTCTCAAATGCGCGGCCGCGTGCATCTGCTGCACTGCGGCGACCGGCGCTTGCACTTACGATCGGCTCTGCTACGTCGATTATTTACTCCCGCGAGTGGAAAAATTGCGCGTTCCCAGTGGCGCCCGTGTTGCCGCAACCCAATGGATAGCCGAGACTTTCCCTTAGAACCGATCGTAGAACGCGTCGCCCTTTGACTACCGCCTTCCTCAGCTCGGGTTCATGCCCTGCCGGGCTGCTCAAGGTGCTGGAGGGTTGAATGACTACTAAGTCCGACAGCAAGCCACGCGCCGCGGCGCAGGCGGATTACAGCAAGGTCCGCCGTCCGGCCGAGCAGGACGATTTCGAGCTCAACGCTACGGCTCAGGCGTTCCTGGCGTCCCTAGAGGAATCGGTACGCCCCAACGGCCTTGCCGCATCGTTTCCCAGGATCGTCAATTGCATGGCCAAACTGTGGCGAAAGCCGCTGCAGATGGATCGCTACTTCGAGCAGCTGCTCACCGACGGCCGGGGGAACCGCCACGGCTTTCCGCTCAGGGTCCTCATGGAACTGAGCGCACTCAAGGATTATTACCAGGCCGTGGTCTTTCCCGCTCGACGCGATGTGTGGGATGCCGACGACGGGTCGACAGGAAGCAAATAGTAAGATCGATGTGTGGGGCGATCAACGGCCCGATTTCCTCGCGCAGCCCGCCTCACCGATCGCCTGGCGGTTAGTATTTGCTTCTCCCGTGCAAGCGGCTAATCAGCACGACGCTAATCAAGCGTGTGCACCCAAACTCCTCATCTTAAGCTCCTCGGCTAGCCACGCCGGGACCACTGTTCCCCCTCGCACTTACGCGCGCACGCGCGAGAGCAGGCGAGCGCGTCAAAGACGCCGGCTGCTGTGGCGCGTTTAGGTCAATCGACACACCGCCAGTTACCCGAAAGTTTCCTGGCAATGGACCGCTACTATTTGGGATTGTTTCTGGTCATGAGCCGCTTGCACCGCCCGCATCGGGCGGCCCCGCCTTGGCGTATGCCGCATCCCGCAGCATTCGCAGCCCCTGCTCTTTTTCGGGCGGCGTCGGATCGCGGCACAGGATCGTGAAAACGGTCATGACCTCGCCCGTCACGACCGTGCCGTGCGTGAGGTACCGGTAGTCTCCAGCCTCGACCGGCGATCCTTGGCCGGTGAGCGAGAAGTAGTAGCCGAACGCTTCTCTCCCGCGCAGCTCGACGATAGTGGCTGCCTTCTCCAGGGCCTTCGGGAGGGCCTCCGCGGCAGTGCGCTGCACCCCCGCTTTGACCGAGTCCGGCGCGAGGCTCGCCCGCTTTGCGGCGTCGACCCACACCGAGGTGACCTGCACGTCAAAGGCATCGCCCGCGTGGGGGCGAAAGTGAAGCAACACCGCTGGCGGCTTGTCAAGCGACTGGCTCAGCACCCGCCATCCAGCGGGAACGCTTAGCAGCAGCCTCCCGTGTCCGGGAATCGCGTATTGCTGCGCCGGCGCGGGCTCCTGCGCGCCGATCGAGCCGCCCAGCGCACACGCCACGACCGCGACTGCTGCCAAGCTTCCGAGTTGCGCCTTCAAACGTCCCTCCTTTTGCCCATTGCGCCGGTCAAACGATCGGGATTCCATCCAGCGTGCGGAAGCACGGCGGAGAGAACGACAGCACCCGGTCGGCGCAAAGGAGCCCATGCCCGGGCGCCCTCTCGCGTCACGACGTGCGGCAGCACGCGATCGACCTCGGGGGCAACTCGCACCACGCGAGGTCGCAACGCGCTGGCGTGGACAACAGAGTTGCATGTGGCGGTCTAAGCGAACGCGACGCGTGAGACACTCGCGCGCCGGCGCGCACCGATCTCCGGTCGAGAGCGCGAACGCGCGCTCGTGCGGTGGATGCGGGAAGGTGACTCACGTCGGCGCGCGCTGGTGCCAATCGGTTTCGCTCTGGAATGCATGGCCTGCGGCGAGCAGCGTCGCTTCTGCGAACGGCCGGCCGACGAGCTGCATCGAGATCGGCAGGCCGCGCGAATCGAATCCGCAGGGAATGGCGAGCGCCGGGACGCCGAGGTAGTTCACCCAGCGCGTGAGCCGCGTCACCTGGGCGAGTAGACGCGGCATGTCGGTGCCGCCCATCGGTCCGGTCTGCGCCAAAGTCGGGACGCGAACGCCGATCGTCGGCAAGATATAGAGGTCGGCCGCGGCGAGCGTGGTCGAGCAGAAGCGCTCGAGCCATGCGGCGCGCAGGCGCAGCGCCTCCAGGTACACGGTCGCCGGGATGGCATACCCGGCTTCGAGGCGCGCGCGCACGGCGGACCCATAGTCGGCGGGCCGCTCGCGCATCCACTTCGCGTGCTGCGCCGATGCCTCGGCCTGCATCACCACCAGGCAATGCGCGGATAGCGTATCGAAATCCGGCGGCTCCACTTCGATCAGCCTGGCGCCGCTCGCGCGCAGCACGCTCGCGGCGGCGAGCACCGCGGCGGCGATCTCCGGTTCAGCGTCGCGTTCGATCCAGGCGGTCGATATCGCCACGGCAAGACCGCGCGCGCGGCGCGCAATCGCGGCGCCGTAGTCTTCTATTGGTTCGCGCGCGCTCAGTGGATCGAGCGGATCCAGGCCCGCGATCGCCCCAAGCAGCAGCGCGCAGTCCTCGGCGCTGCGGGCGAGCGGGCCAACGGTGTCGAGCGATGCGGAAAGCGGCATCGCGCCGTGGCGCGACACGCGACCCCACGTGGTCTTGAGGCCGCTTACGCCGCAGGCCGCTGCCGGCAGCCGCACCGAGCCGCCGGTATCGGAGCCGAGCGCCCCGAACACCAGGCGCGCGGCGACCGAGGCAGCAGAGCCGCTGGAGGAGCCGCCGGCGATGTATTCGGTGTTCCACGGATTGCGGCAATCGCCCCAGTGCTCGTTATGCCCGGTGGGGCCGTAGGCGAATTCGGCCATGTTGAGCGTGCCGATTTGAATCGCGCCGGCCTCGTCGAGGCGCGTGAGTGCCGTCGACGTTTCGCGCGCGACGAAACCGCGCAGGATTTTCGAGCCGCAATTCGACACGCAGCCAGCACGGTAGAACATATCCTTGTGGGCGAGCGGCACGCCAGCGAGGGCCCCGGCCGGGTTCCCGGAGTGTTCCTCTTGAGAAATGAAGGAATTAATTCGAGGCTGCCAGTGTTCGATACGGGCACGGCAGGCGTGCAGCAGCGCGTGCGGCGCGATGTCGCCCGAGCGCACCGCCTGCGCCGCCTGTGCCAAGGAAAGAAACGCGGGATCGCTCACTTCGCCTTGCAGCGCGCGAGCGCAGCCGCGAAGCCGGCGGGTTCGGCATCGAGCACGAGCGCAGCGCGCAGCGGATCCGCCGCGCTCGCGTCGAGCAACGACTGCTGCGCGCGCGCGAGCCGCTCGCCGCGTGCCGGCGCAAGCTCGATGCCTTGCGCTGCCAGCGCGGCTACGATCGCCTCGCTGCTCCATTGTTTCGCCACCATCCGCTGCGCCTCCGGCGCTATGATAAGTCGGTCCCGACGATGAAACGCGAAATCATCAGCGGTGCGGCCACGCCGGCGCCGATGGCGCACTACTCCCAGGGCATCCTGGCGGGTGAAACGCTGTACGCGGCCGGCCAGATCGCATCCGACTACAAGACCGGTGTGGCGCCCGAAGCGCGCCAGGATCCGGCCTTCCCCTACTACGGCTCGGACATCCAAAGGCAGGCGCGCTATGTGCTCGGCAACCTGCGCAGCGTGTTCCACGCCGCGGGGTGCGATTTCAAGGATGTGGTGAAGTCGCAGGTGTTCCTCACCGACCTGAACGACTTCTACTACTTCGACCAGGTGTGGAAGGAGTTCTTCCCCGCGCCGCCGCCGCGCACCACGGTGCAGGTGAGCGGGCTGCTCGTGCCCGGCTGCCGCATCGAGATCGATCTCACTGCAGCCCTGCCTTAGGAGAGCGCTTCATGCCTTACGCCAGCGCGAAGGACGGCGCTCGGCTTTTTTTCGAGGAAGCGGGGAGCGGCAGTCCGCTGATCTTCATTCACGAGTGCGCCGGCGAGGATCGCTGCTGGGCGCCGCAGATGCGCTTCTTCGCGCGCTACTTCCGACCAGCCTTCCCCGCCGACCGAGATCGCGCACATCGCGCTCGCAGGCGGCGAGGCGGCGTTCCCGCGTCTCGGCCCGATTGACTGCATCTACGCTCCCGACGTCGCGCGTGGCCTGCTCGCGCTGCTCGACGCGCAAGCGCCCTCGCACCGGCTGTATCATCTGGGCACGGGCGCGGCGTGGTCGCTGCCGCAGTGGTGCGCGCTGCTCGCGAAGCGCTTTCCGAAATTCCGCTGGCGCGAGTCAGAACGCCCCGAGGAATGCAACGTCCCGCCGCTCGCCCTGGCAACGCGCCCCCGGTTCTCGAACCGACGTCTGGTGGAGGACCTGGGCTTTCCGCCGGCGGCTGCGCTGGAGGACTTCGCGCCCTGGAGGCCCACCCGGATCTTCGTTGAGGACGACATGGAACCCAAGATCGACTGGCCCCGCAACGACTACTCCCGCGTGCCGTTCTGGCTGCACCACGACGAGGCGCTGTACGAACTCGAGATGGAGCGCATCTTCCGCGGGCCGGCGTGGAGCTACCTGTGCCTCGAGGCCGAGATCCCCCACCCCGGCGACTTCCGCACCACCTGGATCGGCGATACGCCGGTCGTCGTGTCGCGCAACAAGGACGGCGTGATCCACGCCTTCGTCAACCGTTGTTCGCACCGCGGTGCGATGATCGTGCGCGAGCTGCGCGGCAACGCCGAGCGCCACGTCTGCCTCTACCACCGCTGGTGCTACTCCGGCGCGGGCGAGCTCACCGGCCTGCCGTTCCGCAAGGGCCTGCGGGGCGAAGGGGGCATGCCCGCGGACTTCGATATGCGGGCGGAATCGCCGCGCAAGCTCGCGGTCGCGAGCGTGCACGGTGTCCTGTTCGGTACTTTCTCGCCCGAGCACGCCGAGCCTATCGAAAGCTACCTCGGCGAGTTCGGCACCGGCATCGTCAAGCGTTTCATGAGCCGGCCGATCCGCATCCTCGGCTACTCGCGCCAGCGCATCGCCGGCAACTGGAAGCTGTATGCCGAGAATCTCCGCGACACCTACCACGCCAGCTTGCTGCACGAGTTCTTCGTCACCTACGGCGTCGACCGGGCGACGCAGAAGGGCGGCGTCAAAATGGACGCGCGCCACCGCCACAACATGAATCATGCCTATGCCGCGACCGACACGCAGGAGGAGGCGAAGGCGGCGTATTCCGACACCGCGGCGCGGCTCGATCGCATGCAATTGCGGGACACGAAACTATTGCAGTTCAAGAACGAGTTCGCGGACGGCATGAACCTGGCGGCGCCGACCTTCTTCCCCAACGCACTCCTCATCCAGATCAACAACTCCCTCGCCACGCGGCAGATCCGGCCGAAGGGCGTGGCAGCGCACGAGGTGTTCCAGACCGTATTTGGCTACGTCGACGACGATGAGGCGATGACCCGACACCGCCTGATCTCAGCCAATCTGGTTGGCCCGGCGGGCTTCGTCAGCATGGAAGATGGCGAGGCGATCGAGGTGGTGCAGAAGGCGACGCGCAGCGCCGGCGATGCCTGCGCCATCGTCGAGATGGGCGGGCGCGGTGCGGTGCGCGACCTCGCCCACCGCGTCACCGAGACGCCGATCCGCGGCTTCTGGTCCTATTGGGCCGAGTTGATGGGCGCGGAACCACCGAACGCCATTCGATGAAGATTCCCACGCAGGTACGGGAAGCGCTCGGCGATCTCATGGCGGAGTACGCGCTCTCGATCGACGAAAACCGCCTCGAGGACTGGGTAGAGCTCTTCGACGAGCGCTGCGACTACAAGGTGGTGACGCGCGAGAACGTCGAGCAGAGCCTGCCCAACGTGCTCATGTGGTGCGACAACAAGAACATGCTGCGCGACCGGGTCCAGTCCTACCGCCACGTCAACCTGTACAACCCGCACTATGACCGGCACGTCCTCGGACTGTTGCATTTCATCGAGGAAAAAGACTCGGTATGGCGCTTCGACGTGCCCTACAGCTTGTTCCAGACCGAGCTGGAAGGCGCCTCGCGCCTCTTCAGTGTCGGGCGCTACCGGGTGGAGGCGCTGGTCGAAGGCGGGGCGGCGCGGCTGAAGTCGGTGACGGTCATCGCCGACACCGGTCTGGTGCCGTCGCTGCTTGCGACGCCGGTCTAGATCGCGGACTTAAATCGCGTTGTAGCCGCCGTCGACCCGCAGGTCGGCGCCGGTCATGAAGCTCGAGGCATCGGAGGCGAGGAACAGCGCTGCGGCGGCGATCTCGTCGGGCTGGCCAAGCCGCTGCAGCAGGTGCTTCGGGCCGAGGATCTCGCGCGCCTTCTCCATCGAGCCAAAGCGCAGCATCCGATCGGTCTCCACCGCACCCGGCGACAGCGTGTTCACGCGAATGCGCTGCGCGGCATGATCGGCGGCCATCGCTTTCGCCATGGTGATGAGGGCCCCTTTCGTGGAACAGTAGGCCACGCGCCCCGGCGTGCCGACGGTGCCGAGCTGGGAGGCGATGTGGATGATGGAGCCCCCGCCCGCAGCCGCCAGATGAGGAATGGTCCACCGACTCATGAGGAAGGCGCCGCCGACATTGACGCTGAACACCCGGTTCCAGGCCGCGAGGTCGAGCTCGAGCACCGTCGCGCTCGGATCCGTCATCGCCGCGCCATTCACGAGCACGTGCAGGGCGCCGAACGCCTGCGCCGCCTGCTCGACGGCCTTCCTGGTTTCCGCTTCGGACGACACGTCGCAGGCGATAGCGAGGAGTCCTTCCCCGGCGACCTTGGCGACGTCGAGGTCGACGCCGGCGACCTTGGCACCGGCCCGGACAAAAGTCCGCGCGATGGCGAGGCCGATACCGCCGCCTGCGCCGGTGACGATGGCCGCCTTGCCCTGAAGCGAATACTCGTCTCGTGTGGTCATGCCGTCAGCTTATTGGAGAAGCGGCATTCGGGTCCACCCTCGATTGGGTCAAACGCCGGGCTAGCGGGACGTGCCCTAGCCCGCTAGGCCATTCCCGGCATGCTTCAGCGCTCACCGCCTGCCCAGATACGCTTCCTTCACGCGCTCGTCCTGCTTGAGTTCGGCGCACGGGCCGCTCGCGATGATCGCACCGGTCTGCAACACGTAGCCGCGGCTCGCGGTCTCCAGCGCGTAGCGCGCGTTCTGCTCGACCAGCAAAATGCTGGTTCCGGCGGCGTTCGCCGCGCGAATGCTGCGGAAGATGTCCTGCACCACCAGCGGCGCGAGGCCGAGCGACGGCTCGTCCATGCACAGGAGGCGCGGCTCGGACATGAGCGCTCTTGAGAGCGAGAGCATCTGCTGCTCGCCGCCGGACAGGGTTCCGGCGGGCTGCCCCGCGCGCTCGCGCAAGCGCGGGAACATCTGCATCATGCGCTCGATCTGGGCCCGCATCTTGCCTCGGTCGCGCCGGAACTTGAAGCCGCCCATCTCCAGGTTCTCGCGCACCGTCAGGGCCGGGAACACGCGCCGGCCCTCGGGCACGAGCGCGATTCCGGCCAGCGCGCGGCGGTGGGCGGGCAGGCGGGTGACGTCGCCCCCGGCGAACACGATCGTTCCGCGCCGCGGCAGCATCGCGCCGGCGACACCCCGCATGGTGGTTGTCTTGCCCGCGCCGTTCGCACCGATGAGCGCGACGATCTCGCCTTCGGCCACCGCGAAGGAGATATCGCGCACCGCCGGCACCTCGCCGTATGCGAGCTCCAGGCTCTCGACTTCGAGCAGCGCGCTCACTGGAACTCCCCGCCGAGATAGGCCGCGATCACCTGCGGGTTGGCCTGGACCTCGCGCGGCGTGCCTTCGAACAGCGTCTCGCCGTGGTCCATCACGCACACCCGATGGGCAACGTTCATGACGAGATCCATGTTGTGCTCGACCACGACCACGGTGATGCCGCGGCGGCCGATGTCCTCGAGCCGCTGCAGCAGGAACTCCACCTCGGGCGCATTCAGCCCCGCTGCGGGCTCGTCGAGGAGCAGCAGACGCGGCCGCGTCGCCAGGGCGCGCGCGATCTCCAGCATGCGCTGCTGGCCGTAGGGCAGCGCACCGGCGCGCCCGACCGCGCGCGCGCCCAGCCCGACAAAAGTCAGGAGCTCGTGCGCTTCGTCGCGGAAGCGCTGCCGGTCGCGGCGGAAGGCCGGGCCCGGAATCACGTACTGCCACACCGGCACACGGCGATGCGTATGGAAGCCGGCGAGCACGTTCTCCAGCAGCGTGAGCTGCCTGAACAGGCGGATCTTCTGGAAGGTGCGAGCGATTCCAAGCCGCACGCGCCGGTGCGCCGGCACGCCGATCAATTGCGTTTCTCCCAGATACAGCGATCCGGTGTCCGGCTGGTGGATGCCGGAAAGCAGGTTGAGCAGGGTCGACTTGCCGGCGCCGTTCGGCCCGATGAGCGCGAATATGGAATTGTCCGGCACGGCGATCGAGACGTTCTGCACGGCGCGCACGCCGCCAAAGCTCTTGTTCAACCCCGCCGCGCGAAGCAGCGTCATCGCCGAACGGTCAACGCCAGCCAGGCTTGGACGATACCGCCCGGCATGAAGAGCACCACCAGGGTCAGCGCCACCCCATAGATCATCAGCCGCAGTTCGCCGAAGCCCCGCAGGAGCTCCGGCAGGAAGGTGAGCACGATGGCACCGATCACCGGGCCGATCATGGTTCCCATGCCGCCGACGATCACCATCGCGAGCATGGTGAAGGACTCGACGATGTTGAACGCGTCGGGCACCAGCGTGCCGACGAAGCCCGGATAGAAGACGCCGGCGAGGCCGGCGATCGCCGCGCCCAGGCCGAAGGCGAAGGCCTTCCAGATGGCGCCGTTCACGCCGAGCGACGCCGCCGACACCTCGTCCTCGCGGATCGCGCGCAGGGTTTCGCCGATCGGCGAACGCACGAGGTTGTCGAGCAGCGCGTAGACGAGCAGCGCGATGCCGGCCACCAGGTAGAACAGTGCCGTCGTATCCGGAACGGGCGGCACGATGCCGTAGATGCCGCGCACGCCCTGGGTGACTTTCTCCCAGTTCAGCAGTACCTGGTAGGTGACGACGGCAAACCCCAGCGAGGCGATCGCGAGGTAGTGTCCGCGCAGGCGCACCGCGAAGGCCGCGAGCGCGAGGCCGAGGAGTCCGGCCGATCCGACGGCGGCGAGCCCCGCAAGCCAGAAGCTCCAGCCGTAGCTCTTGATGAGGATGGTCGAGACGTAGGCGCCGATGGCGAAGAAGGCAGACTGGCCGAGGTTGAGCTGCCCGGCGTAGCCCAGCACCAGGTTGAGCGACAGCGCGAGCAGCACGTTCATCGCGCACAGCACGAGGATCCCGCGCCAGTACGGCGTGTTGATCACCCAGGGCAGCACCGCAACGGCGAGGATCACCGCGCCCAGCGCCACGCCGCGCGCGATCAAACGTTCTCCTCCTTGCGCTCGGCGATCAGGCCGGTCGGCCGAATCACGAGCATTGCGAGCAGCAGCGCGAACACCACCAGATCGATCAGTCCGGAACCGAGGTACTGCACGGTAAAGGCTTCGACGATGCCGACCAGCAAGCCGGCGATGATCGTGCCCTCCATGTTGCCAAAGCCGCCGATGATCACGATGGCGAAAGCCTTGACGATGAGCGAAGCGCCGGTGAACGGCGTGAGAACGACGACCGGTCCCAGCAGCGCGCCCGCCATGCCGGCGAGCGCCGAGGCGATAACGATGGTGAGGGCGATCAGCAGGTTCGGATTGATGCCCATCAAGTCGGCGGTCTCGCGGTCCTGCGCCACCGCGCGCAGCGCCTTGCCGAGAAACGTGAAGCGCATGAAAGCGAACAGCGCGGCAATGGAGGCGACCGAGACGGCCACCACGAGCGCGCTCTGCGCGCTGAAGAAGATGCGCCCGAAACGGATCGTCTCGCGCGCGAGCGGCGAATCGAACTGGTAGGGAATCGGGCCGAACAGCGCGAGCTGGCCGTTCTCGAGCAGCACCGACACGCCGATGGTCGCGATCAGCGGGCGCAACTCGTCGCCGCGCTGGCGCAGGGGCGCGAACACCGCTGCATTCACCAGAAAGCCCAGCACCGCGCCGGCGCCGAGCGCCGCCACCAGCGACAGCAGGTAACCGGCGGTATCGGGAAGCCCCAGCACCCGGGTCGCGAGCCGCGTCGCCGTGAAGAATGCCGTGAAGGCGCCGACGGTGACGAAATCGGCGTGCGCGAAATTGATCTGGTTGAGCACCCCGTAGATCAGGGTGAGCCCCAGGGCCACCATGACGTACAGGCAGCCCAGGTAGACCCCGTTGACCGACTGCTGTACGACGAGCGCCAGGAGATCGGGCACGGGGTCGTCTAGACGACTCTTACCAGTTCAGCCCTTTCCAGCTCAGATCCTTCTGGGTCTCGACGAAGTGAATCACCGAGAGATCGGTGTTCTGGCCGTTGGGGCCGAAGGTGATCTTGCCGGTCGTCACTTCCACGTCCTTCATCTTGGAGAACCGGTCGCGGATCGACTCGGAGTCGGTCGCGCCGCGGCGGATCGCCTCGGCCACCAGCAGGATGGTGTCGTAGGCGTGCGCATTGATGTGCGTCGGCACCCTGTCGGCGCCGTACTTCGCCCGGAACGCCGCGACGAAGTCCTGCACGATCTTGCGCTTCTCGGTCGGGTCGAACTGCACGATGCGGACGTAGCCGTCGGCGGCCTCGCCGGCCTTCTGGTCGAAGCCGTAAGGCAACCAGATCGAGCCCATCTGGACCCCGCTACCGCCGCCGCCCTTCACCACTCGCGCCTGGGCGAGCGCCTGCGACAGGCGCACCTGCTGGCCTTCAAGGGCGAAGGTCGGCAGCACATCCACCTTGCCGAGCGATGCGATACGGGTCGCGATAGGGGTGAAATCGTTCACGTCACGACCGAAGTCGATGCGCGCCAGGATCTTGCCGCCCGCGGCCACGAAGTTCTTCTCGAAGCCGTCGGCGCTGTCCACGCCCGCGTTGGTCTTTTCATAGAGCAGCACCGCGGTGCGCGCGCCAAGCTTCTCGTAGGCGTTCTTGCCGAGCGGCGCGCCCTGCTGCTCGCCGTTCGGGAAAATACGGAACACGTACTTGTAGCCGGATTCGGTTAGCTTCATGGTGACCGAGCCGGCATTCAGCATCGGCACCTTGGCCTGCTCTAGGATCGGCGCGATTGCGAGCGACGCATCCGAGCACTCCTCGCCGATCACGATGTGCGGCTTGAACTGATCCAGCACCCTTTTCACCGTGTTGGTTGCCTGCAGCGGGCTGCAGGCGGAATCCTCGTACTGGACCTGCAGGCGGTACCCGTTGACGCCGCCTTTGAGCTGCTCGAGCGCGAGCTCGATGCCCTCCTTGTCCATGACGCCAAAATACGATCCCGGGCCCGAGATCGGCGTCAGCACGCCGATCCGGATGACGCGCTCCTGCGCCTGCGCCGCCAGTGACCCGACTGCTGCCGCAACGCTGCAGGCGAGCACAAAGATTGTCGACCTGAATGCCGGCTTCATAGAGCCCCCCTCCTTAGAGGATTTCGCCACAATGTACAAAAGGCGCGCAGATCCCACAAGCCTTTCGTGGCGCTGCGATTCTTCCTATCCGAATACAGTCGGAACCTTGCCTACTTTCAGCCCGCTGTCCGTTTTGCCCGACGGTGGCCCGGGGTAGAGAGGTGGCGCGGCGACAATAGGTCCGGTTTGTCGGTTGCAGCCCCGTTTCGTCTGGCGGTGCCCGAGTAACCTCGACCCGGTTCCGTCGCCACATCCCGCTCGGCGAACCGGACCGGCGGTTCTCCCGCATCCGGCTCTCGGACAAGACGCATGGCTTCGCACGCGAACGGTTGCGCGCTGCGTACTCGCGCGGCAGTAGGGCCGTGGTGCCCCTACCGTAGTCCTCACGACCATGCAGTCACAACCGAAGATGCGGTCACCTGGACTCACGTCCGCTCGCCCAGACTGGTCCGAGTTCTTCCCTCTATTCGTTGGCGGCGAGCCCCTCGTCGCGGTAGGCCCAGCAGACGTCGCGCGGCAGCGATACCGGCGATTCCACGCCGACCTCGTGACGCGTGGCCGTCCCGAGCTCGAGTACTTCCAGACGACGGCCGAACAGTTCGATATCGTAAATGGTCTGCGTGCCCTGATAGCGGCGATCGAGGACGCGAGCCCGGAACGAATTGGAACCATCCTGTTTGCCGATTGCGATGTTTTCCGGCCGCAGCGCGATCCGTACTTTTTCACCCGGGCTGAGGGCGTGAAGCAGCGCTGCCTCGGCGCGTCTCCCGTTGCCGAGGTCGACGACGCCGAACTTGCCGTCTTTCTCGACCAGAGTCCCGGCGAGCTCGTTGGTCGCACCGGTGAAGTTGGCGACGAACAGATCAGCCGGCCGGTTGTAGATCTCGTCCGGTGTGCCCATCTGCAACAGCTTGCCTTCGCGCATCACGCCGATGCGATCGCCTATCACCACCGCCTCGGCCTGATCGTGGGTAACGTAAAGCGCGGTCATGCCGGCCTGCTTGAGGATGCGGCGCAAATCGTCGCGCAGCCGCAGCCGAAGCTTCGCATCGAGATTGGACAATGGCTCGTCGAGTAGCAGAAGCTGCGGACGGTAGACGATGCTCCGCGCGAGCGCGACACGCTGCATCTGGCCGCCTGACAGCGCGACCACCGGCCGATCGGCGTATTCCGACAGGCCGACCAGCGCCAGCACTTCGTCCACCTTGTGGACCGCATCGGCGCGCCCGGTCTGGCGGTGCTTGAGCGGGTAGACCACGTTCTGCCGCACCGTCATGTGCGGCCACACCGCATAGGACTGAAACACCATGCCGAGGTCGCGATGCCGCGGTGGCACGAGGATGCCCTGCGCGGGTGACGAGACGATCCGGCCGGCGATGCTGATCGATCCTCCGGTCGGATGCTCGAGCCCGGCGACGCAGCGTAAGGTGGTGGTCTTGCCGCAGCCGGACGGGCCGAGCAGGACCACGATCTCGCCGGCCGGTACGGCAAAGCTCACGCCGTCGATCGCAGGTCGGCCGACGGCGAACTGCTTGTGCAGGCCGGTGACGTCTAGCGCCGCCGACATCTTGCCCACCCTCCGCTGACGGTCACTGACGGTAGTTGTAGGTCTTGTTCCACTCTTCGACCCAGGCGGAATGCAACTTCACGTAGTCCTCGAACTTCGGCAGCCAAACCTTGACCACCTTGGGATCGAACCCTTCGGGATAGACCGGCACCTCTTTGAGCGAGGTGAGGTTACCCAACTCCTTGATCATGAAGGTCTGGCCTTCCACCGAGAGGTTCCAGTTGAGGAACAGCTTCGCCGCGTTCGGATGCGCAGCGGTTTTCGGGACACCACTCGCATACGGATTAACCGGTGCACCCTCCGGCGGGAAGAAGATTTGAATCGGCGCGCCGTCCTTTTTCTTGGTGTAGATGATGTTGTACAGCAGCGGCGCGATCGAGATTTCCCCGCGTACCAGCGCATCCGATGTAGGCGCGCCCGAAGGATAGAGCACCGGATCGGTCGCCGCCTGCTTCTTCCAGTAGTCCTCGCCAAGCACCTGCCGCTCGAACATTATCCGGGTCCAGGTCGTGCCGCCCGAGGCGGCGAACACCTGGCCGATCTGCTTGTTGCCGTACTCGGGCTTGGTCAGATCCATCCAGCTCTTGGGCGGATTCTTTATCAGTTCGGTGTTGTAGGCGATCGACCATACCAGCGTGGCGCGCGGCCACAGCTTGGGCGAGATCATCGCGTCCGGCCGGTAGTCGGCGCCATTCGGGGGCGCGTAGTCCTGGAATAGATCCAGGAGCCCGACCATAAGGGCGCGGTCGGAATGATCGACCACGTCGGCGGCAAGCTTGCCGGCCGCAGCTTCGGTCTTCACGCGCGTGATGAGCTGACCGCCCGGCGCGCGAACCATCTCGACCTTGATCTCGGGAAAGCGCTTGTTGAAGGCTTTGATGACTTCCTGCTCCACCTCGGCGAAGTTCGCCGTGTAATAGACCAGCTTCCCCTCCTTCTTCGCGGCTGCGATCAGCGCCGGGGAGCCGAAATTCTGCGCCAGCGCCGGCAGCACGATGAGCGTGCCGACCAGGCCGGCGACTAGAGCGATCTTCCTTTCCATAATCAGCCTCCTCCTGTTGTTTTCTTCAACCGGTACGACCGACGCCGCCCTGCGAGGTTTCGGCCGACAGCCAGTTGGCGATTCCGATCAGGCCTCCGATCAGAACAGTCTGCACCAGGCTGAATGCCGCCGTTTTTCCTATGTTGCCGCCTTCGTAATAGTCAAGCAGCAACACCGACATCACCATGGTGTTGCTGGTGTAGAGGAATAGCGAGGACCCGAGCTCGCGGATCGCCAGCACGAACAGCAGCGTCATAGCCGCAAACACCCCGGGGCGGGCGAGCGGCAGCATGATGGTGCGGAGCGTGCCGAGCACGCCCTTGCCGCAGATCCATGCCGCCTCTTCCAACTCGCGATGGATCTGCAGGAACGTGGTCGATAGTGCCTTGACGGTGTCGGGCATGAAGCGCGCAATGAATGCCAGCGCGAGGATCCAGATCGTGCCATACAAACCGCCCGGGAGCCCAATCCACGCCCATAGATAGGCGACGCCGATCACCAGACCGGGAATCGCGACCGGGAGGGTCGACAGCAAATCGATCGCACGCCGGCCGATCAGGTGCGTGCGGTGAATCGTATAGCCGATAGCGAAGGCGAGCGCGCCGCCCACCACCGCAGTGATGACGCCCACCTCGACTGCATTGTAGATGGAGTCGAGAGTGAGCGGGTTGTCGAATATGCTGTGGAAGTGGACCAGGGAGTATTGCCGCAGATCGACTAGGCTCGCGGCGTCGCGGATGAACATGAATTTTCGGAACGCCGCCACGATCAGCGCCAGTGTCGGCAGCACGACCACGACGAACAGGTAGACGATGGCTAGGCCAAAGGCGACCCAGCGCCAACGCCCAAGATCGAGGGCGCGCGGGCGAAAAGCCTTGCCGGCGACCGTGGTGTAGCTGCGCCCGGTCAGCACTATTTGTTGCACATAGACCAGCAGCCCGGTTACCGCCATCAGAATGATCGCCACCGCCGCGGCAGTGTTGTAGAGCGGCGGCGACCAGTTGGTGAGCTTGAAGATGTAGGTCGTGAGCACATTGATGTTTGTCGGCGTGCCGAGCACCGCCGGGATACCGTAGATGCCGAGCATCACGACGAACGACAGCAGCATGCCGGAGATGATCGCCGGCATGATCAGCGGAAATGTCACCGAAAACAGGGTCGCGAAAGCGCTGGCGCCGGAAACCTCGGCAGCTTCCTCCAGGCTCGGGTCCATGTTGCGCAGCGCCGAGGCCGTGAACATGTAGACGTAGGGCGCATAGTAGATGCCGAAGACGAATACCAGTCCGCTCAACGAATAGACATCGATACGCCAATCGAGATTCATCCACTTGAACAGCGTGTTGATCAGCCCGGTTTTGGGCGAACCGAGAATGACCCAGGCGACGCCAGCGACAAGCGGCGGCGCGAACAGCGGCAGGATGCTCGCCGCCGCGATGAAGCGCTTGCACGGCGTGTTGGTGCGCACCACGATCCAGGAAAATGCGAGTCCGATCACCACCGCGACTACCGTGCCGCCGCCGCAAGCAATCAGCGTGTTAGCGAGCGCTTCGCCAACGTTTGGATTGGTAAGTACCGTGATGAAGTTGCGGACGGAGAGCCGGAACACGCCAAAGCCGTCGACCACCGGGTTGGTGTCGGTGAGCGCGCCCAGGAGCAGCATCAGGACCGGATAAATGACGAGGAACGCGAGGATCGCCAGCAGCAGCGCGACCCACGCCCCGCTCGCGAGACGGTGTCGTGTCCTGCCGCCCCTGTTGCTCATCAGCACGCGCGGCAGACTCGCCTGTCCGTGCAAAGCGTTTCCCCTCACCGACTATCGCTTCTCGCTGTCGTAGACCGTACCATATTCAGGCCCCTCGACCGACATCTCCCTCTACACCGGTGGTCGAATTGAGGTCGGCTGGGGCGATGCGCCGACCAAATTCGCCCTTCCGCTCAGACCGGCCCGACGGTCCGCGGCCATGGTGGTGTTATTTGGGCCCGCGACGTTTGCCGGCGACGGATTCCAGCGCTTGACCGGTTCACGACCGCCGCGCTTTCGACCCATACCAGCCCGCTCGGAGCGCGAGAGGCAGCCCGTCCGCGGCGCCGGTGCGAGCGACGCTGGAGCGGGTGGGAATCACCGCCAAGTTGGCGATCTCGACGATAGTCTGCTCCAGCGCCCGCCAACGTGCGCGATCAGCCCTCAGGCGCTGGTCATTAACCTGGCCGAAGCCGCAGATCTGTTCCCGGTGGCGGCCAGTTCCAGCGCTATCATTGTTCTAGCACTCACCCGCCGGCCGGGGATGGACGCCGTGATCGTCAAAACATTTGGACCGCCAATGCCCAGCGCAATTTCCGGCAAGAGCGCGGCTCCCGCCTGGAGGCAGCCTGCCCGAGTTGCAGGAGGGCGCCCAACCGGACGCGCGACAGAGCGTTGCAGCCTGGTCAATTGGCTCGTCAGACATCGGCGCGATCGGCCGTTGGCAGCCTAAGGGAGGTTGAACCATGGAACGAAGAATGTCTCGCCGCAAATTCGCCAAGGGACTCGCCGCCGGAGCAGCGCTTTTTGCGCTGCAACCGGCATGCACCTCCGTTCCGCGGTGGCTGCCGACGGACCAAGCGCTGCGCAACGACCTGAAAGATCTCAGCGGGACACTGCTCTTCGATGACGCTACGCGGCAAGCGGCAGCGGGCGATTTCGGAAACATCGTGCATCGGATGCCGATCGCTGTGCTCAGGCCCGGCTCGGTTCAAGACATCGTGCGGACGGTTCAGTTCGCGAATCGGCACGGCGTCGAAGTTGCGATGCGGACGGCGGGGTCACACGCATTTTTTGGCCAAAGCCAAGTCGATGCAGGAGTGGTCGTCGACGCCCGTCCGTTGAATTCGGTCCGCATCGTCAATTTCGGCGGCCGCTCGGCCCTCGAGGTCGGTCCCGGAGCGCAGTGGGGCCCGGTTTTGGATGCGGCGAACGCCTCCCGCCTGACCCCACCGGTGAACATCGATGATATGCCGCTCTCAGTCGGCGGTACGATCAGTACGATGGGATTTGGCGGAGCTACGGGGCGCGAAGGTTTCCAGGTTGATCACGTCCTAGAGGTTGAGGTGGTGACGGGACAAGGGGAGCTCGTGACTTGCTCCGACGAACGCAACGGCGACCTCTTCAACGCCGTGCTTGCCGGGATGGGTCAGTGCGGCATCATCGTGAAAGTGGTCATGGCGCTGGTTCCCGCCCCCTCCAACGTTCTCTTCTTCGTGCTGAGTTACACCGACCTGCAAACCGCCGTCGCTGATCTGACGCTGCTCGTGAACGGTGAGCGTTTCAAGCACCTCGATGGGAGGACGGCCGCGCGGTCCGGCGGTGGGTTCACGTACAACGTCGAAGCCGGGATCTTCTATGACGCGGCGCACGCTCCCGATGAGAGGCAACTGCTCGCCGGGTTGAAGTTCGCAAGCCGCACCACCAAGGCAATGACCTATGCCGAGTACTATCGGCGCGTTACCGACTTCTCGCCCGCTGCCTACCTCTTGCCACACCCCTGGCTATACCTCTGCTTGCCCGCAGCTGGATTCATGGACTATGCAACAAGAGTCATTGCCACTCCGGCGGAGGTTGCCTTCGCCTCTCCGCGGTTTTCTGTATGGAGAACGAGCAGCATGAAGCGTCCGCTCGCCCGTGTGCCGAACGGAGATCTGGTCTACAGATTTCAACTCGGACGTGTGCCACCAGCATCGGCCGACATCGCATCGCTGGTCGCGATGAATCGCACTCTATACGAGCGGGCACGCGATCTGGGTGGAACGCGGATGACATCGAGCGCGATTCCGTTCTCGCAGGCCGATTGGATTCGGCACTATGGACCAGCGTGGAAACCGTTCGCAGCTGCGAAGTCGCGCTTCGATCCGAACAACGTGCTGACCCCAGGACAAAGAATGTTCGGCCCAGACAGTGGCTGAGCCCGCGAAGCCGAGCGTCTGCGCCAACATCCTCCTGGACGAAGGCGTTATCACCTGCGAGACGTTCACGGCACTGCTGCTGATGGCCGTTGCAAGCACCATGCTTACGGTGCCCGTGGTGTCTCCAACGCTGGAGCGCATGAAGGACACCGTTACTCAGGCCGCCCGAAGGCGCGGCTTCAGAACGCGAGGCAACGCACGTGGAGCGATCGCAGCCGGCCCTTTGCGGGCAACCGCGAATGTCTCGTTCGGGTCAAGCCCACTCCCGAGCTCGGTCTTCAAGGCCGCCAGCAAATCTTTATCCGAGTGCGTCTGGTCAAAACGCGCTGCATGACACAGCCTTCACGTAGGCGAAACGCTGGTCCGGCGCGAAGTCGATGGTCCAGCCACCTTGCGGCGCGCGCACGCAGAGCCGGAGCAGCCGGGTTGTCGTCTGCCGAACGATGCGCGGCTGCACGGCGAGCCCGCACGCTTTCGGAATAGGCGCGGACAGCGGAATCTTCTGGGCCTTTGCGAGCAGCGGATCGATTCTCCAGAGCGAGCCGTGAAAGTAGCTCACAGCGAAGAACGCCGCATGCTCGGCTGAATAGGCGAGTCCGGAAAAACCCACATCCTTGCCCGTATCGGCATCGAGCACGAGCGGGTGCACGCTGACGGCAAGGGTTTCGGGGTCGATCCGGCATAGCGTCGGGACGACGTTGCTCGTGATTACGGCTTCGCCATTGGAACCGAGCGCGAGATCCGGCAGGCAGCCGTAAGGTCTATCTACCCACTGCCAGCTTGGCAGGGGCACCACAATTTTCTCCGGCCTCGTGACGTCATAAAGGAACACGCCGTCACCGGTCAGGAACCAGACGCGACCGCGCGCCGGGTCGACCTGATACCGCAGGTTGGGCGGCTGGCTCTCCGGCGCATTGCCGACTACGTTTGGCACCTGCGTAGGCGCGGCGCCGAGGTCACATCCGCCGATCGAGACCATCAAAGTCGCCAAGAAAAACGCTCGGGCCTTGCCGGCATTTCCGTTCCACATACTCGCTCCTTCCCCGAAGGGGTCTTGGAGCAGCACTTGAGACGGGAGCGTCTTTTCAGACCGGGTGTCTGCGCAAAACCCGGCTAGGCGGTCGCCGTCGCCGGCGGCGCGCCTACAGGTCGAATTGTTCAGCGTCGCGCTAGCAGATACGCATTCAGAATCCCGTAGAGAGTGAACCCGCACGCAATCGCGATGAAAACCCCGAACGGGCCTGCGCCGAGCCACCATACGGCCGCCAGCGCGCCCCCGGCGGCGGCGAGAAGCCTCAGCACATTTGCGAAGACTGCCGGCACCACGTTGCCGACGCCCTGCATCGCGAAGTAGATCGCCATGCCCAGCCCATACAGAGCGCAAATCGGACCTACGGTCTGCAGATATAGCGTGCCCATCCGGATCACTTCCACTTTGTCGGTGAAAAGCCCCATCCACAGGGCAGGGAAGAGCGCGAAGAAGAGGCCCACCACCCCGCAAGCGGCTGCGACCGTCCCCGCTCCGGTCCAGGCGATGACGCGCGCGCGCTGCTGCTGCCTCGCGCCCCAGTTGGTGGCGACCATCGCGACCAGCGCGGTGCCGAAGCCGAACGCGAGCGGGATCATGATGTATTCCAGGCGGGCGCCCATCGCGTAGCCGATGGCCGCCTCCCGTCCGAGGTGACCGGTGACTCCGGTCAGCACCATGACGGTCAGATTGTTGATCGCAACATTCATCATTCCCGGAACCCCCACCTGGAAAAACTCCTTGTAAAGAGGCCACTGGCGCGGCAGGCGGCTGAAGCCGAGTCTCACCAGCGCGTTGCCGCTTCGCAGGTGGAAGAAAAGGACCGCGCTGCCGATGCCGAAGGAGACCGCGAGCCCCCATCCTGCGCCGGCCGGCCCGAGCGACGGCACGGGGCCCCAGCCGAAGATGAGCATCGGCGAAATCACGATGTGCGCGAGGACGCTGCCGATCAACACCGCCGCGGGATACGCCATGTTGCCGGTTCCGCGCACCACGTTCGCGAGAATGTTGAGCATGCAGATCGAAATGGCGCCGCCGAGGGCGACCGTGGAATAGTCCAGCGCAGCCTGGAGCACGGCTCCCTGGCCACCCATCCAGCGGTAGATCAGCGGCCCGATCGACAGCATCGCCCCCGAGAACACGATTGCCATGCCGACTGCGAGCGCGAAAGCATGCGTAGCGAGGTCATTCGCCCGCTCGCGCGCTCCGGCTCCCAAGGCGCGGGCGACGGCGGACGAAACCGCGCCGCCCATCCCGCTCGCCGCCACGTGCTGTACGAACATGACGAAGGGAAACACGAGCGACACGCCCGCGAGCGCGTCCGGACCGAGGCGACCCAGAAACAGCCCGTCGAAGGTGATGAGGCCGGCGATCGCCGCCAGATTTAGGACATTGGGCGCCGACAAGCGCAGCAGCGTCGGGAGGATCGGCGCCTCGAGCAGCATCTTGGTGCGCGCGGCGGCAGGGCGCGGGAATGGGGCCTGTTGGCCCAGCGCCACATTTGAAGCGATTCCGTTGCTCATGACACACACTCCTTCCCCGCAAGGGATCGGAGCAGCGCTTGAGACGGAATGTCTTTTCGGACCGGGTGCGTGCGAAAACCCGGCTAGGGCACGCCTGCCTTCAACGCAGTTTCAAGGCAGGCGAACGCTACTGTACTTGTGACTATATAACACAAATGTGATAATGTCAACAACAGTGTTTCTCGCGCTCCTGACCAGCCTGCCGACCGGAAACGCGACCCTGCGCATGCGCCTGTGGCGGGCGCTGAAGAATACGGGGTGCGGGGTCCTGCGCGACGGCGCTTATCTCCTGCCGATCGAGGCGCGCTGGGCCGCGGCCCTCCCGGCGGCGGAGTCGGAGGTCAAGCCGCCGGCGGGTCTGCAACGGCCAGGCCCAGTTGCAGGTTAAAGACGCGATGTCAGCCCTGGAAGACAAAGCGCAACGGTTGCTTTTTGAAGGCGAGCCGCATTCCTCAAAGAGAGAAGTACGCCGCCTCGACCCGGCAAAGTATCGCAATCGTATCTGGGCAACGCGCAAGGATCTCTGGGTAGACCGCCTGGCCAGTGCCTGGCTCATCAAGCGCTTCATAGACAGGAATGCGAAATTCGCGTGGATCGATCGCCCGCGCGATCGTCCCAAGGGTTCCATCGGATTCGATTTCGACGGCGCCGAGTTCACACATATCGAAAGCCGCGTGACGTTTGAGGTGCTCCTGACCGGTTTTGGTCTTGATGGCGACCAGGCACTTGCGTCGATCGGCCACGCTATTCATGGGCTCGATACAGGCGGCATTCCGGTGGCAGACGCCAAAGGTCTCGAAACGATACTCGGAGGAATAAAGGGGAAGGCTCGGAGTGATGACGAGATGGCGTTGGAAGCAAGTAAGGTCTTCGACCTTCTTTACTTGGCTTACGCGCAAAAAAGCGCTGGGTAAGCGCTAGCTGCCGCTCACCGCGGAGTCTTGAGGACTCTGGCGCCCTCCGCCGCCGCTCAACGCAGGGGGAGTCCATCTCATTCGGCTTCGGGTCGATTCCAACCGTTCGCGGTCAAGCTACCCCGGTGATGACGTGCTTTGTTTTTGGGACAAATTGAATGACCGCTACTGGGCTTGCCGCCCATCGCGACCGGCAACCTTCAGTGAGGTACGCACTGCAGGTTCAATACCCGAGACTGGCGGCCGCCCGAGGCACCGCGGACACCAATGGGCGGAACTGGCGCGGGTGGTGCCGGCTCGCCTAGGACAAGCCACTAAGACGATTCCGGCCGCGCAGCCTCGCCAATCAACCGTTGTAGTTGCCGCAGGCCGTCGGTCAGCGCCGCCGGCCCCGGCTGGAGAATGTCGCAGGACTTGATCTCGTGCAGCCGACCATTCCGTACGGCGGGAATCGCGGACCAGCCGGGCCGAGCGGCAACTTTCTCCGGCCGGAATTTCTTGCCGCACCACGACCCGATGATGAGGTCCGGTGCGCGCCGCACGACCTCATTCGCATCGGCGATGATGCGTTGCTTCGCCCCCTGCTCGGCGGCGAGCTCCGCGAAGCAGTCCTCGCCGCCCGCGATGGCAATGAGCTCGGAGACCCAGCGAATGCCGGCGATCATCGGTTCATCCCATTCTTCGAAATAGACCCGCGGCCGCGATGGCAGCCGCGATGCCGCACGCCGCGCCGCTTCGATCCCCACTTCCAGCTCCGATGCGAGCCGGTCCGCCTTGCCCGGTGCGCCGATCATGTCGCCCAGGCGCCGGATGAAATCGAGGATTTGCGCCACGCTGCGTTGATTGAAGATATGCACTTCAATCCCGGCACGGATCAACTCCGCCGCAATCTCTGCCTGCAGATCCGAAAACCCCAGCACCAGATCGGGCGCCAGCGCAACAATGCGGTCGATCTTCGCGCTCGTGAACGCCGCGACCTTGGGCTTTTCGCGGCGCGCCCGCGCTGGCCGCACCGTGAACCCCGAAATGCCCACAATGCGTTCTTGCTCGCCGATCAGGTAGAGCGTCTCCGTCGTCTCCTCGGTGAGGCAGACGATGCGGCGCGGGCCAGTGACGCTCATGCTTGAACCCGCGCGGAACCCGCTGGTAGGCGAGTCAGGATCGACCACGGAGGCACGCCGATGAAGGGAACGTCGCGCCAGATCGAGTTCTGGTTTGAGTTCGGCAGCAACTATAGCTACCTCAGCGTGATGCGCATCGAGGCCGCCGCGGCCCAGCACGGCGTCAAGGTCATCTGGAAGCCGTTCCTGCTCGGTCCGATCTTCAAGTCCTTCGGCTGGGACACCTCGCCCTTCGTGCTGCAGAAGGAGAAAGGCGAGTACATGTGGCGGGACATGGCGCGCCAGTGCCGCAAGTACGATCTAGCCTGGCGGCAACCGACGACCTTCCCGCGGTCCGCGGTGCTGCCGATGCGGGTTGCCCTGATCGGCGCCGAGCAACCGTGGATGGGCGAGTACTGCAAGGAGATTATGCGCCGCAACTTTGCCCTGGACCAAGAGATCGCCTCGCCCGAGACGGTGAGCGAAGTGCTCGTGCGCCTCGGGCTCCCCGCCTCGCAGATCATCGGCGACGCCGACGCCGAGCGGAACAAGCTCGCGCTGCGGGAGCAAACAGCGGTCGCCAGAGCGAGAGGCGTCTTCGGGGCGCCGACGTTTTTTGTCCGCGGCGAGCTGTTCTGGGGCAACGATCGACTCGACGATGCGCTCGCATTCGCAGCCGAGCACACTCGTCCATGATTTCCGCGCCATCACGCAACCCGAAGCGAGCGCTGCTTTCGCTTGCCGCTCGCTATCTGCTAGTCAACAATCGCCTGGTCGACGAGGTTCTTGAGCATCCTCCGGTAGCAGGAACCCATCGGTGATCCGGCCGAGCCGCTCCGGGGACCGGCCGACGCCCGCGCGCTTCGCTGCAGACAGCCCCTGCGCCCATGCGACGGAAACGGCGACGCGCTTGGCGATGCGAGTCATCGTTCTCCCCTTTCCAATTTTGTTTGCCCGGCGGCATTGTTTATCATCGTTTTGCACCGCGGCCGCGTAATATCCTAGGCGGTAGCACCCGGTTTCGCAACGGTGGCGGCGAGGGTGCAGCGCGCAGCACAACATCGGCCAGCTCGGATCGCGTCCGGCCGAGAATACGCCGCGACGCTTGTAACCGCGAACCCGGAGGACGCACGCGCGCCGCTGCCAAGAGGCGTCCTCTGATACCGCGGGTTGTCCGGGAACTAGTTGTCCGGCATGGGTCGGGTCTCCGGTCAACGCACGGTCAACGTTATCGCTCGCAATTCGTTGGTGAGGTAGGCCGCGCGCGCTCGATGTGGCTACCTTACCTCTAACCGAATCGCTTGCCGAAGGGAGAGAAGATGAGATCGACATGGATGGCTGTTGCCTTGGGATCGGCCGTCGCCGCGCTCGCTGCCTGTACAGCGACGGTGAAAGAGCAGGTAGTGGTCCAGCGACCGGCACCACCGGTGGTGCGGGCGCCGCCGGCACTGATCGTGGAAACCGTTCCCGCGGCGCCAGCAGCCGGCTATACGTGGGTGGCGGGCCACTGGGTGTGGCGGGATGTGAAGTGGGTATGGGTGCCGGGCCACTGGCGCGCCGGCTACGTGCGGCCGATGCCGCCGCTCGTCGCCGAACAGGTCACCCTCGCGCCGCCTGGCGCTGCTTACTGGGTGCCTGGGCATTGGAAGTTCGAAGGCAACGACTGGGTATGGGTGCCAGGGCACTGGCATCACTAGACTAGATTAAGCCAGCGCCGGAGCGCCTCGGGTTCACGTGTAGCGGTCAGGCGCCCGCTGACAGCGGGCGCCCCGCTTCACCCTAGCCCACCGCCGCGGTTCACTAAATCGGCTGCCCGTCCGACCGGCGATCGTGGTCGCCGAAATTTTGAACTGGCGCTGATCTCGCGTCCGTAGCAACCGCCGGCAACGAGGCGCGCGAATCAGGTTGCGCGGCGTCATCGCGCCGAACAGTCGGGGCGCAATCGGTCGGACCGCCAGACCGAGGCGAGAACCCGCGGCGTCGCGCTCGGGTCGCGTGCCCTCCCGTCCGTAAGCTTTCTGCAAGCTTCCCGGCGCCGATCGGCCGGTCGGACTCCCGCGGTGTGGTGAAAATCACGCGGGCGTCGGGGTCCAATATAAATCGTTACACCTCTTACACTTTTGCGCGCGCTCTGAAACGCGCCATCGAGCGTTAATTGCGGCGTGGGCAGCAGCGAATCAACCAACCGTTAGGGAGTGCAACTATGAACGCGATCAAGACCACCGTCGCTTTTGCAATCGGCGCCGCTTTCGCCACCAGCGCTCTCGCGCAGAACGCGGATTCCATCGTCCAGCGCGATGTGAACCAGCAGACGCGCATCGAGCAGGGCTTGAAATCCGGACAGCTCAGCACGGGCGAAGCGTCCCAGCTCGAGCGCGGCGAGGCGCGCATCGAGCGCACCGAGGCGCGCGACCTCTCGAAGGGCCCGCTCACCCAGCAGGAGAAAACCCAGATCAACCACATGCAGAACGCCGAGAGCCGCGCGATCTACCAAGACAAGCACAACGGCATCGTCGGCAACCCGAACTCCGCTTCGTCGCAACGCATGCAGGCCGACGTCCAGCGCAACGTGAACCAGCAGCGGCGCGTCGAGCAGGGTCTGCGGAGCGGGTCGCTCACCAATCGCGAAGCCGGCCACCTCGAACGAGGCCAGGCGCACGTCAACCAGAAGGAAGCGCGGGCCGGCCGCGACGGCTACGTCGGCGCGCGCGAGCAGCACCAGATCCAGGGCGCCGAGAACCGCCAGAGCAGCCGCATCTACGCGGCGAAACACGACGGGGCGCACCGCTAGCCGCCAGCGAAAAAGGGGGGCGGCCGTAGGCCGGCCTCCTCTTTTTCCGACCCCCGAACTGAATAAGTAGGCGCACTCACTATGATGAAGACCCTCCTCGCCGGCGCGCTCTTCGCGCTCGCCTCCGGCGTGACCCTCGCCCAGACCACCGGCGCCCCGGCGTCGGTCCCGGCGCCAGGCGCAACGAGCACGCCCTCGACGTCGAATCCCGATCTCTTGAAGCAGGACCGCGCGCGCATCAAGGCCGACCGGATGCAGCTGCACGCCGATGTCCAACGGCTGCACGCCGACGAGCAGGCCGCGCATACTGCGGCGCTGGACACCGACCGCCAGGCGGTCCAAGAGGACCGAGCGCGCCTGCGCGCCGACCGGGAGCAGCTGCGGGCCGACCGCGAACGGGCGGGGCTCCCGCCCGAGCCCGCGCACCGCCCGGCGTCGGCCAGCAACTAGCGCCGGAGCTTCGCGTCAAACGGGCCGGTAGGCGAACCGTGAACGCTCGACGCCTCGGCACCCCCGCCCTCTGCGCGCTCGCGCTCCTCGCCGCGGGGATCGCCCACGCGGCGGCGCTCACCCCGGAACAACAGGCGCTCCACGTGCTGAACCGGCTCGGCTACGGACCGCGCCCCGGCGACGTGGCGGCGGTCGTGGCGATGGGCGTCGGGCGGTACATCGAGCAGCAGCTCGCACCCGAGCGCACTCCCGAACCCGAGCAACTGAGACAGCGCCTGGCCGCCCTGGACACGCTGCCAATGAGCGCAGCCGCGCTGTTCGACCAGTACGGCCCGCCGGCGGTGAGGCCGGTTAAGGACGACCCCGAGGCGAGGAAGGCGGTGGAGCGTCGCGCCCGCATCATCACCGAGCAAGCAGGCGAGGCGCGATTCCTGCGCGCCCTCGAGAGCCCGCGCCAGCTCGAGGAGGTCATGGTCGACTTCTGGTTCAACCACTTCAACGTGTACGCCGGCAAGGGACTCGACCGAATCTGGTCCGGCAACTACGAGCGCGAGGCGATCCGGCCGTACGTCCTTGGCCGCTTCCGCGACCTGCTCGGCGCCACCGCCAAGCATCCGGCGATGCTCTTCTATCTCGACAACTGGCGCAGCACCGCGCCGGGTATCGTGATCGGGCGCGGCAACAACAAGGCCGAGGGACTGAACGAGAACTACGCCCGCGAGCTGATGGAACTGCACACGCTCGGGGTCGACGGCGGCTACACGCAAGCCGACGTGGTCGCGCTCGCGCGCATCCTGACCGGGTGGGGCTTCAACCGACAGCTGCTGGCGCGCGGCACGGCGACACCGTTCTACTTCGACGCGCAGCGCCACGACTTCGGCGACAAGGTCTTTCTCGGGAGGGCAGTGAGCGGACGCGGGATCGCCGAGGGCGAATGGGCGCTCGATGTACTCGCCGCACATCCCGCGACGGCGCGCCACGTGAGCTTCCAGCTGGCGCAGTACTTCGTTGCCGACAACCCGCCCCTGGGCCTCGTCGACCGCATGGCGCGCCGCTTCCTCGACACGCAGGGCGATATGCGCGAGGTGCTGCGCACGCTATTCTCGAGCCCGGAGTTCTGGGACGCGGCGAACGCCGGCGCGAAGTTCAAGACGCCGTATCACTACGTCCTGTCGACGCTGCGCGCCGCCGACGTGCCGGTCGCGAACTTCCGGCCGGTCTTCGGCGTGCTCGCGCAGCTCGGCATGCCGCTCTACGGTTGCCCGACGCCCGACGGCTACAAGAACACCGAGGCGGCGTGGCTCAACCCCGACGCGATGACGCGCAGGATCAATTTCGCGACCGCGGTCGCCAGCGGGCGCCTGCCGCTCGACCGCGTGCCGGACCCGAGCGATGATCGCGGCATGGGCGGCGCGCCGCTTCAGCGCGCCGCAGAGGTCCCGGGCCGAGGCAGTGGCAGTGCGGCCCCAGGCGCGGTCGATCCCGAGCTGCTGCGCCGAACGCTCGGCAACCAATTCTCGGCGAAGACCCTGGACGCGATCGCGTCCGCACCGCCGGCACTGCGCGCGGCGATGATCCTCGGCAGCCCCGAGTTCATGCGCTTCTAGGGGGACCAACCATGGACCGCAGGACGTTCTGCAAGACCCTGGCCGGCGCGACGGGCATCACCCTCGCGCCGTTGCGGCGCAGCGGCTGGGCCGCGTCGGCGCCCAGCGGCAACGGCAAGCGCCTCGTTGTGGTCATGCTGCGCGGCGCAGTCGACGGCCTCAGCGTCGTGGTGCCCTACGGCGATCCGAGCTACTACCGCGCCCGCACCGCGATCGCGATCGCCCCGCCGGGCAACGCCGGCGGCGCACTGGACCTCGACGGCCACTTTGGGCTGCATCCCGCGCTCGCACCACTGCTCCCGCTGTGGCAACAGGGCACGCTCGCGTTCGTGCACGCCTCGGGTTCGCCCGACGCCACGCGCTCGCACTTCGACGCGCAGGATTACATGGAGAGCGGCACGCCCGGCCGCAAGAGCACGCCCGACGGCTGGATGAACCGTCTCATCGGCGTGCTGCCCGGGCCGCATGCACCGACCACCGCGGTGAGCCTGGGGGCGGTGTTGCCGCGCGTGCTAAGCGGCCCCAATGCCGTCGCCAATCTCCCCGCCGGCCCGAGCGCCGTTCGTCCGGCCGCACTCGACCGCCCGGAGGTGAGCGCCGCGTTCGACCGGCTCTATGCCGGCGACGATCGCATTGCCACCGCCTACCAGGAAGGCCGGAGCGCGCGACGCGAGATGCTGTCCGACCTTGCCGAAGAGATGCAGGCCGCGGACAACGGCGGCGCGGCACCGGCCGGGTTCCCGCAGGAGGCGGGGCGCCTTGCCACGCTCGTCCGTCGCGACGCGAATCTGCGCCTCGCCTTCGTGTCGCTCGGCGGCTGGGACACGCACGTCAACCAGGGCGGCGCGCAAGGTCAGCTGGCGAACCACCTGCGCCCCCTCGGCGAGGGCCTCGCCGGGCTCGCCCAGGGTCTCGGCCCTGAGCTCGCGAACACGCTGATCGTGGTCATGTCGGAGTTCGGCCGCACGGTGCGCCAGAACGGGAACGGCGGGACGGACCATGGTCACGGCAACGCCATGTGGGTGCTCGGCGGCGGCGTGGCGGGCCGCAGGATCTACGGCGAATGGCCCGGCCTCGCCGACGCGAGCCTCTACCAGGGCCGCGATCTCGCGGTGACGACCGATTTCCGCCTGGTGCTCGCGCGCGCGCTCGAGCGACACCTACGCCTTACTGACACCCAGGTCCAAGCGGTGCTCCCCGGACTGCCGGCTGGCGGGCAGGCACTCTCGGGTCTGCTGACCGCGTAGACGACGCGACCGAAGACGAAGGACCGCGAGCGGCGGCCTGCGGGCTCCGCCGCTCACGAGGTGGCCAGCCACGGGTCGGCCGCGCTTCCCCGCCTACGGCCTGGCTGCGTAGAAGTAGTACGTAGCTTTGTAGCCGACGCGAGCTACTCTACCCGCCTGCGTCGGGCCGCAGGCTTCGGCAGGCGCTTTGCCCCCGACGGTGTCCACGCGCTGAATGCTCTTCGTCTGGCTGAGAACGCCGGTCCCCGAGGTTGATTTCGCGCTCAGCAACAACCATGGGATGGCGTTGGGGTCCGGACCATTGTCTCGCGCCTTCAGTTCGCCCACCACCTTGCTGCCGTCATTCGATTCCCAGGTCGGGCCCGCGTAGTGTCGGCCGATCTTATTGCCCGCCCGGTCGAAGAGCTCGGCCTCCGGGGCCTTGAAAATCCACTCAAACCGAGCCGGATCATCCTTGCTCGCGTTGCACTCGTAGATCTGCACGCCGGTCGCTTGCGCTGCAAGCGATAGCTTTTCGGTCGCCGGGGGCTTTAGATTGTCAGGTACCCCCATCGTGGAACTCGCGCACCCCGCGACGAGCGCGACGAGCGCCGTCCGCATCATTGCCGCCACCGGTTGCGCGTTCATCTCCGGTCCTCCGAATTCGCTCGCGCGCCTGCCACGCATCGTTGCGCGCTCGCCTCACCTCCGACTTCATTCGCCGCAAACGGCTTGACCATATTGACCTCCCACAGACGAAGAATGTGCATTGATGATCGTCTCCGCAGCGCCCGCCATTGCGACGCGCTCCTTGAACCTCAGGATCCGATCCCCGTTCAACCCGTCATAGCTCGCCGTTAGATGCCCATCCCAGTTGATGAACATCAAGTAACCCGCCGATTGATACTCGTCGTGCCGCAGCTGCGGGGCCTGGTCGAAAACGTCCTGCAACAGCGCACCGTCCGCGGAGTTGGGCGGAAGATGCGGCACGATATCGAATCTGTTCTCATACCGCCACGTTTCGATGTTCTTGCCGCCATAGGCTTGCTGGAAGTCGCTATCTCCCGCTCTGGCTGCCGCGAAGGTGTAGACGGCCTTGGGCTTATATCCAGCGTTGAACAAGTGTATGGCGGCGATGATTGCCATCGCACCGCCCTTACTGTGCCCGGTGACGTAAATGCTTTTGCCTTTGAGCGCGCCGGCGCTGTTCCACTTCGCGAGCACGGCGAGCAATTCGCCTTGCGTTTGAGCAAAAGCAGCGTGAAAGCCGCGATGCATCTCCCCGGCAATGCCCTGCTCCCGAACCGGCTCCGCCTCCGTGTCCTGGATCCAATCCTCGAGCGTCTTTCTTGCGTCGCCGCCCCGCGTCGGCGGCAACGTGCCCCGATAGGCGATGATTACCGAGTTAGGCGTCAGTTCCACCAACACCGCGTTCACCTGTTGCGCGTGGTCGGCAATCGGCATCCGGTCGAGCGACCCGTCGGAACAGGCCGGATAGCTTGAATTGTTGAGATCGAGCCGGCCGGTGCCCGCGACCGCGTACGCGCACCGCGAAGCCTGCAGGAGTCGGCAAGCGAGCGCGGCATCGGGGCTGCGTCCGTATGCGCTCAATGGCGAAGCCACGCGGGTGGCGAGAGGCGTGGCGCAGCCCGCCAAGCCTGCGGCGAGCGCTATGGCGAAGTGTGCCCGCTTCATGTACGGAGGGCCCTGCAGTTTGGACGCAGTCGACACAGGCTGCGAGGGCGCGGGGCTCCCGATCCGATGCTCACCCGGTAGATCGAGTCCATGGCGATGAGGTGTCGAGCTGCGCGCAGGGGACTCGGCCCACGAAAAGCGCATCCGCCGGGGCGCGAAACGGGGCAGGAGCGAAGGGAGCGCCGTCTCTATTTGAGACGAATGCGCGTGCAGCGTTCAGGTGCCAGAAGATCGTCAGTGCGTAGGCCCTCGCATCGAAGCCGGATGGCCGGGAAGGTCGAGCGACTTACCGGTATCGACGATGCGATCGCCTTCGACGCGCAGGATCGAGATGTCCCGGTCCATGAAGTTGCCGACGTAGATGTAGCGGCCGTCGCTGCTGAACACCACGCCTTCGGGCAAGCCGCGCACGTCGACTTCGTTCGAGCGCGTCACCGTCTTGCCGTCGATCTTCAGCGCCACGACGGTCGCATTGCGGTGGTAGAACCACGCGCTCTTCGACGCATTGGTGCCCTTCAGCAGCACCGCCACGGCGAGCTTGCCGGTCGGACTGATGGCAAAGCCTTCGGGCGCATCGCCCACCACCACCCGGTCGATGACGCGCACCGGCGTCGCCTCAAGGTCGATGACGCTCACCGTGTCGATATGGCCGTCGGCGGCGCCGCTGTTGCCGTTGTCGGCGCTAATGGCGAGCTTGCCGTCGGGCGTCACATCGACGTTGTACGGCCACAGGCCGACCGGCATGTCGGTCTTCGTATAGGTGACTTTTTCGCCGTCTACTGCGAGCAGGGCGATCTTGTGGCCGGGAAACTTCGCCGCGAGCGCGCGCTTGCCGTCGGGCGTGAATACAACGTGTGACACCTGCTCGCCCATCGGCACGGTGTCGATCAGCTGCACTTGCTTCCCCGAGATCCTGAGGACGCTGATCGAATTGTCGGCACGGTTGGCGATGAGCGCCAGGTTGCCGGCGCGGTTGATCGATAGGCCCGAGGGCTGCTTGCCCACCGTCAGCGTGTCGATCAGCCGCGGCGGGTTCGCAGTGAGGTCGATCACCCAGAGCCGGTTGTCCGGCACCTGCTTCAGTGTCCCGCCCTCCGCCACGACGTTGATCGAGTTGGCCACGAGCGCAAGGCTCTGGTCCGGGGTGATCGCGAGGTTGACCGGCGGGCCGACGATCGTGTTGGCGAGCGGCAAGCTGGCGAGGATCTTCGGCGCGAGCGGGTCGGTCCCGATGTCCAGGATTGCGACCGAATCGTTGCCGCCCAGCGCGAGCACCGGCTTGCCGTTTTCATCCCAGCTTTGCTTCTCGTCCAGGCCGACGATCATCAGCTCGCGCTTGCCCGGGCTCGGCTCCATTGCGGCGCACCCCCCCAGTGCGACGGGGGCAACGAGGCTCACGGCGACAATGACTGACTTCAATCGTTCAAATGCGGGTGTGACGGCTCGCATGGTTCTCCCTCTCTCGGCGCACGCTCTCAGCTTGGGAAGTTACAGGCCCCGAGGCGGTGAGGTTACCACTTGCCCCGACGGATCGTCTCGCGCGAACCGAATCTGGACGGTTCCGATGCAGCGCAGCTGTTGTTCCAAGAGAGATTGCCCTCGCGCGGAGAATGGCCCAGTCTCTCGGCTGCCCTCACCTACTGCCGGCCGGGGCTCGACTGCGGCTCCCAACGCGTTACCAAGGGTCGCATTCGCCGCCTGATCCGCCGCCACGCGCTCGCTGCCCCCGCCACAGCGGAGGCCACTTTCACTGCATGTTTGCGCGCAATAAAGTCGTAAACAACCAAAGCGCTAGCCTCTTGCGAAGCCAATAGGGTAAGGACTCCGCAGAGCACTTGTTTAGGGCTTCAGCCCTCTAAGCCGAGGAATTTCGCCGGATTCTTCTTGACCATGAGGTCGACATCGCCCTGCGAGATGCCTTCCCGCTTCATGCCGTTGATCATCATTTCCATGCCGTCGGGGTGCGTCGGCGTGCCGTTCTGTCCGAGGTCGCTGCTCAGGATGAAATGCTCCGCACCCACTTCCTTGATGACCTTCGCTATGTCGGCGAACGACACGCGGCGCCACGTGCGCAGGAACGGCCAGTAGGATTGCGGGCCGTGGATATCGTTGAGGAAGCAGTACTCGATGAACGCGCCCATCGCGACGGCCTGCTTCACCTGCTCGAGCGTCATCCCCGGAACCTCGGCCATCGCGTGCGTGACGACGATGTTCTTCACTCCGAGCTCTTTCGCCCGCTTGATCACCGCGAGCGATTCGTCCGGTGAGACGTGGCCGGTTGCGAGCGATAGATTCTCGCGCGCGATGATCTTGAGCACTTCCTCCGTCTCCGGCAGCACCTTGCCGCCCACCGCGACCTTGAGCCCTTCGCCGGGCTCCTTCAGCTGCTTGTGCTGGTGATCCGCATCGAACGTCGGCAACCAGACGACCTTGCCGCGGCCGCCCGACATGCGATGGAACCACTCGACCGCGCTCGGATTCACTCCGCCGACCGCCCGGTTGAGCGCGATGCCGCCCCAGATCTCGATCCCGGGCACGATGCGGCTCACGAGCGCCGCGCGATCCGCAGTCGGCGCGACGTGGTTCTTCAGTACAATACCGCGCATCCCCTTACGCGCCGCAAGCCGTGCGATTTCGATGTCGTCCAAGCTGCGGTTAAAAACGTCGGGGTCGCTGTGGACGTGGATGTCGATCGCCCCGGCCGCCGGGCTGACCCGCGGCGGCGGCGGCGGGAATCCCGTTTGCGCAAACAGCAAAGTGGAAAGCGCGAATGCCGCGCCCGCTACGACCGAGTATTGGATCCGTCCCATGATTCCCCCTGTTTGACGTTGTTCCCCGCACGCGACCATACGGTAGCTTCTCGAGCGTGTCACGCTGCGTGACAGCATGATGCTGGGTCCGGCGGCTTCTATTTGGATCACTCGGCCCGCGCGTACGGCGATCGACTGCTGGATCGCGAAGCCGAGCGCCGCGACCAGCGTGCCGCACAGGCCCTTCGCTTTGGCCAGGCGCAGATTCAGAACGCCGGTCACCCTTCGAGCCGCGCAAAATGGACGCGGCCCGAGTCGTCGCCGAGCGCGATCGTCCTACCGTCACGCGCCACGGCGAGCGTCGTGATGTTGTGGTCGAGCGTCACCGTGCCAAGCACCGGACCCGAGTCGGCGCGGCGCGCGCTCACCGTGTCGCCGGCGATCGCATAGACGAAGTCGCCGAGTGGCGCAACGGCCGCCCCGCTCCCGCGCCGCGAGCCGCTCCCCGCAGCCGTCAACCGCTCGCCCGTCGCCAGGTCCCACACCTCGACCGATTCGTCGGGGCCGGCGACGACTACCCGGCGTCGGTCGGGCGTGAGACAGACATCCGCGACGCGGCGCGTATCGCCTTCGAACGTCGCCAGCGCTCGTCCGCGCTCGACATCGAAGACCCCGACCGCACCGAAGCGTGATCCGAGCACGGCGAGCGTTGCGGTCGCGTCGATGTCGATCGCGACCGGGTCCAAGTCGCCCAGCTCGATCGCGCGCGAGGCGCCGGAGGCGATTTCCCACGTGACGAGGCTCGCGCCCGATGTGAAGACCACGCGCTCGCCGCCCGAGGATAGCGCCACCAGCGAGTCGCGGCCGACCGACGCGCGCAGGAGATCGAGCACTTGCCCGGTGTCGAGATCGAGGAATCCGAGCGGCGAATCGGCGCGGCTGGTCGCGGGGCGGCGTGCCGCGAGCAGCGCGCGTCCGGTCACGAGATCCCAAACGCGCATGGTGCGGTCGCGCGAGATCGAGACGGCCCGGCTGCCGTTCTCGCACATCGACACCCCGATGACGGCATCGCTATGGCCGGTCAGGACGTGGACCGCCTGGCCGGTCTCAAGGTCCCAGAGCCGCATGGAATGGTCGGCCGCCCCGGTAAGCGCGCGCCGGCCGTCGCCGCTCACCGTCAGCGCTTCCACAACGTGCTCGTGGCCTTCAAGCTCGCGCACGGCGCGGCCGCGTCCGACGTCCCACACCTGCAGCGCCGTGCGCTTCGTCCCGAGGATCCGGGACCCGGAGACCGCCCGCTGGCCGTCCGCCGCGATGGCGAGGAGCGCGATCGTGGAATGACGCACGTCGCTCGCGCCAGCCGGGTCCCTGGCGGTCGCCTTCCAGATTCGTATCGTGCGGTCGCCCGAGCCGGAGAGGATCCGCTCGCCGTCGGGATGCAGGGCGATCGCCTTCACCCAGCCCGAGTGCCCGTGCAATACGTTGAGCGGTGCCCCGGTCGCGACATCCCACACGCGCACCGTGTTGTCGGACGACCCCGAGACGATCCGCTGGCCGTCGGCGCTCAGGCGCACGACGTGCACCGTGTCGGCATGCCCATCGAGGCGCACGCTCGCGGCGCCGCTCGCGAGGTCCCAGACGCGGATGCTCTTGTCTTCGGCGCCGGTGACGACCATGCGACCGTCGGCGCTCACCGCCACCGAACGCACCATCCTCGAGTGTCCCGCGAGTGTCTTCACCACCTTGCCTTCGCGTAGGTCGAGGACCGCGGCGTTCCAGTCGCCCGAGCCGAACACCGCGAATCGGCCATCGGGCGACACGGCCAGCCCGCGCAGGTGATGCGAGTAATCGCCGAGGATGCGCCGGACCTCGCCGGTCGCGAGATCCCACAACCGGACGGTTCCATCCTCGGAGATCGAGACCACCGCCGAGCCGTCTGGAAGCAGCGCCGCCGCGTGGAGGGCTCCGGAATGACGGCGATGCATGGTGTCCGCCGCGCCGTTCTCCAGATTCCACACTGTCACCGACCGGTCGTCCGACGCCGAAACCGCGCGCCGCGCGTCGGCGAAGAGCTCGACCGAGTTGACGGTCGCGCCATGACCGTCAAGTGTGCGCGCGAGCCGGCCGCTTGGAAGCTCCCACACGCGCACGCTCCAGTCGCTCCCGCCGGACACGGCCCGGCGCCCGTCGGCCGAGATCGCGATCGCCTCCACCGACTGCGTGTGGCCCTTCAGGATGGCGACGAGCGGGCCGCCGGGGCGCGTTAGCGATACCTGCTGGAGGCGCAACCACGGCCGCGCCGCGGCCGCCGCGGCGTCATCGAGCAGCCGCTGCACTTCATCCGTATCGCCGACCAGCCGCGCAGCGAGCTGCGTGGCGAGTTGCCCGACGTCGCGGCCGATCGCTGCCGACGACAACCGGATCGCGTCGCAGACCTGTGCCAGGACGCGGTCATCCGGGATGAGCTCGTAGTCCTGGATGAGCGCATGCACATAGGTTTCCTCGAGCTTGCGCCGGATCCAGGCGGGATCGAGCAACAGTAGGCGCAAGCGCGCGGTCTCGCCGGCGCGGGCGAGGTGCCAGCCGAAGAAACGCCAGGCGTAGCGGTCGGGAAGCGCGTAGGGATCCTTCCAGCCTTCGGTCACGAGTCGCCGATGGATCGCCTGCGGGTCGCCGAGCATCGTGGCGAGGACGGCCCGCAGCACATCGTGGATCCGGACTGCGCCGGTCTTCACATCGAAGTCGACGAGCGACGCGTCGTCGAGCTCCTCCACCAGCGTCTCGGTGTCGACCCGATCGGCGCCCCACAGCGCCTCGAGGGTGGCGAGCGGAATCGCGCGGTCCTCGGGAAGCACGGCGAGCTCGATGCAGCGACGCCGGTTCTCCAGGTCAAGCATGTTGAGGCTTACGCCAACGGTCGTCGACACCGCATCGTGCGGCGAGGCGCCGGCTTCGCGGTCGAACGCGACCACGCCGCGCTTGTCGAGGGCCCGGTTCAGATACGCGAGCCCACCCTGGAAGGTGTCGCCGCGAGCGAGGCGACTCTGCAGCTGCGACGAAGCGAGCTTCAGCAGCAGGGGCCACTCGCCCAGCCGGCGCGCGAGCTCGCGCAGTGGTGCGTGCTCGACCGGGTGGTCGCGCAGCCGCGCGGTCAGCATCGCCACCGACTCGGACTCATTCATCTCGCTCACGCTCACGCGGCTTGCGCCGAGCTCGGTGACGACCTTCAGCTGCCGCGTCGTAAGCAATCGCGCGCAGTTGCGCCCGCCACGCAGGAACGGCTCCGCGTGATGCGGGTCCCAAACATCGTCGATCACCACCAGGCAGTGCTTCTCCTCGAGGCGCGCGGCGACTTGGATCGCGGCGTCGTCGATGTCGACGAACCCTGGCCGCTCCCCGGTTAGCGCGGCGTAGAGCTTGGTGAGCTCATTCTGCAAGTGGGGCCGCGCACCGAGCGTGACCCACAGGATCCCGTCGTCGAATGCGGCGATCACGTCGTCGTCATGGCACAGCGCGGTCGCGAGCGTGGTCTTGCCAAACCCGCCGGTTCCCTGCAAAGCGACCGTTGCGGCGATCGGGTTCGCGCGCGCGGCGTCGAGCAGCTGCCGCAGCAACTCGCCCAGCTCGCGCGGCCGCGCGACGAAGCCGTCGCGTAGGTCGGGCGCCATGAATGGCACCCGGCTGTCCTTGCGCACGCCGCGCAAGAAAGCGACGAAGCTCGGCCACTCGCGCTCGAGGTCGTAGAAGTGGGCCTTCCGCATCCAAGTCGGCAGCCCGTCGAAGTCGAGCCCGGCCAGTGTCGCCATCACCGGGCAGATGCGCGCACCCTGCTGGCGCGCATATCGCCATTCCTTGCGGGCGGTGTCCGACCGCATTGCCGCCGGCGTGATGACCATGATCAGGATCTCCACCCGATCCAGCGCTTCGGTGATCTGCTTCCACCACCCGGTCCCGCCCTCGAGATCGGCGCGGTCTTGCCACAACGTCACGTCCGGCACCTCGCGCTGCAACCGCTCGCGCAACGTCGTCGCAAATGTCTCCCCATCGGTCCGCGCGTACGAAATGAAGGCTCGCGGCGGTCGGTCGAGCGGATCGGTCGGAGGCGGCATGCTTAGGAAGCGCGGGTGCGCGATGGGGTCCGGAGCGTCGGGGAACGGTACGCCGCGCGGCCCGGCTGAGCAAGCGCGGCCCAGGTGGGCCGCGCGGAATCCGCTTCACCGGCGGGTGCGGGCAGCAGGGCTGGACAAAGGCTGTCGCGTCCGGGCTAGAACGCAGTGCCGGAACTGGGGGCCCTTAAGGGAGACCGAAATGCGGGGACTCGCGCTAGAATGCGCGCCCGTTCAACCTCTAGCCGGTGGAGCTGACATGACCATTTCGATGTACCAGGCGAGCGCACCGCGCTTCGTCAACATCCTCAAGAACCTGTCCGGGATCCTCGACAAGGCGCAGGCGTACGCCGACGCCAAGAAGATCGACCCTACGGTGCTCACCAACGATCGCCTGTATCCCGACATGTTCACGCTGGCGCGCCAGGTCCAGGTCGCGTGCGACACGGCGAAGGGCGCAGTCGCACGTCTCGCCGGGGTCGATATCCCGAAGCACGAAGACACCGAGCAGACGCTCGTCGAGTTGAAGGGGCGGATCGCCAAGACCATCGACTTCATCGGCACGATCAAGCCCGCGCAGATCGACGGCACGGAGGACAAGGCCATCGTGCTCAAGCTCCGCGGCGAAGAAGTGAAGTTCGCGGGCCTGCAGTATCTGCTCGGGTTCGCCCATCCGAACTTCTACTTCCACGTCACGACCGCGTACGACATCCTGCGCCACAACGGCGTGGAGATCGGGAAGCGCGATTACATCGGCAATCCCTGACCCCGGCGCTTGGGTAACTGCGGAAGGGCCCTTGACGAGTTGGATCGGGCAGCGCCCGATCAACCGTCTGGCTCCCAAAGCCGCTTGCGAAAGTAGTCCCGCCAACCTTCAGGAAGGGCCGGGAGCTCGCTCGCCCGGCGCAGAAGATCTTGGTTCGCCGCATCGGTCGTGTACAGGCTGACGATGGCCGCCACGGTAACGCCGGCGGCGTGCCGAGCGGTCAACGTGACGGCGTCGCCGGCCGTGACTTCGCCCTCCCGTAGCACCGCTAAGTAGAAGCCCGTTCGGCCGCTGCGCAGGAAACGCTTCACCATGTCCGGCCGGCCGAAGCGAATCCCGAGCTTGAAGCACGGCATGCGAGGCTGCGTCACCACAAACTCGGCCGAACCAACCTCGAGTCGGTCCCCGACGCGAACGCTGTCCTCGATGAGACCCTGCGTCGTGAAGTTCTCGCCGAATGCGCCCCACGGGAGATCGGCGCCCGGGAGTTCCTCGCGCCAGAATGCATAGTGCTCCGCCGGGTACGCGTAGACCGCTTTGTCGGCGCCACCGTGCACCGTGAGATCCGCCTGCCGGTCACCCACCAAGTTCAGGCGCTCCACCCGAACGCGCCCGGCCACGGGCGCCTTGAATATGGACGTCCCAACGGTTTTGCCACCCCAGTCGACCTCGCGCGGGAGGCCCACGTTAATCGAGACGACCTTCATCGGGGACCTCCGGTTCGTGCTCTTCGATACCGACGACGGGCGTGGGCCCTTCGCGAACCCGATAGCGAGCCGTCTGCTCGGCCTCGTTCCTGCGCTCGCTTAGCTGCTACCGGCCCCCGCACGCGCTAGCGGGTTCGGCGTCGGTTCGCCGACTCTCTTCAAGGTGTTGCGGTCCGTGTGGTGAAACGGCTCGGTCCGTCCGCGGACCATCATCACGGTGTCTTCCTCATAGGACCAGGTGCCGTCCGGATTGATCTTCACTTTGATGCGGAATTCGACGGTCTTGAACGCGGCCTCGAGGAAGGGATTCGAGCAGATGCCGAAGGTCTCGACCCCGCGCGTGGCGACGAGCTCGAATTCTTTCGCGTCCGCGGTCGTCTTGCCTGCGGCCATCGCGATCTGCGCCCGTGGGATCGCGAGCGTCTGGATCACCGTACCCGTGGCGGGCTCCCAAAGCCAGTAGCCGACCTGGTCGTGGAAGGTCTCGATCCCCCCGACCTTCACGATGTGGGTGTGGTAGCGCAGCCCATAGAACAGCTGCGGCCCGTTGGTCTGCGGATCGATCGGCTGCAGTGCCACGCGCTCCACGAACGCCTGCTTCTCGGTGCCAGCCGCCACCGGGTGGACGTCGAGGCCGCGGGTCCCCTCCCAAATGCCCGCCATGCCGGTAAGCGGGCCGAGGTTCTTCAGCGTGTCGACGTCGGGTTCGGGCTCGGTGTAGATGTCTTCGGGAAAATGGCTCATGCGGGCTCCGCTGCTGGTTCAGGGGTTGGTCGCGTTGCAGTTCAAGGGGCAGCAACTCCACGGCGCCACCACCGGTCGTTCCGGCAGGCTCTCGACCACGAGCGCTCGCAGAAATTGCAATGCTGCCGCACCCAAAGACCCCAGTATATTTGACGCGCCAACGAGGTCTCATCAACGACCACGGGCGCGCGGCGGGGCACCGGGATGGTGCGAGGCGCCAGCGTGTCTCTCCCCTCGATTGGCGAAGGATAGCGCTTCCCGAGGTTGCGCTCGGCGATCGCGCGTCACCGCCACCGCCGGGTGTCAGGAATTCCCGATCGCCCCGACCAAGACATCGTGCGCGCCAGATGAATCGGTCACCTGGCCCGTGCCGGGCTAGGGTCGATCTACCGCGACACCTTCCATCCACCTCTAGGAGAATAGATATGCTGAACCTACGCGCCATGGGCTCCCAAGTGCTGTTCGGAACCGCAATGCTCGCCGCTCTTGCATGCCTGCCCGCCCGCGCCGCTGATCCGGAAATCACGCGGCTGGAGGGGTCCGACCGGATCTATCTCGCACAAGCCAAAATGCAAATGAGTCAGGACGATGCCCTGACCAAGGCGATGGAGCTCCTACACCCGACTGGCGGGGGAACCCCCAGCCGGTCCGACGTGGACAGCGCGGGGCACATGCTGATGGAAGCGGGACCGGACGCGTTCGAGAAAGCGATGAACCTCCTCAGCCGGCCTGGCGTCACGTCGACCCAGATCGCCAGCGCCAAGGCCCAGATGATGAAGGGCGGCCCGGACGCGTCGGCGCAGGCGATGAGTCTGCTGCGGAAGAGCTACGGGTATTGATTGCCAAATGCGTGTGCCGGGCGTCGCCGGGTGACCCCGGCCGCGCCCGGTAGCGCCATAGAGCGATGGCGCTGAGCGCTCCGCCCCACGAGACGCGTGCCTCAGTGGCCCGGCCGGGGCAATAGCCATTTCCGGAAGAACTCGGTTTGCACTCGGGTCGCCTCGTCGAATAGATCGCCGGGGTAGTAGAGCAGCCCGAAATGCCCGCCCGCAATCTCGTAGCATGCCTTGGGATCGGGCATGAGCCGATAGGCTTGCTTGGTGACCGCGTAGCTGCAGTGCGCCATCTCGTCCTCCGGCGCCACCATTATCAGCGTGGGCGCTTCGAGAAACGGTGCGCATAACATCGGGTCGTACGGTATCCCGGTTGCCGGTATCACTCGCGTGACACGGTTGAACCAGTGCGAGCCGGGGCGGCCCCCATATTCGATGAACCAGCGAAACGCCTGGATCGGTTGCAGCAGCGACGGCGTACCGCCCTGGTCAGATGACACCACCGGCATCGGACCAGTCGTCGTCGCGGGCAATCCATGAACATCGCCACGCAGGAATGTTTCCCTGATGGCGGCAAAAGCGGCCCGGTTGGGCGCAACAGACGGTAGCTGCGCGCCAAACACCGGACATTGGGCAACGATAGCCTTGACCCGGTGATCGATCGCGCCGACGACCACCACCTGCCCGCCGCTGTAGCTGTCGCCCCAAAGGGCAATTCGGTCGGGATCGACCTCATCCAGCCGCGTCACGAAATCGATCGCGTCGCGGTAGCCTCGACATTGGATCCAGGGGTTGATCTCCCGCCTCGGCTCTCCGCCGCTCCGGCCGAAATTTCTGTGGTCATAGAGCAAGACCGCGACATCCGCTCGACAATATGCGTCGGCGTACTTGTCGGCCACCATGCGGATCGTGGCCGACGTTCCGTGAGCCATGACGATCGCCGGCGGCTTTTTTTTCGCCTCCGGGAGGAACAGCAATCCGCGCAGCGTTGCCCTTTCAGACGGGAATTCGACTTCCCTGATCATTTTTGAGCCCTGAAGATTGGTGGTCGCGAGAGGGGTGCTTTGTCGCGACGCCATTAGCGCACCGACCGAGGCCGGCTGTCTTGAGGCGGCGGTCCCGGCCGATGTTGCTGACCCCGCGCCGGCCGAGAAAACTCGGGACCGCTGTCCCGGGGTTCAGCCGTGCCGGTTCGGCGAACTGAAGCGACCCCCAGCCTCCGGCGCGCGCGAGCGCCTGGACGCGCGCCGCCACCCCGAGCCGGTTGAAGAGACGGGGGCGATGCGGTTGCGAACGGTCTTTCTGCGGACCATGAGGCGGGGGGCGGCTTCGGCCTTGTCGTCACCTCGCACCGAGGCACGCTGGCCCCGTTACTCGAGCGCACGCTTTTTGATCACGATGCTTATCGCAGGTGAACGTTAGAATGCTCCCGCCGCTCCTCAATCGACAGATCCCATGCCCAAGCAGATCATCACCTCCCCCGACGCGCCGATCACCGGTTTCACGGACAAATCGACCGCGTCGCCGCTCGCGCAAGCGATCCGGGCGGGCAACCTGCTCTTCGTCTCTGGGCAGGGTCCCCTCGACCCGAAGACGCGCGAGGTCGCGTCGCCCGACATCCGCGCGCAGACGCACCAGACGCTGACCAACCTGGCAGCCGTCCTGTCCGCCGCCCGACTCACGATGGCAAACGTCGTGAACATGCGCGTGGTGCTGCGGAACACCGAGGACTTTCCGGCATTCAACGAAGCCTTCCGCGAGTTCATGGGGGGCGAGAAGGTGACCCGCACGTGCGTCGGCGCGACACCGCACCGAAAAGGCGTGAACGTAGAGATCGATTGCGTCGCAAGCTTCGATTAGCGCCGGACCGCCGCGTTTGTTTGCCCACCATAAAGTCGTAACCAACGCCGGGAGCACCAGCGACGATCGTCCAGAAGCTGAACGAATCAGTCAATCGCACCATTCAAAGCGCCGACGTGCGCGAGCGGTTGGAAGCGCAGGCGTTTGAACTGGTCGGTGGCTCGCAGCAGCAGGCGGCCGAATATGTGAAGGCGGAATTGGTCAAATGGGGCAAGATAGTTCGGGAGACGGGAGCGAAGCCGGATTGACCTCGCTTTCTCCGGGTACGAGCGGGCTTGTCGAGCATTCATTGCTTCGTGCTCATTGATCCGGGCGGGTGCTTGCAGGGGAACGCCGGGCGATGCTGAAGTGCAGCGTGCGTCCGCCTACAGCGCCAGACTCGCACGCCGCGACCCCGCCGAGGAATCCCCCGACGGATTCGAATTTCACTAGAATGCCGTTCATCCGGAGAAAGATGATGCCGAATCCCCCGCCGGCCGCGTCGCGGCGGTTCCAGCTCGTCCTGATCAAGCCGTCGCATTACGACGACGACGGCTACGTGATCCGCTGGTGGCGCGCAATGATCCCGTCGAATTCGCTCGCCGCCGTCTACGCGATCGCCGCGGATTGCGCCACGCGGCAAGCGCTCGGGCCCGACGTCGCCATCGACATCGAGGCGATCGATGAGACCAATACCCGAGTCGACGTTCCGGCGCTGCTGGCCCGCTTCCGGGCCAGCAGCGATTTCGGGATGGTCGGCCTCGTCGGCGTCCAGTCGAACCAATATCCCCGCGCGCTCGACATCGCCCGCCCCTTCCGCGATGCCGGGATCCCGGTCGCGATGGGGGGATTCCACGTCTCGGGCTGCCTGTCGATGCTCGATGGCCGCGCGGTCGATCTCGACGCATGCCGCGACCTGGGCATCGCGATCTTCGCGGGCGAGGCCGAGGGCCGATTCGACCGGGTGCTGCAGGACGCGGCCGAGCGCCGGCTCGTGCCCGTCTACAACTTCCTCAAGGACCTGCCCTCGATGGAGGACACGCCGGTCCCCTTCCTCCCCAAGCGATACGTGACGCGCACGCTCGGCATCAGCACGAGCTTCGACGCCGGCCGCGGCTGCCCCTACCAGTGCTCGTTCTGCACCATCATCAATGTCCAAGGCCGCAAGTCGCGACACCGGTCGGCGGACGACGTCGAGCATCTCGTGCGCCTCAACTGGGCGCAAGGCGTCCACCGATTCTTCATCACCGACGACAATTTCGCGCGCAACCGCGACTGGGAGGCGATTTTCGATCGCCTGATCGAACTCAAGAAGAAGGAGGGGATTCCGCTCGGCCTGATGATCCAGGTCGACACGCTCTGCCACAAGATCCCGAACTTCGTGGAGAAGGCGAAGCGGGCGGGCGTCACGCGGGTCTTCATCGGGCTCGAAAACGTCAATCCGGACAACCTCGCCGCGGCCAAGAAGCACCAGAACAAGATCACCGAGTACCGCCGCATGCTGCTCGCATGGAAGGCGCAGGGCATCCTGACGCTCGCGGGCTACATCCTCGGCTTCCCGGCGGACACGCCGGAGACGATCCGACGCGACATCGCGATCATCCAGAAGGAACTTCCGGTCGACATCCTCGAGTTCTTCGTCCTCACGCCACTGCCAGGGTCGGAGGACCACCAGGTCCTCTGGCGGAAGGGCGCGGCGATGGAGCCGGACCTCAACAACTACGACCTCGAACACGTCTGCGCCGACCACCCGAGGATGAGCCGCGATGAGTGGGAGGGGATCTACCGCGAGGCGTGGTCGCTGTACTACACGCCCGAGCACATGCGGACGCTGCTGCGGCGCGCGGCAGCGACCGGCGTGCCGCTCGACAGCCTCACGAAGTTGCTGTTCCGGTTCGCGACCACGGTCGACATCGAGAACGTCCACCCGCTGCAGAGCGGCATCCTACGCCTGATGCATCCCGCCGAGCGTCGTTACGGTCTGCCGCGCGTAAACCCCTGGATCTTCTGGCCGCGTTTCGTCCTCGACACCGTGCGTCGCGGCGCCAAGCTCATCTGGGAGGTCGCCCGCTTCATCCGGATGAATCGGGCCGTCAAGCGCGATCCCGCCGCGCGGACCTACATGGATCAGGCCCTGGCGCCAGTCCGCGACGACGACGACGTCTCGCTCGACCTGCTCACCAAGACGACCGGCGCCGCGACCGCGTACGCGAAGAAATTGGCCGCGCGGGCCGGAGTCGGCCGGACCGTCCTGGCGTCCGCCTCTGCGGACGGCGGCGGGCAGGCGAAGGGGCCCAGCGTCACGGCAGCGGTGCCTTGACCTGGTCGAGCGCGGCCCGGTCGAATTGCTCGTCGAGATGCCCGCCCGGCGCGCCGCCAACGCCGATCGCGCCCGCGGTTTCGTCGCCGACCTTGATCGGCAGTCCGCCGCCGGGAAGGTCGCTTCTCTCCAGTCCGACCGGCCGCAAAGGTCGCGACCCGCCTATCAGGCCATACCCTCTAGGCTTCGCAAGAGGCTAGCCTTTGGTTGCCTACGACTTTTCGGGGCTTGATCCTCGGCGTCGCCGTCTCTTAGCCCGCGCCAGTGCCGCGGATTGTTTGCGACTTTATTGTCGGCAAACGGCGATCACTCCGGCCGGGTGTCCCGTGGCCGCGGTGTAACGTGACCGCAGCTCGAGCAGGTGCGGTTCCTCTCCCGGCCGTAGAACTCCTCATAGACGCGGGAAACCGGATCGGCGTTGTAATCAGTAACGTGCTTGACGCTCTCGTAGAGCAGGCCGCCGCACTTTTCGCAGAACCAGGCGAACTTGTCGCGCTCGTCGGCGCGGCGCTTGCGCTCGAGGACGAGAACGAACGCGTCGGGCGGGAATCGCGGCGAATGCGGGACCCCCGCCGGACAGTAGACAATCTCGCCCTCGCGGATCATCGCGACCTTCTCTTCGCCCTGCGGCGTGCGATAGTGGAGCCTCATGTCGCCTTTGATCATGTACATGACTTCGTCCACCGGGTCGGAGTGGAACTCGCTCCGATGCTCGCGGCCGCGGGCCACGAACGCGAGCGTGTCGTCGGCCTGCCACAGGATGCTCACCGGCCGGGTGGCCTGGCGAATGCCGTCCATAATCTGGTCCAGGTTCACCGCCTTCAGGTCGCTCATCCTGTCTTGCTCCGGAGTCTGCGTTGTTCGCGCTGGATGGGGCGTATACCCGCTCGGGTTAGACACGCCAACCCGCTTGAGCAGCGTTGCGAGTAGCGGCCATCGCACCCATCGTGGCCTTCCCATCATACGTCAACCGCAACGCGCTCCGACCGCCGCGCGTCCCGGTTTCCGAACCTTGCCGGCCGCCAGCTGTCTGATCCCGAACGGGAATCCGGTGCCCCAGTGCGTGATACGCCCGGCTGCCGCCGCGGTGCGGCGTGCCGAGGGCACGTGCGGCGCCGTGCGCCGCGAACGGCGGTAAGGTCCGGCCGCGCCCGCGCGACCAACCCACCATCGATGCCGTTTCCAAGGAGCCGAACTCGTGATGAAAAAATTGTTGGGTATCGCCCTGATTGCCTTTGCGCTGCCCGTGGCGGCCCAGAAGGAGCCCGCCAATCTCGCGAAGGCCGCCTTCGCCGCGGGCTGCTTCTGGTGCGCCGAGGCGGCCTTCGATACGGTGCCCGGGGTGGTGTCGGTGACCTCCGGCTACACGGGCGGCAAGACGCGGAACCCCACCTACGAGCAAGTCTCGTCCGGCACTACCGGTCACGCCGAATCCGTGCAGGTAGTCTATGACCCGGCCAAGGTCAGCTACGAGAGGCTGCTCGAGGTGTTCTGGCTGAACCACGACCCAACCGTCATCGATCGCCAGTTCTGCGATGTCGGGTCGCAATATCGGCCGTCGATCTTCTACTACACCGCGGAGCAGAAGCGGCTCGCCGAGGCCTCCAAGGCGAAGTGGGAGAAAGAAAAGCCGTTCAAGCAACCGATCCTCACCCCGATCGTGGCGGCGACCGAGTTCTGGCCGGCCGAGGAGTACCACCAGCACTACCACCAAAAGAACCCGGTGCGCTACAAGTTCTACAGCACCAGCTGCGGCCGCTACACCCGGCTCGACCAGCTGTGGGGCAAGCTGCGGGACTCGCCCTGACGAGGCCCATAGCCGCGAGTCGCGATCCGAGTCGGAACGATTCGACGCGGCAGCGACTAAACTGGAATCTTGCGTTGCCACCACGTTCCATCTATCACCGGAGGCCACTATGATCCGCACCGCATCGGCCGCCTGGCAGGGCGGCCTCAAGGAAGGCTCGGGCACGCTCTCCACGCAAAGCGGCACCTTCAAAGACCAGCCCTACTCCTTCCAGACCCGCTTTGGCGACGCCAAGGGCACAAACCCGGAAGAACTCATCGCTGCCGCTCACGCCGGCTGCTTCAGCATGGCGCTCTCCTTGTTCCTGAACAACGCGGGACTGACGCCGGAGCGGATCGACACAAAGGCGACGCTCACAATGGTGGCCCAGGGCGGCGGTTTCGCCATCACCGAGGTTCACCTGGACGTCACGGCGAAGGTGCCGGGCGCAGACAGCGCGAAGTTTCTCGAAGCCGCCAACGGCGCCAAGCAGAACTGCCCGGTGTCGAAGGTGCTCAACGCCAAGATCACCATGGACGCGAAGCTCGCCTCCTAGGAGTTCTGCGCCACATCGAGTACGTGCGGCTCGCGACCGCACGCCAGACCCCCGGCCATCGCCCGAGGATGATTCCCCGCCTGCGAGAGGCGGGGCGGGTTCTCCAATGCATACCGGTCGGGCATGGGAGTGTGGAAACCACCAGGGTTTACCGTTCGCACCGGCCGAACACTCTGGGGCCCTAGCCCTCTTTCGCCTCCACCGTCTGTCAGACTGGGATGGGCAGATTTTGCCGCGGGAGGGAGATGGTCGACAATGGGCGATCTTTGGCCGTTCGGAGGGCAAATGAGCACGCAACAAACCAGGAATGAGGGCGCGACCAAGGCCGGCGACGGCCGCTTTCTTTTCGATCTCGCCGGGCTCGCCCCCATCGCGGTCGGTGCGGGCTACTCCACCGCCGAAGGCCCCGTGGTCGAAGGCGAACGCATGCAGGTCGGCCTCATCACGATCAAACGCGGCACCGCTTCCCGCCCGCATTCCCATCCGAACGAGCAATGGAGTTACGTCCTCAAGGGCAAGGCGCGCGTCTCGATCGGGGGCCAGCCGGAAACGCTCGCCGCGCCCGGCGTGCTGATCTACGCGCCCGCCAACGTCGTACACTCGGTCAGCGCGTTGCCCGACGAAGATCTAGTGTTCTTCACGGTGAAAGATCTGTCGCACGGCATCGTCGGCACGCTCGCCGACGGCACCGGCGGCGCTTCCAAATAGCGCCCGGGGAAGGCGCTCATCGCGCCGCGCGGGCGTGGGTGGCCGAGCAGTCTTACGAGTCAAAAATGATCGTGATTGGATCCGTCCCCCAAGCCCCGGCTACCTTGGGGACGAAGAAAACCACCGCCCATAGTTAAGTGGGCATTTCTCGCGCGGAACGCTACTCAAACAGCTCCTCGATCCCTGCCAGTGGAGCGTGGCGGCCGATCAACCCGGCCAGCGCTCCCGATGCCATGAGCGAAAGCGGCCCGACGTTGCGAAGCAGCGTGAGCGTGAGCGTCGCGATCAACAGCAACGCGGTGAACGCGTCCGGCGCGGCGTGCGGCGCCATTTGGCCGAGCGAGGCCGCGAGGGCGCCTATGACTGCGGGCCCCGCGCCGCGCATGAAGGCTCTCAGCCATCGAAGCCCGCCCAGCTTCTTCAGCAACGGCAGGATCGAGAGCATCATCAGAAAAGACGGCAGGAATATCGCCGCTGCGGCGACCGCGGCGCCTTGGGTCCCCATCAGCTTGAATCCGACGAACGCCGCGAGCATGAGGACCGGCCCGGGCGTGAGCTGGCCGAGGGCGAGCCCGTCGACAAACTCCTGCGGGGTAAGCCATGCGAGCTGGCTCACCACTTGCTGTTCCATGAAAGCGAGCATCGACAGCCCACCGCCGAACGTCAGTGCGCCCACCTTGAAGAAGAAGGCGGCGAGATTCCACAGACTCGGCGCAGCGGCCGCTCCGCTTCCTGCCGCCGGAAGCGCGAACCAGTCGAGATACTGTGCGATCGCATAAGCAGCGCTGACACCAACCAACGCGACCAATCCTGCGGGCCGCGAGTGGAACAGCGCCACCCCCACGCACCCAGCGGCGAGCAGCGTCACGGCAAAGCCGAGCGAGGTCGCGAGAATCACGAGCGCCGCCGTTACGGCAATCACGGCCTGGGACACTTCTTTGATGCTTGCGCGCCCGAGACGGTAGACCGCGGCGGCGAAAATGCCGAGGACGACGGGGCCGATCCCGTAGAACGCGTCGCGCATCGACGGCAGCGCGCCGTAGGCGACGTAAGCCGCGGCGAGGGCAAGCAGGATGAAGAATCCCGGCAAGATGAAGCAGAGGCCGGCGAGGACGCCCCCTGCCATGCCGCCAGCTTCGTGCCCGATATAGATGCCGAGCTGGGTGGCCACCGGGCCGGGGAGCATGTTGACCAGGGAGAGTCCTTCGACGAACCGCTGCTTGTCGATCCATTGGCGCTTTTCCTGGATCTCCGCTTGCATGATTCCCATGATCGCCGGCCCGCCGTAGCTCATCGCGCCGATTCTCAGGAAGACCCGAGCGATCTCAGGCAGGCTGATAGAGCGCTCGCTCATCGCGCCGCCGCCGAAGTCCGTTATTTGCCGGCCGCAACACCGCGGACCGTGAGATCGTCGAACGCTGTGATCGAGTCGGCTTTGGTCCACAAGCCCACGCGCCCCGCGCTGAAACGCTGGTCGCGGTGATCGAGGAGCAGCGCACCGTCGAGCCATCCCTGCATGTGATCGCCCACGACCACCGCCCGGACCGTGTGCCACTCGCCGAGCGACGGAGCCTTTACGCGGGCGCTCTCGAGCATGCTGCGGCCGCGATCGTAGTAGTAGAGGCGGAAGTTGTCCTCGAGCGCGTTCGCGCGGATGAGGTAGTACTTGTCGTCGGCGAACCGGAAAACGATGCCGCCCGAGGCGTCTTCCCGCCCCGAGATCGGCTTGAACCTCATCGAGACGTCGACGTCGGAGTACGGTCCAGCGGGCGCGACGATCACGTTGAAAGTGTTCTTCAGCGCGCGCTGCACGAGCACGCGCTTCCCACTCGGCGCGCCAGTCATGTCCTCGACGGCCCATTGGCCGGTCACGACCGTCCAGCCGTCAATTCCCTTCGCCTCGAAGTCCCAGCGCTCGGCGGCGAGTCCGTCGGACAGCTTGAGCTCGGCGGGCTCCGCGGCCAGCACGCGGCGCGCGACCACCGATGCGGCGAACGAGGCGAGGCCCGCCCGAAGCGCTCCGTTCAGCCAGCGGCGTCGGGATACCATGTCCGTGTCCGTGTCCTTGTACTTGACCATCGCTCCCCCTAGTCCAGCGTTTCGTACACCGTTTTCCACTCGCCGCCGTCGACCAGGATCACCTTGACGACCGGATGCCCATCCTTGAGATCGGGCACCGCGCTCACCGCGCGATATCCGCTATGGGCGCTGACGGCCCGGGCGGTTGCGGCTTCAAGCGAGCGCTTGGCCTGGGCCATCGCTCTGCTCTGGCTTTTGGCCGCCGCAAGATCCTCCCCATCCTTGATCGGGACGACTTTGCCGATCTTTCCGGTCGTGTAGTCGACGATCACTTCCGTGAACGCGGGCTCTTCCACCGCGACCTGCCCCGTCTCGGAACCCACCGCGCCTGATCCGCCGCGCATCGTGTACACGGAGAGTTGCAGTTCGTCCCCGTCCTCGTCGAACTCGTACTTGGCCGAGATCGGTGTGCCCTCGCGCGCGCTCGCGGCGAGGCCGCGTTCAAGCGGCAACTTGGCGTCCTTGAGCGCGCGGGCGAGCGCGGCATCGCTGCCGCCCTGCTCGGCGTAGGTACCCAGAGGCATTCCAAGCAATGTTGCGACGAGCGCCACGGCCGCGACTGCGCGTTTCATTTTTCAATCCCTCCATCAGTGATGTTTCAGCCGAGATTCTGATCGTCATTCCCCGAGCGACACCACTGAAGAGTTTCTGAAATCGCTGTCAGGAACCGCCGCGGCGAAGCGCAGCGCCTATACCGCGGGTCCGCGGCGCATGGCCTTATTGTAACGAAACGATCTGCTGTGTCGTGCGGCAGTACGACGTTACCGCAGGCGCACTGGGTTTGACTTGGGTCAAAGGTGACCTGCTGATCGCGCCACGAACTTCTCCTATGGCGAATCGTGAACGGGGTCGAAGTGCCGCGGGCCGATACCGTCACCGAGGGATGAAGCTAAGGCTGGCCATTGCGTCGCCGGCAGTTCTCGTCTTCGCCTTTGTGTCGGGTCTCAACGCACGGTGCGCGTTGAAGGCCTTCCACGCCGGTAACGGCGATGCGATTTTTGCGCGCGCCTCCCCTGTGCAACACGACGATGCGCCCGACCATGGTGAGAGCGCGTGCTGCACCGCGGTCTCCGCTCAACTCGTCGACTCGGGATTCGTTCACGCCCGGCCTCGCTGCAGCGACGCAGCCGATCGTGAACGCGAACCTTGCGGAGGCCGGCGCGTCGTAAGCTCGGATTCAGATCCCGATTGGTGACGTTCGAAGGATCATGATGCTTGCCTTGTCCGGTCGCGAAGCATCGGTCCAGCGGCGATACCGGGCACTTCGGGGTCCAGCGCCGAGGTTCGATTCTTAGCAGCTCGGGTACAAAAAACTGGGGCACTTCACTGCGCATCCTCGCCGAATGTCCTATCCTATGGAGGCGTGAATCCTCCTCTGCGGGGAGATCGGGTATGGCGCTGACGTTCCTTAAGCTTCATCCGCATTTCGTTGCCGAGGTGAGGGGGCTCGACTTACGTCAGGTCGATGATTGTCGGACGCTCGACGCGATCCGAGCCGGGATGGATGAATATGCGGTCCTCGTATTCCGCGGCCAACTGTTCAACGACGAAGAGCAGCTCGCGTTTGCGCAACGCTTTGACGGCACCCTGCACACGAAGACAGGGGCGGCCGTCCTGACCAAAAGCCGCCTCGGTAACGAGGCCCTCGCCGATATCTCGAACGTGGACGCGGATGGTGAGATCTTGAAAGCCAACGACCGCCGTCGCATGTACATACTCGGTAACCGTCTCTGGCACACCGACGCGTCGTTTCAAGATCCTCCAGGGCGCTACTCGATGCTGTCGGCAAGGGTTGTTCCGTCCGTGGCCGCCGACACCGAATTCGCCGACATGCGTGCAGCGTACGATGCGCTTGACGCGGAGACCAAGGGGAAGCTCGAAGGACTGAGCGCGCACCATTCGATCGCCTACTCCCGGCAGGTTCTCGGCTTCGAATTCTCGGCAGAAGAGCAGGAGAAGCTCAAAGGCGCGGTTCATCCGATCGTTCGCACGAACCCGCGCACGCAGCGCCGGTCGCTATACCTCGCGTCCCATGCCTCACGAATCATCGACTGGCCAGTCCCCGAGGGGCGCCTTCTATTGCGCGACCTCACCGAGCACGCGACCCAGCCCCAGTTCGTCTATCGGCACCTCTGGCGTGTCGGAGACCTCGTGGTTTGGGACAATCGGGCCACGATGCATCGCGGACGTCCCTTCGACGACACAAACCATCGCCGTGAGTTGCGCCGAGTAACGACGCTCGACGTCGAATCTCCCGCCGCCGCTCAATCTGGATGATGCATTAGTCGGTGCTATTTCCCCCGGTGCCGCGCCAAGCGCGCACCAACGGATCTGGTGCAGCAACTCTGCGGCCGCCTAGAGCGAGCCGCCGCGGACGATCCGCCCACGCAGGGCACGTCAGCCCAAAGCAAGGTTCCAAGCGACTGGCGTTGCTAGCCGGGCCGTTGGCCCCCGTTTCCGGAGCAGCCTGAACTGGCGCTTGCCCGTATCCGGCGGATAGCGATCGTCCTTGCCGCGTTGGCAAGTGTCCAAAACCCGGCGTCGGTTCCGGCGCGTGCCCCGATCGCCCGATGGTCTTGCTCCACGATGTTGTTCAGGTACGGGCAAGTTCGTACCCTTACCCGATGCCGGATTCGAGCCTCGCGGCGCAGCTCAAACAAGGCACGATAAACCGCGGTATGCGAGGCCGTGAACCCCGCCAGGGTTCCGCTGCAACCAACGTCCGTCCGTAAACGGATGCCTCGCGAGTTGATTGACTACCCGATCCCTTTTTTCTTTCTTGAGGAGGTGGCGTTAGAATCATCGGAAGCCTATTGCATCAAGCGCTAAAGAAGTTACGACGGGATCGTAGGAACGGGAGCGGACAGCCATGTACAGGATATATCGATCTGGCGCCCCGGCGGTGGCGCTGCTGCTCGGGATGTTGATCACCGATGCGGCATTGGCCCAGAAGCAGGGTGGCATACTCAAGATGTACCACCGGGACAGCCCGGCGAGCGCCTCGATCCACGAGGAAGCGACCTACTCCACCAACGTCCCGTTTATGGGCGTTTTCAACAACCTGGTGATCTACAAGCAGGACGTTGCGCAGAACAGCCTGGATACGGTCGTGCCCGATCTGGCCACCAGCTGGTCCTGGAGCCCGGACGGCACCAAGCTCACCTTCAGGCTGCGTGAGGGCGTCAAATGGCACGACGGCAAGCCCTTTACCGCCCGGGACGTCAAATGCACCTTTGACATGGTGATGGACAAGTCGAGCGCCAAGTTCCGCAAGAACCCGCGCAAGACCTGGTACGAGAACGTGATCGAGGTCACCAGCAACGGTGATTTCGAAGCCACGTTCAACCTGAAACGGCCGCAGCCGGCACTGCTTGCATTGCTTGCCTCCGGCTACTCGCCGATTTATCCCTGCCATGTGTCGCCGGCCGACATGCGAACCCATCCGATTGGCACCGGGCCGTTCAAGTTCGTGGAATTCAAGACCAACGAATCGATCAAGTTGACGCGCAATCCGGACTACTGGAAGAAGGGTCGGCCCTATCTCGATGGCATTGAATTCACCATCATCCCGAACCGCTCGACCGCCATCCTTGCTTTCATCGCCGGCAAGTTCGACGTCACCTTTCCCATGGAAGTGACGATTCCGCTGCTGAAGGATGTGAAGAGCCAGGCGCCGCAGGCGATCTGCGTGGTGGAGCCGACCAACGTCAGCACCAATCTGATCGTCAATCGCGACTCGCCGCCGTTCGACAATCCGGACATTCGGAAAGCGATGGCGATGGCGCTCGATCGCAAAGCCTTCGTCGACATCCTGTTCGAGGGACAGGCGGATATCGGCGGCTCCATGCTGCCGCCGCCACAGGGCATCTGGGGGCTGCCGCCGAAAATCCTGGCGAGCATTCCAGGCTACGGTCCGGACGTGAAGAAGAACCGCGAGGAAGCCCGCAAGCTGATGCAGAAGGCCGGCTACGGACCCGAAAAGCGGCTCAAGCTCAAGGTGTCGACGCGCAATATCCCGATGTATCGCGATCCGGCGGTGATCCTGATCGACCAGCTGAAGGAGATCTACATCGACGCCGAGCTCGACGTGGTCGAGACCGCCAACTGGTTCTCCAAGGTGGCGCGCAAGGACTATGCGGTCGGCATGAATCTCACCGGCAACGCCGTGGACGATCCCGACCAGAGCTTCTACGAGAACTACGCGTGCGGCTCGGAGCGCAACTACACCAGGTACTGCAACAAGGACCTGGAAAAACTGTTCGATCAGCAGTCTGCGGAACACGATCTCGACAAGCGCAAGAAGCTCGTCTGGGAAATCGACAAGAAGCTGCAGGAAGACGTGGCGCGGCCGATCATTTACTACGCCCGGGACGGCACTTGCTGGCAGCCCTACGTGAAAGGGCTGACCGTCATGGTCAACAGCGCCTACAACGGCTACCGCTACGAAGACGTTTGGCTGGACAAGTAGCTCTCCTGGCCGGATCAATGCGGGGCCAGTGGCATAGCCGCTGCCGGCCCCGGCTTCGGCGCGGGTGAAGGAGACAGCCTTGGCAGGCTATCTGGTGCGGCGCTTCCTGCTCATGCTCCTGACCCTGTTCGGGATCTCGGTGATCATTTTCGTGCTGCTGCGCATCGTCCCGGGCAACATCGTCGATATCCTGTTCGATGCCGCCGGCTACGTGAACCCGGCGGAGAGAGCCCATCTCGAGGCCGAGCTCGGCCTGGACCGGCCGATCCCGCTCCAATACGCGGCCTGGATCGGCGGTCTGCTGCATGGCGATCTCGGGTATTCCTATGTCTCCGAGAAGCCGGCCCTGGCGGAGATCCTGCCGCGCATTCCGGTCACCGCGCGGCTCGCCGGTCTGGCGCTGGTCTTCTCCATCCTGTTCGGCGTGCCGCTCGGGGTGCTCAGCGCAGTGAAGCAGAACACCAGCCTCGATTATGCGTTGCGGGTGCTTAGCCTCAGCGGGCTGTCGATGCCGGCATTTTGGCTTGGGCTGCTGATCCTGATGGCTTTTGTTGCCAGCACGGGCACGATCCCGATCTACAGCGCTGACCCGAAATCCTTCTGGGACTCGCTGATCATGTACAGCGTGCCGGCAGCCGCGGTCGGCTTCCGTAGCTCGGCGCTGATCATGCGGCTCACCCGATCCTCCATGCTGGAGGTGCTGCGCCAGGATTACATCCGCACCGCGCGCTCGAAGGGCGCCTCGGAGAATGCGATCAATTACCACCACGCACTCCGCAACGCGGTGCTGCCGGTTATCACCGTAATCGGCATCGAGGCGGCGTTCCTGATCGGCGGCCTGATCGTCACCGAGACCGTGTTCAATATCCCGGGTGTCGCGCGGTTCCTGGTCGAGGCGATCCGCTGGCGCGACTATCCGATCGTGCAGAATTTGGTGATGTTCATTGCGCTGATCGTGGTGCTGGTTAACTTTATCGTCGACCTGCTGTATGCCGCGCTCGATCCGCGCATCAAATATTCGGATTGACCATGCAAATCGCCGATTACGACGCGGAACTGGCCAACGCGGGCGCCAACGTCAAAGGACGCTGGAGTGCGGTGCGATTTCTGGCGCGCCGCTACCCGCTGGGTGCGATCGGCGCCGCGATCATGGCGGTGTTCGCGTTTGCAGCCCTGTTCGCCGAGATCATCACCTTCTATGATCCGCTCGCCACCGATGCCTCGATCTCGCTCGCGCCACCGAGTGCGGCGCATTGGATGGGCGCCGACAACTTCGGCCGGGATGTCTACAGCCGAATCGCCTATGGCGCCCGCATCTCGCTTGCGGTCGGCATCGGCTCCACCGCGCTCGGCTGCCTGTTCGGAGTGTCGCTGGGATTGGTTTCCGGCTACCGGTCAGGCTGGGTCGACCTGCTGGTCCAGCGTCTCATCGACATCCTGCAGGCGCTCCCGCTGTTGGTCTTGGCGCTAGTGATGGCGGGGGCGCTCGGGCCCTCGCTCAGGAACACCATTGTCGCCATTGCCATCCCGCTGATCCCCTATGTAGCGCGGGTGATCCGCGCCAATACTCTCGCGCTGCGCGAGCTGCCGTTCATCGAGGCGGCCAGGGCAACCGGCATGAGCGATTTCCGCATCGCCATCCGCCACGTCTTGCCCAATACCCTGGCGCCGCTGATCGTGCTCGCTACGGCACAGCTCGGTTCGGCGATCCTGACCGAGGCCGCGCTGTCGTTCCTCGGCCTCGGCATCCCCGAGCCTTATCCCTCCTGGGGGCGGATGCTGTCGGAATCGGCTGCGGAATACGTGCGCACCGCGCCCTGGCTGGTAATCTTCCCCGGCATCGCGATCAGCCTGGTGGTGTTCGGTACGAATCTGCTTGGCGATGCCGTGCGCGACCTGCTGGACCCGAGGCAGCGCACTTGACGGCGGCGAGTCAAAATTCCGGCACATTGCTGGAGGTCGCCGGGCTGCAGACCTTCTTCTTTACCCGCGCCGGCATCCTCAAGGCGGTGGACGACGTCTCGTTTTCGCTCAATCGCGGCGAAACACTGGCGGTAGTTGGCGAATCTGGCTGCGGCAAGAGCATGACCGCGCTCTCCATCATGCGGCTAGTGCCCAATCCACCGGGACAGATCGTTGGTGGAAGCATTACGCTCAATGGCCGCGACCTGCTACAGCTTGACGAAGCCGCCATGCGCAATGTGCGCGGCAACGAACTCTCGATGATCTTTCAGGAGCCAATGACCTCGCTCAATCCGGTGCTGACCATCGGCGAGCAGATCAGCGAGGCGATCCGACTGCACCAGGAGTTGGCGAAATCTGCCGCCCTGGACAAGGCGGTGGAAATGCTGCGTTTGGTCCGGATTCCGGAGCCGACGCAGCGGGCGCGAGAATATCCGCACCAGCTTTCGGGCGGCATGCGCCAGCGGGCGATGATCGCCATAGCCCTTGCCTGCAATCCCAAGGTGCTGATCGCCGACGAGCCGACCACCGCGCTCGACGTCACCATACAGGCACAGATCCTCGACTTGATCGTGGAATTGCAGCGGGAGCTTGGCGCGGCGCTAGTTCTGATTACCCACGATCTCGGCATCGTGGCGGAAACCGCGCAGCGCGTGATCGTGATGTATGCCGGCCGTAAGGTGGAGGAAGCCGATGTCGAAGCGCTGTTCGCGCTGCCGCTGCACCCCTATACCCACGGCCTAATAGCATCGATCCCGCGGCTCCCGTCCATGCGCGGCGAACCGGCGCCGGCCGGCGCCCGGCTGACGGAAATTCACGGCATGGTGCCGGCGCTGACGAATCTGCCGCCAGGCTGCGTCTTCGCGCCACGCTGTGCGTTGGCGGACCAGCGCTGCCGAGCCGAATATCCGCCTTACGAGGAGAAGCGACCGGGCCATTGGGCGGCCTGCTGGCATTCGGCCCGCCTCGCTGCGGGCGCGATGCCCGAACCGCAAACGCACGTTGGCGGCACGACGACGCCGGACGCCGGTCCAGCGCCGGCGCGGGTGCTTGAGGTAACCGGCCTCAAAAAGCATTTCGCCGTGAAGCGGGGCATTCTGCAGCGCACGGTCGGCCATGTGTTCGCCGTCGATGGCGTCAGTTTCTCCATCGGCGAAGGCGAAACCTTGGGTCTGGTCGGCGAAAGCGGCTGCGGCAAATCCACCGTTGCCCGGGCGGTCTTGCGGCTGGTGGAGCCGACCGCGGGCTCGATCAGGCTCAGCGGCCACGACATCACGCATCTCGGGAAAGCCGATCTCCGGCCGCATCGGCGCGGGATGCAGATCATCTTCCAGGACCCGTTCGCCTCCCTCGATCCCCGCATGTCGGCAGGCGACATTGTCGGCGAGCCGTTGCTGGTGCATGGCATTGCCAAGAGCAAGGACTTGGCCGAACGGGTTGCGACGCTGTTTCAGCAAGTGGGCTTGCGGCCGGCGCAGATGCGCGGTTTCCCGCATGAATTCTCCGGCGGCCAGCGCCAACGCATCTGCATCGCCCGCGCTTTGGCTCTGAATCCGAAGCTGATCGTCGGCGACGAGCCGGTTTCGGCACTCGACGTATCCATCCAGGCGCAGGTGATCAATTTGATGGTCGATCTGCAGCAGGAAAAGCGGCTCTCCTACCTGTTCATCGCTCATGACTTGGCTGTGGTCGAGCATATCAGCCACCGCATCGCCGTGATGTATCTCGGCCGGATCGTCGAATATGCCGACAAAGAATCCCTGTTCCGCCGGCCGCTGCACCCGTATACCGAGGCGCTACTATCGGCGGTGCCCATCCCCGACCCGAAGCTCAAGCGCCAGAAACGGGTTCTGCAGGGCGACGTGCCGAGCCCGGTTAACCCACCACCCGGCTGCGCATTCCATACTCGCTGTCCCTACGTGATGGCGCGTTGCAAGGTGGAAGCGCCAATTCTCGCGGAGGTCGCGCCCGGTAATCTGGTCGCCTGTCATCTGCATGATGGAGGCTAGGGGGCGAATGAAAGTTAGTTTTTGCCCAAAACAATGAATCGCGCGGACTTGGAACGGGGCGGTGGCCGGCGCGCACACCCCGATGATGCATCAGCCTCGCGCTCGCCACGGGTTCCAAGTAGTCGGCGAGATTCATGGCAATGGAATGCGCGGGCCGCGTCCACTCGCCGTGCGGCGCTGCCCGCCTCGACCTTCGCGTTGCAGGCTATCGCCCTAGTCGTCCAGCGAGATGTTGCGCTCGCGCGCAAGCGTGCTCCAGCGCGCGATGTCGGCCTGAATGAACGTGCCGAACTGCGCGGGCGTCATCGGCATCGGCCCGATCGCTTCGCTCGCCAGGCGCTCATGCAGCGCCGGAGAGGCAAGTGCCTTGTTGATCTCCGCGTTGAGCCGCTGCGTGGCCTCGGCGGGCATCTTCGCCGGGCCGACGATCCCGTACCATTGCACGCCGTCGAAGCCCGGGAACCCGGATTCCTCGAACGTGGGCACGTCGGGCAGCAGCGGATGGCGCTTGAGACCGGTCACGGCGATGGGCTTCATCTTCTTGGCGCGGATGTGCGGCAGCGCGGCGGCGAGGCCCGGCATCATCATCTGGGTCTGTCCCCCTAGGAGGTCCGTGATCGCAGGACCGATGCCGCGGTAGTGAACAACCACGACGTCGAAGCCCGCGGCGGCCTTGAACTGCTCCATCGCGAGATGATTCAGCGTACCGATCCCGCCCGAGGCGTAGGTCAGCTTCCCTGGATTTTTCTTCGCGTAGTCGACGAGGGACTTCAGGTCGGTGACGGGCACCGAAGGATGAACCACTAGCACATTGGGCGTGCCCCCGACCATTGCGATCGCGGTGAAGTCTTTCACGGCGTCGTACGGTACCTTGCGCACCGCCGGGTTGGTGCCGTGCGTGCCCACGTAGCCGACCATCAGCGTGTAGCCGTCCGGCGCAGCGCGGGCCACCTGCAGCGACGCGATCGCGCCGCCGCCGCCCGACACGTTCTCGACGATGAACGACTGCCCCATCGACCGGGAGAGCTGCTCCGCGACGGTGCGGCCGATCAGATCCAAGCCGCCGCCCGGCTGGGCCGGGACCACGATCTTCACCGGCTTGACTGGATAGGTCTGCGCCGCACCAAGTCCCGGTAGGAGCGCGACCGCGGCGACGAGCGATGCGGCAAGGGCAATCGGGCGTCCACTCATTGCTAACTCACCTCCGAGAGCTGCAGATCGAGGCGCCGGCGGGCGGCACAAGCGCTACTATCGCGCCCGCACCAGCAAAAAACATTCACTTCAGTCATTGACGAGCGCACCGGACGTACCGCTCGTCAGTCTACGCTTCGCACTCGGTCGAGCGCTGGAGGGAGGCAGCTATGAGCGTCTTTCGCGGGTGACACGGTGAAGCCGATTTGGCTGCACGCATGCCTCGCGTTGCTGCTGATCCCCGTGCCGGTCCCGCAGGGTGCGCTCGCGGACGAGACCGCCCCGCCGCGCTACGTTGCCGTTCCGGCCAGCCCCGATGGCACCGGCAAAGTCTATCTGGGCCGCGAAATCGCACCGGTGATGAGCTATCACGGCGCGCCGTGGCTCGAGCGCCCCGAGCGCATGGCCGAGGAGCGGCCGGACCTCGTGCTCGCCGCCCTCGACCTCAAGCCAGGCATGACGGTCGCCGACATCGGCGCGGGCAGCGGCTACTACTCGTGGCGCATGGCAGAGCGGGTGGGTGCATCCGGCACCGTGTACGCGATCGACATCCAACCCGAAATGATCGAGATTCTACGGCGGCAGATGTCGCAGCGCGGCGTCGCCAACGTGAAAGCGATACTCGGCACCACCACCGATCCACGCCTCCCCGCGAGCACGCTCGACCTCGTGCTCATGGTGGACGTGTACCACGAGTTCGAATATCCATACGAGATGCTCGGGGCCATCGTGCGCGCGCTCAAGCCCGGTGGGCGGGTCGTGTTCGTCGAGTACCGGGGCAACGATCCGGCGGTGCCGATCAAGCCGTTGCACACGATGACCGAAGCCCAGGTGCGCAAGGAAGCTGCCGTTCACCGCCTGGAATGGCTGCAGACCGTGGGCAACTTGCCCTGGCAGCGGGTTATCGTCTTCCGCAAGAGTGATGCCGCCGGGTAACTTGGGCACCGGCACCGACGCTTAGGGGTGCAGGCAGAACCCACGCGGCAGACGGCGCTTTCGAGTCACTGTTGCCGGCAGGTTACAGCGGTGGCGCCGCTATTCTTGAAGCCTCCCTCGACCCACGTCTAGGCGGCGCTGGCGGCTCCACCTCGGCACCCGACACCGACCGGTTGGATTTTTCTGGCGCCGACTTCAACGACGCCACGCACCGCCAGGTCGCCGGGGCACTCTCTTTCGTTGGAGCTATTTCGGTGCATCCTCCCCGCGCGCTGCACGCTGCGCGTGCGGCGCCCTCGCCTTGGAAAGGCCGCGCCCCGCGCGGCGGAGCGGAAATTGACCCCGCATCAATCGGCGCGCCGCGTTCCCACCGACGCTCGGACGATGCCAAGCAGATATCTGGGCGTAGTTGGTGCATGTGCCACCGATGGTGCACCGCAATGATGCATTCCCATGGGTAAGTACGCCGAAATTGCCGCGATGCGCCAATGCGGCACGGCATTTGCTCCGTCACGGCCTGACGCACGATCCGCAGGCATTTTTGGGAGAGGCCATGTACGCCGACACGATCGAAGGGTTCGTCAAGATGGCGGACAAGAAACTCGCAGCGCTGCGCGAGTCGCCGGGTGGGTTCTTTGTCTCCAGCATGCTCGCCGGCGCCTACGTCGGCATCGGCATCATTCTGATCTTCGTCCTCGGCAACCAGGCGCCGGTCGAGGTGCGAAAGCTCATCATGGGGGCGACCTTCGGCATCGCACTCACGCTCGTGGTGATCGCCGGGGCAGAGCTCTTCACCGGACACACCATGTTCATGGCGTTGCGCAGCTACCGCGGCGCCGGATCGGTGCGCGACATCGCCGCCTCGTGGGGGATGACCTGGATCGGCAACCTGGTCGGCGCGCTCACCCTGGTCGCGTTGTTCGCGCTCGGCGGCGGCGGCGGGATCCTGGCCTCGCCCGACACGCTGCTGATGCAGGTCGCAAGCTTCAAGATGAACGACTCCGCCGTGGCGCTGTTCGCGCGCGCCATTCTCTGCAACTGGCTCGTGTGCCTCGCGATCTGGATGGCGGCGCGCGTCAACTCCGACTCGGCGAAATGCATCGTGATCTTCTGGTGCCTGCTCGCCTTCATCGCCTCGGGGTTCGAACACAGCGTCGCCAACATGACGCTCCTTGGCCTCGCGCTCGCGGGCAACCATCCGGCCGCGGTGTCCCTTGCCGGCTTTGGCTGGAACCTCACGTGGGTCACGCTCGGCAATATCGTCGGTGGCGCGGTGTTTGTCGCCGGCGCCTACTACGTGTCGACGAACGGCTTTTTGCGCCCGGCGGCGGTCCGCACCGAGCCCCTGCTGCCCCGCGCCGAGGCCGTGGTCGGGCCGCTGCGGCGCACGGGCTCATGAGCGGCGATTTCGGCGAAGAGCAGAAGCGTTACCTCGAGGGTCTCGGGCGCGGCCTCGCAGCCGCGCGCCTCGCGCGCGAGGGAGCCGTCGCGACGGAAGTGCTCGGGCCCGAGCGCATTCATCGCGCGGCTCAGGACCGCGTGCTCGCCGCGGGGGGCAAGCTCGTGCGCGAAGAAGAGGCGAAGCGCGCGAAGCACCCGTTCGACATGTGGGACGAGATCGCCGCCAACTCCGCGCACGGCGAGTTCCCCAAGGGCACCGACGTTTTTCTGTACAAGTTCCACGGCCTGTTCTACGTCGCGCCGGCACAGGATTCCTTCATGTGGCGGCTGCGCAGCCCGAACGGTATCCTCGACAGCTACAAGATGCGCGCCGCGGCCGCGATCGCGGCGGAGTTCGGCGGCGGCTATGCGCACGTCACCACGCGCGCCAACCTGCAGATCCGCGAGATTGCGGCAAAGGACGCGCTCGCCGTGCTCGAGCGCAGCGCGGAGGCGGGGCTCGTTTCGCGCGGCGCCGGCGCGGACAATATCCGCAACATCACCGGCAACCCGACCGCCGGTATCGATCGGCATGAACTCTACGACACCCGGCCCCTCGGCCTAGCCCTGTACCACGCGATCCTCAACCACCGCGAGCTCTATGGGCTGCCGCGCAAGTTCAATGTCGCCTTCGACGGCGGCGGTGCGGTGGCCTCGCTCGAGGACACGAACGACATCGGCTTCAGCGCAGTGCGCGTCGCGGCGGGCAAGAGCGTTCCGGCGGGAATTCATTTCCGCGTGGCAGTGGGCGGCATCACCGGGCACGGCGATTTTGCCGGCGATCTGGGCGTGCTCATTGCGCCCGGGCAATGCCTGCCGGTCGCCGTCGCCATCGTGCGCGTCTTCATCGACGAGGGCGACCGCACCGACCGCAAGCGCGCGCGGCTCAAGTACGTGCTTGACCGGCTGGGACGCGAGCGCTTTCTCGCCATGGTGGAAGCGCATCTGCCGGCGCCGCTCACGCGCTTCCCCGCCGCCGACTGTGAACCGCGCCCGGACCTCGACCGCGGTGCGCACATCGGCTTTCACCCGCAGCGGCAGCCCGGCCGGGTCTATTGCGGCGTCGCGCTGCCGGTCGGCAAGCTCACGGTCGACCAGATGCGCGGCATCGCGGCGATCGCCGAGGGCTACGGCAGCGGCACGATTCGGCTCACGGTCTGGCAAAACCTCCTCATTTCCGACATTCGGGAAGATGACCGGGCGGCAGTCGAGGCCGCGCTCGACGGCATCGGGCTTGCCGCGCGGGCGACCCCAGTGCGGGCGGGACTTGTCGCCTGTACCGGCAGCAGTGGCTGCAAGTTCTCCGCGAGCGATACCAAGCGCCATGCGCTCGCGATCGCGGATCATCTTGATGCCAAGCTCAAGCTCGATACGCCGCTCAATATTCATCTCACCGGCTGCCCGAACTCCTGCGCCCAGCACTACATCGGCGATATCGGGCTGCTCGGCACGAAGATCGTCGATGACGATAAGGAAATCGAGGGATATCACGTTTACCTCGGCGGCGGCTTCGGCGCGCGGCGCGAGCTCGCGCGCGAAGTGATGCGGGATGTTCCCGCAACCGAGGTGCCCGAGGTACTCGAGCGCATGCTGCGCGAGTACCTCGACGGGCGCGCGTCGGCGCAGGAAAGCTTCCAGGCGTTCACGCGGCGCCGGTCGCTGGCGGCGGCCTAGATGCAGCTCCTCGTCCCGGAGAGCGCGCCGTTCACCAGCGAGCAGCGCGCCTGGCTCAACGGGTTCGTTGCCGGGCTCCTCGGCATGGAGCGCGCGCTGGCGGCGAGCGGGGCGGCGGGTGCGCCGGCCGCTGAAAAGACGGCTGCGGCCGAAGAGACGCTCCCCTGGCACGATCCGACGCTCGCGCTGGAGGAGCGCATGCGGCTCGCGCAAGACCGGCCGATCGAGCTGCGCATGATGGCGGCGATGGGTCAGCTCGACTGTGGCCAGTGCGGCTATCTGTGCCGGAGCTACTCGGCGGCAATCGTGAGCGGCGCGGAAACCGATCTTGGCAAGTGCGTACCCGGCGGACGCGCCACGGCGAAGAAACTGAAGGAGCTCCTCGCGCAAGCCGCTGCCGCCCCGCCCGCGCCCCATGCTTCGCCGGCCGCGCCGAGAGTCGAGCGTCCGGTCGTCGAGCGCGGCTACGGGCGTGACGCGCCGGTGCGGGCGCAGCTCGTCTCGAGCACCGCGCTCGTCAGTGCGGGCGCGGAGAAGGAAACGCGGCATGTGGTGATCGGCCTCGCGGGCGCGGGGCTCGCCTACGAGCCGGGCGATTCCCTCGGCATCTGGCCGCGCAACAACCCCGACGAAGTCGAGCTCCTGCTCGCGATCCTGAAGGCGAAGGGCTCCGAGGCGGTGACGCTCGCCGACGGCGCCGTGGTCTCGGCGCGCGAAGCGCTGTCCTCCGAATGCGACCTGCGCGTCCCGGCCGCGGCGCTGTACCAGCTGCTCGCGCGCGAATCGAAGAACGAGGCCGACCGCTCGCGGCTGGCGAAGCTCGCCGAAGACGATGCGCCGGCCGAGGGCCTGGGCGTGCACGACGTGCTCGACGCGCTGGTCGAGTTCTCCTCGGCGCGGCCGCGTATCGGTGACTTCGTCGCTTCCCTCGGGCGCATGCAACCGCGGCTCTATTCGATCGCCTCGTCGCAGCGGCGGCACCAGGACGAGGCGCACCTCACGGTCGGCGTGCTGCGCTACGAAATGAACGATCGCGCCTACCAGGGCACGGGCTCGAGCTTCATCGCCGAACACCTGCGGCCCGGGCGCCCGGTCTCGGTGTTCGTGCAGCGCTCGCACGGCTTTCGCCTCCCGGCCGATCCCGCGGCGCCGGTCATCATGGTGGGCCCCGGCACCGGGATCGCGCCCTTCCGCGCCTTCCTTCAGGAGCGCGAGGCCGCGGGCGCGAACGGCCGGAACTGGCTTTTCTTCGGCAACCAGCGCCGCGACACCGATTTCCTGTACCGGACTGATCTCGAGGATTTCGCCGAACGGCGCGTGCTCGACCGCATGGACCTCGCGTTCTCACGGGATCAGACGAACAAGGTCTACGTCCAGCACAAGATGCTCGAGGCGGCGGAAGAGGTCTGGCGCTGGCTGGACAGCGGCGCGTACCTCTACGTCTGCGGCGACGCGAAGCGCATGGCGGGCGACGTCAACGCCGCGCTACACCAGATCGCGATGGCGCAGGGCGGGAAGGATTCGGCGGCCGCGACGCGCTATCTCGCCGAGCTCGCGCGCGCCGGGCGCTACCAGCGAGACGTCTACTGACAAGCCAGTGGCGGCGGTCGTCGCCTCGGGGCCGTGAAGTATCCGCAGCACCTACGCGAGCGGCGTCTCGCGCGCGGCGGTCGACCTAAGCGCGGGACGGTGGTCCCGTCGACCGGAGCGTACCCATGCCGTCGGCTCGTGGTTAGCCTGAGTCCATCGGGTTCCTCCTGCGGGGGACTCTTACGCCTGCTACTTCATGATGCCCATGAAGAACAACACGAGCTCGAACACCAGGATGGCGATAACGACCAGCTCGAGGAGCTCGCCACGCTCGATTCCGGTCTGATCGACGGCAAAGCGATAGATCTCGTCGAGCGTCTTCAGTTTGTCGTGCACCGAGTTGCGCCAGGCGGTAACGCCCAGGCGCGAGTGCACCAGCGCCAGCAGCCGTGCGGCGTAGACGTCACCCACCAGCTTGAGCGCGTTGTCGGTGTGATCGGTCAGCTCGTTCACGTCGATGAACAGCGCGTGCACGTGGCGGGCGGCCCGCGTGTAGCGCCGCGGCCTCCAGCTCTTGTAGTCGCGGGAGGTCTCGAGCTCCTTGTAGATGCGCGCCAGCTCCCCGTCGAGCAGTTCGTCGTAGTAGCGGAACTCCAGAAGCTGGGAATTGGCGTACTCGAGGATTTCCAGCGCCGCCTGCACTCCTGCGGCGGTGTCGTAAACGAACGCCGTGCTCCAGGTCGGAATCACCAGGTCGGTCGCGAGGTACGAGAGGCGATGGCGAACGACCTCGTCCCGTTCTTGCACGCTCAGCGGTTCGTGCTCGCCGCGCAGGAGTTGCGCCAGGTGATCGGCCTCCGACGCGAGCAGCGCCTCGCCTGTGATGGGCCCGTCGAAGGCGGTGAGAGCGACGACCAAGTAGTCTTCGGAGAGGAACTGGCTGCGAGGCCGCAACAGCGCCGGACCAATCCGATCCAACAGCGTACGGCAGCGCCGCTCGGCTGCCTGCTCCAGCGTAGCCTCGCCCGTCAGTCGGCAGCTGAGCGCGATCAGAGTCGACCAGTCCCCGGCGAACGGCTGCACGAGCGACACCGATACGACGCCGTAGTCGAAGATCTTGAAGCGCACCTGCCATTGGTCGATGCTGCCGAGCCCGAGCGCTTCGGCCTCGAGCTGTAGCGGCGGTCGCTGGTACTGCACGTAGGCGGGAACGGCCGGCCGTGGCGCAAAACGCGTCGGCACCGTGGCGCCCTTCATCAATGCGGCCAGACGGCCGAGATCCACCGACTCGGCGACATCGAAAAGATAGAACGCCGTGATTTGGCCCTGCATCGCGCTGATGCCTACTTCCTTTGAATCGCAGCGTTGCGCGCGCTGCTGGTCTATCGCTACTTCGACACGCTCAATCGCCTCGCGCTTGCCAAAGGCGTGCGGAAAACGTGGTCATGCGCCAAGGCTACAAATCCAGCGCAACTGGACGATTTGGGGTTCAGAAGGTCGGCATTCCCCTTACCGGAAAGCGGCCGCTCAACAGGTTGCGCATCAGCGGCGAACGACCACGCGAAGCGCGGGAGCGAGTTCGGTGTACGAGCGCCTCAGACCGCGCCCGAACACTGGCCGCAAGCGGGCGCATGGTGATCATTGGACTAACATCAAGATACCAATGATGATGAGGATGAGCGGCCACCATTGATGCCAGAGGGGACCGAGGTGCGGAATCCAGCCAAGATTCGACAGGAGAAGAAGCGCCCCCACAACGATGAGGATCAGAGCACCGGTGCGCGATCTGAATAGCATGCGTTCCTTCCCTACAAGTGGAGTGACACCTAGCTTCTGACATGAGCGGCGACAGACGGGCGCAGCCGTCCGCTCGGTGGGAGGTTAGGCGCTTCCTTCGGTGATGCGAGCATCTGCGATCCCGTTGCGCCTTCTGCGCGCGTGACGAGACTCAACATTCTGCGGATTGGCGAAGCCACGACTCCCCGAACGCGAAGTCCGCTGCCGCGCATCGGAAAAAGCCGGTGCCAAACCCGCGGGTGACCGACGGGGGTTACCACGCGGCCCTCGCGAAGACGGGTGCGCAGGACGTAGCCCGCCCCGCAGATCACGACCCCGGTCGGGGAGAGCACCGGGCCGTCGTAGCCCTCGGCGCGGCATCAAATCACTATTCGAGCCGACGCGTCCCCGCTACATCGGCGGCACCTGCCCGTTCATGCCCACATTGACGCGCGCGGCGGTCAAGCTCCCATCGGGCTGCTTCTGCGAAACGATGAATACTGGCGCGCCTGGCTTGAGCTCGCGCTTGTCGACCGGGACATAGGAAACGACGACCGTCTTATCGGTCACGAGGACCTTCTTCTCGCCCCCCTTGTATTGCACTGTCATGACGCGATCATTGGCCATGTTCATAACGCTTGCGACGTTGGCGTTGGTCATCTTGCTGTCGGGCCGCAAATCCCAGTCGTAGTGACCCTCTCCGGTGCCGCGCATGCTCTCGGGGAAGATGTGGACTTCCAAGGCGACCAGCGCGCCGTCGCGCTCGCCCACGGTCGTGGTGCCGATGAACTTGCCGCTGCTGATGTCCGCGACGCTTGCTTTCGTGATGCCAACGACGACGAAGTTATCGGCGAGCTTAACGCTCATGCTCTGGCCGTTGCGGGCCTTGACGGTCAGGGTCTGGCCGTCGAGCTTTTCAATCGCGCCGCGAATTCTGACGGGCGGGTTGGCGGGGGCCTGGGCGAGGGCAGCAACCGATACACCAGCGATCAGGAAAGTGGCTATGGCGCGGATCATGGCGTGCTCCTGGTTAAGATGCGCCGCTGTACACTGATGAACACATAACAGCGCAACGATTCAATGGGTTAGGGGAGAGTAGTGGCCGAGAGGGAGGGACTCGAGCCCCCGGTACGGCAAACCGTATAGCAGATTTCGAGTTCGGTGGTCTTTCCTTTGGTATCAAGGCGGCATGAGTGCGGACTTCTCTAGCCAAGTTGCTAGTGAACGGGCTGCCCTTCCGCGGCGACGACCAAAGTGCGCTCGCCCGCTCGGTGCGCTGGATGGTCGCCAAGGGCGCACGGGAGTTGGGCCTCAACATCACTGGTAGCTCATCCACTATCCAGGATCTATGGATGCCGGTACGCGAGGCGGCCGCGCAGGCCCGGGCCTCCTTGGTGGTGGCCTGCGCCGCAATGAAGGGCGTCGCCGCCGCTGCCTGCACGACGGAAGGCGGCTGCGTCGTCCTGGCTGACGGCGCCCGCATCGCTTATGGCGAGATCATCCGCACCGCGAAATCCATCCCGCCCGCGTCCCGCTATAGCATCAAGCAAGCCGACCAATTCAAGCTCCTCGGCACCACGGCGAGGCGCGTCGACGCTCGAGCGAACACCGATGGCAGCGCGATTTTCGGGATCGACGCCCGCCTGCCGCGAATGCGCTACGCCGCCCTGGTGATGGCGCCCTCGGTGGGTGCGAAGCTCCAGTCCTTCAAAGCCCCGGCCGGCATCACGCCGGTTCGCATTCCCGCCGGCTACGGCCAGGACGAGGCGCTGGCCATCGTCGCCAACGGCTGGTGCCAGACGTAGTCCCCGACAAGACCACGGTGGAGGGCTTTTTCGACACACCCTACCCCGTACCCCACCAGCGCCATGCTCACGTAGCCGTGCCCTCACCGCTGCCCATCGGCAATTTCCGCGGCGTAGGCCATTCACTGACGGGCTTCTTCATGGAGTCCTTCATCGACGAACTGGCTGCGCATTTGGGCAAGGACCCGCTGGTGCTGCGCCGGGAATTGCTGGCCTCGAAGCCGCAGCATTTGGCCGTGCTCAACCTCGCCGCCGAGAAGGCCGGCTACAGCGAAGCGAACCGGCGGGCCTTGAAGGCCCAGGGCCGCGCCCTGGGACTGGCGATCCACCAATCTTTCTCTAGCATCGTCGCCCAGGTGGCGGAGGTGTCCGTGGAAGACCTGACGCCTCGCGTGCATCGTGTCGTGAGTGCAGTCGACGTGGGGCTAGCCGTCAATCCGGATGTGGTGGCGCAGCAGATCGAAGGCGCCGTGGTCATGGGACTCAGCGCCGCGCTCTATGGCCACATCGACGTGGAGCAGGGACGCGTTAAACAGGGATACTTCACGGACTATCGGCTACTTTCGATCGATGACGCACCGATCGTCGAGACCCACATCGTGAAATCCCAGGAGGCGCCGCGCGGCATCGGTGAGCCAGGGTTGCCGGCCATCGCCCCCCGCCGTCGCCAATGCCCTGTTCGCCCTCACCGGCCAACGGCTGCGTTTGCTACCGCTCACCCTCGCCTCAGCGGCAGAAATCCCATGATCGCCCTTCAGATCAACGGCAAGCGGGTCGACCTCGACGTGGCGCCGGACACACCGCTACTTTGGGTGCTGCGCGACCACCTCAATCTCACCGGCACCAAGTTCGGCTGCGGCATCGGTGCGTGCGGCGCATGCACGGTGCTGGTGGAGGGCAACGCAACGCCTTCCTGCAAACTCGCCCTCTCCGAGGTTGCAGGCAAGCAGATCTCGACTATCGAAGCCGTGGCGGCCGACCCCGTCGGCAAAGCGCTGCAAGATGCCTGGGTGGCGCACAACGTGCCCCAGTGCGGCTATTGTCAGAGCGGCCAGATCATGAGCGCCATCGCCCTGCTCAAGCGCAAGCCCAATCCCAGTGATGCCGACGTCGACGCCGACATGCGCAACAACCTTTGCCGCTGCGGCACCTACCAGCGCATCCGCGCGGCCATCAAGGACGCCGCGCAAACGATCGGGAAGCGATAGCTTTTGCGGCCGATTCTCCCGAACGGATTGCGGCCAGTACCACGTGCCGCCGTATTGCCGATAGGTGACGCCGTTTATCACTACGTAGAGACCGACCTCCTTCTTCGACTTACTAAGATGACGCAACAGCTACGCGGCCACCCGGCGCGAGAGATAACGGAGCACTGCACGAAGCAGCGCGCAGGGGAACGCGTCGCGCCCGTTCGGCGAAGAGTAGATGATTGGAGAATCCGAGCGCCGCGCTCAGCTAGGCAGTTCGTTCTTACCGCCTTGATCTGGCGGTGGGCGCAGTCTAGAGCGCACCCGTCTCTGCGGTAAATCCCGGTAACGGGGAAATTTACAGCGCTTTTCGCCCTCGGACTTGCCTGCATGCGCGGCCTGCAGCCGATTCTCCAGTCGAGAGATGCCGTCGCACTTACGTCCCGTGGTGAAAAATAGCTGGTCCTAAACAGGGAATTTCCTCAAGAGCATCAGGGAATCTCAGACGGCCGATCAAGGAATCTTCTGGGGAGCTTAGGCAAAACGACAGCTTCGTCTACTCCCGAACCAAAATGACGTTTACCGCTTTTACAAGCACGCGAACCGTATCTCCTTTTTTCACACCAAGGTCCGCAAGCGTGTCCAGCGTCATGACGGAGGTGATATCGACCGGACCGTCGACGGCGACCTTGACCTGACTCATGAGGGAACCCTTTTTGATTTCCGCGACCCTTCCAACAACGTTGTTTCGCGCTCCGTATTTCATACGGTCTCCAAAGAAGAAATGCGCTCAAGATACCTCAAATTGGGACAGCGAACGATGAAGGACCAAGGCGGCCGCGCGATGGTTTGTCCGGCATGAGCTTTGGAATGTGGCGATGGCCGCAGGCGCCCGTCCGTCAATGGTCGCAATCCGACCCCTATGTATAGACCCGAACTATGTACAGGTGATGGACGTTCGACCGTTCGCGAGTGCCACCTTGATTGGCTTGGCGCGAGGTAGGTGGTTGGTGGACTGGACATAGTTTTGCCGGTGTCCTGAAGGGGCACCCCACTTCAGGAGACCGGGCCGAACTCGACGCGCGGACTTCACCGCAACGCGACTGACTGGCTTCTCGAGAGCCAATTTGCGCCTCGACCTGAGCGGCTCGGTCACTCGGCGCCTGCGCCCTGACCGTAGGGTCGGCTACGGCCGTAACGTCCGAACCCCCTTTCGAAGGCGACAGGTAGCCGTCGGTCCCGAGACTGGAACCTCGGGCGGCAAGGTGCCGCATCGACCGCGCAAACGAAAGGCGCACGCAGAAATATGAAACACCCTTTTCAGGACTTCGCTGGTGTTGGCGATAGGCGCATCGGTGTTGGCGGGGTACGCAGCCGGACCCGATTTCCGCCGGCCCGAGCCGCCGGCCGCCAACGCCCCGACGAAGTCGCAGCCGCACTGGACGGGCGGCCTCGTGGACGACCGCGCCGGGTTACCCCTTCAACGCGTGATGGAGCACTCGCGATCGGGACGGAAACGGACCTCGCGAGACAGGCAGACCAGCCGTGAAACCTCGTCTGATCCTTCGGTTCGTCGGCGTCGTAGTGCTCGTCGCAGGCTCCCTCGCCGCGATCGCCGACCAGAGCGACAAGTTTGTGAGCGCCCAGGAGATCGTCGGCCTCCACGAGATCCCGTCGTTCGTCTCCGACACTATTAGGCTGCCTGGCGAGCACAACGGGACACGAGCCGTCGATCCCGGCTAAATGACTCGCGCTACACGCACCGTCAAACGAACAGGAATGACCTGAGATGACAAACCCTAGCAACAAACACCCCTGCCCGCGTGACGGTGCAGATCCCGACGGCGTCCGGTGACGACATCGAAGCCTGGCTGTACCTGCCCGAGGGCGACGGCCCCCACCCTGCCGTGGTGATGGCCCATGGCATCGGAGCCATCAAGGCAGGCGGACTCGCGCCGTTCGCCGAGCGCTTCCGCGATGAGGGCTTCGCTGCCGTCGTCTTCGACTACCGGAACTGGGGCGGCTCGGGTGGGCAGCCACGCGAAGTGCTCTCCGTGCCGCGCCAGCGCGAGGACTACGGCACCGTCATCGGCTGGGCCGCCGCGCAGTCCTACATCGACGAACCTCGAATCTTCGCCTGGGGCACGTCGTTCGCCGGCATACACATCGTCGAACTCGCGGCGTCCGACACCCGGTTGGCCGGGGCGCTCGCGCAGTCTCCGCTCGTCGACCGTCTGGGCGCATCGAGGATGGCCCCGATGGCACGCGGGCTGCGGGAATTTCTTACGGTGTATTGACGTTATGGCTCTGAGACCTGTTTCGGTCCTTGCTGCTCGGGCGGAGCGACGTAGCGACGACCATGGGACATCAGTCGCCTTCATGTCCGACCGCCGCGGCTACGCGGTCCCGCCGCGAGCGCGATCAGTCGATACGCCTGCGGCTTGGGTATTCGTTTCCATGGCCAACCCAACCAGGCCAGCGAGGGCTCAGGGCGCGATGTAGGCGTAGCCGCGGTTCTGGTAGGCCATCAGGGAAATCCAGGCGTTGCCGACCACCTTCACCGACGGGACCACGTCTTCGGCCTTGGTGCCCTGCTCGCGAACCGCCACCGCGCATTGCTCCAGGTTCTCGACGCCTTTCGCGCTACGCATTTCCTTCAGCTTCGCCGCGATCTTGGCCGCAGTGTCCCGGTCCTCGGGCTTGATCTTCGACAGATCGGTCTGCACGAGCTTCGTCGCCGGCCCGCGGAATGAAAGGATGAAATGCGGCGTCACGCCCTGCTGGATCAGCGACTGACGCGTCTCGTCGATGACGTTGAGCCGCCCAAGCAGTGCCTTGGCGTCGCCCGTCGTGATGTCGAAGGCTACCTTCACTTCCTTGGCGCCAGCGAGCGCGTCATGATCATCATATCCAGCCGCCAATCCGGCAGTGGTCGCGAATTGGGCTGCAACTGTAATTGCGATTGCGGCACAGACATTATGCGCAGGCATTCTCATGGCTTACCTCCTTCTGTAGATAAATGGATTTGCAGCAAAACGTATTTTTCTCCGCCGCCAACCGAAGAACTGGTCTTGGCTCCGAAGATTTTCCCAAAACGTCAAATTCCCCTCGCGATGATCATGATATCGTCAATAACATCCGGCCGGCTGAAATCGCGCCCAGCCAGCGCGCGCGGCACGATGCGCCCGCCGCTGGAGATACGGCGCCTCCATCTCGGGAATTTGTGGGTCAGAAACCTTTGGTCAGTGCGGCGCAATGGCGCCCAGTGAACGCAGCACGACAAGCAGGTGCCCCAAAGCGGCACTGAGGTCACCGCGGTCGTGGCAGACCGGTCCTGCACAACGGCAATCCGGAAAATGCACGTCGAGGAATTCTGCGATTGACGCTTCGTCGATCCGGTGCAACCACAGACGCCGGCCGCGCGCCCACTGCGCGAAGTGCGCGATGCCGCCCAGGTAGCGGGCGAAGGTGCGCGCCACGTACCCGCGGTCGGTCAGGTGCTGCTTGAACGCATCAGCGTACGGCCCGATCGGCCCATCGTTGAGCCAGTCGATGTCATGGCGACGAGAACGGTGGACGATGCACATGGCGGTCTCCTGAAGTGAGACCACCACTGCAATCGGCTGCCGAAACTATGTCCAGTTCAACGGCGACTGATCAGGCCAAACACCGCGCTAAGCCTGCGCCGGCGCCATCCGTGTCGTGCCACCTGCGCATAGTCGCGATCTGCGCATAGGGGTCGAGGCCGCGTGAAAACGCAAACGCGTTTTCACGCGGCCTCGGTCGCAAAGCGGACGTTGAGTCCCACGCGACGGAGCACACTTAAAAACCCCCCTAAGCGGGCTGTGCCGGTGGAAGGCCTAGGAAAACCCGATCGCTCTATCTAGTCGGCTGAGCGTACATCTGGCCTGGGGTCGTGCGAAGTGAATCCGTCGCGATTGGGCATCTTGACCTCAGGCAGCGTCTTGGCGTTGATCACTTCAGTCTTTCCGATGACATTCGCCTTGCCGAGGATATATGCGATCACCGCATAAACCTCATCGTCCTTAAGCGATCCCGGGGCATTGAACGGCATCGCGCGCTTCACATAGTCGAAGATTGTCGTCGCATACGGCCAATAGCTTTCGATGGTCTTCGCAGGAGGCTTAGCCGGGTTGTTGTTCACGAGTGTGCCGCGCCCGCCGATTAAGCGATCGCCCAATTTCGTGCCCTGGAGCTTATCGCCATGACAGGCCAAGCACTTTGCTTGGTACACCTTTTCACCCGCGGAATAAGTCCCGCTTCCCGGCGGCAAACCCCGTCCGTCGGCTGGATACGAGAAATATCCGGACATGTCGCTCGCGCTTGGCGTCGTTCCGAGATTGAGCTTCGCCCCGCTATAGGCTGCTCCAGGCACATTCCGCGGTTGCTGGGGTGCGCAGCCAACTGCGCCGATCACAGCGCAAGCGCTCAAGCCCAGCCACGTCATGCCTCTAGAAGTGATGGGCATTGGTCACGCTCCCATCGGTCGCGATGGCCCAGCTGTGGATGCCGTTTAAGTGATAGATGGAGCCCAGCGGGCCGTTCAGGCCGCGCACATCGACAAGTTGCTTGATCGTAGGCTGCACATACCCGGTCTCATCGGTCGCTCGGCTTTGCAGCACCGCCGGCGTGCCATCCCAGAGCCACGGAAACCGGAATCGCGTATGGCAGATGGGAAGCACCGGAGTCTGCAGATGCGCATCGGCCCAATTCTTTCCGCCATCGGTGGAGACCTCGAGCCGGGTGATCCTCCCACGCCCGCTCCAGGCGAGCCCGGTAATTTCATAAAACCCGGGTCCGGGAAGCTTCATTTCCCCCGAAGGAAAGGTAATGACTGATTTCGCTTCCATGACGAAAGTGAATTGGCGTGCCGTCCCATCTGCCATTAGATCGGTGTACTTGGAGGTCTCCTCACGCGTCTGGAACGGGACGTCACTCACCTCCAGGCGACGCAGCCACTTGATATGCGTATTGCCTTCCCAGCCCGGGAGCACCAGACGCATCGGATAGCCCTGCTCGGGCCGAATCGCCTCTCCGTTCTGTCCATACGCGATGAGTGCATCGTCCAGGCACTTGTCGAGCGGGATGCTGCGTGTCATCACCGCAGCATCTGCACCTTCGGCGAGAACCCACTTAGCGCCGGGCTTGAGGCCGACTTCCTTCAGCATCAGCCCAAGCGGAACACCTGTCCACTCCGAAGTGCTGGTGAGGCCGTGGGTCCCCTGCACTGTCTTCAGCGTTGGCTTGCTCCACTCCGTAAGACCGTTGCCTGAGCATTCGATGAACATCGTGCGCGAGATCGAGGGAAAGCGCCGGATGTCGGCGACGGAGTATTTTTTCGGCTGCTCAACCATTCCGTGAACCACGAGCGTATGGCGCGCTGGATCAATGACTGCGATGCCCCCGTGATGGCGCTCGAAGTGCAGGCCGGAAGGCGTAATGATCCCTCTGCTTTGCTCAAGAGGAGTCATCGTCCAGGATGATTCTTTTGTTGCCGTGTCAAACCGCCAGCGTGTTTCGGCTTCAAACTGCGAGCGCGATCCGTATCCGCCGTCATCGCCCGTGGGTACACCCTGTTCCTTGGTCGGGTCAGCGGGAACGTTTCGCTCGACCGCTCCGGCGGGCGCCTTGGCATGCACGATCCGCGGCAGCATGCCACCGGCCCCGCCAGTCGCCGCTGCCGCAGCAAGAAACCTTCGCCGACCCTGCATGCGCGCAGGCACAGTTGAGCCGTCACCTGCTTTTTGCCGGCGCTCGGCTTCAACCATGGCATCGATCTTTTGGCGCAGCTTGTCGTCGTATTGCGAATGTTTCGACTGCTGTTTCATACTCACGTCCCTCCGCTGCTGATTCCTTTGCTGCTGCGTAATCCTCCCTACATAGGCGCGCCATGTTACCCCCAGTGCCGTTCTCTGATCCGCTTTGCCTGCGACTTACGACGCTGTCCGAATTGGGCTATCGTGCGACGATCGCCCCGACGCCCGGGCGGTGCGCTGCGTGACCAACTGCAAGTGAGCGCACGGCGCATGCGCGGACTCGTCCCGCCGTTCTGTTTCCGGCGGCACATGTTTCCCTGCGAAACAGGGAATAGGAAAGACCAATGAAGATAAAAGATACGATTCTTGCCCGCCCTCGCGCCGCGGGCACAGAATTGTTCTGAAGGAGACTCTCTGATGGCCAAGTCCGCAGCCGAGTGGAATGCAACGCCGAAGTTTCCGGCGACGCATTACGTCGATTCCCGCGTCTATACCGACGAGGCGATCTTCAAGGAGGAGAAAGAAAAGCTGTTCCGGCCGTCGTGGGTCATCGCCTGCCACCAGTCCGAGCTGCCCGCGCCCTACGACTACCGCCTGTTCACGCACCCGGCGGGCGTGCCGCTGATCGTGGTCCGGGGCGACGATGCGAAGGTGCGCGCGTTCTACAACATCTGCCCTCATCGCGGCAACACGATCCTCTACGATCCGTCGGGCAACGCGAAGCGCATGACCTGCATGTTTCACCAGTGGTCATACGATTCGCGCGGCAACTGCGTGGACATCACGCGGGCGGAGCAGGGCTACCAGGGGCGCTTCTGCAAGGAAGACGCGGCGCTGCGCGAAGTGAAATGCGAAGAGGCATTCGGCGGCTTCGTCTGGGTGAACATCACCGACGACTGCATGCCGCTACGCGAGTTCATTGGCGGCGCGCTGGACATTCTCGACCCGTACATGCAGGAGCCGATGGAAATTTTCCATTTCCACAGAGCGCACGTGCGCACCAATTTCAAGCTGTGGCACGACACCAACAGCGAGTTCTACCACGACTTCATGCACTACTTTAACCGCATCACCGGGATGTTGCAGCCCGGCTACTACGAGCGGCGTTACACGCCCTTTCCGAACGGGCACGCGACCGTCGGATCGATGCAGATCCAGTACGACAAGTACGAAGGCTCCAAGGAGCGCGCGGTCGGCTGGCCGAAGATGGCGCCCGGCGGATGGTACATGGTCGATCTCTTTCCGGGCATGACCTACAACCTGCGCACTTCCGTGATGCGGATTGACACCATGATTCCGTGCGGTGCGAATGAAGTCTTTATTGAGTACCGCGGCCTCGGTCTGAAGCGCGACACGCCAGAAGAACGCGCGCAGCGCGTGTTCGACCACAACATGATCTGGGGGCCTTTCGGGCGCAACCTGCACGAGGATCTGCTCGGCGTCCACGGCCAGGGCCGCGCGATGCGCCCGGGCACCGACAGCCGCTGGGTGCTCCAGGGCCGAGAAGAAAACAGCACCATCCACGACGAGGTCGGGATGAGGCACTTCTACGCTGAGTGGTCGAAGCGCATGGGCCGGCCGGCGTACGACCCGTATCGCGAAGGCAAGCCCGAACCGGTGCGCACCGCCGCCTGAAAGGAGTCGCGATGGTGAAGTCGGAGCAGCGCCAGGCGATCGAGGAGCTGGTATACCGCTCGTGCCTCGCGCTTGACGGGAGGGATTTCAAGGCCTTTCTGGACCTATGCGAGCAGGACTTCCGCTACACGATCGCCACCTACAGCCCGGAAATCCGCCGCGACATGGTGTGGCTCGACCACGACCGCAAGGGCATGGAGACGCTGTTCACCAATCTGCCGCGGCACAACAGCGATCACTCGCCGATCACCCGCCACGCCACCGTCTACACAGTGGACCTCGCCGGCCCGGCGGCGAACGTGGTGTCGGCGCTGCAGGTGTTCCGCACCCAGCTCGACGGCGGCGCGACCGAGCTGTTCGCGGTGGGGCGGTTCCACGACACGGTGAAGCTGGACGGCGCGTCGCCGAAGCTCGCCCGGCGCCTGGTCCGGCTCGAGACCCGGCTGCTCGGCTACGGCTATCACATCCCGTTCTAGCGCATGCGGATTCAGCTTAACGCGCGCAACCGCGGTTACGACTTCGAAGCGCAGCCCGGCGAGAAGGTGCTGTATGCCGGCCTGCGCGCCGGTATCGACCTGCCCTATGAATGCGCCACCGGCACCTGCGGCACCTGCAAGGCGAAGGCGGTCGCCGGCCGGGTGTGCAACGGCTGGCCGCAGGCGCCGGGCAGGAACTTCGTCAAGCCGGAAGCCGGTGAATTCCTGATGTGCCAGTGCGCCGCAGAGGAGGCGCTCACGCTGGAGGTGTCCAAGTTCGTCTACGACATGGAGCCGGGCGCCTGCGTCCCGCAAACCTGCGTGGGCACGGTGCGCAACGCCCGCAGGTTGACGCACGACGTGATGGGCTTCGCGCTGGAGCTCGAGCGGCCGCGCGATTTCGATGCCGGGCAGTTCGTGCTGCTCGCGCCTGCAGGCCTTGCCGGTTACCGCGCCTATTCGATGTGCAACTTCGAGCGCGGCGGCCGGCAGCTGGAATTCATCGTCAAGCGCAAGCCTGACGGCGGCTTCTCGGATTGGCTGTTCGGCGCCGACCGCGATGGCGCGCGCCTCGAGACCTTCGGGCCGCTCGGCAAGGCGACGTTCGACCCGGCGCTCGCCAAGAACGTGCTGTGCATCGCGGGCGGCTCGGGGATCGCCGGCATGATGTCGATCCTGTCGCGGGCGGCGCGCAGCCGGTACTTCGATCGCTACCGCGGCTGGCTGTTCTTCGGCGTGCGCAGCATGCGCGACGCGTTCTTTCTCGACCAGCTGTCGGCGTTCCGGCGCCAATTTCCGGATCGGCTGCAGATTACCATCGCCCTGTCCGACGCGGACGCGCCCGCCTCGGCGGCGCGCGACTGGCCGGCGCTCGGCTTCGTGCGCGGGATGGTCCACGAGGTGGCCAAGCGCATGATGGCCGGCAAGTACCAGGACCTGCGTGCCTACGTCGCCGGCCCGCCTCCCGCGGTCGACGCGGCGATCCGCGTGCTGCTGCTCGAGGCGAAGCTCACCACCGACAACATCCGCTACGACAAGTTCAGCTAGCGACCATGACCAAGCGCCTCGTATGCCGCGTTGCGGACGTGCCGGAAAACGGGCTCAAGGAGTGCGAGGCCGAGGGGGGGCTCAGGCTCGTGGTGGCGAACGCGGGTGGCGAATTCTTCGGTTTCCAGGCGGTCTGCCCGCACCAGGACGTGCCGCTGTGCGAGGGCCTGTTCGACGGCGCGACGCTCACCTGCCACATGCATCTGTGGCAGTGGGACATACGCACCGGCTCGCCGCTCGGCCTCGCCGAGGCGCCGCTGCAGCGCTATCCACTGGCGCGTGAAGGCGAGGACCTCTATCTCGGCGGCGAAGCCACGGCGCTCGATGTCGGCGAGCTTTTCAACGGCATCGCTGCGGGCACCATCGAAAAGCTAGCGGCGCTGGCGCGGCGCGAGAGCCATCAGCCGGGCGCGGTGCTCTACCGCCCCGGCGACCCGGCCGAGGACTTCTTCGTGCTCGATTCCGGGCGCGTCGAGTTCCTCGTGGGCCGCGGCGACCGGACGGCCCCGGGCGGCTTCATGCTGAAGAAAGGCGAGGTGTTCGGCTGGGCGGCGTTGCTCGACGGCTACCCCGTGCGCATCGCCAGCGCGCGCTGCCTGGAGGCGTCGTTGCTGCTGCGGATCAACGGCAAGGCGGCGCTGCGCGTGCTGGAAGGCGATCCATCGTCCGGCTTCGTCGTGATGCGGAGGCTCGCCGCCCTGATCGCGCGTTATCTTGCATCGTCTGGAGCACGGTAATAGAAGTACAGCCGAGAGGAGGCAGTCATGAAGAGGAGGCAATTCACAGCAATGGCAGTCGCGGCGTTATTCGGTGCGTGCATGGCGGCGCCAGCCTTCGCCGCCGACATCGACTACGGCAAGCCGGGTAGCCCGGTGAAGCTGGTGGTGGGTTACCAGCCGTACTACACGCAGGCATGGACGGGCGTGGTGATGCGCAGCAAGAAGTTCTACGAGAAGTACCTGCCCAAGGGCTCGGAGGTCGAGTTTCAGGTTGGCCTGCAGGGGGCGATCATCAGCAACAACATGCTGGCCGGCAAGACGAATATCGGCTACATGGGGGACATGCCCTCGATCAACGCCACCAGCCATCCCGACGTGGCCGACCTGCGTATCGTATCGACACTTGGCCTGGGCTACGACCAGTGCAATGCTTTTCTGGTCCGCACCGACGCTCCCCAGTTCTCAAGCGGGTTGGATGCGCTCAAGTGGCTGAATGGGAAAAGAGTGGCGGTACCCAAGGGCAGCTGCACCGACCGCTTCGCGCAGACGGTATTCAAGGAGCACAACATCAAGCCGGCTGAATACCTGAATCAGAACATCGAGGTCATCACCAGCGGCTTCCGCGCGGGCAAGCTTGATGCCGCAGTCATGTGGGAGCCGACCACGGCGCGTCTCCAGCTGGAAGGGCTGGCGCGTAGGGTCTCTACCGGGTTCGATTTCAACCAGATCGACGGCGGCTTCCTCGTGATGCGGCTCGACCTCATCAACGGACGTCCCGACGTGGTCAAGGCCTGGTTGAACGCCGAACTGGATGCCCAGTTGTATCTCGCCGACACTAAGAACGCCGCGGAAATCACCAAGATGGCGCAGGAGCAGACGACCGGATTCTCGGAGAAATCGCTCTGGTACTCGCTGTATGGCAGCTACGGCCGGCCCCAGGACGTGCGGCTGTTGCTGCATTACGCGATCACACCGGAAGCCAAGGATCTGCTGATCAGGGGATCGCAATTCCTGCATTCGATCCAGAGCATCCAGTATCCGCAGATACGGCCCGAGGCGATCATGCCGCAGTTTGCCGAAGAGGTGCTGAAAGAGCGGAAAATGAAGGCGCCCCTGGGCGAAATTCTCCCATTGCCTGACTCGGCTTTCAAAGGGTCCAAATAAGCGATGGAGGCGGCACTGCAAGCCGGCGCGACGGACGACGCGCTCGTCGTCCTGCGCGAGGCGACGCCCTTCGGGGACGCATCCGAGGCGTTGCTCCAGCGCATTGCGGCGATCGCGCGACCGGCGCGCTTCAGCGCCGGCGCGCGCATCTACAGCGCGAACGACGCGGCGGACGACATCTTCGTCGTGGTGTCGGGGCGCGTCGAGCACGTGTTCAAGCCGGAGGTCGGCGCGCGCGAGGCGCACAGGCGCATCGCGCGCGGCGGCGTGTTCGGCTGGGCCGGGCTGCTCCTCGGGCACACCAAGCGCCTTGCGACGGTGACGGCGATCGAGCCGGCCGAGGTGCTGCGCATCGACACCGAGGCGCTGGTGAGGCTACTCGAGTCCGAGCCGCTCGAGGGCAGCCGCGTGATGGAGCGCTTCGCCACCATGATCCAGCGCGAGTTCACGGTGCCGGCGCTGCTCGCTCAGCTGCGGCGCCTGTCCGGGCCCCTCACCGAGGAGATGTCGAGTCTCAGCCTGACGATGTACCGGCTGTCGCTGTGGCTGAAAAGCCCGCGGCCGTACCTGATGCTCGTCGGCTTTGCCCTGTTCCTCGGCTTCTGGTATTTCGCGGTCGAGGTCTGGAGCCTGCCGCGCTTCAGCCAAATGCCCCGCATCACCGGCGTGGTAAAGGAGTGGCTTTCGCCATCGCCCACCTATGGGCTTTCGTTCTATACCGGAGAGTACTACCAGCACATCGGCATGTCCGTCTGGCGCGTGGCCCAGGCGTTCTTTCTCGCCACGCTGCTCGGGGTGCCGTTCGGGCTGTTCCTGGGATGGTCGCGCAAGTTCAAGGAGTACGTGTTCCCGGTGTTCGAGACGCTGCGTCCGATCCCGGTCCTCGCCTGGGTGCCGCTCGCGATCGTGATGTTCATTAGCACGGAATCGTCGGTGATCTACCTCGCCTTCCTCGCCTCGTTCTACGCCACCGCGCTAAACACGATGCTTGGCGTCCAGTCGATCGACGAATCCTACATCCGGGCGGCGAATTGTCTGGGCGCCGGCCGCTGGCAGGTGTTCCGGCACGTCATCATCCCCGGCGCCCTGCCGTTCATCTTTACCGGCCTGCAGATCTCGATTGGCGTGTCGTGGTTCTCGCTGGTCGCTGCGGAAATGGTCTCCGGCCAGTACGGCCTCGGCTATGTAATCAACACGTCCTTCGTGATGGTGCGCTATCCGACGATCGTGATCGGAATGGCGACGCTCGGCGTGGTCGGCTACATCACGAGCGCGATGGTGCGCATTGCGGGCGACTATCTCATGGAATGGCGCGTCCGCGAGCTCGCGCTGGCAGAGCGCTAGGGCGATGGACATGGGGCGGCCGCCCGCGCCTCCGACGCGAGGGAATATCCTGATCGAGGACGTGGTCAAGATCTACGACCCGGCGGGCGCTGCCGTGATGGCGGTGGACCACTGCACCCTTGAGATCGAACCGGGCGAGATCTGCATGATTGTCGGTCCCTCGGGCTGCGGCAAGACGACACTGCTCAACGCCATTGCCGGCTTCCACGAGATCACCTCGGGCCGCATCGTCATGGACGGCGAGGTGCTGTGCTCGCCTGCGCAACCGAAATCGATCCCCGGTCCGGACCGCATCGTCGTGTTCCAGAACGGCGCGCTGTTTCCCTGGAAGAGCAACCTGGAGAACGTGATCTTCGGCCCCCTGATGCAAGGCAAGCTGACAAGAAAGGAAGCGCTCGACAAAGGCCGCGCGATGCTCGCCGACGCCGGGCTCGCCGGCGTCGAGCACAACTATCCGGGCGAGGTGTCCTCGGGCATGCGGCGCCGCGTCGAGATCGTGCGTGCGCTGATGAACGACCCGAAGGCGCTGCTGCTCGACGAGCCCTACCGCGCGCTCGATTCGCTCACCAAGAGCGTGATGCACGAGGCGCTGCTCGAGATCTACTACAAGAACAAGGTGACGATCTTCTTCATCACCCACGACCTGGAAGAGGCGATCTTTCTCGGCCACCGCGTCGCGATCATGACCACGCGACCGTGCAAGCCGAAGAAGATCCTCACCGTTGACATTCCGCACCCGCGCGACTATAGCGTGCTCACCTCGAAGCGCTTCCGCGAGCTGATCGAGGAGACCAACGAAGCGGTGTACGAGGAAGCGCTCAAGGCCTTCCAGGCCGGCGAGAAGGAGGGCTAGGCATGGCAGGCAGGCTCGCGAGAGTCTTTGCCAGCCGCACTTTCTGGCGCGGCGCGGTCTCGATCGTCGTTTTCCTGATCCTGTGGGAGATCGGCTCGCGCTCCAAGCAGTGGCTGGCGCCCGAGCTGTTCACGCCGTTCAAGGGCCTGCTGGGCGCGATGGGCTTCAAGAAGGACTACCTGCCGTGGATCGGCGCCGTGCCGGCGCCCTCCGCGGTGCTCAAGTCCTGGGTCGCAGTGCTCGCCGAGGCGAGCTACTGGCAGAGCTGTTACATGAGCTTTTTCCGCGTCATGGCGGGCTTCATCGCCGCGATGATCATCGGCATCCCGTTCGGCCTGCTGCTCGCCGTCAACCGCGCTGCCCACGGCATCGCCTTCCCGGTGTTCGAGGTGCTGCGGCCGATCCCGCCACTCGCCTGGGTGCCGGCCTCCATCATCTTCTGGCCGACGCAGGAGTCGGCGATCATCTTCATCACTTTCCTGGGCGCCTTCTACACCATCGTCATCAACGTGCTGGGCGGCGCGAGATCGATCGACGTGCGCTACTTCCAGGCCGCCCGGTCGATGGGCGCGTCCAGGTGGGACATCTTCCGGCGCCTTATCCTGCCCGGCACCCTGCCTTCGATCGTGGTCGGCTCGACGGTCGGCATGGGCATCACCTGGGAAGTCGTGGTGGCCGCAGAGATGATCTCCGGAGGCGGCAGCCAGGTCGGCGGAACCAGCGGCGGCGGGCTGGGCTTCTTCATCTGGAATTCCTACATCGGCGGCTCGTACGAACAGATCGTAGTCGGCATGATCTCGATCGGGATCGCTGGCTTCGCTTCCAGCGAGCTGCTGCGCTGGGGGGGACGCTACGTGACACCGTGGCTCAAGGCGAGATGAGCGCGCCCGGCATCCGTCCCGCGATCGTCCCCGGCGAGATCGCCGTCAAGGGCGTGAGCAAATCCTACGGCGCGATCCATTTCCGCAAGGAAGTCGTGCGCGACTGCTCGTTCGTCATCGAGCGAGCGAAACTGACCGTCATGGTGGGCCCTTCCGGCTGCGGAAAGACCACCCTCATCCGTCTGCTCGCCGGATTCGAGGCGCCGACTGCCGGCACGATCGCGCTCGACGGCGCGCCGATCGCCGGGCCCGATCGCGACCGCCTGGTGCTGTTTCAGGAGACGGCGCTTTTCCCCTGGATGACTACCTGGGACAACATCCTCTTCGGGCCGCGCGCGCGCGGCGAGCTGACGCGGGAAACCGTCGAGTTCGGCGAGTTCCTTCTGGTGAAGGTCGGGTTGCAGGACTTCCGCGACAAGTATCCAGGCCAGCTCTCGGGCGGCATGCAGCGCCGCGCCGAGCTCGCGCGCGCCATGATCAACAACCCGAAGGTGATGATCCTCGACGAGCCGTTCCGCGGCCTCGACGCGATGACCAAGGAGTTGATGTGGGAGTACTACTCGCGGCTCTACGAGGAGAACCGGCGCACCAACTTCTTCGTCACCACCGACATCGACGAGGCGGTGTTCCTCGCCGATCACATGCTGGTCATGTCCAACGTCCCGACGCAGGTGCGCGCCGTCATCGACGTCGCCCTGCCGCGGCCGCGGCGCCTGTCCGACCTGGTGGAGAGCGACCGCGCCAACGACATCAAGAAGCAGGCGCTCTCGATCCTGCACGCCGAGGCGATGCGCTCGTTCTCCCGCGGCTCCAAGGCCGCCGCCGATTTCGTCGAGGCCTACCTCAAGCGCGCCAGCCGCGCGTGATGGAACTGCTGCTGACGCGCCCGGTCGTGGTGGCTCTCGCCGTGCTGGGCGCGCTGCTCGCCGGCGCAGCCTCGTTCCTCCAGGTACACGGCCATATCGGCGAGAAAGCCGGCCGCGCGCTCAACTGGGCGGGCTACGGCTTGATGGGGGCGAGCATGTTGCTGTTCGCGCTCGCCGGCCTACTCGGTTAGAGGGGTGCGGCGCGCGGCAGTCGCCGCCCCGGGTCATAGAAGGGCAACCTCGCGACTCGGGCCATGCGCCCGTCGGCAAGCCGCACCGAGCCGCCGGAAACAGCGGCATCGGGCGGCACAAAACCCAGAGCGATCCGTTTTTCGAGCGTCGGCGAGAGGCATTCGCTCGTCAGGTGCGCGACAGGGAGATCCGGGCGGCCCGACCGGTCCAGGATTTCGAGGCCGATCAATTTCCTCGTGAGGCCGAATCGCGATCGCCGTGACCAGACTAGCCGCTCCAGCCCCAGCTCGCGCGGATTTGCGCGCCCGTCGATCTCGCGGTCGAAGAGCACGTAGCCCGATTCGATCCTCAGGCTATCGGCGGCGGCGAAGCTGCATTCGCAAAGACCAGCGCCGCGCCCCGTGTCGAGGAGCGCCTGCCGCAGCCGTTGAGCCTCTGCGGCAGGCACCATGAGCTCGTAGCCCAGCTCGCCGCTGTAGCCGAGCCTGGCGATCAACATGGCGCGTTTTTCTATGAAGTGGAAATACTTCAGCCCGAGAACGGTTTCCGTGCCCACGAGGCGTGCGAGAATTGCGCCGCTCGCGGGACCCTGGAGCGCCAGGACCGCGTGCTCGCCGGAGCGATCGCGCGCGGCATCGCCGAGCCATTCGATATCGCCGCGGCGCCCGGTAAACAGCCAGTAACGGTCGGTGTCCATGCGCCACACCGTCGCGTCATTGAAAACGCTGCCATCGTCGCTAAGAAGCAACGTATAGGCGGCCCGCCCGGGTACAAGTTCCGAAATGCGACGCGTCTGCAACCGCGCGAGCGCGGCCGTCCCGGAGAACTCGTACAGACCCATGAAGGAGAAATCGAACAGCCCTGCGGCACGGCGCGTGGCGAGATGTTCTTCGCGGGAGTTCACAGCGAGCGCATCAACAGGAGACCGCCGGTCGCGACGCACAGCACGCCGGCGAGGCGGCGCAGCGCCAGCGCGCTCGCGGCGTGCGCCAGCCGTACGCCGATCATGACGCCGACAAGCTCGAACGCCGTCACCAGGACAGCGATGCGGAAATCGATGAACTCGTGGCGCAGGTTGCCGATCGAGCCTGAGGTCGCGGCGACGATCTGCAGCACCTGGCTGGTAGCGACCGCCGTGAGCGGCACATAGCGCAGGATCACCATGAACGGCACCGAGAACAGCGGCCCTCCCGCCCCGGAGAAGCCCGAGCCGAAGCCCGATGCGGCGCCTACCGAGGCGAGCAGCAGCTGCTCGTGCCAGCCGCGCCCGTCGCGGGTGCGCGGCGCGGCGCGCTGCGGAACGAAGATGTAGACGCCCGCGCCCACGATCAGCAGCGCGATGATGACGGCGAGCGGCCGGGAGTCGAGCCTTGCGGCCGCGGCGGCGCCAGCGTAACCGAATACGAGGGCTCCGACGCAAACCGGAGCCGCGATCCGCCAGGCGATGCTGCCGCGCCGCTGGTACAGGCAGGTGCCGAGGATTCCGGTAAACAGGAAGGTGAACAGCGAGGTCGCCGCGGCCTGGTGGATGGAGAGCCCGCCGAAGAGGGCCAGAAACGAGACCATGAGCACCCCGCCGACACCGACGGTGCCGATGAGCAGCCCGACCGCGGCCGCCACAGCCGCGAGGCCGGCGTCGGTCAGCAACGTGGCTTCCAATCAGCCTGCGGCGAACGCAACGAGCTCGCTGGTGAGCAGCACAGCGAGCCTCTTCATGAGCGCAAAGCCGAGGGCCGAGTCGCTCTCCATGAGCGCGATCAGCGCACCGCCGTCGATCGCGATCACCTCGCACGGCGTCAGGCAGTAGGCCGTCGCGATGCGTCGCGCGTGTCCTTCGACCAGGGGCGCCCACCCGAATACATCGCCGCGCCGGATGATGTCGCCTGCCGAGGTGTCGCGCTTGCCGAGGCCGAGGGTGAAACGCACCATGCCATCGGCGAGAACGTAGAAATCGTCCACCGCGTCGCCGACGACGTAGATGCGGGTGTCCTGGGGAAACGTGCGCGTGCGCCCCAACGCCGCGACGCGCTCGAGCTGCGCCTTCGTCAGCCCGGAAAAGAAGCGCGCCTGCGTCAGCACGCGCGCGGCGTCGATTTCCTCCTTGCGCGCTAAGCCAGTCAAATCCGCTTGCTCCGTTTCGAACCAACCATTTGCTTGAAGCGGGCGAGCTCGTCTTCCTTCATGAAGACCGTATGCTCCGGCCCGGGATAGCGACGGGCGCGCACGTCGTCGCGGTAGTCGGTCAGGCCTTTCTCGATGATCGGCACCAGGTCGCAGTAGACCTTCGAATGCCGCGGCGTGTGCTTTTCATACAGGTGGAACAGATCCGAGCCGATGATGTGTACGCCGTGGGCGCGGTTGCCAGCCCCTAGGGAAATCACCGGCACTGGCAGCGTCGCGGCGAGATACTCACAGACCTCGGAGGTGGTCACTTCGCACATGATCGAGAAGCAGCCCGCGTCGAGCATCGCCCAGGCATCGTCGACCAGCTCCTTGGCCCGCTCGGCGGTCTTGCCCTGCGCGAAAAAGCCGCCGAGCTGCGCCATGCGCATCGGCGTGATGCCGATATGGCCCTGCACCGGGATGCCAGCCTTGACGATCGCCTCGATGTACTTCGCGTGATGCTGGTTGCCCTCGCATTTCATCACCTCGGCGCCGCCCTGCGACACGTACTTCGCGGCGTTATCAACCGCCTGTTGCGCCGACAGGTGAAAGCTCATGTAGGGCATGTCGACCATGCGCAGGCCGTACTTTGAGCCGCGCTTGACCGCCTGCGCCATGAACATCACTGCCTCGAACGACACCGAGGTGGTGTCTTCGTTGCCGAACAGCACCATGCCGCCGGTGTCGGACACGCACAGGATGTCGATGCCGACCCGATCCGCGATGATGGCGGTCTCGTAGTCGTACACCGCAAGCTGCACGATCGGCTCGCCCTGCTTCATCTTCTCCATCAGCATCGGGATGGTGACCTTCTTGCGCGCGGGCTGCGCCGTGGCGGGCTTCGGCTCGGCCATGTCCTCTCTCCTTCATCAAATGAGCTAACTCTTGGATAGCAAGACCTTCGCCGGAATGCAAGTCCCGCATCGAGCATGCGCGCGGTGGCGTTTCAGAAGGAAACCCGGCATTTCAGCGTGAAACATCCTTCAGTGGTCGGCCTTGGGCGTGCGCTTGAGTCCCCACTGCCGGCGACGCATCCACAGCGCCTTGCGGCCGATGCCGAGCATGCGCGCGAGCTCGGTTTCGCTGTGCGAGTCCTGGAAGCGCTCGATGACTTCGCGGATGTATTCCTCGATCGCAAGCGGGCGCCCGCCGCCCGGCAGCGGCGCCGCCGCGCGCACCATGGGCAGCGCCGGCGCCACCTCGGCGAGATCGCGCCCGGTGAGCAGCTCCGAATCGGCGAGGATCACCGCGCGCTCAACCATGTTCTCGAGCTCCCGCACATTGCCCGGCCAGGGATAATTGCGGAGAAACGCCGAAAACTCGGCGTCGAAGCCGGCGATGCGCTTGCCGAGCTTGCGCGCGTAGTGCTCGGCGAAATGCCGCGCGAGAAGCAGCACGTCGTCGCCGCGCTCGCGCAGAGGCGGCATCTGGATCGAGATGATGCTCAGCCGATAATAAAGATCCTTGCGGAACTGCCCGCGCTCGATCAGCGCGGCGAGATTGCGGTGGGCGGCGCCGACGAAGCGAACGTCAAGCGGACGCACCGCCTTCTCCTCCAGCACGCGCAGCAGTTTCACCTGCAGCGCGGGCGCGAGTTCGGAGACTTCGTCGAGGAACAACGTGCCGCCGGTTCCGCCCTTCACATGCCCGAAAAGCTCTTCCTCCAGCGCCTCGCGCGGCGTCGCGCCGCAATCGACCGGGACAAACGGCTGATCCGCGCGGGGGCTCGCAAAGTGGATTCCCAGCGCGATCAGCTCCTTGCCGGTTCCGGATTCGCCCGAGATGAGAACGTTGGCATCCGAGGACGCGACTTTGCGCACGAGCTCGCCGACGCGCCGCATGCCGGGGCTGTCGCCGATGATCGGCCGCGCGTCGTAAGCGTTCTTCAGGTTGCGCCGAAGAACGGCGTTCTCGCGGGCGATGCGGCGCTCGTTCAGCGCCCGCTCGACCGAGTGCAGGAACTCGTCGTTGTCGAACGGCTTGATGATGTAATCGACGGCGCCGGCGCGCAGCGCGGCGATCGCGCTTTCCATCGAGGAGTAGCTGGTGATCATGATGATCGGCAGCTCGGCGTGGCTGTCGCGGATGGCGCGGATCGCGTCGAGGCCGGTGCCGTCGGGCAGCTTAAGGTCCGTGACCACGAGGTCGACCTCGGCCGCCCTGATGCGCTCGAGGCCTGCCTTCACCGTGCCTGCACGCTCGACCGCATAGCCCTCGCGGCCGAGGAGTATCTCGATCACCTCGGACAGGCCCGGATCGTCGTCGATAACGAGCACGCGCTCGCCGCGGGATTGCGACGCGCGGGCGCTCATCCCGAGCGGCTCATCGGCACCACGACCTCGAAGCACGCGCCGCCTTGCGGATGATTGGCGGCGCGGATCGTGCCGCCCAGCTCGTGCACGATCTCGTAGCTGATGGCGAGGCCGAGGCCGGTGCCCTCGCCGGGCTGCTTGGTGGTGAAGAAGGGATCGAATACGCGACCGAGATGCTCGGCCGGGATGCCCGGCCCGCGGTCGCGGATCGACAGCGCGATCCGGGCGCCCTCCACACGGGCACGTGCCTCGATGCAACCCGCGCCCTGCATCGCCTGCGCCGCGTTGAGAAAGATGTTGAACACCACCTGCTGCAGTTCCCCTGGCCGCGCCAGCACCGCGGCGCCCGGGGCGCCGGGGTAGTCCACCCGAACACCGTGGCCGCAAGGGCTGTGGCGCAGCAGTGCTGCCGCCGCCTCCACCGCGTCGTCAATCGCGAGGCGTGCCGGCGCGTCGCTAGTCACGCGCGAGAAATCCCCCAGCTTCTTCGTGATCGCCAGAACGCGCGCGATGTTGGAGGCGATCGAGGCGAGTCCTTTCTCCATCGTCTCGGGGGTGACGCCGCGCTTCGATTGCAGGATCTGCACCATCGACGAGATCGCCGCGAGCGGGTTCGACACCTCGTGGCACGCGCCCGCCAGCACGAAGCCGAGCGAAGCGAGCCGCTGAGTCTGAGAATTCGCCGGGTCGGGCGCCGGCCGCACGATCAGGGTGCAATGCCCGACACCGGGCAGGAACAGCGGCACGCCATCGCTCGCTGCCACCGGGTCCAGCGCGTGCGCGTTGGCGTGCAAAACGTCGCCGGTCGCGGCGATCAGCATGGCCGGCATCGGCAGGGCATCGAGCAGCAACCGCACCTCCTCCGGCAATCCGGAGGCATTCACGTTGCGCAGCCGTTCGCCCTTCACACCGCCTCCCGCATCGCCGGGCGCTGGATCGCGCGCTCGTCGATCGGAACGCACAGCGCCGCCGCCACCACCGAAAGCACGATAGCGGCGAGCCGGACCAGCTGGTTGGACCCGCGAGCATCGAATATCGCGCGGCCCGCCCAGGCGCCGACGAACGCGCCCAGCTGATGGCCGAGGAACGCGATCGAGAACAAGGTCGACAGGTACTCGACGCCGAAGATCTGCCCGACGAGCGAGTTGGTGAGCGGGACCGTACCGAGCCCGGTCAGCCCCAGCACCGCGGCTGGGCTGCTCGTCGGGCTGGGGCCCGGTCGCAGGGCGAGCAGCCAGACAAGACCACCGCAGACTAGAACGACTGCAGGCGCGCGCCAGCTCGTAAGCTTCAAGGTGGGCTCCTCGTGGAGGCGTTAGTATGCACCGGGATTGTTCTCGGTCAGGAGTCAGATGAAATGAACGTTTGCATTGTTTCGGACAGCCACGACCGGGCCGATGCGCTCGCTAGCGCGGTGCACGAGGCCGCCGCGCAAGGCGCCGCGGCGGTGATCCATTGCGGCGACCTCATCGGCGCGCACACGCTGCGGTCCGCAATGGGCGCCGGACTGCCTCTGCACCTGATTCACGGCAACAACCTCGGGGATCCGGTCGCGCTGCACAGGCTGTCGCGCGAAAGCGGCGGCCTGATCCAGTATCACGGCAGCGACGCGCGCATAGAGCTCGGCGGGCGCCGGATCTTCGTCGTGCACTACCCCGAGTACGGGTATGCGATGGCGTGCACCGGCGACTGGGACCTCGTGTGCTGCGGTCATTCGCACCGCGCCGGCATCGAGCGCGTGCCCAACGTTAAGGGCGGCCTGACTTGGCTGGTAAACCCCGGCACGGTGGCTGGGCTTGCCGCTCCGGCCACCTGGATGCTCGGTGACCTTGCGGCCATGCGCTTCGAGACGCATTCGCTGCCTCTATAGCGGCATAGCCTTTTTTTTGTGCAGGTGCTCCAGCGCCGGCCCTAGAATCGCCCGCGAGGAGGTGAGGTAATGATGTTCACCAACAATCCATTTGCTGCGTTGACCGATGTTTTGTCCCCTCTCGTCATGCAGGTCTACCTCGTCCTGATGACACTTGCAGTGGTCGTTGGAACGTTGTTCGACGTGTATGACAAGGGCAGCGCCAAGTTCTTCGCGCGACGCAGGGAAAAATCAGAGGCTACCGCACAGAGGCGCGTTGGCGGCGGGGAGACCATTGCACTGGTAGTCGAGACCATTGCAGAGGCTGCAGTTTCGGGCGAGTTCTGCAAATGGCCGAGGCGGCTCTCTCATCTGCTGATGATGTACGGCTTCTTCCTCTATTTGATCACCACGATCGTGATGGTATTCGCCTATCCGGAAGGCGCGCCGACACCGACTATCCTGCCCACTTCGTGGATCCTAGGCGCCTTGATGATTCTCGTTGGCGGCTTGTGGTTTTTCTTCTTTTTGCGAGTAAACGTGACGCATGACGGCGCATCGCCTTTTCACCTCGGGCGGGCTGACCTCTTTATTGGTTTTCTCCTGGCAAGCGTCGCGTTCGCCCTTGTTTGGCACTATGTGCAAACGACGTATACGAACCCAACGGCGACCTGGATATTGTTCGGGATCTACATCTTCTTCACGACACTGCTCTTTGTTACCGTCCCCTGGTCCAAATTCGCCCACATGTTTTTCAAGCCGACGGTCGCGTTTCAGCGAAGGGTAGAGGAGGCGAACGGTTCGTCGGATCTGCCAAGCCCATCTGCTGAAAACTACATTGTCAGGAGCTGATCGAGATGCCTACCTACACCGACATGACCAGATGTGACGGCTGCGGCGAGTGCGTCGACATTTGTCCTTCCGACATCATGCACATCGACCCGGTTTACCGCAGGTCTTACAACATCGAACCCAATTTCTGCTGGGAGTGCTACTCGTGCGTGAAGGCATGCCCGCAGAATGCGATCGACGTTCGAGGCTACGCAGACTTCGCCCCGCTCGGCCACAAGGTGAGGGTCCTGAGAGAACCGGAAAAGGGATCGATCTCCTGGAAGATCAGGTACCGGGACGGGCGGCTGAAGGAGTTCACGTTCCCGATCAGGACCACTCCCTGGGGCTCGATAAAGTCCCCGTCCGATTACGAGGCGCCTGACTTGAGCGCTCTCAACTCTCCGCTGCTGTCGCACGAGCCTGCGGCGCTGCACATCGGGGCCCTTCCCACACCCCCAAAAACAAAGGCGTGAAGCCATGGCCAGAAGAACCCACTTCGTGGATTCGGACATCCTCGTCATAGGCGGCGGCTTTGGCGGATGCGGGGCCGCTTACGAATCGCGCTACTGGGGGCGGGACCTCAAGATCGTCGTCGTGGAAAAGGCCAACATCGAGCGCAGCGGGGCGGTTGCGCAAGGCCTGTCGGCGATCAACTGCTACATGGGAATGCAGTGGGGCGAGAACCAGCCCGAAGACTTCGTGCGCTACGCCCGCGGTGACCTCATGGGCCTCGTGAGAGAGGACCTCGTCTACGACATCGCCCGGCACGTCGACTCCACGGTGCACAAATTCGAGGAGTGGGGCCTGCCGATCATCAAGAACCCTGAGACGGGCCGGTACTTGAGAGAAGGTAAATGGCAGATCATGATCCACGGCGAGAGTTACAAGCCGATCGTCGCCGAAGCCGCGAGGAAGGCTGCCACCGAGGTCTACAACAGGATCATGGTAACGCATCTGCTGATGGACAGCGTGCGGCTCAACCGTGTTGCAGGTGCTGTCGGCTTCAACGTCCGCAACGGGGATTTCTACGTCTTTAGGGCGAAGGCGGTCATCGTGGGCGCCGGGGGCGGCTCGCACATTTATAGGCCGAGGTCGGTCGGCGAAGGCATGGGAAGAACCTGGTATGCGCCCTGGAGCACGGCTTCGGCGTACGGTCTCCTGATACCGACGGGCACCAAGATGACGCAGATGGAGAACAAGATCGTCCTCACCCGCTTCAAGGACGGTTACGGTCCGGTCGGTGCCTGGTTCCTGCTCCTCAAGGCGCATGCGACGAACGCAGCGGGGGAGTTCTACGAGAAGGATCGCTATCCCGAAATCAAAGAGCGTGTCGGCCACTACGTGGACATCCAGCCGATGCCGACGTGCCTCCGCAATCACGCGATGCTGGAAGAGATCAAGGCCGGCAAGGGCCCGATCTACATGCATACGCAGCACGTCCTCGATACCAAGGAGAAGGAGGAGCTCGGCTGGGAGGACTTTCTGGACATGACGATCGGGCAGGCGGTGGTCTGGGCCGCGCAGAACATCGACCCGAAGGCAAAGCCGTCCGAGCTTATTACCTCCGAGCCTTACATCATGGGTTCTCACGCCACGTGTTCGGGTGCATGGGCCAGCGGCCCGGAGGACTGCGCGCCGGCCGAGTACCAGTGGGGCTACAACCGCATGACAACCGTGGAGGGGCTTTTCGGCGCCGGCGACACGATAGGCGGTTCCGCGCACAAGTTTTCAGCCGGCTCCTTCACGGAAGGAAGACTCGCGGGGAAAGCCGCCGTCAGGTACGTCATGGACCGGAAAGCGGAATCGCCACAGGTCGACGACGAGTACATCAAGCAGCTCAAGGAAGTGGTATTCAAGCCGCTCGAAGAATACAGAGTGGGCAGGAACGAGATCGCCGCCGGGACCGTCGCGCCGAGCTACATCAGCCCTCTCCATGGCCTGCAGAGACTCGAAAAGATCATGGACGAGTACGTTGGCGGCTACAGTATGTTCTATGTGACGAGTGAAAACCTGCTCAATCGCGGCCTGGAGCTTCTGGGCATGCTCCAGGAGGATTTCGAGCACATCGGCGCCGAGGACCTGCACCAACTTCAGAGGGCATGGGAGCTCCAGCACAGGATCCTGACCGCTGAGTCGGTGACCAGGCACACGCTGTTCAGGAAGGAGACGCGATGGCCGGGTTACTACTATCGCGGCGATTATCCGAAGCTCGACGACAGCGAGTGGCACTGCTTCACCGGATCTCAATACGACCCGAAGTCAGGTGAGTGGAGGATGTCGAAACTTCCCGTCCACCGCATTGTCGAGGGTTTCGAGCTATTGCTCACGTGACGAGCGAACGGCAGATGTCGAATCTGCCTGTGCACCACATCGCCTAATGGTCGCGTCGCCGAGCGCAGCCTCGACATCGGTTTATCGAAGGTGACTCGCACCTGCCCTTGCTCATGACCGACGTCTGCTGCGAGGACGAGCTCCAGGTCACATGTGCGCCCTCGCGCGCGCTGGCGAAGCAGAAATCCGCCGCGCCGGAGTCGCTGACGCGCTACGCCCACATCAGCCGCGAGCCTGGCTCGGGCACGCGCGAGGTCATCGATCACTACCTGCAGAAGGCGGGCGTGGCACCCGATTCGCTGCAGCGCGTGATGGAGCTCGGCAGTCCGCTCAAGGGACGGGTGGCCTCCGGGCTGGGATTCCCCATCATGTTGCGCACGACGGTGATCAACGAGATCCGCCTCGGGCAACTGGTCCAGATTCCGCTCTCGCCGCGCCTCATCCGCCACATGCCGGTGGTCTACCCGAAGGAACGGATCCACTCGCGGCTGGTGAGCAGCTTCGCGCAATTCACGAAGCTGAATCTCGGCGCCAAGCCGGCCGCCGAGGCCGAAAACGCGCACGCCTAAGCGAAAGTCCGTCATTCTTGCGAAAGCGGGAAACCAGGTTCTCCAACGAAATGCCGGATCCCCACTCTCGCGGGGGCGGCATCTTCGCTAGCGCGCGGAATGTCCTGCGAGCTTCACTTCGACTCGTTCGGCCGCATCGATCCCGGCGTAGTACTCGCGCAGGATCTCGAGCACCTCGGGCCGGCTGAACTCAGGCGGCACCGGGTTGCCTTCCGAAAGCCACTTGCGCAGCTTGGTACCCGAAACGAGCAGGCGATCGGAATCCGGGTGCGGGCAGGTACGCCCGGAAGCCATCCCGCCACACCGGTAGCACCAGAACGTCCAGTCGATCTTGAGCGGCTGCGTCTCGAGAGCGCCCTTCGGAATCTCGTCGAAGACGTGGTGCGCGTCGAACGGCCCGTAGTAGCTGCCGACGCCGGCGTGATCGCGCCCGACGATCTGATGTGAGCAGCCGTAGTTCTGCCGGAACAGCGCGTGCAGCACGGCCTCGCGCGGGCCAGCGTAGCGCATGTCGAGAGGGAAGCCCGCCTGCACCACCGTGCCCGAACGGAAGTATTTCTCGATCAGCACCGAGATGGCGCGGGTGCGCACCTCGGCCGGGATGTCGCCCGGCTTGAGGTTGCCGAGCAGCGAGTGGACCAACACGCCGTCACAGACCTCGATCGCCACCTTGGCGAGATATTCATGCGAGCGGTGCATCGGATTTCGCGTCTGGAACGCCGCAACGCGCGACCAGCCGAGCCGCTCAAATTCGGCGCGCGTCTCGGCGGGCGTCATGAACAGCGCGCCGTACTTCGCCTTGAACCCGCCATCGGAGAGCACTTTAACCGGGCCGGCGAGGTTCACCTCCGGCTGCTGTATAACCATGCTTACGCCCGGGTGCTCGGGGTCGGTGGTGCGAAACACCGAACTGCACTCGTGGGTCTTCTCGATCGCGTATTTCTCGCTCACTTTCATGGTGGCGAGCGGCGCGCTGTTTTCAGGGTCGACGAGCGCGATGTCAGCACCGATACGAATCGAGCCCGCGGTCTCGGCATCGACTGACAGCGTGATCGGGATCGGCCAGAACAGTCCTGTCGCGGTGCGATAGCCGTCGCAGACCCCCTCCCAGTCCGCTCGCGTCATGAAGCCATCGAGCGGCGTGAAGCCCCCGATGCCGAGCATGATCAGGTCGCCCTTCTCGCGCGAGGTGACGCGGACCGCGCGCAGCGTCTGCGCCCGAGCGCGCTCGGCAGCAAGCGACTCGCCCGCCGGCATTAGCGGCTTGAGGGCAGCTCCTCCATGTGGCGGGACCAGGCCTGGCAAGATTTTCTGCTTTCCGAACGTGGGCTTGCACCGTATTCTCGGGATGTACTGTGCGGCAGGCAAGGCCGATGTTCCGATCTGTCAATAAGGCCCCCTGATGGTGATCGCGACCTTCATGCGGCAGCCTCGGTCACGCGGATGACACTTGCCATTACATTGCTCGTCGGCTCCTGCCCGCCGAGATATGCTGCCCACGCTTCGAGCAGCTTGCGCCGCTCGCCCACGAACTGCGCGCGGTTGTGGGCCGCCCGGATCTTGTCCCCCTCCCGATGGGCAAGGCACGCCTCGATCACACCAGGACGTGCTGCGCCCGTTTCGTTTGCCCAGGTCGAGAACGTCGACCGGCATAGCCCGTGCACGGTCGTCGCGCTGGCGATCCCGAAGCGTCGCAGCAGCATCAGCATCGCCATGTTGGATAGTGGCCGGCCGTCAAGCGCTGGCGCAGGAACACGAACGGCTGCCCGACCGCACGCTGCCCCTCAAGTATTTCGCGCGCTCTCGGCGACAGGTAAAGGACGTGATCCTCGCCGCCCTTCATGCGCGCGCCCGGCACCGTCCAGATACCGGCGCTAAGATCGAACTCCGCCCAGATCGCGCCGAGCACCTCGCCTGTCCGGGCGGCCGTCAGGACGGCAACTCGAGACAGCGCGCGGCGATCCCCTCAACCTTCCTCAGTCGCGCCATGATCGCTGGCGCATCGGCGTAGGCGAGCGCCCGAAACTGTCTGCGCCGCCCTTTGGCCTCGCGGAGCTTGCGGCGCAGACTGGCTGCAGGATTGCTCGAAGCCAGGCCGTTGAAGATGGCGTTCTCGAAGATTGCGTCGAGCCGCTGGCGCACGCGGGAGGCAGTCTCCGGGATACGGGACTGCAGATCGATCAGCGCTGCGAGCAGCTCAGGCGCGGTCACGTTCGCCATCGGCTTATGCCACAGCGCTGCCGGGACGTTCGCCTCAAGGGAGGCAATCCACTGCGCGGCGTGCTTGTCGCTGCGCGATCCCTCGATCACCCGCTCGTGATAGGCGCGCGACCCGCACCAGTGTGGCCTGGTCATGCTTCGCGGCGGACTTTTCCGACTCGGCAGCCCTCCGGGCCTTCTTCCGGTCTGCCGCCTTCGCCTCGATCGGATCGACTCCGGCCCGCCCAAGCTTGCGCGCCTTGTCGGCGGCGTCGCGCGCTGCGGTCAGGGACTTGCCGGCCGCTGCGAGCGAGTCCCGGTGCGCGACCCCGAGCCCATTGCCCGCCGACGGCCCGCCGGATTCGTGACGCGGAATAGCCACCGGGCGCGGCTGCCGTGACCTTCAATAGGAGGCCGCCGCCGTCACTGTAGTCGCCGTTGCTCGCCGCTTGAACTTGACGGGCCGTCAGCAGATGAATCGCCATAACACACCCCTTCCCGAGTACCGATTGAGTCGCCACTTTTTCATGCGTGGCAGTGCACCGAGTCGCCACTTGTTTGCACCGATCCGACTCGAGATGAATCGTACTTCGGTGCCAAGATCAAATGCCTACAGCACGTTGGCGGTACTGTCGTGCACTCTAGGAAGGGATACTACTGGCGGTGGAGGCAGTCTAGGGCGAACCCGGTCTCTACCCGAAATTCCTGTAACAAGGGAAATTTACAGGGATCTTCGAGCTTCATTGCACAAGGACCTTGAAGCTCGCGCGGGCCGGCAGGCCCGACGGCACCGCTCAGTCGAGCGGCTCGACCTTCACGATCCGGTGGTCGTGATTGCTGCCGACCCAGAACGTCGTCGGCGTCGTCGAGTTGTCGACGAACACCGTGCGCATGTTGGTGTCGGACGGCATCAGGTATTGCACCGCGTTGCCGGTCTTGGGATCGAGACGCACGACCCGGTCGGTGTGCATCGTCGACGCCCAGATTTCGCCGTTCTTGTCAAAATTGGCCCGGTACGGATACGTGCGGGGCGGCAAATCGTATTCCGTGAACTTCTCCGCCCTCGTGTCGAACACCGCAACCTTGTTACCTCGATATTCGGTCACCATGATGCGGTCCTGGGCGTCGATCACCATGCGGCGGGCGCGAGCGTTCGGCGTGGGTATCGGGTACCACGTCACTTTCGTCGTCTTGGCGTCGATCTTGCCGAGATGTCCCGCCGTAAATTCGGCCATCCACAGATTGTTTTGCGAGTCCGAAATGACCTGATAGATGGTAGCGCTCTTGGGCGCACTCTCCGGGAGGTAGTCGGTCGGATGGAAGCGCTCCCATTTGCTGGTCTCCAGATCAAGCCGGAAGATGTGCTGCGTGCCCACGCTCTTGGTCCAGACCTTTCCGTCGACGTCGTAGCGCAGTCCCGTAAAGTTGAGCTGCACGGTGTCGTCGTTGTATTCCGGCGGCAGCGGGTAATAGGCGATCTTGCCGGTCTTGGGATCGAGGCAGCCGAGCGAGCCTTGGTACATCGTGTCGAACCAGATCTTGCCCTCGTGATCGAACTCGATGCTTAGCAGTCCGGTCGGCGCCTTTTCCTTGAACTTCTTGATCGGATATTCAACGAGCTTGAGCGTCTTCGGATCCAACTTGCCGATGAACATCTCGCCGAAATCCGTGTACCAGACCTTGCCTTCCTTATCGACCAGCACGTCGTGCGGCTCGCTCGTCGGCCGCACCACGTCGTACTGGGTGACGATCGCGCGAGTGTCGCGGCCCTTGGGACGCGGAAGCGTCTTCAGTTCGTACGGCCATTGGTCGACCGCGCTCAAGTTGATGGTCGCGAGATAGTCCGCCAATTTGCGATATTGCTCGGGCGTTCCCGCGCGAGCGCGATCGAGCATGGGTTGGGGCTTGATTGGCTGGCTTACGGCGCCGTAGCCCATCATGCGGCTGATCACGCGCGTCCACTCGTCGGAATCGTGCGTCGAGCGAACGACGCGCTCGACCGTGTGGCAGCCGACGCAATTCAGCAGCCCGGCCTTCTGCTCTTCGGTGCCCGGGATGCTCATCATCCACTCGGCGTTGGTGAGCTGGCCGGCGAGATTCTTGGTCTTCTTGAGCTTTATGTCGGCCGTCGCCGCTTTTCCGTTCACGGTCGCCTTGGCCGGCGACTCGATTTCGTAGCCGACCGCGCGGATGCTGAGCATGTATTCGCCCGGTTCCAAGCGGCCCCGCGGGAAGCTGTAGCGACCTTCCGCGTCGGTGGTGACGCTGACCTGGACGATCGATTTGGCCCGGCGGGCGGTGACGACCACGCCCTCCATCTTGCCTTCGGCCTCGGAACTGACGATGCCGGTAAGCGCTGCAGGGCCTTGAGCCCGGACGGCGTCGATGGCCAGAGGAGCGACCATCGCGGCGGTAGCGGCAGCAAGTGTCAACATCAGTTTGGCTCTCATAGGGCTCTCCTGACGGGGCTCGACTCATCTATGATACTCGGGGAGGGGGAATATCGTCATGCTCACACGCTTCGTTTCGGCGATTTTCGGAATGGGGATCGGCCTTGCCATCGCACCGGCGCATGCGGCGGATGACATCGAGGCGAAAGCGCAGCTCTGTGCGGCATGCCATGGCGATAAAGGCGTTCCCA
>Ga0187846_10000007_pt1 | contig 118951 bp, 112 predicted proteins | sample TC_taG_FD_161473 | JGI IMG/M metagenome (GOLD analysis project Ga0187846, IMG submission 161473) | Biofilm microbial communities from the roof of an iron ore cave, State of Minas Gerais, Brazil - TC_06 Biofilm (v2) | ecosystem: Environmental > Terrestrial > Deep subsurface > Cave > Wall... | reverse complement strand
GGTCCAATCCACCAACCACCGCCGCGACGAACGTACCGGCTGCGCGGGCCCGCTCCGCCGCCGCCCACAACCCGAAAGGCGAAAAAGAGCGCCAGGAATATGAGTAGGAGAACCAGCGGGCCGCTGCGAACCCCGGTCCCCTGCGAAGGACGGCGCTGCTGCGCAGCACCCGGCAATGCGGTCAGGGTGATGCCCTTGTCCTGCGCGATTACTTCCGCCACGCGGCGCGTCATCAGCAGCATTGCCGCGTTGTAGTTACCCTCCCGCAGATAAGGCACAGCTTCGCGCCCGAAGTCGCCCACTTTCCCGTCGGGCAGGATGGGCTCGAGACCATACCCGACCTCAATCCGATACTTGCGGTCCTGGACGGCCACCAGGATCATCACTCCCCGATCGAGCTGCTTCGGCCCGACGCCCCAGTGAATCCCCAGGTCGATGGTGTATTCTTCGACCGCCTCCCCCGCGAGAGATGCCACGGTCACAACGGCAATCTGCGCCTGAGCTCTGTGATCCACCTCGGCGCATAAGGCGCTCAGACTCGCCTGCGCCGCCGGGCTCACCACTCCGGCGAAATCGTTGATGTATCCTCGCTCTTTCAGTTGCTCCGGTTTTTGTGCGCGCGCGGAAACCGTCAGGCACAGAAAGAGTCCGGCCAGAACAACGGCTTTCGGCCGCGGAAACAATCGCGCGCCGAAGGAGAGACGTACACGCATTGGGAGGCGGAATCTCAGGCGAATCTCATCGTAGAGGCAGCCACAGCGTCATGTCAAACGCAAGGCGCCCAGGGTTGCTTCGTGCCACGACGACACCTTGCGCCGGCGCCAGCCGGCCCTTCGCCACGTTGTCACCCATTCCGCCGCAATGCTACACTGCCAACCCGGTGTTCGGATACGCACGTAGGTGTGCGCCAACGAACATCCGGCGTGCGGCGCGAAGGGGTTACTTCCCTCGATCCAAGCAGATACGCGTGGCCGCTGCGTTGCATAATCACTCGGTTCTCTGAAACAAACCAGCCCTTGGGCGCGTTTAACCACTGAGGATTGTGCACTTTTCACGCACCTCCTATCTCGAGAGAGGAAAAACGACGATGGCAAGATTCTCGCACGCAGCGCTGGCAATTCTGACGGCCGCTTCCCTGGTGGTCTCGCCGGCCTACGCGGCAGCACAAGAAACGCAGGCGCAGGGATCGCCCACCCAGGCTCAAGCGCAGTCGGCCGTTTCCCCGGCCCCGACTCGCTCCCTCAGCTTTGGCCCGGACTACTCGAAAGGGGTGGGGTTCTTCCCCGATGTCCTCGCGCCCTACAGGCCCATCAGGATGCCAGCGCCGATGCTGACCAACACGCCGCGGCTCGACCAATTGATGCAGGACGGCAAGCTGATGCTGAGCCTCGACGACGCCATCTCCATCGCCCTGGAGAACAACCTCGACATCGCCGTGCAGCGCTTTACGCCTTGGATCGCCGAAACGCAGTTGCTGAAAGCTAAGGCCGGCGGCGTCCCCCAGAGCGGCACGGCGCAGCAGGTGGTGCTCGGCTCGGGACCCAGCGCTTCGTTCGATCCGGTGTTCACGTCCAACCTCAACTGGTCGCGCGCGTCGATTCCGGTCAACAACCCGTTCATCTCCGGCACCGGAACGACAGCGCTCACCGCATTGACGAACTACAACGCGAACGTGAACTTCGGATACTCGCAAGGCTTCCATACGGGCACCAACGTGTCCATCGCCTTCGACAATAATCGATCATCGACCACTTCGACCGTCAATCTCTTCAACCCATCGGTTCAGTCCACCATGATTTTCACCGTCTCCCAGCCGCTGCTCAACGGCTTCGGCTTCTTGCCCAACACGCGCTTCATCATCGAGGCCAAGAACACCCTCAAAGCGGCGGAATCGCAGTTCCAACAGCAGGTGATCACCACCATCACCCAGGTCGCCACCGACTACTGGGAGCTCGCCTTCGCCCGCGAAAACGTCAAAGTGCAGGAGGCCGCCGTCGGAGTCTCGACCAAGCTCTACGAAGACAACAAGAAGCAGCTCGAAATCGGCACCATGGCCCCCCTCGACGTGCTCACCGCGGAATCGCAGCTGGCCACCGACACCCAGAACCTCATCGTCGCGCAGACCACGAAGCTCCAGGATGAAACCGTTCTGCTCGTGGCCATCACCAAGAATCCTCTCGCGGCCAACCTGACGGGCGTGGAGATCGTTCCCACGACTTCCATCGCGATTCCCGACACCGTGGAAAACCTCCCGCTCGGTGACGCGGTGCGCGAGGCTTGGCAGAAGCGGCCCGAAATCACTCAGGCCGAACTCAACCTGAAAAACGCTGGAATCGAAGTGCGCGCCACGCGCAACTCTTTGCTGCCGTCGCTCAATCTCTTCGGGCAGTACAGCGCCACAGGACTCGCCGGCAACGCCACCGTCCCCACTTCGACCACTCCTACCGGCTTCACTGCCATTACAACCTCTCCGGTCGTTGACGTTAACGGGAATCCGTTCAGCGTCGGCAACCCAGGCCCCCCGGGCGTGCTCGCCTTCGTCGGCAGCCCCATCTTTGCCACAACGGTCAAGCCCGGCGGCCTGGGCGATGCGCTATCGAACGTGATCAACAACAATTTCCCCACCTACGCGGCGGGCATCAACTTGACACTCCCGCTTCGCAACCGCTCCGCGCAGGCCGATAGCGCTCGCGCGCTTCTCGACGAGCGGCAGCTCGAAGTGCAATATCGCCAGCTCCAGAACAGCATCGTGCTCAACGTGCGCAACGCCATCATCGCTTTGCAACAGGACCGCGCCCAGGTGGCCGCCGCAGAAAAGGCGCGCATACTCGCCCAGCAAACGCTCGACGCCGAGCAGAAGAAGTATCAGCTCGGCACTTCGACCAGTTACAATGTCGTCCTGCGCGCCCGCGACCTTACCTCTGCTCAGGGCACCGAGCTGCGCGCCAAGGCCAATCTCGAAGAGGCCGTAGTCAATTTCAACCAGGCCATGGGCCGCACGCTCGAAGCCAATCACATCGTCGTGGCCGGCGCGCGCAAGGGCGGCGTGTATCGCGAGCCGCTGATTCCCGGCACGCCCGAGCCCGTCCTCACCGGGAACCAATAGATACACCCGGCTTTCGTCGTCGGGCGGGCCATTTCAAGCCCGCCTGACTCCTGCAAAAAGATGCCCGCATGAAAATCGCCGCTGTCATTTTCGACATGGACGGTCTCATGCTCGACACCGAGCCGCTCTATCGCCATGCCTGGCAGCAAGCGGCGATCGAGTGCGGCCGCACGGTGTCCGACGCGCTCTACTCCCGTCTCATTGGCCTGCGCACCGAAGATGCCGAGCGCATTCTTCGCGCCGAATTCGGTCCTGACTTCCAGTTCGACGCCTATCGCGCCACCTACCTTCGCTGGGAAAAGAAAATCTTCAGCGCTGCTCCGCCGCCAAAAAAGCCCGGGCTCGACGAGCTGCTCGCCTTTCTCGAGTCGCGCCAGATACCCAAAGCTGTGGCCACCTCCACCTATCGCGAGCTCGCCGAGCCTCGCCTTGTGTCCACCGGCCTTCTACCGCGATTCAGCGCTCTCGTCACCGGCGACGAAGCAGCTAACGGCAAGCCCGCGCCGGATCTTTTTCTGCTCGCCGCGCGCCGGCTGCGCGCCGAGCCTTCCGCCTGCCTGGTTCTCGAGGACGCAGAACCCGGCGTGCTCGCGGCGCGCGCCGCCAGCATGCAGGTTTACTTCGTTCCCGACATGAATCCGCCCACCGCGAAGGTGAAGGAACTGGCTGCGGCCATCTTCGACTCCTTGTTTGCCGTCGCCGGCCACCTCGAAGCATCGCCGATCAGCTTGGCCGAACCGGGTCCGCGACGTATTTCCTGACAAAGTAAATCGCCCTTTGTTAAACTATCCGGCAGCATGTTTCGCGTCCCCCCGAACGCTCGCTTGGCGCTTGCTCTAGTCGTGCCGCTCGCGTTCGCCGCATACGCGCTGTGGTCCTGCAGTTCAACTCTAAGCGCGAAACTTGCCCAACACGGAGCAGCTGACTTCCATTCGGAGATGGCAGCCCAGCAGTTCCAGACAATCTATGCCCAAGCAGACGAACCTGTGCGCAAGAAACACACGGAAGAGGATTTTGTGGCGCCTCATGGCCGCTACCCTCGAACTATTTACACAAGCAGCTTGACGTCACCGCCGACGCATCCTTCTTGCTGCGTTCTCTGCCTTGCCCTAGAATGAAATCGGTACGCCGATTCCCAAGGAGCGCCCATGGCCCCCAAGGCAACCAAAGAGCTGAAGCTTGCAGCCACGCCAACATTTGAAGCCGGCCGCAAGCCCTCCTCCTCCGAGCTCCAGTGGGAAGAAAAGACCCTTCGCCACACGCTCGAAAAGTCGCCTGAACGCGCTCCCGAGTTCACCACCGTTTCCAGCTACCCGATCCGCCGCCTTTATACGCAGGCGGATCTCGCCGCATGGGACCCCGAGAGCGAACTCGGCTATCCCGGCCAGCCTCCTTACACCCGCGGCATTCACTCCACCATGTACCGCGGCAAGCTCTGGACCATGCGCCAGTTTGCGGGCTTCGGCGCCGCCGAAGATACCAATCAGCGCTTCCGTTACCTGCTCTCCCAGGGTCAAACCGGCCTTTCCGTCGCCTTCGACCTGCCCACGCTGATGGGCTACGACTCCGACCACCCGCTTGCCGAAGGCGAAGTCGGCAAGTGCGGCGTCGCCATCAGTTCGCTGGCCGATATGGAAATGCTTTTCGACAGGATTCCGCTCGCCGGAGTCACCACCTCGATGACCATCAATTCCCCCGCCGCGGCCATCTGGGCGATGTACCTGGCCGTCGCCGAAAAGCAGGGCGCCGACTGGAAGAAAATCTCCGGCACCATTCAGAACGACATCCTCAAGGAATACATCGCGCAGAAGGAATACATCTACCCGCCCGAGCCGTCGATGCGCCTGGTGATCGACACCTTCGAATTTGGCGCCAAGCACACGCCCAAGTTCAACTCCATCTCCATCAGCGGCTACCACATTCGCGAGGCCGGCTCGACCGCCATCCAGGAGCTGGCCTTCACTCTTCGCGACGCCATCGAATACGTGGATTGGGGCGTGCGCCGCGGCCTCGTCGTGGACGAATTCGTTCCGCGGCTTTCGTTCTTCTTCAACGCGCACAGCGACTTCTTCGAGGAGATCGCCAAGTACCGCGCCGCGCGCCGCATCTGGTACAAGACCATGCGCGACCGCTTTGGCGCAAAAAACGCGCGCTCCTGGGCGATGCGCTTCCACACGCAGACCGCCGGCTGCTCGCTTACCGCGCAACAGCCCTACAACAACGTCGTGCGCACCGCCCTCCAAGCGCTCGCCGCCGTGATGGGCGGCACGCAATCGCTGCACACCAATTCACTCGACGAAGCCTGGGCCCTGCCCACCGAATTCGCCGCCACCATCGCCCTGCGCACCCAGCAGATCATCGCCCACGAAAGCGGAGTCACCAACACCGCCGACCCGCTCGGCGGCTCGTACTTCGTCGAGGCCCTCACCGATGAAGTCGAGCGCGGCGCCTGGGACTACATCGAGAAAATCGACGCGCTGGGCGGCATGGTTGCGGCCATCGAACGCGCCTATCCGCAGCGCGAGATCGCCGAGGCTTCCTACCGCTACCAATGCGCGGTGGACGCGAAAGAAAAGATCGTCGTCGGCGTGAACGACTACGTCGCTGAAGAGAAGCCGCTCGAAATCCTGCAGATTGACGAAACCGTCGCCCACCGCCAGGCCGCGCGCCTGAAAAAGCTCCGCGCCGACCGCTCCGGCGACGAAGTCGCTCGCCGCCTCGCCGCCCTGCGCAAAGCCGCCGCCGGCGCCGAGAACCTGATGCCCTACCTCTACGACGCCGCTAAGGCCTACGCCACCCTCGGCGAGATTTGCGACGCCCTCCGCGACGTCTTCGGCATCTACGAAGAAGTCGCCATCACGTAGCCGCGCCCGGGCACATACACCACGCTATGTAGGGCGTGTCCCCACTGAACGCAATTACGCTCTGTGAGAAAATGATGTCGCGAGTGGCGGTTTCTTCAGCTACCCCGGCCCCTCACGCGAAAGGAGCAGGAAAATGGCGACGAAAGACTTCGACGCGCACGTAACAAAGAAACTGCCGACCAAAGTTAAATTCACGACGCGGGATGGCAAACGGGTTCATTTCACAGCCGAGAAACCAACTCGGGTCAAGACACACGTTCATTTCAAAACGCACGGCAGGAAGCGCGGGTAAGAAGGGCAGACGTAAGGCCTATGCAAGTATCGTGCCCGAATTGCGGTTTGACGATCGGTGAGCAAGTAGGCGGCAAGCTAGCCATCGGCTTGGCTGCGGGCCTTGTTGGAAGCCGAATCAATCCCCTCGTTGCCGTCCTGGCCGGATTCATCGGGGCGTGGCTCGGCCATAAGTACATCGACACTGCCATCTACCACTGCCCGCGGTGCGGATTCGTTTTCAGAATCGCCGACGACCTGTTGTCCTAGAACGTGACGCGGTCGTGGGTGGCCGACGCTTCGTGGGTGTCGAAGCGTCGGATCACTTACGGATGCCACGGCGGTGACCCGCCCTAAGATCCGCAAGGAGACTGAGCCGTGGTCCCACCAATTCAAGAAAGTCCACAGGCACCTATGCTTGCAATTTCCTTGACTCGCGCTACGCTATTTGCCTGACCATGCGCGCCTCCAATTTGACGAACCCCACGGGGCCCGGCCCAACCTCTGGCGTCTTCGCAGCCAGACCTGATTCCCTGCTCGGGACGCGCCGCCTGAAAACAACCGGAGGCCAGGAATCTGCACGATTTCTAATCGCGAACTCTGCGATTAGAAATGCCCCTAAAGCCTTCAGAATCATTACCGCTTCTCTTTCTAATCGCGAACTTTTGCTATGTGCCAAGAGCCCACATCGGCGTGCTCTTGTTTTCGCTTTTCTTTTGGCTGTCTTGGCTTCTGCCCTGCCCTCGCCGGCAGTTGCAGCGGGCGCCGCGCCCAAGAGCGGGTTCGTCACCACCTCCGACGGCGTGAAGATTCACTACCTCGAAGCCGGGAAGACTCGCGTCGCCGGCGCCGCAGCGGTCGGACATCCCGCTCCCGCCGACGCCACGCTCACCAAAGGTGACGTCTCGCTCGAAGCGTCCCATCGCTTCACCTCCCTGCTTTTCATTCCCGGCTGGACCATGCCCGCGTGGATCTGGGACAAGCAGATCGACTACTTTTCCGGCGACTGGCGCGTCGTCGCTATGGACCCTCGCGCCCAGGGCGACTCCTCGAAAAACGCGAGCGATTATTCTCCGGCGGCGCGCGCTCGCGACATCAAGGCGGTGATTGACCATCTCAAGCTCGCGCCCGTCGTGCTGGTTGGCTGGTCCATGGGCGTCGCGGACATCGCCTCTTACGTGGACCAGTTCGGGACCAGCAGTCTTGCGGGCATCGTCTTTGTCGACGGTACCGCTGGCAGCGATCCCACGGCGCGCTCGCAGGAAGGCCTCTCGGCCTTTGTCGCCGACATGCGGGCGAACCGCAACAAGGCGACCAGCGATTTCGTCCGCTCCATGTTTCGTAAGCCGCAAACGGACGAATACCTCACGAAACTCACGAGCGCGTCTCTCCAAACCCCCACCGATGCCGCGATCGAAGCCATGAACACATTCTGGACCACCGACAATCGCGCCGCGCTCGCCAGAATTGACAAGCCGACCTTGATCGTCGGGGCTCAGAGTCCTTCCGTCCCGCGCTACCAGGAGATGCACAAGCGCATCACCGGCTCGCGCATCGAGATTTTCGAAGGCGTCGGCCACGCTCTTTTCGTGGATGATGCCGACCGCTTCAACGGCCTCCTCGAAGATTTTCTGTTCGACTTGCAGCAGCAGTGATTCCGCGCAAGCAGCGCTCACGGTCCTCTCTGCGGCCTCTGCGCCTCAGCGGTCGATTGGCGGCTATCGCCGTGACGCGCTTTTGAAGTATTCTTCAACCCCGCGGCGCGGACGCGCCGAAGGCAGCCATGCCCGAAAAAAAGATTCGCGTCCTCATCGCCAAACCCGGCCTCGACGGCCACGACCGCGGCGCCAAAGTGATTGCCCGCGCGCTGCGCGACGCCGGCATGGAAGTCATCTACACGGGCCTGCGCCAGACTCCCGAAATGATTGCTTCCGCCGCGGCGCAGGAAGACGTCGACGTCATCGGCCTCTCGATTCTATCGGGCGCGCACAACACGCTGTGTCCCCGACTGATGGAGCTGCTGCGCGAGAAAAAAATGACGGACGTGACCGTGCTCATCGGCGGCATCATTCCCGAAGCCGACATCCCCGCGCTCAAGAACAAGGGGATCGCCGAAGTTTTTCTGCCCGGGACTCCTACGCAATCCATTGTGGATTTCATCCGCCAGCGCCTAGCGCCCACTCCGCGCGGCGCCTGAGCCGGCGGAGCCCCGCTTCAGCCTCCGCTCTTTTCCCGCGAAAGCTTCGTGCGCGTATAGGCAACGCCAAAGCCGAAGCGCTCGATGTTACGCTGCGACGCGCTGGCGGGCCGCGCGATGCTCACGGCGAGGTCGCAGCCCTGCTCTTGCGCCCAGCGCAGCCGGGCTGCGAGTAACGCGGCCTGCACACCGCGCCGCCGAAACTCCGGCAGCGTGCTCGCGCCAAAGAGGCCGCAGACTCGCTCATGCGCGGCGACGGCGCCGCCACCTGCGACTTTGTCGTTCACGAACGCAAGGTAGAAGCAACATGCGCCTCGGCGATGAAAAAAGCCCTCCATCGCGTCGGTCAGAACAGGCGTCACCGGAAAGTGCTCGGCAAATCCCTGTGCGACGGTGTCGGTCCACAGCTTGCCTTCGTCTGGCGGTGCGGGCCGTACGGTGATGCCGGCCGTCGGCGCCTCGAAGGCGTCTGCGGGGCTGATCTCGCGAACCAGCACGTTGGAAACTTCGGTCAAGACGTATCCGCGCTTGGCGAACTCGCCGTAGAGCGACACATCAATCAACGGGCACAACTCAAGCTCGACGCCGGCTCCACGCGACCAAAAGAAGTCCTCGAGCCGGTCGAATTCCGCTTCCGCGATCGCGCCGTCCAGCCCCACGCCGATCGCCTGCGAGACCGGCGACCCCACGCCCGCGAACACCGCGATTCCTCCGGCAATTCTCTCGATAGCCACCGGGGAATCCGGGCGTATGCTGGCGAGCGCTTCTGCGCACGACGCGCCGGCGTGCGCTTCCGCCATTTCCACACGCCGCGCCAATTCCAGATTCATGAATTTCATTTCAGACTCTCCGTTCTCTTCCCTTCCCAGGGATTGATCTTGGTGTTTGCGCACGCGACGGCGACGGCCGTGCGGCATTTCGATGCGGTGAAAGCGGAGGAGAGACCGCGCCTCGGGGGGGTCTAGATCGGGTACGCGGAGGCGGACCTGTCCTGTGCGGCAATGTCCGAGGGCATAGGCGCCTCCCTAGAAGAGATGGTGCTCGCGAATTTCGCGAGTCCAAGATTATTCTACCGCAGCGCGCGGCCAGGTCAAAACCTATCGCGAATGGTACAATGCGCCGTTCGGCCTGCCTGTCAATGATGAGTCTCATAGCCGAGTCCGTGGAAGGAGCCGTGTGAGCGGTACGACCATTGAATCGCGCCTGGACGCCAAGTCTGCGGCGTTCCAGAAAAACAGCCGGCAGATGGTGGACCGCCTGACGGAGATCAAGAACGAAGAAGAGGAAATCCGGCAGGGCGGCGGCGCCAAGGCCATCGAAGCGCAGCACCAGAAGAGCCGGCTGACGGCGCGCGAGCGCATCGCGAAGCTGATCGATCCCCACACCGAGCTTTTCGAGCTGGGCCTCTACGCCGCCTACGAAATGTACGCCGAGTGGGGCGGCGCTCCGGCCGCTGGAACCGTCACGGGCCTGGCGCGCGTCTGCGGCCGGCAAGTGATGATCATCGCCAACGACGCCACCGTCAAAGCCGGCGCTTTCTTCCCGATGACGGCGAAGAAGGTGATCCGCGCGCAGACCATGGCCATCGAAAACCGCATCCCGACAATCTATCTGGTGGACTCGGCCGGCGTGTTTCTTCCCTTGCAGGAGGACGTCTTCCCGGACACCGATGATTTCGGCCGGGTCTTCCGCAACAACGCGGTGATGAGCGCGATGGGCATTCCGCAAATCACGGCGATCATGGGCATGTGCGTCGCCGGCGGGGCGTACTTGCCGGTGATGTGCGATCACATTCTCATGACCGAAGGCAGCGGTCTTTTCCTGGCGGGACCGGCGCTGGTGCAAGCGGCCATCGGACAGAAGAACTCAGCGGAGGAACTGGGCGGCGCTCGCATGCACGCACAGATCAGCGGCACGATTGATTTTCGCGAGCCGGACGACCCGGCTTGCCTCAAGCGCATTCGCGGGCTGGTGGACAAGATGGGCCGGGCCGCGGGCGCTGTGTTCAACCGCAAAGCCGCCGAGCCTCCCGCGCACGCCGCCGAGGAAATCTACGGAATCTTTTCCTCGGATCCGTCGAAGCAGTACGACATGCGCGAGATCCTTCTGCGCATCGTTGACGGCGGCAAGTTCGACGAATACCGCGCAGAATATGGCCAGACGCTGCTTTGCGGCTACGCGCGCCTCGGTGGCTGGGCCGTCGGCATCGTGGCGAACCAGAAGAAGCACGTCAGCGTCGCCGCGCCGGGAACGGGAGAGAAACGAGTCGAATTCGGCGGCGTCATCTACACCGAGTCCGCGGACAAGGCCGCGCGGTTCATTCTCGACTGCAATCAGAACCTGATTCCGCTCGTTTTCCTCCACGATGTCAACGGCTTCATGGTCGGAAAGGAAGCGGAGTGGAGCGGGATCATCCGCGCGGGCGCGAAAATGGTGAACGCCGTGGCGAACAGCGTGGTGCCGAAGATTGCGGTGATTTGTGGCGGAAGCTTCGGCGCAGGCCACTACGCCATGTGCGGCAAGGCGTACGATCCGCGATTCCTCTTCGCCTGGCCTACCGCCCGCTACGCGGTGATGAGCGGAGATTCCGCGGCCGGCACGCTGGTGGAAATCAAGATCAAGCAACTCGAGCGCGAAGGAAAGAAGCTGACGGAGGCGGAAAAGAAGGAGCTGCACGAATCGATTCGCAAGACCTACGAACATCAGACCGACCCGCGCTATGCCGCCGCCCGCCTCTGGGTTGACGCCATCATCGATCCGGCGCACACCCGCGAAGCGTTGATCGAGGCTCTTGAGGCGGCGTCGCTCAATCCGCACATCCCGGAATTCAAAACCGGTGTCCTGCAAACATGAAGTAGAGAGTTGAGAGTTTAGAGCTAAGAGCAAGCGAGACCATGCAACGATTCACCGAGCTCCGGGTCTGGCAGCGCAGCCACGCTGCGGCCCTTCAAGTATATCGGATCAGTTCTCGCTTCCCGATTGACGAGCGATTCGGTTTGACGTCCCAGCTTCGCCGCGCCGCCCTTTCGGTTCCGACCAACATCGCAGAAGGTTCTAAGCGTGTCACCAGCCAGGAGTACGCGCGGTTCCTAAATATCGCGGAGGGTTCTGTAGCGGAAACGGAGTACTTGCTTATGGTCAGCCGGGATCTCGGCTATATCTCCGCCAAGGATGCTTCCGCGCAACTAAGAGAGTTCGACGAAATCGCACGTATGCTTCACAGCCTACGCGGTAAGGTCGGTAAGATCTGATGCGAATTGGAGCCGACTCTTGACTCTAGGCTCTGGACTCTCGACATCCCGCGAGGGCGAGATGACGGACGTCGTGACCATCGTCGAATGCCCGAGGGACGCCTGGCAGGGGCTGCGGCAAATCATTCCAGCCGCGGAAAAGGCCAGCTATTTGAGCCAACTGGTGAAACTGGGCTTCGGCCAGATCGACGCGGTCAGTTTCGTTTCGCCGAAGCATGTGCCGCAGATGGCCGATAGCGAGCAGGTGATGCAGCAGTTGAGCCATGCCAGGCTGCCTTCGGGCCAGGCCCCCGAGATTATCGGCATCGTGGTGAATGCGCAGGGACTCGAGCGCGCGATTTCCACCGCAGGCGTCACCACGGTCGGGTATCCCTATTCCATTTCCGCGTACTTCCGCCGCGCCAATGCCAACATGTCGCGGGCCGAGTCGCGGCAGTTGGCCGAAAAGCTTCAGCGCGAGACGAAAGCGGCCGGCCGCAAATTGATCGTGTACATCTCCATGGCGTTCGGAAATCCGTACGACGAACCGTGGGGGCCGGAGATCGTCGAAGAAACGCTGGTGTGGTTGAAGGATGTCGGCGTGCGCACCGTTTCGCTTGCGGACACGGTGGGCACGGCATCGCCCGACCAAGTCGCCTCCTTATTCCGCGCGGCAAACCAATGTGTTGCAGGCGTCGAGATCGGCGTGCACCTTCACAGCCGACCGGAGGGCTCGGCCGAAAAGGTTCTTGCGGCGTACGAAGCAGGATGCCGGCGCTTCGACGGCGCGCTCACCGGCCTCGGGGGCTGTCCGTTCGCAGGAGACGAGCTTGTCGGCAACATCCCGACCGAAGTCGTCCTCACCACGCTTGCCGCCCGTGGCGCGGCGACCGGGATTGATGCAAAATCGCTGGCCGTTGCCTGCGCCATGACGTCTGAATTGCGCGAACGATACACGCACACTCCCGAAGCAGCAAAGCGCAACTGAAGTTCGATGCTACGGGGAACGTGACTCGAATGCCTTACACAACGCTCAAGCTCGATTCCACCGCCGGAATCGCGACCCTCACGCTCGATCGCCCGGAAAAGCGCAACGCCATCTCGCCGGCGATGATTCACGACCTGTTGGCGGCGTTTGATGAAATCGAGGCCGGCCCCGCGCGCGTGGTGATCCTCACCGGCTCCGGAAAAGCGTTTTGCGCCGGGATAGACCTGGAGGGGCTGCGCGCTCTCGCGGGACAGTCGCAGCAGCAAAATCTCGAAGATTCCCGCCGCATGGCGGAGATGTTTTTTCGCATTTACAGCTTTCCCAAGCCGGTGATATCGGCCGTGAATGGAGCGGCCATCGCTGGCGGCTGCGGCATCGCCACGCTGGCGGATTTCACCCTGGCGGTGCCGGAGGCAAGGTTCGGCTATAGCGAGGTCAGGATCGGTTTCATCCCGGCTCTGGTTTCCGTGTTTCTACACCGACAAATCCGCGAGAAAGCGGCGCGGGATCTGCTGCTGAGCGGCAGGGCGATAGACGCAGAAGAGGCGTTTCGAATCGGGCTGGTCACCGAGATCGTGCCAGCCGACAGCCTCCAGAAGCGGGCGCGCGAAGTAGCCAGCGCGCTGCTGGGAGCCAGCCCGACGAGCCTCACGAACACGAAGCGACTGCTCCTGCAACACGACGAGGCCGGCCTGCAGGCCGACTTGGAGCGCGCCATTCGCGCCAACGCCGAGATTCGCTCCACCGCGGATTTTCGCGAAGGCCTCGCGGCATTCCTCGAAAAACGAGAGCCGAAGTGGACGGGGCGCTGACCCCGCTTGTCTGATACACTTTCCCGCCGATGAAGGACTACGCCGACACAACCATCCGCGTGCGCTACTCGGAAACCGATCAGATGGGGGTGGTCTATTACGGAAATTATTTTACGTGGTTCGAAATCGGGCGCGTGGAACTCTGCCGCGAGCTGGGTTTCGAGTACAAGACAATGGAATCGGAGGACGACAGTTTTATCGTCGTCGCCGAGGCCTACTGCCGCTACAAGCGGCCGGCGCGCTTCGATGACGTCCTGGTGATTCGCACGCGCGTGCTCGAAGCGCAGCGGCGCACGGTGCGCTTCGGCTACGAAATCCGCATGGGGAATTCCGACGAGCTCATGGCCACCGGCGAAACACTGCACGTGATCTGCGATGCCCTGGGGCGGCCGAAGTCGTTGCCGGAGAAATACCGCAAGTACTTCCCCGCTGTGCCTGCGAGCGCAGCCAAGCCAGAGACGCGAGCGCCTTCGCGGTAAACTCCATGCCTGCGGATGCTATCCAACTTGACGGAGAACACCTGACGCCAGGGGATGTGGAGCGAGCGGTGTTCGAGGGCATCAAGGTTTCGCTGGCCCCCGCGGCTCGCGACAACATGCTCGCTTCGCGCGCCGTGGTCGAGCGGCTGATCGAATCGGGCGCGGCCGTCTATGGGGTCAACACGGGTTTCGGGAAGATGGCGTCGGTGCGGATTTCGCGGGAGCAGATCCGGCAACTCCAGGTGAACCTCGTCCGCAGCCATGCGTGTGGGGTCGGCGCGCCGCTCGCGGAGCCCGAGACGCGCGCGATGCTGTTGTTGCGCGCAAACGCGATCGCCAAGGGCTTTTCGGGCGTGCGGCCGGCGATCGTCGAAACACTGTGCGCCATGCTCAACCGCGGCGTTCATCCCGTGATTCCGTCGCAAGGATCGGTCGGAGCGTCCGGCGACCTCGCACCACTCGCCCATCTCGCGCAGGTAGTGATCGGCGAAGGCCGCGCCGTCTATCGCGGATCGGAAATGCCCGGCGGAGAGGCCCTGAAACAGGCTGGGATCGCGCCGCTGGCGCTGGAAGCCAAGGAAGGGCTCGCGCTGCTGAACGGCACGCAGGCCATGCTCGCGCTCCTGGCCCTGGGGTTGCGCGAAGCGGAAATTGCGGTGGACACGGCGGACGTGGCCTGCGGACTTTCGCTCGACGCACTGCGCGGCAGCACGGCTCCGTTTGACGCGCGCATCGCGAGCGTGCGGCCCTTCGCGGGCCACGCAACCACCGCGCGAAATCTCGAGCAGCTGAACCGGGGCAGCGAAATCCGGGAATCGCACCGGCCCGCGGCGAAGGATCCGCGCGTGCAGGACCCTTACAGCTTGCGCTGCGCGCCGCAGGTTCACGGAGCCGTCCGCGATGTTGTCGCGCAGGTTCGCGGCGTCGTGGCCATCGAACTGAATAGTGCGACCGACAACCCTCTGGTATTTGCGGGCGGCGACGCCGGGGGTGAAGTGATCAGCGGCGGCAACTTTCACGGGCAGGCGCTGGCAATGGCCGCCGACCAACTGGCCGTGGCGCTGGCGAGTTTGGCGGGAATTTCGGAACGGCGGATCGAGCAGATGACCAACCCTCAGGCGAGTCAGCTCCCGGCGTTTCTGGTGCGCGAGCCCGGATTAAACTCCGGCTTCATGATGCTGCAGGTGGCGGCGGCAGCGCTGGCGAGCGAAATGAAAGCGCAAGCGGCGCCGCACTCGGTGGATTCGATCCCGACTTCGGCGAACCAGGAGGATTACGTGTCGATGGGGATGGGCGCGGCGCGCCGGCTGGCGCCCATGCTGGCGAACTTGCGCAACGTCCTGGCCATGGAGCTGCTGGCCGCCTGCCAGGGCATCGATCTGCTGGCGCCGCTGCGAACCGGGAGAGAAGCACAGAAGGCCCATGATCTGGTGCGCTCCGTCTCGTCCGCGCTTGAAGCGGACCGGTCGCTTACGCCGGATATCGCGGCGGTCAGCAAGATAGTAGCCAGCGGAGCGTTCAGCCGGCTGCTGCGTTAGCCAGCCCGCGCAAGAAATGTTAGGACCCTCACCACATCTCACCGCCGAGACGCAGAGAATGGCTTAGACACTTCCGCACCGAAGGGCCAGCCGTGCAAGCTGCTTTAGCGCTTCGAGGTTTGGGATCCGCTCGGCGGAACCTCCGTACGATGGGCTTGCTGCGAGGCGGCTTTTCCCTCGGCGCTGATGGTGACCGTATCCCGAGGCGTTGCCGTTTTGCGCGCGGGGGTTGGTGACGGGGCAGGTTGAACTTCCTTCGCATGTGCCGCAGGCTGCACGGCGTGAGCGCTGCTGATGGGGTGGGCCATATAGTCATGCACCTCCTAAACGCTACATCGGCGGTGCGGCGTCATACTTTAGCGTTTGCTCTGGCCGGGAAGGCGCTAGTGTTGTGTCCGGCAAACAACTCGCATCAAGCGGGCGCAGCATGCTGCGCCCCTACAAGGACTTACTGGATCGGACTTGTTTCACGTGTTTCCGAGACGCGACACTAGGCGAGAGCTTCTAAAAGGAATGTTCCGAAGCGGTACCCTGACACCCAACTGAAAGGCGCGACTCCCAGCGAATAGTGCCCGCAGGGCAAGGACAGAGTGTCGAGCCGGAGGCCGTCGGCGCCGGCCGCCGAGAGAAATGCACCGGTGAATTCGGGCCAGAAGGTCGGGTCGTAGCGGCCGCTGATTGCAAGGATTCTCTTGTTGGCTCCGTGCAACTTGGGAAGATAGGGAAACGGGCTGATCGGCGACCAAAAATGCTGCAATTCCTCCGGGGACACGTTGGTACGCAAGGATTCCCACACATTCATAGTGGTCAGCCCATTAGCGACGACGTCGCCGAAGTACCCAGCAACGTGCAGGAAAGCGCCTGCGCGCAAGGCCGGTTCGTGGCACAGGGTAATGAAAGCGATCGAAGAGCCGATGCTCGTGCCGAGGATGCCGAGACGGTCATAGCCGCGCTGTTCCAGCCAGCGCAGGCAGCGCCGCACGTCGAGAACGGCCTGGCGATTCGCTTGGATCGTCAGGCCAATGTTGGGTCCCACGAGGTGGTCGCCGCGAGGATGATCCGGCACGGCGCGGCGATCGTGGTACGGGAGGCTCATCTTGAGCGAGGTGATTCCCAGACGATTCAGCCAGCGGCAAACGTCCGCCTGCTCTTCCCATCGGGCGTTCCATTGCGCGAGGACGACAACAGCCGGGCCAGTATGACGAGCCGGGAAAAACTGGCCGTGAACACGATTGTTCACCGGCCAGGGTGATTCGATGGCGCTCAAGAACGTGAGCACACCGTCGCAGAGTTCGTAGTCGTCCGCCGGAGTAGTGGAGTACCAGGCATCGCTATGCGCCAGGGTGTCTGCAACGAAGCCGCCGAGAAAAGCACGGGGATCGGAGTGCGTCGAACTGCCGCCGATGTGTTCGAGACCCCAGGAAAAGGGGAGGGTGCGGCGGTTGGGCTCCTGGGCCCAGCGCATGTGCTCGTAGCGGCGAACTTTCTGTTCGAGCCAGTTCATGGCGAAGCGGAATCCAGTGTAGCAGCCCGAGGCAAGCGAACGGAACCTGAGCGGAGAGAGGGAGCGGCGCTGTGTTACCGGGAAGGCTGGACTAGCTCAACTTCGAAGTCACAAGTATCGGTGCGTTGCCCAGGTCCTCTTCCGCTGCTACAGCGGGGAGCTCCACGACGAAGCTGGCGCCGCCTTCCGCGCGGTTAAAGCATTCGATCCGGCCCCCGTGTTCTTGGACGATGCCGTAGCAAATGCTCAAGCCCAGGCCGGTGCCCTTGCCGACAGGCTTGGTAGTAAAGAAGGGGTCGAACACCTGGCTGGGCGATTTGACTCCCGGCCCGGTGTCGGAGAATTCGACCAACACCCTCGAGTCTTGATGTCCCGTTCGAATGGTGAGTGTGCCTCCGCCCACTTCCTCAAGAGCATCGGCCGCATTGCTCACGAGATTGAAGAAAACCTGAAGAATCTGGTTAGCGTCGCCCCAAACGGAAGGCAAGTCTTCCTCGGGCAGGGTCAATACCTCAATTTTCTTTCCCCGCAGGTCCAGGTTGCTCAGGTGCAGAGCGCTGATGAGGACTTGGTTCAGATCGATGTGACTTTTTTCGGCCGGGACGCGCCGCGCAAAGCTAAGAAGGTTGGTCACGAGAGTCTTAATCCGGCGCGAAAGGGTGCGGATCTTGTCCGCGACCGCCCGTTGACGTTCGCCCAGCTCCGAATCGTCCGCCAACAAGTCCGAATAGCCCAGAATTCCTGTCAGGGGATTATTGATCTCGTGAGCGGCGCCCGCGGCGAGTTGGCCGAGCGAAACGAGCTTTTCGGTTTGAACCATTTGCCTTTGAAAGTGCTTCAGATTCTCCAGCGACTCGCGGGAGGCTTCGAGCAGCCGCAGGCGATCATGATTCACCAGCCTTTGCCGGAAGAACATCAACAGCGCTACAGCCACGAGCGCTATCTGAGTCACGACGATACGGAAGGCGCGCACTGGCGGCGGCCCGGGACTCCAGAGGACCGCCCACAACGCCATCAACGGAATGGAAAATACGGCGGCCACCGCGACTCGGGTGATCCAGGCGCTCAGATGGTCGTGTTGGCTGCCCGAGGGAGCCTCGCGCGGTTTCAGACGGTACGCAACGATTCCGGCCGTTCCAAACCACACGAAGGATGCTACCAAGGGCAGGTCGAACGGGCTCCCCGAGTAGTAGTCCTGGCGGTCGATAGCGCGATTGGTAATGTAGGAGCCGGCGGCATAGAGCAGCGAGGCGCTGAAGAGATGAGCGTATATCTCCCTCCAATGCCCGCGGGAACGCCCGATCCAGACGGCGAAACCAAGCGCCAATAGGACGTTTTCGACGGCCGCCAGGTGATCGTATCCCCAGCCGTAAGACTGCACATCGGGCGCCACGTACTGCCAGGGGATGACGACGAACAGGTATAAGTACACCCACCAGACGAGCAGAAGCGACGAATCCAGATATCCGATGCGGACATTGAGATCGTCACGCTGGTCATGGGGCTTGAGAGCCAGCGCCACCATCATCGGAACGGGATGGAGGAAAAGAACGACATCACCGAGAAACGGGTTTGGCACGTTCTGGCGAAGAGCGACTTCGAAGTACGTCCAGGTGATCTGTCCCACCAGCCAGGCGCCGCACCCCAGGGCCAGGAGCAGCCAGAAAGCGCGCGTCCGCCGCTGCGGGCAGTATGCGTTCATGAGCAGGCCGGCACAGGCGAATGTGGCGGCCAAGCATTGGGCAATGTCGGCAAACGTGGTGAGACCGCGGCCGTTTGCCACTACCAGGGAAGCGACGGAGTAGCTGCCGACGATCAAGACCCAAGCTGCCAAGATCATCCATGTGGCGGCGGGGAAGCGTCGCAGGGCGCTCTTCAGAGCTACCGTGGGGAACTTGATCATGGCGCTGCGCGAACCGGAGCACTGCTAGGGATAGGTTACGATTCTCCAGGAAGGCCGCCGGAACGAATTCCGGCGAAGTTCCGTAGCCAGCAATAGCTCCTCAGCCGAGCAAGAATGTCCGCTCAGGCTCTTTAAGGGTGGGTGAGTTGAGAGGCGGCCCGCTCGGCTACGATCTTGCGCGCGTTTTGATACAACGCTCGCGCCTGGGGCGCTTCTTCGATGGCCTTGTCGAGCTGGGGGTCGTTCTGGAGCTCCACTCTGTAGCCCTCGTTCAGCCCGAAAACCGCGGTGTACACTTCGCGCTTCACTTTCCACTTTAGCCACGCGAGATTGTCCTGGATGTCCGGCTCGGTGAACTTGAAGCGCTGCTGGTCCAGGTACTGGCGAAACTCGGCGATCACGGCATCGTCCACCACGAATTCCTTGGTCACGCTGGGCTTTTGGCCCAGGTAGAACCGCGTGAAGTCCCCGACGCCCTGGGGAAACGGATAAAGCACGCCGCGGCGCATCAACGATTGCTGGAAATCGTTCAGCTTGGGAGTGGGCACCAGGACATCCGGCGTTATCCCGCCTGCGCCGAACACCTGGCGGCCGCTGTCGGTGAGCTTTACCTCTGGCGCGCGAGGCGGCTGCGGATTGTAATGGTAATCGTAGAGGGAGATGTTTTTGTAGTCGCGCTGGATGAGCCTTCCGCTTGGCGTGTAGTACCGCGCCGTGGTGAGCAGAAGCGCGGTGTCTTCGCTCAACGGGTATTGCGTTTGCACCAGACCCTTGCCGAAGCTGGTCTCGCCCACAACCAGGCCGCGGTCGTGATCTTGAATGGCCCCGGCTACGATTTCCGATGCCGAGGCGCTTTGCCCGTTGACCAAGATGATTAACGGCACAGCCACGCCCTGATTGCCGTGGACGGCATAGTAGCGGCTGTCTTTAGAGGAGCGCCCGTGGTGAGAAACCACGAGTTCACCTTTGTCAAGGAACATATCCGCCATGCCTACGGCCTGATTCAGCAGGCCGCCGCCGTTGTTGCGCAGGTCGATGATCATGGCGTCCAGTTTCGACACGTCCAGCTGCTGCAGCGCCTCGGCCAGGTCTGCGTCCGTGGTTTCGTTGAAAGTGAACACGCGCGCATAGCCGATGCCCGGGCGGATCATCGTCGAGAATTCGACGCCGGGCCGCGGTATCTCGTCGCGAACGACCGTCACTTCGATCGGCTTCTCCCATCCCTCGCGGCCCAGGGTGATATGAACCGTGGTGCCTTTGGCGCCCTTGAGCATATCGGCGACTTCCGTCGTGGACAGTCCTTCGCAGATCTTGCCATCCACTTTCTCGATGATGTCGCCCGGGCGGATGCCGGCTTTGTACGCCGGAGAGCCCACGAAGGGCGCCAGCACGACGGTCTGATTCTCGCGTTGCTGCACCGTCATGCCCACGCCGTAGTATTTCCCCTGCTGTTCCTCTCTGAAGATGGCGTACTGGCGGGGGTCGAAGAAGTTCGAGTGTGGGTCGAGGACACGGAGCATGCCGGGAATCGCGCCGTCGTAGATGCTCTTGTCCACGTCAACGGAGTCGGCGTAATTGCGCTCGACGATCGAGAGCACGCGCGTGAAGCTCTTGACCGAATCCTGCATGTCGGTCGATCCGGCTGCAGTCGCTCGCACCGAAGGGCCGTAGAGACCCCCCAGCAGGCCGGATACGCCAAGGACAACCACAAGCATCACGACGCCGCGCTTCGAAGAATGCATTCGTCCCTCGCTTTTGCCCCGAAACAGTGAGTATAGCATACAACTTTTCGCCGGTTTGACACGCCTCCGGCCCTCTTCTATGATGCGAAGAGGCATCCCAGCGGGTGCTGAACCTGCAATGCTTAGCGTCCCCCACCTCATCGTCATTTTCGTCGTGGCCCTTGTGGTCTTTGGTCCCGAAAAGTTGCCGGAACTGGCCCGCAACCTCGGCAAAGTCATGGCGGAATTCAGGCGCGCCACCGGTGCGCTACGGAACACGTTCGAAGGCCACCTCCGCGATCTGGAGCGGGAGTCGGAACAGCGGCGCATCGGCGGGGCCACCGCCGCGGAACCAGCATTGAACCCGGCGGCTGGGACCGTGCCGGGCACGCCGCCGCAAGCCACCCCAGGGGCTGGGGGACCCAGCGGAGACTCCGCAATTGAAACGCCTTCACGGAATCACGCGGCCGACGAAACAACAACACCCGAGAAATCGAACGATGGCGAAACCCGGCCAGCCTGATCGCGCCGCCACGACGCCGTCCGAGGAGGAAGCCGGCGGGCGCATGTCGTTCTTCGAACACCTGGTCGATCTCCGCAAACGCCTGATCAACTCCGTCATCGCCATCGGAATTGGAATGGTGGTGGGCTTCGCTCTGTCGGAGAAGCTCGTTGACTTCATCGTTCGGCCCATGACTAAGGCCCTGCGGGATGCGGGCCTCGCCGACAAGTTGATCTACACAAGCCCTGCCGGATACTTGAACCTGCTGATCACGTTTGGCGTTTACAGCGGCATTGTGATGGCGATGCCGGTGGTGCTTCACCAGATCTGGCTGTTTGTTGCGCCCGGCCTCTATAAGCACGAGCGGCGCGCGGCGACCGGCTTCATCTTTTCGTCCACGGTTCTCTTTCTGGTGGGGATTGCCTTCGGGTATTTCATCATGTTGCCGTACATCCTGCGCTTCCTGGTGAGCTTTCAGGGGCCGGTGACGCCGCTCATCAGCGTGAATGAGTACTTCGACCTCATCCTGATCGTGCTGCTCGGCCTGGGCCTGATTTTCGAGACTCCCATCCTGATCTTCTTTCTTTCGTTGTTCGGCATCGTGACTCCGAAGTTTCTGCTCAAGAATTTTCGCTACGCCATGCTGATCATCACCGTGGTCGCCGCCATCGTGACACCCACGCCCGACGCCACGACCATGCTCATCTTCATGGCGCCCATGATTCTTCTCTATTTTGCCGGCGTTCTGGTTTCCTATGTGGTTCTGCGGCGCAAACAGGCCCGCGAGCTCGCCGGCGGAGAGGCTCATTAACTTGACGCGCCGGCAACGGTTCCTGTGGATCTTCGTTTCGGCCGCCGCGGCCCTGCACTGCATGGCTTGCAGCCGCGGCGCTGCGCCCTTCAGCTCCACGGCCAGTGGAACGGCGGGCGCGGTTTCTCCCGCCAGGGCCGCGCAATCGCCCGCCGACCCCGCGCCTCCGGCCTCGCAGACCGGCGGCTTCGACGGCCAGAAGGCCTACGACTTCACCGCCAAGGTCGTCAGCTTGGGCCCGCGTCCGCCCGCCTCCGACGCCATCCATCGCGCCCAGGAGTACATCCGCGCGCAGCTGCAAGGCTTTAGCTGTCAGGTTGAGGAAGACGATTTTCACGCGTCCACACCCGTCGGCGACGTCGCCATGAAAAACATCGTCGCCAAAACTCCCGCCCCCGCCGGCAGTTCCTCGCAAAAAGGCATCATCCTCCTACTCACCCACTACGACACCGTTCGCAAAGAAAGCCGGGAGTACCATCCTACGGGCCCTGGCGATTTCGTCGGTGCCGTCGATGCTGGCTCCTCCACCGGCCTCACGCTCGAAATTGCGCGCGTGCTTTGCCCCCAGAAGCCTGCCGGCAATTCCGTGTGGATGGCGTTCGTGGACGGAGAAGAAGCCTTCGTCGATTGGAACACGGACAACGACAACACCTACGGCAGCCGCCAACTCGCAGCCCGCATGAACGCGTCAGGCGACTTGAAGCGCATCCGCGCTGTGATTCTCGAGGACATGGTCGGCCCGGCTAATCTCAAATTGAAAAGGGAGGCCAATTCTACCCCCTGGCTCGCCGATTTGGTTTGGAAGACTGCCGCTCGGCTTGGCTACAAGGACTCGTTTGTTTCTGAGAAGGCGGCCGCGATATCGGATGACCATCTGTCATTCACCCATCGCGGCGTCGCCGCTGTTGACATCATCGACCTTAACGATTATTCCTACTGGCACACCGAACAAGATACGATCGACAAAGTCAGCCCGCGCAGCCTGGCCATCGTGGGTCACGTTACCCTGGAAACCATCGCGGAGCTGCAAAAGAACTCGCGCTGATAGCGGCACCGCGGCGCAACTGCTGGCCGCGTCCGCGGTCTCCAACACGCGTGCGATCGCAATCCTCCGCCACTCCTGTGTTACATTTTCCGCTGCGCATGACTGCGATTCGCATAAGGAGCTCCGCCGGCGCCTACGACGCATTCTTCTCCCGAGGCGCGATCGGCCGTCTTCCCCCTCTTCTCGCTCGTTTGGGCGATTTCTCCGGCGTGTATCTGTTGTCTTCTCCGCGCGTGTGGCGTCATTGGGGCGCAAGCGTAGCTCGGAGCGTTCCCGGATGGCGCAAAGATCGCGTCATTCTCTTCGATGACGCCGAATCCGCCAAGCGTCTCTCGACCGTCGAGAAAGTTGCGCGGCAACTTGTGCGCGCGGGCGCGGATCGCCGCTCGGCGCTCGTTGCGGTGGGTGGAGGCGTTGTCGGCGATGTCGCCGGTTTTGTGGCCGCCACGTATCTCCGCGGCGTGCGCCTGGTGCATGTGCCGACCACCTTGGTGGCCCAGGTGGACAGCTCCATCGGCGGCAAGACAGGCGTGAACATTCCCGAAGGCAAGAATCTCGTCGGCGCGTTCTATCCGCCGAAGCTTGTAGTCGTTGATCCGGAGTTGCTGAGGACGCTTCCTCCCCGCGAATACCGCTCGGGGCTCTACGAGGTCATCAAGTACGGCGTGATCGCCGATCGCGCCTTGTTCGAGTATCTCGCGCGGCACATGCCCGCGCTGTTGCGCCGCGACGCGGCAGCGCTCGACTGGGTGATCCCGCGATGTATCCGCATCAAAGCGCGCGTGGTGCAAAGGGACGAGCGCGAAAGCGGCTTGCGCCAAATTCTGAACTTCGGCCACACGCTGGGCCACGCCCTCGAAGCGGCAACCTGCTATCGCCGCTTCCTCCACGGAGAAGCGGTGGCGTGCGGAATGTGCGCCGCAACGATGCTTGCAATTCTAAGGAAGCGGATTTCGATCCGCGAAGCCGCAGCAATCATTTCCCTCATCCAGGAGGTTGGACCGGTCCCCCGGGTGCCGGATTTGAGCGCGAGCGACCTGCGGCAGGTGCTTGCCAGCGACAAGAAATCGCGCGGCGGCCGAGTCCAATGGGTGCTGCCCACGCGCGCGGGCAAAGTGGATTCGGGAATTGAGCTTCCCTGGGCCAGCGTCGCCGTGGTTGCCCGGGCGCTTCCTGCTGTGATGGAACAGAAGAACTTCGGGATCGCCGGATTCGCTCGAGGAGCGAAATGACAAGTCCGGCGATCAAGCAAGCGCCGCTTTCCGGCACGCAGCCCGAGGGCGTGCGGGATGAACGCGAGGCGGCCGCGCGTGTCCGGCAGATGTTTACGCGCATCACCCCGCGCTACGACTTTCTGAACCATCTTCTGTCGTTTTCGCTGGATCGCGTCTGGCGCCGGCGCACAGCGCAGCGGTTCTCGCACATTCTACGGCGTCCCGATGCGCGAGTCCTGGATCTCTGCTGCGGGACGGGCGACCTCGCCTTGACCCTCGATCGCGCTCGCGAGCAGGCGCTGGGCGGCGCAGCCGCAACGCGTTCGGCGATCATGGGCGCCGATTTCGTCGAGCCGATGCTTGACCACGCCCGCCGGAAGGCCCAACAGAGCGAGCGATGCGTCGTTTTCGCCGCCGCCGATGCCTTGTGCCTGCCGTATGCGAACGGCGCCTTCGACCTGGTCACCACCGCGTTCGGCTTTCGCAACCTGGCGAACTACGAGCAAGGCCTGCGCGAAATGGCGCGGGTCCTCAGACCGGGAGGAGAGGCCGGGATTCTGGAATTTTCAGAACCTGAGCGCGGAGTCATGGCGGGACTTTTCCGCTTCTATTTTCGGCGCGTCCTGCCGCGCGTGGGCGGCGCAATTTCAGGGAGTAGCGATGCCTATGCGTATCTGCCGAGCTCCGTCGCCGGGTTCCCTTCGCCGGCGGCGCTCGCCTTGCTGATGACGCAGTGTGGATTCGCAGGTGTCAACTTCATCGCCTGGAATTTCGGCAGCGTAGTGTTGCACACGGGTAAGCGGAGCTAGCAGGTTGGAGGAGCGGCCTAGTTCTCCAGGCCAAGGCTGCGGATTTTGTGCAGGAGCGTCTTGTACGAAACGCCGAGCTTCTCGGCGGCGCGCGTCTTGTTCCACTTCGATTCGCGCAGGGCGTCCTGAATCTTGAAGCGCTCGACGTGCGCGACCGCGCGCTGCGAGACTTCTTCGAGCGGACCCTCCCACAGGAACGCTTCTTCCAGCATTCCACCGGGGAGTTCGTTGGAGGACGGCCGTGCGGCCGGCAATTGCAGCGCGCTCGCTTCGATTTCGGCCCCATTTGCGAGAATCGCGGCGCGCTCGATCGCATTTTGCAACTCCCGGACGTTGCCGGGCCAAGCATACGCGCGAAGCCGCGCTTCCGCGTCGCGTGTCAGCGTCAAACCGGGCTTGCGAAATTCGCGGCGGAAGCGCTCGAGGAAATGCGCGGCGAGGAGCAGCACGTCGTCCTCGCGGTCGCGGAGCGGGGGAATGGTGATGGGCACGGCGGAAATTCGGAAGAACAGGTCCTCGCGAAACGACTTTTCGGCCACCGCGGCCCGCAGATTCTTGTTTGTGGCGGTGAGAAGGCGCACGTTGACTTCGATGGCCTGGGTTCCGCCGACACGCTCGAATCGCTTCTCCTCGAGCACGCGCAAGAGCTTCCCTTGGATCGCAAGCTGGAGGTCGCCGATTTCGTCAAGGAACAGCGTGCCCCGGTGCGCCAATTCCAGCTTGCCCAGCTTGCGTGCGCCGGCGCCCGTGTAGGCGCCGCGCTCGTGGCCGAATAATTCATTTTCGACCAGCCCTTCGGGAATCGCAGCGCAATTGAGCGCTACGAACGGCTGCTCGGCTCGCGGGCTGAGATGATGAATGGCGCGCGCGAAAAGCTCCTTTCCGGTGCCGCTTTCGCCCAGCAGCAAGACGGTTGAGTCCGTTGCCGCGACCCGCTGCGTCATTTGGCTCGCTTCCTTCATGGCCGGATGCTCGCCGACAATCTCGGGGAAGCCGTAGCGCGCCGCGTACTCCGAGCGGAGCAGCAGGTTCTCCCGCAAGAGTTCCTGCTGACGGGCGGCGCGCTCGACCAGGAGCTTCAAATGATCGAGATCCACCGGCTTCTGGATGAAGTCAAACGCGCCCTCCTTCATCGCCGTCACGGCCTCATCGACCGAGCCATATGCGGTCATGATGATGACCGGCAGGGTAGGCTCGGCGCGGCGCGCCTCGCGCAGCACCTCGATGCCGGAATGGCCGGGGAGCTTCAGGTCCGAGAGAAGCAGCAAGTAGCGGCGGCTGCGCACCCGGTCGATCGCCGAGTTCCCGTCGGGAGCCTCGTCCACCTGGTAGCCGGTTCTTTCGAGCGCTTTGCGCAGCATGGCTCGAAGTTCGGCTTTGTCTTCGACCAGGAGGACGGGTTCCATGGATGGTGCAGCGGGCTAGCGGGCCCAGCCGGCGTCCCCGCCGGCCTTGCGCAGTTCATCTTCCGCGTCGGAGATGGCCTGCTCGTCCGCTTCGATGTCTTTCTTCTTGGCTTCAATATCGGCGGTCTTCTTGTTGATGTCGCTGCGCGTGTATTTCTGCTGCAGCGCCTTCATCGGGTCGTTGTATTCCTGGAGGTTCAGGACGCCGAGTTCCCGCTGCATGACTTGGAGGTCCTGCTGGTCCCTTTGCAGCTTGTCTCGCAGCTTTGCAAATCGCTCACGCCACGCCTTCTCGTTGTTCGGAGTCGCGGGCGCCGGCGCTGCCGGAGACTGGCCGGAACTTGGCGCCGCTTGGGCTGAAGAGGGGGCTGGCGTGGCGGCGCCGACGGTCGAAACGCCACGCTGTCCCGCGCCTGGCAGGGTGTCGTTATCGAACGTCCGGGCAGGCTTGCCCGCGTCCTTCTTCTGTTCGCGAGCGCGCCGCGCCACGTCCGCAATCTTGTCGGGCTGCGACGCAGCGGCTTGCGTACCTGAACCTGGCGCCGGCGTAGTCTGGCCCTGCGACGCGTGCTGCGCTGCCGCCGGATCCTGCTGGCGCGCCCAGGTCGTTGCGGGAAGAGCGAAAAAGGCCGCGCCGGCGATGAAGGACAGTGTTCTGCGCATAGCTACTGCCTCCTGCGAGGCACCGATGGACTAATGCCTTCTGCTAGTTTAGATGCGAGCGGCTTCCGAGGGGAATAGAGAGGGCGCGGGCTCCTGCCGCAAAGGTAACCACAGCAGGAATTCCGCTCCGCCTTCGGGGCGGTTGCGCGCTTCGACGCTCCCGCCGAGCTGCAGAGCCACTTTTTGCACGACCGCCAGGCCGAGTCCTGTGCCTTCAGACTTTGTGGTATAGAAAGGCAGGAAGATCTTGGGCAGGTCGGCCTGCGGGATTCCGGGTCCGTTGTCGGCTACGGAGATGCGCTGCCACGTGCGCCCGCCAAAGTCTTCTACCGTTGCGGAAATCGTCAACCGCGGCGTTCTTCCTGCGGCCTGGGCGGCTTCGGCGCCATTGCGAGCGAGATTCAGCAGGGCTTGGCGGAGCAAGGCTTCGTCGCCGGGCAAATCCTCAAACGCTCCCTCTTGCGTCACCGAGCATTGCGGAATCACCTCGCGGAGCTCCTGGGCTACGCGCTCGACGACGGAATGCATGTCAACCGTCTCGTAGCAGATTTCCAGGGGCTTCGCGAAGCGCAGGAACTCCGTGACGACGCGCGTGAGCGCGCGCGTTTGATCCAGAATGCGGTCGGCCGAATCGCGGATATCTCCCACCGACGCTTCGCCGCGGATCATCTGCGCGTAGCCCGAGACGGTCGCCAGGGCGTTCTTGAATTCGTGCGCGATGCCCGCGGACATCTCACCCAGCGCCGCTAGATTCTCCTTCCAGCGGATTTGCTTCTGCAGCGCGGCGAGCTCCGTCAGATCGCTCAGCAAACACAGCGCGCCGCTCACTTTCGTTTCCGAGGCCGGCGCCGGATTTTCGCCGGTCACGCGCAGAGCATTTCGAACAGAGCGCAAAATCGGGGAAATCGTAACGCCGAGATGCCGCGTCTCGCCCTCCGGCGTCACGTGCTCCACTTCGGCGCGGTGGAACGTTTGCCCTTCCTTCAGGCACGCCGTCAACATGGTCGTGAGATCGGAATTCGCGCCCAGCACCTCCTTGTACGACCGGTAGCGCAAAGGCCGGGTAGCGAGAGCTTCCTCAGCGGCCGGATTCGTTGAGCCAATCGCGCCCGTCGCGCTCACCAGCAGCAGCCCGGTGGGCATGTTGCGCGTAACTTCCTCGGTCAGCCGCTCCGATTCCTGCGCTCGCTCCTGTGCCAGCAGGTGCAAGCGCGCCAGCTCTTTCTCCTGCGCGCGCAGCTTCTCAATCACGCCCTGCATGGAAGCGGTCATGAACGCGGAGGCATTTTGGGTATCCGGCTTCGCGTTGGCCCACTCGCTTCGCGCGGAGCGGCTCCCATCACGCAGTAGTTTGCGGACGATCATGGCAACAATCACGACGCAGACGAACACTGCCACAAGCAAACCGGCAGCGTAGCCGATGCCGAAGGGCGACACGCCGGTCGGACGAGGTGGGATGAACGCCATCATGACACAGGCTCTTTCGCCATCATCCCAGCACCTACAGCAGGGACTGGTACCAATTTACGAGCGGCGTGCCGAAAAAGGCCACCAGCACAGCGGCGGCTCCCAGAAAGGAGCCAAAGGGAAGCTCATAGTTCGAGTCCTTGCGGCGCAAGAGAATGAAGGCCATTCCTGCCACGCTGCCAAGCACGGCCCCGGCGAAGATTGTCAGAACCGTGCGCTTGAGACCCAGGAATGCGCCGGCCATCAGCATCATTTTCACATCGCCGAGGCCCATTCCCTCTCGGCCGCGCACCCGGAAATAACCCTCCGAGACGGCCCACAGCAAGCCGCTGCCAAGCGCCGCCCCGATCACGGCGTCGGCAAACGACAGGACCGGCGCTGGAGGAGGGAAGTCGAAGAGTTTCTCGCTGAGCCACAACGCTGTCCCATCGATCGACTTGGTGACCAAGCTCAGCGCCAAGCCAAGTCCCAGGCCCATGTAGTTCACCGCGTCGGGAAGCAGGCGCTCGCGCAGATCCGTGAAGACCAGCACAACGATGATCGCTGAGAACGCAGACCACTTCAGCGTTTCCATGCTTAGCCCGAATTTGCCGTAGCACGCAAGGAAAAGCAGGCCATTCAGCAGCTCCACGGCAGGATACATCACCGAAATGGGACTCTTGCAGCGGCGGCATTTTCCTCCCAGCGCCACCCAGCTCAGAATGGGGACGTTATCGTAGGGGCGAATGGGCTTGCCGCACTTCGGACAAGCAGACGCCGGCGAAACGATCGACTTTCCGCCGGGAATGCGCACGATGCAAACGTTGAGGAAACTGCCGATGATCAGGCCGAACAGGAAGACGAAGACAGGAATCAAAATCGAAGGGGTCACCGACCGAATCTGCCATATCCACACGGCCGCCTCAAGCCGGCCTGCTGGAGCGGTGCCCGACTGCTAACGCGCCGCCTTCGAATGGCTCGGACTCGGATGGGGCAAACGGGAATTCCCCTCCGCCGACAACACTCATGCCCGAGACGAAAGGGAAAAGCGAAAGAAACTGGTGGTGGACGTGGGGGGGCTCGAACCCCCGACCTCCTCGTTGCGAACGAGGCGCTCTCCCAACTGAGCTACACGCCCGAGGCGCATTCATTCTAGCAAAGGCGCCGGAGGCCGCCAAACGCACCGCAGCGGGCGATTGCCATCGTGCCGCACCGAGCCGCCAGGGTATCTCGCCTGTCGAGGGGTAACAACGGGACCAAAAAAAAGAAAGGCGCCAGACTGGTCCGGCGCGCTTTTCTTGCGGAAGTGAACTCCTGCGTTACTTCGCGGCCCGGCGGCGCGCGAAGAAACCAAACCCCAGCAGCCCCGATCCGAACAAAAGCAACGTCGCTGGTTCGGGAGTCGCCACCGCGCTCGCGGAAAGTTTGAACCAGCCGTTGTCGAGCGAGAAGTTCCCCGTGGACATGACCGGTGACGAATCAGTTCCGGTGAAGAGTTGAGCGCCCGAAAGATCGAAGGTCACGCCCAGGATGTTGACCTCGAAGCCGCCGCCCTGCGAGGCATTCATGAACTCCAGCGTATAGGTTCCGATATTCAGGCCATCGAGAGTCACGTTCGTGGCCAGCACCGTGAAGTCAGCTCCGTTCTTGCTCGAGGTCACACTGGGATCGGCGGTCAGCATGAAGGAAGCCGAAACACCTGGCCCCTTAAGGGTGTACTTCACTTCCTTGCCGTCCGCCTTGGCAACCTCGGCGGAGACTACCAGCAGCATCGCCAACAGCGCCCCAGCGTATCCAACTTTCCTCATCCAATGGCCTCTTTCCATGTCGCAGAACCCCGCCGAGGCGCACACATGCCCCTCGGCGTGCTGGGGGAGGGAGCATGTCGGCTTCCAAAGGAAGGGGAGATTAGTCTTTTGTTTTCAATCAGAAGGACAGGCGCTGCACTTTGAATGGTGAAACTGTTTTCACATGAAGTCACCCAAAGTGGCAGTAACTAGGGGTCAAGGCCGGCGGCAGACGCGCCTGCCACAGGCGATCGCGACTGGCCTTCCAACGCTTGCCGCCATGCTTCGTGGTACTTGTATCCGGAACCAGTGCTAAACAGAACAACGGACTCCTGCGGCCGCAGCCATCCGTTTGCAGCCAGCTTCGCGGCGGCGACAACCGTGGCCGCGCCCTCGGGCGCAGCGAAGATGCCTTCGAGCGACGCCAGTTCCCTTCCCGCGCGCAGCATTTCTTCGTCCGTGGCCGCCGCCGCTGTGCCTTGCGTTGCCCGGAGTCCCGCCAGCACCAGAAAATCGCCCAGCGCTTTCGGGACGCGTAGGCCCGATGCGATCGTCTCAGCATCACTCCAAAAGGCAGCGCTGGCCGCGCCGTCCGCAAACGCTTTGACGATGGGCGCACACCCGCTAGCTTGCACCGCTACCATCCGCGGCCTCGCTTTGCCAATCCAGCCCATCGCTTCCATTTCGTCGAACGCCTTCACCATTCCAATCAGTCCCACGCCGCCGCCCGTCGGATAAATGATCGCATCCGGCAGCTTGCCGCCGAACTGCTCCCAAAGTTCGTATCCCATCGTCTTTTTTCCCTCGATGCGATACGGCTCCTTGAGCGTCGAGACCTCGAACCAGCCTTCCCTGGTCTTCTGCTCTGACACATAGCGCCCGCAGTCCGAGATCAGCCCTTCTATCTTCCGCACCTCGGCACCGAAGGCGCGGCATTCCAGCGCGTTCGCCTCGGGAGTATCGGCAGGCATCACTACGACGCAAGGGATTCCCGCCTGCGCGGCGTAGGCCGCGAGCGCGCCTCCGGCGTTACCCGCGGTGGAGGCGGCCAGCTTCACAGCCCCTAGCTCCTTGGCCCGCGACACGGCTGCCGCCATTCCGCGCGCCTTGAAGGATCCGGTCGGATTCAGTCCTTCGTCCTTGACGTAGAGCGCCTCGAGGCCGATGCGCCCGCCCAGGCGCCGCGTGTGCAGCAGCGGAGTCATGCCTTCGCCCAGGGTCACGCGCTCGGAAGCAGGCAGCACCTCCGCGTAACGCCACATTGTGGGCGGGCGCAAGCGCAGCGCCTCCGCAGTCAGGGTCCTGGCCGCCGCCCTAAGGTCGTAGCGAGCGACCAGCGGCCCGCCGCAGTCACACAGATTCTGCAGTTTCTCGTGCGTGTGTCTCTTCGCGCACTTCGCGCACTCCAGATGCGTGATCGCAGACTTCATCGCGGGCGCCCATTCTACATCCGCCAGGGCGGGTTTCCGCACGGCCCGAAGCTGTTGCCGTTGGCTTACAATAGTGACGTGCCCATCAAAATGATTGCGATGGACCTGGACGGCACGCTGCTGGACAGCGCGTCGCAGCTGCTTGCCGCGAATGTTCTTGCCGTTGAGGAAGCGGCGGCTCGCGGCATTGAGATCGTGATTGTGACGGGACGGCGCTTCGACTCCGCGCGGGCGCAGATCGAGGCGCTCAGGTGCGACGCTCATTTGATCGTAAGCAACGGCGCACTGATCAAGTCGAGGGATGGCCAGACGCATCAGCGTCATCTTCTGCCCGCCGCAGCCGCGCGCAAGGTGCTGGACGCCACACGGGAGTTTCGCCGCTGCGCGGGCGTGATCTTCGACCGTCCGCGCAAGAGGCAGCTGGTCTTCGAGCGCGTCGATTGGGAAGGTCCGTTCGTCGGACCTTATCTGCGGCGGCACGGCGACGCCGTCGCTGAAGTCGTTCCGCTCACCGATTGCCTTGACGGTGAAGACCCCGTCGAAGTGCTGTTCCTCGCCGAGTGCGGCACGATCCGGCAGGTCATGGAGCTCCTGGAAGCGCATCCGGACGCCCGCGAATTCGCTCTTGCGCTCACCGAATACGAAGCAAGGAACATGTCGATGCTCGACGTGCTGAAGCCGGGCGTCACGAAAGGCGCTGCACTCGCGGAGTGGGCCCGGCATCGCGGCGTCGCACGGGAGGGCGTGATGGCCATCGGCGACAACTGGAACGACCGCGAGATGCTGGCCTACGCCGGCCTGCCCGTGGTGATGGAGAACAGCATCGCCCAACTGAAGAATCTCGGATACGCGCCTACGCTGTCGAATGACCGCGCCGGTGTAGCCGCTGCCATTCGCAAGTACGTTCTGAACGGAAGGCTGTGAAGGACCGCGCAAGTGCTACAATGCCCTCGCTCCGCATGAGCCCCAAGTCCATTCTCGACGCGATGGCACTCGCCGCTGTGTCGGTTCTTCTTGCGGTTCCCGTTGCGCGCGCCGACCATGCCGTCTTGAAATCGGGGCAGCGACTGCATATCACGGGGTACCAGGTGTCGGGCGACCGTGTCCTTCTCGCAGTGGATGGCGGGATCGTGAGTATCCCCGCTGCTTCTCTCGTTGCGGTCGAGCCCGAGGATTTATTTCCCGAAAATCACGCCGCAGCGCCAGCCGCAGGCCCGTTTCGGGAGCTGATTCGCGCCGCCGCACAGAAACACGGCATCGAAGAGAAACTCATCGCGCGGGTGATCGCGGTCGAATCGAATTTCAATCCGCGCGCCGTGTCGCGCCGTCGGGCGCAGGGCCTCATGCAGCTGCTTCCACAGACCGCGGCGCGCTTTTCGGTGGCCGACGTCTTCGATCCCGCCCAGAATATCGACGCCGGCGCGCGATACCTGAAGGAGCTTCTCGAGCGGTACCAAGGAGACCTCCGGCTCGCACTCGCCGCTTACAATGCAGGACCCGAAATGGTCGATCGCTACGGCGGCATTCCGCCCTTTGCCGAAACGCAGAACTATGTCCGACGAATCACGGCCCGGCTAGGTCCATCGGAGGAATCGGCCGGTGCGGAGCCGGCGGCTCCGGTTAGAATGCCGTTGCCGTGAGCTCCCTCGAGGACTAGCGGGAAGTGCTATGACCTGCGCTAGACAAACAACTCCTTCTCTAGACGGCTTTTCCTCGGTTGGCGCAGAAGGAATTACCGGCTATTGAGGCAATTGCTGCGGCTGCGGAATCGGCTGCTGGGGCAAGGGTTGCGGCAGGTTCTGAGGGGGAGTCAGGCCGGGTCCGCCGGTCTGGTTGCCAAAGGCGGTGCTGAAAGCGCTGCTGATCGCTTGACCGAGGCCGGACGTGGCTGCGCCTCCGCCGCTCAAGGCTTGCTGCGTGGCGCGCAACTGATCCTCGAGGGGGTTCCAGATGAACTCCCATTGCTTGTATTTCGTCCCGCCTTTGTAGATCTTCAGCGATTTCTTGTCCACCTTGCTGGCGACTCCCGTGAGGAAGCCACCGAGCACCGGGCCATCCACCGGGCCGGTCGGTTTCATGTCCAGCAGCGCGCTGGTGCTGAGTCCGCCGGCGCCAGCTTGGGCGGCGCCGCCCAACTGGCCAAACAAGCTTCCAGGCTGCCCCGGTGATGGTTGCGGACTCGGGCCGAAGCCGCTCTGCGCCGGGTTCTGCGGGTTTTGCGCATTGGGGGGATTTGGCGAGCCCTGAGGGTTCGGCGGATTCTGCCCCGAAGCATCCTGCGGCCGGACCGGGGGCAAAATCGTCGCGTTTGGATCCTGGGTATCGGAGCTGTTGCTTCCGCTGCTAGCCAGGCTCGACGCCGGAACCCCCAATCCCGGTTGAGTTCCGGGCTTGGGTGCGCCCGGCTGATCGAGCAACGCCATCTGCTGAAGCGTGGCGTACTTTACGCTGCCGATAATCTGCCCTGCCGCGTTGATGTAAATGAAGCGCCAGGCTCCGTCGCTAGCGTTCATGGGGTCTTTGTAGGCGGCATAGCGGAGGAAATGGAGATCAGGCAGGCCCTTCTGCAAATCTTCAACGGTCCGCGGGTAGTGGCCGGTCTTCCGGAAATATGCCTTGATGGCGCGCTCGTACTGCTCGCCACGCCAGATCATGTCTGCTTCCTTCTGCCGTCGCCGTTCGGTCTTGCCGTTGGCCAGCACCACCAAGGAACCAGCGGCCACGATTAGCACGGTAAATAGCGCCAGGAGGTACGCAAACCCAGATTCCGGCGCGCGCGCCGCGCATAACTTCGGCCGAAGTAGGATACGACGCCTCATTGCGGCACCGCGCCTCCCTCCGCGCCCGCTGGAGGCTGCAGCATGGGAACCTGGGTGTGCCGCCCCGTCGAAATCTCCTCGACATCGACGGAGTCACTGCCGATGTGCGTCAGCCTATAGTTGCCGAGAAACGTGTCGCCTTCCGGGACGACGAGGACGTCCTCACCCTCGGCGAAAAAAGCCACCTTGCGCCCCGACTTCGAAGAGGCGTATCCGAACAGTTGCCCCGGCACCTGTACCGGCGGCAAGGGAGGCGGCGGCGCGGGTCCGACGGTCTGGTGATGCTTCCGCGCTTCAACTTCCGCGGGCGTGGGCGGCGGCGGAAGGGCAACCGCGCTGAAGATGTTCCTGTGCGTGCCGGCGTATTCGAGCTTGCGTATCTTCTGGAGGAGATCCAGGCGAAGCTGCGGCTCCTGCACGCTAAGCGGGCTGAACTTGGCGTCCGCCCCGACCACCGCGGCTACGCCCGGAACGTCGTCGCGATTCCAGAGGTAAGCCAAGGGCGCCGCAGCGAGCAAAGCCGCCAAGAGATAGATTTTTGTGCGTCGCGACATTTCCGCCTAAGCTTGAAAGTACGTCAGCAAATCGAGCTTCAAGCGAATCTCACCCGACGTTGCCGAATCGAGCCGCAGATCGTTCAACATGTAGAAATTCTTCGAATGCTCGAGACCGTTGATGAACTGAACGATGGAAGGATAGCTTCCCTCCACCGACGCGCTCATGGATAGTTCCGTGACGCCGTGATCCTTCAGCGGCGTTTGCTTGAAACTGATTCCCGAGGTCTTCAAACCGGCCTTCGCGGCGATGGCGTCGAGATCGCCGGCGACATCGGAGTAGGCTGTTTGCGGGCTTAGAAAATTGTCCTTGTAGAACGCGTCGCAATCCTTGCCCACTTGCGGAAGCGACGCGCGGATTTTCTCGCCGCGCTGCACATCGGCCTCGAGCAGTTTGGCCTGAATTCTCAGGTGGTCGCGCTGCGCGCGCTGCAGGTCGGAACCCTCGCGGCTTCCCTGCCACAGGACAAAACCCAAGCCCGCGTCCGCGGCCAGAAGCACCGCCAGCCCCGCAGCGATCAGAATCTTCCACGCGCGCCAGGAGAGTTTGGTCATATGGTCACATACCAAGCCGTTAGCTCGACCACCACGGCGTCCGTGGCCGAGACGTTGGATTGCTCAGCGCGATGCGTTTGCTGCACCTGGATGTCGGAAAACACCTTGGACTGCTCGAGGGCATGCAGGAACTTGATCTTCGCGTCGTCGGTCGCTGCGCCGATCATCAGCTTTACTTCCGCCCGGCCCTTGTCGAGTCTCGGCGAAATGCTCACCACGCGAACGCCGGGCGGCAGGATCGGCTCCAGATCCATGAAGATCTTCGTCCACGGAAAACTGCGGGCGCCAATCAGCGAGTTGAGGAAGCCGGCGCGATCCAGCACCTGCTGGGCCTGAGACGTCCGGAAATAGTTGTCGAGACCGACCTGTGCCTGGAGGCCCTTGCGAATCTGGTCCTGCAACCCTGCGATTTCGATGCGATAGTCCCGGTTCGACCGCCAGGAGCTGTATGCCGCGTGCGAAAGCAGAAGCGCAGCGAGCGCGCCCACAGCGCCGACGAGAGTCGCCCCGGCAAGGAACGGCCGCCGGTTCTCGCGCGGCGCGGTCGAGAGGTTGAGATGAATCTCCATGGGTCAGTGGTTCCAGCGAACCATTCAAGAAGCTTTATTTCTCATCCAGCCCACCAGAGCGTCCAGGTCCTGCCGCATCAGGTCTTTGGCGCGGGCGTCCAGCGCCCGCGCGCCTTCTGCGTCCGCCAGCGAACCAACCGGGCACTTCAATTCTTCCGACAACGCGCGGCGAAACACCTCTTCGCGGACGCCGAATCCGGCAATACGCGCGCGCTCGATGGTCCTGCCCCAAGTGTCCTGGTGGTAGGCGATGGCCGGGAAGATCTCGTCGAGCACAGCCTGCGGCTCAAGCGCCGGCGCGCCGGCAGCCACGTCGGTCGAGCGATAGACGCACAGATTGGCGTCCTGCGCGATCACGGTGGTCAAAGCTCTTCCGCACAGGCGCACCAGCATCGTGGCGCCGTGCTCCTCAAGCAGCGGGAGCGCGGCCAATGTGGAGCTGAGCACGACGGTTGCTGCGGAACCCAGGCTGCTGACAAGGTCTTCGTACTCGCGCACGATGCGCTGCCGCGCCACCGACGCCACCACCTCGAGACCGCCTTGCTTGCCCTGCTGACGCATCCACGAGACGACGGTCTCCTCCACGTCAAAGGGCACGCTCTTCTTCAGCCGCCACCGCAAAAGTGGAAGCGCCTCCTCGGCGCGCCTGGGGAGAGTATCAAAAGGCAGAATGAACACGCGGACCACCGGGTCCGGGATCAGCAAAGCCACGGCCTGGCCGCGGGCTGGAACGCGGTTGAGCACCCGCACCAACGGGCCGCGAACCTCCTCAGGCTGGGAAATGTTGGCCTCGACGGGCGAGGGAGAAAGAGCGCCGAATGGCAGCGGCTCGACCGCGTACGATTCCAGGCCAGTTCCCTTTGCGCTCCAACGCGCGGCGGCCACGTGGCTCGCGGCGATCTCGACCACCAGCGCCGGGTGCGGCATGGCATGGAGCCAGCGATCGAGGCGGCGCACCGCGCCCAGCTGATAGAACTGAGCGGAGAGACTGGGAGCGCTACTCAACGAAAGTCACCTTGTTGACCTCGCGGAGAGTGGTCAAGCCTGCGCGGATTTTACCCAAGCCGGAGTCCCGCAGGAAAGTCATTCCTTCGTCGCGAGCGGCTTTCTTGATCTCGGAAGTGGGGCGACGGCTGACAATCATCTCGCGGATGCGGTCAGAGAGGTCGAGAAGCTCCGTGATCGCCGTTCGGCCGCGGAAGCCGCTGCCGGAACATTCGAGGCACCCGGACCCTTCGTAGAATGGAATACTCGCCCATGGAGCAGGATTCAGGCCCGACTCCTTCAAAGTTTCGGCCGAGTAGGATACGCGCTTCTTGCAATGCTCGCAAATGACGCGCACCAGCCGCTGCGCCAGGATGCAGTTCAAAGCGGAAACAAAGTTGTAAGGTTCGACGCCCATGTTGATGAAACGACCGATCACGTCGGTTACGTTGTTGGCGTGAACGGTGGTGAACACCAGATGCCCGGTAAGCGCGGAATTGATGGCGATCTGCGCGGTTTCCTGGTCGCGGATTTCGCCGACCATAATCTTGTCGGGGTCGTGGCGCAGAATCGACCGCAGACCGCGCGCAAACGTCAAGCCTTTCTTTTCGTTCACGGGAATCTGGGTGATGCCGCGCACCTGATATTCGACGGGGTCCTCGATGGTGATGATCTTGTCCTCGTCGTTCTTGATTTCATTCACGGCGGCATACAGAGTCGTGGTCTTACCGGAGCCGGTGGGGCCGGTAACCAGCACCATCCCGTAGGGCTCGTGGATGTACCGCCGGAAGCGAACCAGATCCCCCGGATCGAAGCCCACGACGTCCAGGTTGAGGTTGCGGAACTTCTCGCTGAGCGTTTCCTTATCGAGAACGCGAAGCACGGCGTCTTCGCCGTGCACCGACGGCATGATGGAAACGCGGAAGTCCACAAAGCGCCCCTTGTAGCGGACGCGGAAGCGGCCGTCCTGGGGAACGCGGCGCTCGGCGATGTCCAGCTCGCTCATCACCTTGATGCGGGAGAGGATAGTGGCATGCCAGTCCTTGGCCAGCGGCTGCATGGCGTACTGGAGGACACCGTCGATGCGGTACTTCACCACCACTTCGGCGTTGCGTGTTTCGATGTGAATGTCGCTGGCGCGGCGCTCGAGCGCCGTGAAAATAACCGTGTCCACGAGACGCACGACCGGGCTCACGCCGGTCTCGCGCGTCAAGCGCTCCATGGAGATGTTTTCTTCGCTGTCTTCGTCCTCGCTTACCACCTGGAGCGTGAAACCCTCGGTGGCCTGATCCAGCACTCGTTGCGACTGCTCCGTGCGTTTCAGGAGATCGCCGATTTGCGAAGGCGTGGCAACACGGATTTGCAGCCGCTTGCCCAGCAAGAGCGAGAGCTCATCGGTGAGCTGTAACTGGCTCGGGTCGGCCATGGCCACCACGAGCGCGCCGTTGTGGGACTCCAGCGGTACGAAGTTATAGCGGAACATCATCTCCGCGGGGATGCTGCGGAAGAGATCGGGATCGATGCGCTGCTCGCGCAGATCAATGAAGGGACACCGGTAGCGCTCCGCCAGGCGCTTGGCCTGGTCGCGCTCGGCGGCGTCGTCAGCGGGGCTTGCCGGATTATTCGCGGATGTGGCCACTGGGTCCCTTCCCTTAACCCGCCCCAACATTCAGCGAAAACAGAGGCAGGTACAGAGAAACCAGAATAAAGCCGACTATCACAGCCATAACCAGCAAAATCGCAGGCTGCACCCAGATCAGCGTTCGCGTCAGGCGCGTGTTTACATCTTCCTCGTAAAACTCGGCGACGCTGGTGAGCATGGCCGCCAGCGCTCCGGAAGCTTCTCCCACTTCGATCATTTCCAGCGCCAGATCCGGAACCAAGCGCGTCTCGGCCAGGCTCACGTGAAGCGATTCGCCTTCGCGGACGCGATCAGCGGCCTTGCCAACCGAAAACGCCACCAAACGGCTGCCAATCGCCGAGGATGCTGTTTGCAGTGCGGAAACCAGCGGCGTGCCGCCCAACAACAGGGTCGAAAGCGTGCGAACAAATTGCGCGATCTGCGCCTTAATCCAAATATCGCCCAGAACCGGCATCTTCGGCTTGAGTCGATCGATCGCCAGCGCGCCGCGCTCGGTCCGGGACCACGCCACCATCCCCACCGCGACGCAAGCGACCGCGGCGATCAGCACAAGAAAGTAGTCGCGCAGCGGCACGGCAATCGTGAGCATGAAGCGCGTGATCGCAGGCAACTGAACGTCGAGCTCCTGGTACAGCTTGGCGAACTGCGGCATCGCAAACGTCACCAGATAGGTCAGCACCAGGATCACCGCGACAACCAGAATGGCCGGATAGATCAAAGTCGTAAGCAATCGGCTGCGGAACCCGGAGCTCACGCGCAGGTAGGAAACGTATTGTTCGAGAACTCCGGTGATATTGCCGCTGCGCTCTCCGGCCGTCACGGCCGTGACGTAAACCGGCGGAAACGAGCCCTGCTCCGCCAGCGCCTCCGAAAGCAGCGCCCCTTCGCGCACGCGCTGGCGCACGTCGCCCAGGATGGGACGCAGGCGCGGGGCGGCGGCGCGCTCGGCGAGCAAATCGAGCGCGCGCAGGATGGGCAGACCGGCCTTGATGAGCGTGCTGAACTGCTGGTTGAAAATCAGGAAGTCGTTGGCGCGAATAGCACGGTCGCTGCGGGGCCGGGTCAGCTGCGACAGCATGCCGAGATGCGAACGGACCGAATAGACGTACAGGCCGCGGTCGGCCAGCTTTTGCCTGGCTTCGCCTTCCGATTGCGCCGTCTCCACTTGCTGGAGAACGCGCCCGGATGCATCTCCGACTTTGCAGACGAATTCAGCCACGTTGGGTCGCCCTAGAGCCCCATAGCAGCTCTTCTCGGCTCCAGTTTAACATAGCCGTCTGGCGCCACATGGACGCAACAGAGGAAACGGTTCGTGAAATTGATATGACAGCGCGACGGGGCGATTCGGTTGCAAGCTGGCTTTCGGGAACTATCGTTAGCGGTTTCAGTAGGATGGGACCGATATGGCCCATAGTTCACTCGAGAGAGGGGTTCTAGCGGAGTGTGTCCGCCAGGGCGGCCTCGTCCACAACTGCCGCGCCGGGCGGCACGGCAAAATGAAACTTGGCCTCGGGGATGGCTACATTTTCCTCCCAGTTTGCGAAGCGGAACTCGGTCTCGGCGTTGCCCGCCTGGCGCAACAAGACGCGGACGAGCCGCGCCTCGCGGTCGATCTCAAGGAGGATCTCGTGGGATCCTTCCGACGCGCCGCCGGGGTCGTCCCGAGGGGCGCAGCGCAAGACGGTATTGCCGGCGATGGTCGGCCTCTCGTCGGGATGGCGCGCCGGTTCCTGCGCGGTATCCATGATCTCGATGCGTCCGCACAGGCGTGAAAGGTTCGCTTTGCCCGCCAGCAGCGCGATGGGCGTGCGCCAGTCGGAGCTTTCCTTTAGCTTGGCGCGGCTAACGGTGCGGTCGGCCGGCACATAGAACCACACGTTCGTTCCGTCCACCAGGAAGAGCTTCTGTTCCGGCGACTCGTATTCCCAGCGCATGCGGCCGGGGCGCGAGAAATAGACACTGCCGGATTCCGCGGCGATGCCGCCGTTGCCGTCCGTGTAGCGCTCAAAGAACACTGCTTTCAGCGTGCGAGCGTGTTGGTAACGCGCTTCGAGAGCGCGAACGACCGTGTGCACGTCGCCCGGGAAGGAGATGCAGGAGAGAAGCGAGGCCAAGCCCACAGCCAGCGACCGCATCATGCCGGCATTTTACCAACTACGGAGACGACGCGCTCGACGATACGCGCGAGGAGGCGTTCTCTGGGTCGCTCGTCAATCGCCCAGCGCAAACCGGAGAATTGCGAGCGAAGCGAGCACGGCGGTTTCCGTGCGCAGGATGTTTTCACCGAGCGAGGCTTCGAGAAAGCCGCCCGCGCGCGCCGCGGTGACTTCCTCTTCGGTCCAGCCGCCTTCGGGACCTATGGCGACGCAGACCGCGGGGCCGGCGGCGCCGCGAAGGGCATCGCGCAGCGGCCGGGCTTCACGCTGTGCTGACAGGAGAACTTTGACTTCGGCTGTGGATTGGGCGAAAGCGTCGGCAGCGCCCATCGCGCTGTGGACGGTGGGCGGACGCAGTTGGCGCGACTGTTGCGCCGATTCGAGCAGGATTTTCCGCCAACGCTCCAGTCGCTTCCCTGCAGCGGCAAGAAGAGGCTTATCGGTGCGCGCCGCTTCGAGCGGGACGATCTCCGCAACGCCAAGCTCTGCCGCTTTTTCGAGGCACCACTCGAAGCGGTCAAACTTGATGAGCGAAATGAGCAACTGGATGCGAAGGGGCGGCTCACTAGCGGCAATGGGTTCGACGAGCGCGAAGTCGATGCGGGCGTCGCCGCGTTTGCGCAGCGAGACACGTTCGACGCGGCCGAGCCAGACGCGCTGGCCGTCGCTCAACTCGTAAAGCTGCCCGGGCTCAGCGCGCAGGACGCAGCCAAGATGTTCGGCGGCATTGCCGTGAAGCGCAGCGGACTTGCCGCTGAAGCAATCGACGAAGAAACGGCGGCGCACGCAGAGATTCTAACCACAGATGAACCCAGATGGACACCGATGAAAATGGGGGAATCCAGGCTCGGCGCTGGAAGAGGCGCCGTCCCTCTCCGCGCTGGTTTGGCCCTAGCCGAAGATGTCTTTGACCTTGTCGAAGAAGCTGGAGGAGCGCTCGGAGGGCTTGTTCTCGACTTTAAGCGATTGGCCGAGCTGCTCGAGCAGGCGTCGCTGTTCGCGCGAAACATTCGACGGAATCGCAACCTGAATGTTGACGTAGAGGTCGCCGCGGCCCCCATGCGGATTCGGCAGACCCTTCCCTTTCTTGCGGAAGATCTGGCCGGACTGCGTGCCTTCGGCGATATCCAGGTCTTCTTCGCCGTGCAGCGTAGGGACTTTGATTTTCGCGCCGAGACACGCCTGCGTGATGCTGATGGGAATCGAGCAGTAGAGATCGGCGCCGCGGCGTTCGAAAAGCGGGTGCTCCTTCACTTCGAGGAAAATGTAGAGATCGCCGGCAGCGCCGCCGTTGGCGCCGGGTTCTCCGTGCCCGGCCATGCGCAGGCGGGTGCCGGAGTCCACGCCGGCGGGAATTCCCACGTCGAGTGTGCGCTCGCGCTCGACGCGTCCCTGGCCGCGGCAAATTGCGCAAGCGTCTTTAATCACTTGGCCAACGCCCTGGCAAGCCGGGCAAGTTCGGCTGATGGAGAAGAAACCCTGCTGGTAGGCGAGCTGGCCGCGGCCGCCGCAGGTCCGGCAGGTGGCCGTGCCGGTGCCGGGCTTTGCACCGGTGCCATGGCAGGTCTCGCAAGTTTCCTGACGCGTGACGTGAATCTGGGTCGTCGCGCCGGCGGCCGCTTCCTCAAAGCTCAGGGTCATGTCGTAGCGCAAATCCGCGCCGCGCTGCCCGCGCGAACTACGTCCGCGGCGGCGTCCGCCGCCTCCGAATGCGTCTTCGAAACCAAATAGGTCGCCCAGGATGTCTTGAAATTCCTCGAAGATAGTCGAGTTGAAACCGCCGCCGGTTTCGAAGCCCCGGCTGCCCAGCCCGGCGTGGCCGAAGCGGTCGTAAATGCCTCGCTTCTGCGCGTCCGAGAGCACGCTATAGGCTTCGCTGGCGGCGCGAAAATTCTCTTCCGCCTGCTGCTTGTTCTCCGGGTTGCGATCCGGATGCCACTGCAGCGCGGCCTTGCGGTAAGCCGACTTGATCTGATCGGGAGTGGCGTCGTGAGCGACGCCCAAGACTTCGTAGTAATCGCGGGGAGTGCTGCCCATATGGCGTTGTGCCTTTCGGTCGCGCTTCTGCGCGCTTAGTCCTTTAGTTCTCGCCCGGCACTTTCGCCGGCTCGCTGGCAACGCGGACCATGGCGGGTCGCAGAACGCGGCCGTGGAACACATAGCCCGGCTGCAACTCGGCGATCACTGTGCCTTCCGCCTGCTCGGCGGTTTCCACGTTCTCGATGGCATGATGAAAGTGCGGATCGAACGCTTTGCCCACGCTATCGATACGCTCGAGTCCCTGCTTGGCGAGAATGTCGCCCAGCTGCCGGCGGATGAGCTCGAATCCTTTGATGTACTCGGCGTACGCGGGATCGTCGTGGGCGGCGAGGGCCTTATCGAGGGCATCGAGAACGGGAAGCAAGCGCTCGACCAGCAGCTCGGCGCCACGGTGGCGATCCTGATGCCGCTCCTTTTCGACGCGCTTGCGATAGTTCTCGAAATCCGCCTGGCGCCGGACGAGCGTGTTCAGCAGCTCCTGCTTTTCGGCGAGCAGCTTCTGAACCTGATCGGCGGGCGACACCTCACCGCTGACGGGCGAAGCCGCGGCTTCCGCAGCGTCAGCCTGCCCTTCGGCAACCTGGCGAGGTTGCTCGTTTTCTGGAATCCGGTTATTTGCGGGCGGAGACAAATCAGTTCCCTTCCTGATTCTCGGAAAAAAACTGGGCCATGAAGGCGACCGCGGTAATCACGCGTTCGTAGTGCATGCGCATGGGGGCCAGAATTCCAAGCGTGCCCTGCGCTTGATCCTTCGCCGTGTAGGACGCGGACACGAGCGCCAGATGCTTTCCCGCGCCCGACATCTTATCGAGTCCCAGCTCGACGTGCACCGGCTCGGGCGCTTCGATGCAGCCGCTCAGCAAAGCGATGAGCCGATCCTTTTCTTCGATGGCTTCCAGCAATTCACGCAACTGGCCTTGATCGGCGAATTCGGGTGAAGCGGCAATCTGCGCCGCGCCTTCGACGTAGATTTTGCGCTCGGCGCTATCGCCCAGAGCAGCAGGTCCGCAAAGCAATAGCGCATCCCCGGCCAAGCGGCTGTAGTTTTCACGCTCGCGCTCCACCTGAAGGCGCAAGTCCGTGCGCATGGCCTCGAGCGTGCGGCCCTTGTAGTGACGATTCAGATGATCGGCGATGCGGTCGAGATCTTCCTGGCGGAACGGGCGCTCGGGACGGATTACCTTGTCGCGCGTCGAGCCGTCCGAGGTGACCAGCACGACCAGAACGCGGCTTTCCGGCAGGAGCAGAAAACGCAGGTGCTCGACCACACTGAGCGCCAGCGGCGGAGAAATGAAGATTCCGAGGCCCCGCGAAACCGCCGAAAGCACGTGGCTGGCTCGCTCCATCACGGCCTCTGGCGTTTCGGCGGATTCGAGCTCCCGCCGGATCCACTGGCGGTCTGCGGGGCTAGCCGTCGCTTGCGCGGCCACCTGCTCGACAAAGAACTTGTAGGCGCTGGCCGTGGGAACGCGGCCGGCCGAAGTGTGCGGCTGATAGAGATAGCCTTCATCCTCGAGGTCGGCCATCACGTTGCGGACGGTGGCGGAGCTGAGCGGGTCGGCGTGCCGGCGAGCCACGCTGCGCGACGATACCGGCTCGCCCGTTTCGATGTACACGCGCACCACGTCGCTAAGAATCTGTTGGTGGCGCTTCTGCTGTAAGACCGACATATTTCGAGGCCCCAAGCGGGCATGCTAGCCCGGCGATGCGCCGAAACGAGCCGCATCCTACCCGCGTACATAAATTTTAGCTGCGCCCATCGAGGGCGTCAACGTTCCACAAAAAGTGCGGTGCGCGAAGCGAGAAGCCGCGATCGAGCGAGCCACGAATGAAACTTGCGCCCTGCGATTCGCGTATTCTATGCTGTGCGGGCGATGGGCGCCTTGGCGTTAGGTTGAGCGTGGCCGGCGTCAACTGAATCGCCTTTCAATCACATCCGTCACACACAGGGGGCGGTGCAAAATGGGCACGTCAGCAGGCGGCACGCGGCTGTCGAAGTATCTTGTGTTCCTCGCGGGCGCCGCTGCGCTCGTGTTTGCAACGCCGGTTCCGGCGTCGCCAGGACAATCCAGCGGCGCGGCGACTGCTTCGAGCAAGCCTCTATCCACGCGCGTTGTCGCATACAACATCGAAGCAAAGCTCGATCCCGTCAAGCACTCGATAGCGGCATCAGAAACGCTGGTCTATCAGAACCTGACCGGTCAGGCGCAGCAAACGTTTCCGTTCCATTTGTACCTGAACGCGTTCCAGCCGCAGTCCACTTTTATGACCGAGGTTCGGCTGTACGGCACGCGGGGGACCGGCCCGGATTCGGGCTGGGAGCCAAAGCACACGGGTTCGATAGCGATCACCAAGCTGGAAGTGGGGGGCATGGGCGACCTGACGGGCCGGATGCAATTCATCCATCCCGACGACGACAACGCCAACGATCGCACCGTCTTTCAAGTGACACTCCCGCGACCGGTGCCGCCGGGCGCGTCGGTGGAATTCCGGATCGCGTTTGAGGACGTGCTGCCGGAGGTCGTCGAACGCACCGGATACAAGCGCGACTTTTACATGGTGGGGCAATGGTTTCCGAAGGTTGGGCTGTGGTGGAAGAACGCGTGGAACTGCCACCAATTCCACGCCACCACGGAATTCTTCGCCGATTTCGGGACTTTCGACGTCAAGCTGACGGTGCCGCAGAACGAAATCGTGGGGGCAGGCGGCGATCTCGTGTCGAGCCAGAACAACGCCGACGGCACGAAGACGCTGGTCTTTCACTCCGAGGACGTGCACGATTTTTCGTGGACGGCCAGCCCGAGCTTTCAAGTGGTTGAAGACCAGTGGACGGGAAGCGCCGGCGCCGTAAAGATTCACCTGCTGATGTCCCCCGGCAATAGGGACACCGCGCCGCGGTACCTGAAGGCGCTCAAGGGCACGCTCCAGCTCTTCGACGAATGGTACGGCCCTTATCCTTACGACCGCATCACGGTGGTGGATCCGCCGCACGGTGGACAGGACGCCGGCGGCATGGAATACCCCACCCTGATCACCGCGGCCACGAGCTGGAACATGCCCAAAGGACTCCTGGTGCCTGAGGTGGTGGTGGAACACGAATTCGGGCATCAATACTGGTACGGGATGGTGGCGACCAACGAATTCGAGGAGGCGTGGCTCGACGAAGGCATCAACAGCTATACGGAAGTCAAGGTGATGGACGCGCTCTACGGGCACGATACTTCCTTTATGAACTTTCCGTTCTTGACCCTGGGAGAAAGCGAGGCGCAGCGCCTGAGCTACCTAGGCCGCCCCGACCTGGACCCGATCGCGCGATTTGCCTGGAAATACTACGGCAGCGGAACGTATGGCGGCATCACCTACGGCAAGACGGCGACCATGCTGCTCACGCTCGAGGGCATGATCGGCGAAGACACGATGCGCCGGGCGATGCACACATATTTCATGCGCTATCGCTTCACGCATCCCACGGGCGAGGATTTTCTGAAGACCATCGAGGAAGTCTCGGGGAAAGACCTGCGCTGGTATTTCAATCAGGCGGTTTACGGCACCAACATCCTCGACTACGAAATCCTGAAGGCCTATTCCGACCCGGTGAATTGGTACGAGAAGAAGCCGAAGTTCCGTGCGCGGCCCGAGAGCCATGACACGGTGTACCGAACGTATGTGACCGTGCACCGCAAGGGCGATTTCGTTTTCCCGGTGGACGTAGAGATCAAATTCAGCGACGGGCAGACGGTGACCGAACACTGGGACGGGCGCGACCGCTGGATGCGCTACGAGTACGAGCGCAAGGCGAAGATCGTGTCGGCGGAGGTGGACCCGCAGCACCGGATTCTGCTCGACCGCAATTTCTACAACAACAGCTATCGGAAGGAATCGGACTCCAGCGCGGTTCGCAAACTCGCCAACCTGTGGATGTTCGCGAGTGAATGGTTCGCGCAGTGGGTTTCCTGGATCACGTAGTATCTCGCCGTGGTGGGCTGTCGCGTCGGGCGCGCGCAGACGGAGGGAATGGAGATGGCGGCAAAGCCAAAGACGTTCTTATCGGGCGCCGGGCTGGTGTGGCGCAGGCAAGGAGCGCTGTGGTGGATCTACATCGTGAATGCAGCGCTGGCGCTGCTTTCGGCGGGCGGCATGGTGGAACGCGCCGGCGACGCGCTCAACCACAGCCTGGCGGCTCAGCGCCTGGTGCACGGATTCAGCTTGGGAGCGCTGACCGAACTGATGTCGCAACCTGAAGCGCCGCTCGAGCTTCCCGGCACGGGGTTCCTCTTTTTCCCGTTCGTTTTTCTGGTGTTCCTGCTGTTCGCCACCGGCGGAGTGCTGGCGCTCTACTATCGCGACGAACGGCTCACCGCAGGTCCTTTCTTCGAAGCTTGCGGGCAACATTTCTGGCGATTCCTGCGGCTGCTGGTGTATCTGGTGATCGCTTTTATTCCCATCGGCATCGTCGGCGGAATCACCGGCCAGTTGCACGACCACATCGATGAAGCGGCGATTTCCCCCTATCCGGCGGTGGAGGTCTTCGCCGCTGGCGCCGTGGTCATTCTCCTTCTGCTGATGTGCCTGCGGCTGTGGTTCGACATGGCCCAGGTAATCGCCGTGGCGGAAGACGAGAAGCGAATGCACAAAGCGCTGCGGCGCTCGGCAGCGCTTCTGCGGCGCAACTTCGGCTCGCTCTTCTGGCTCTATTTCCGGATCAGCTTGATCGGCTGGGTGGTCTGCGGACTGGCGCTGCAGTGGTGGAAGAATTATGTATCGCCAGAATCGGGCGGGGCCGCTTTTTTCCTAGGACAATTCATCATCGTGTTCTGGCTTTCGACGCGGCTGTGGCAGAGGGCGAGCGAAGCGATGTGGTACAGGCAATACCAGATGGAAGCGCTTACAGGCGCCGGCGTCACCGAGCCCGAGCCGGTGCTAACGCCGGTAGGTGCAGCAGCCCCCGTCCGCTGAGAAGCACGAGTCCGTTGTCCGCGTCACCAAACCCGGCAGCGCTTGGCCGCGGGCCGCACCATGGGCGAATCCGGCTTGCAGCCGAAGGCCGCCGCGAATTCCGGCAAGTTGGCCAGCGGCCCCAGGACGCGGAACCGCGGGAGCGGGTGCTCATCTGAATTGGCCATCAACCGCGCGAACTCCGGACGCACTTCGTCCGTCCAGCTCTGTGCGTAGGCGATGAAGAAGCGCTCGTCGGCGGTGAAGCCGCCGATCACCGGCGCGGGCCTGCCCGCGAGGGACTTGCGGTAGGCGGCGTAGGCCATCAGTAGGCCGCCCAAGTCAGCTATGCTTTCCCCTTCTTCGAGCTTGCCGTTCTCGCGCAAGCCTGGTTCGACCTCGAACTCGTCGAATTGCCGGGCGATGCATTCACCGCGGTCCTGGAAATTCTTCAAGTCTTCGGGCGTCCACCAATTCTTCAAGTTACCCTGCGCGTCGAAGCGCGCGCCGTCGTCGTCAAAGCCGTGGGTCATCTCGTGACCGATGGCGCCGCCGGTTTCCGCGTAATTTATGGCGTCGTCCTGCTGCAGGTCGTAGAGAGGCGGCTGGAGGATGCCCGCGGGAAAGACGATTTCGTTGAGGGAAGGATTGTAGTAGGCGTTGACGGTGGGCGGCGTCATGTCCCATTCGCCACGGTCCACGGGCTTGCCGATCTTGGCGAGATTGTAGGCGACGGCGAAGGCATGGCCGTGAAGCGCGTTCTCGACATAAGCGCCGCGAGTGACGTGGAAGGCGGAGTAGTCGCGCCATTTGTCGGGGTAGCCCACCTTGATATTGATGGCGTCGAGCTTTTCGAGGGCCTTCTGGCGCGTAGCCGGAGTCATCCAGTCCAGCGTCTTCAAGTCATCGCGCAAGGCGGCGATGACGTTCTTCACCATCTCGGTGACTTTGGCCTTGGCCTCGGGAGAGAAACGCCGGCGCACGTAGTATTGCCCGAGCGCCTCGCCGAGATTTTCGTCCGCGGCTTCCACGCAGCGGCGCCAGCGGGGAAGCATCTCGCTGGTTCCCATGAGCTTGCGATGATAAAAGTCGAAATTCTCGCTTTCGAATTTCGAAGAAAGCGCCGGCGCCAGTCTCAGCACGAGATGCCAGCGCAGATAAACCTTCCAATCCTCCAAGGGGACGGAGGTGAGAGTCGCGTCAAAAGCTTTGAAGAAATCGGGCTGGGCCACGTTGAGGTTGTCGATCGCCGGCGCGCCGGCTGCGCCGAAGAAATCCGTCCAGAGGAAGTGAGGCGCGGTCTCGCGCAGCTGCTCGACGGCCATTTTGTGGTAACGGTTATCGGGATCGCGCAGCTCGACGGGAGTGAGCGAAGCTTTGGCGAGCTTCGTCTCGATGTCCACCACGGTCTTGGCTTCAGCCGCCGCGGCGCGTGCGGCGTCACCCAGGAGCTTGAACATGTTGCCGACGTGGGCGACGTAGTCGGCGCGCAACTGCTTCGATTTCTCATCGTCGCGGGTGTAGTAGTCGCGATCGGGCAGGCCCAGGCCGCCTTGATCGACCTCGGCAATCATTTGCGCGCTGTCTTTGTAGTCCTGGTTGGAATGGAAGGAAAAAACGGCGTCCACTCCGTTTTGGTGCAGCCGCGCAATCGCCGCTTCGAGCGTGGCGATGTCTTTCACCGCGGCGATGCGCGCGAACTCGGCCTCGAGCGGCTTGACGCCGGCGGCCTCAATCTGCGGCTGATCCATGCAGCCGGCATAGAAATCGCCAATCTTTTGCAAGTTCGAGCCTGGCGCCGCGGACTTGTCCTTGGCCGCTTCTTCGAGAATTTGGTGGAGAACTTCGAACTCTTCTTCTTGGAGCTTTTCGGAGACGCCCCAGGAAGGCTGGTCCGCGGGAATGGGGTGGCGCTTCTCCCAGCCGCCCTCCGAGAAACGATAAAAATCGGCGCAAGGCGAAACCGAGCGATCCAGATCGGCGGGATCGATGCCGCGCGACGCGGATTCGTCGGAGCTTCGGGCAGGCGCTGCGCCTCCACCGCACGCGGCAAAGCCGCTATGTTCCGCCGCCGGAGAACGCGACGCGGATTGGGCTTCGGCCTTCACGGGCCAAAGCGACCCCAGAGCAATCATTGCCAGGACGGAAAGCAGCCGCGCAGTCCGCAGTCTCGACATGGGATCACCAAATCCTGCAGCGCTGGGCTGCCGGCCGCACCATCAACGAATTCCCGGCACACACCCAGGCCTTGGCGAAAGCCGGCATGTTCGAGAATGGGCCGTTCACTCGAAAGTGCGCCAGCGGATGCGGATTCGTGTTCACCATCACACGCGCAAATTCCGGGCGTTCGTTGTCCGCCCAAATCTGCGACCACCCGAAGAAGAAGCGCTGATTCGCCGTGAAGCCGTCGATCGGCGCCGCGGCGGGTTTGCCCGCCAAGGCTCTCTGCAGCGCGGCGTAGGCGATGGTCAAGCCGCCGAAGTCGGCGATGCTTTCGCCTTCCACCAGCTTCCCGTTTTCGTTGAGCCCGGGCTCGACGTTATAGGCGTCGAATTGCCTGGCGATGCAATCGCCGCGGTCCTGGAAATTCTTGAGGTCTTCCGGCGTCCACCAATTCTTGAGATTGCCTTGCGCATCGAACTTGGCGCCCTGGTCGTCGAAGCCGTGGGTCAGCTCGTGACCGACCACGGCGCCGATAGCTCCGTAGTTGAGAGCGTCGTCGCGATGGGGATCGTAAAAAGGCGGCTGGAGAATGCCCGCCGGGAAGGTGATGTCGTTCATCGACGCCCGGTAGAAGGCGTCCACGGTGGAAGGAGACGTCTCCCATTCGGTGTCGTCCACGGGTTTGCCGATTCTCGAGGCGTCGTGGTCAAAGTCGAAGGTGTTGCCGCGGAGGGTGTTGGCGACGTAGGGGCCGCGGTCCACTTGAAAAGCGGAATAGTCGCGCCATTTGTCCGGGTAGCCAATTCTCACTTTGATGGCGTCGAGTTTCTCGACAGCTTTTTGCCGCGTCCCGGGACTCATCCAATCGAGGGTCGCGAGATCGTCGCGCAAAGCCGCGATAACGTTGTTTACCATGGCCAGCGCTTTGGCCTTTGCTTCGGGCGGGAAGTTTCGCTTGACGTAGTATTGGCCGAGGGCGTCGCTCAAATGATTGTTCGTGGCGCGCACGCAGCGCAGCCAGCGCGGGAATTGCTCGGTGGTGCCGGTGAGCGTGCGGCTAAAGAAGTCGAAATCCTCGTCGACAAACTTCTTGGGCAGCGTCGGCGCCACCGACGTGACGAACACCCAGCGCAAATAGGCTTTCCAGTCATCCAGCCGAATGGAGGTGATATCGGCGTCCACCTCCTTGAAAAACTCGGGCTGCCCGATGTCCATGGAGGAGAAGGAAGGCGCCTTTACTTCCTCGAAGAAAGCCTGCCACGTTATGTGCGGCGTGAGCTTCACCACGTCCGTCACCGGCATTAGGTGGTAGTTCTTTTCAGGATCGCGCAGGTCCACGGTGGGCGTGGAGGCTTTGGCGAGAGAGTTCTCGATGGCCATCACCGCCTTTGCTTCCGCGGCGGCGGCCGCGGCGGTGTCGCCGAGGAGAGCGAACATCTTCGCTACATGCTGCACGTAGGCGTCGCGAAGCTGCTTGGATTGATGGTCCTCCCGCGTGTAGTAGTCGCGATCCGGCAAGCCCAGGCCGCCCTGCCCCGCACCGGCAATGCGCCGCGTGCTGTCCTTGAAGTCCACTTCGGAGCCGAAGGCGAAGACGGCGTTGGCGCCCAAGCGCTGTAGGCGGGCGATTTCGAGCTGTAGGCTGGCCGAGTCATGAATGGCCGCGATGCGCTGGAATTCCGGTTCGAGCGGCTTCACTCCGGCAGCTTCGATTTGCGATTCGTCCATGCAGCTGGTGTAGAAATCCGCGATCTTCTGGAGGTTCGAACCGGCCGCAGCGCTCCTGTCCTTGGCGGCCTCGTCAAGGATATCGCGCAAAGTCTTTTCGTTTCGCTCCTGCAAGATCGAGAAGGATCCCCATACCGGATACGCGCCCGGAATGGGGTTGTTCTTTTTCCAGCTGCCTTCGGCGAACTGATAGAAATCGTCGCAGGGCTTTACCGAGCGGTCCAGGTCGGCAAGGTTGAAACCGTGGCCTGATTGGTCGTCAGGCCATCCCGCGGAGGCGGCGAACAAGCAGCCCCCGGAATCGGGTAACGAAACCACAGAAGAGCCGTGATCAGTTGCACCCCTCTGGGCGGAAGCGGCGAGCGAAAACGCAAGAACCAGAATGACCGGCAGAACAGGCTTGGAAATTCTCATCGCTGGAATGACCTCGCTCTGACGAGCTACAGGGTTCAGAGCCCGTCGAGAAATCGTCGGTTGGAGATGCGCCCCGGCAGAAACCGCCTGCTCGCTGGCCGGTTATTCTGCGTGCCGCGTCGCGCGGTGTCAACCAAGAAGCGCTTCCAAGCCGCTCCGGAGACCGGGCCGGTCTGCGGCGTGTTCCTATTGACATTCGATAGGTCGCTCACGTATTGTCGTGCAGAACGTCTATACAGAACGGCTATAGGAGCGACCGTGAATCCCGACCCCACCAAGCTGCTGCAAGGAACGCTGGACCTGATGATTCTGAAGGCCTTAGCTCTGGAGCAACGGCACGGCCTGGGGGTTTCCCGCCGCATCGAGCAGATCACCCGCGGCACATTTCAAGTGAAGCCCGGGTCGCTTTTCCCTGCCCTGCATCGCATGGAAGAGGAAGGCTGGCTTGTTTCCTCCTGGGGCGAATCGGAGAACAATCGCCGCGCCAAGTATTACCGCCTGACGAAAGCCGGGCGCCGGCAGCTCGAGACGGAAACAGAAAAGTGGGGGCGGATTTCTGTGGCCATCGCGCGGACCCTGGAAGCGTCGTGACGCGGAGCGAAACAAAGGCCTCGCCTCTAAACAGGTGAGCTACATCACGGATTTGATGTGGGGCACATCGCCGGGATTTGCGGACGGTAAGCAGAGTCGAAGATGCCGATGCTCTCGCGGCTGAGAAGCTTCCTTCGGAATTTGACGGGCAGACCCGCTGACACGGACCTCGACGGCGAAGTGCGCGCCTACGTGGAGATGCTGGCGGACGAGAAGGTGCGCTTGGGCATGGCGCCGGCGGAAGCGCGCCGCGCCGCGAGCATCGAGCTCGGCGGCATCGAGCAAGTGAAAGAACAAGTACGCGAGGCTCGCACCGGCGCGTGGCTCGATTCCCTGCTGCAGGATGTTCGTTATGGCGCGCGTGTGTTGCGCAAGGCTCCCGGTTTCACGGCCATCGCGGTCCTGACGATTGCGCTGGGCATCGGCGCCACAACCGGGATTTTCAGCGTCGTCGATGCCACCCTTTTGCGCCCCTTGCCCTACCCGCACCCGGAGCAGCTCGTAAGTATTGAGGACGATCTTCCCGGCTCCGGCTCGGAAAACGTCGGCCTCTCCGTGCCGGAATGGCACGACCTTCAGCGCTCTGGCATTTTTCAATACGTTACTCCAATCGGCGGCGGAGACGTCAATCTCACCGGTTCGTCTCAGCCAGAGCGCGTCCTCTTCCTTGCCATCGCTCCTAACTATATTTCGCTCGTAGGCGTGATGCCCCAATTGGGCCGCGCGTTCGATCCCCAGGACCAAACTCCGGGATTCACACTCGAAGCTCTGATTAGCGACGGCCTGTGGAAGCGCGCATTCGCCGCCGACCCGAACATCATCGGCAAGAGTCTGCGTCTCGACAACGACTTGTACCGCGTCATTGGCGTTATGCCCCCGGGTTATCACGATCCCGGCCGCACCACCGAAGAGCGAAACATCGAAGTTTGGCTCGCAGGCGGGTTCTCCGCCCCGCCCGCCCCACCCCCGCAACGCAGCGCCCGGTCTTTCCCAAGAACGATTGCGCGCATCACCTCCGGCCTCACGATGGCCCAGGCGCAGAGCCGCGTCGACGCGCTCGTCGCAACGTTGCAAAAGCAATTTCCAGAGGACTACCCGCTGCAAGACGCGTGGCGCGTGCGCTTGGTGCCGCTCAAGGAGACGATCGTCGGGAATGTTCGTCAATCCTTGATTCTGCTGCTCGGCGCCGTCGCGCTCGTCCTGTTGATCGGCTGCGTCAACGTTGCGAATCTCCTGCTCGCCCGCGCTAGTGCCCGGGGTCGCGAAATGGCGATTCGGCAGGCGCTGGGCGCCCCGCGCAAGCGCCTTGTGCGCCAGTTGCTCACCGAAAGCTTGCTGCTTTCCGTGGTCGGCGGAATCGCCGGCGTGGCGATTCTCTTCGTCACCAAGGCCTTTCTCCTGAGAATCTTGCCCGACAACCTGCCGCGCTTGAATGAAATATCGGTCAACTGGGCGGTTTTGCTTTTTGCCGTCGTCGCCTCCTTTGCCGCCGGAGCAGTTTTCGGATTGGCACCCGCGCTACATGCCGGCCGGCTGGATCTGAATCAGGCGCTCAGGCAGGAAGGTCGCGGCTCGGCCGGTTCCGGTGAACAGACCCGCACGCGCCGCGCGCTCGTTGTGACCGAATTTGCGCTGTCGTTGGTCCTGATGATCGCCGCCGGCCTTCTCCTCCGCAGTTTCGCGGATCTATTGAATGTGCCGCTCGGATTCAATCCGCGGAATGTGACCGCGGTTCGCACCTGGCTGCCCATACCCAACGACCCGGCAACCGATATCTACGGCACGCCGGCGCAGGAGGCGCCGTTTCTGCGCGAAGTGCTTCGCCGCACCCGGACCCTGCCCGGGGTGGAGGAAGGGGCTGTGGGTGATCTCGCCGCAATTCCATTGCGCGATTCTCATAACGATCTCAACCCCGTCGGGGTGGTCCTCGAGGGCCGCGATTCGCGATCCAGCGAGCCCCTCCTGGTGGACCGTTCCACCGTCACCCCAGGATATTTTCACTTGGTGGGCATGACCGTACTTCGCGGCCGGTCCTTTACCGGCCTCGACAACGAGACGGCGCCTCCCGTGGCGCTCATCAACGAGGCCTTCGCGCGCACCTACTTTCCTTCCGTGGATCCTCTCGGAAAACGCCTCAGAACCCCTCCCAGAAATAAGGATTGGGTCACCGTCGTCGGTGTGCTCGCCGATGCTCGTACAGAATCGCTTTCCGAAGCCGCGGTTCCACAAATCTACTTGTGCGCTTTTCAGCGTCGCCCGAAAGACCTCGCCGTTTTTCTGCGCGGGCGCCTTGACCTGGGCGCGATTGCGGCTGAAGTGCGCGAACAAGTGCAGTCCATAGACCCCCAACTTCCCGTCTTCAAGGCGCAGACGCTCGACGAAATGGTGTCCACCTCTCTGGCCCAGAGGCGCTTCTCGATGGAGATGCTTGCGCTGTTCGCTCTCACCGCGTTGCTTCTGGCCGGAATGGGGATTTACGGAGTGCTTTCCTACGTCGTGGGCGAGCGTACGCACGAGATTGGCATTCGCTTCGCTCTCGGCGCGCAAAGGCAGAGCATCCTGCGCATGGTTCTGCGCCAAGGGTTGGGACTCGCCGTTACGGGGGCCGCCGTTGGGCTTGTCTGCGCACTGATCCTTTCTCGTTTGATGGCAGGCTTGCTCTTCGGAGTGAGGCCGATCCCCTCACATTCGCCGGTGTGGCCCTGCTGCTTATCGGTGTCGCTGCACTTGCCTGCTACATTCCGGCGCGGCGCGCAATTCGCGTCGACCCCATAGTCGCTCTAAGGTACGAATAAACTCACGATGGAGGGATGCTGCAATGAAACAAATGCGAATCTTCTCGTTGTTCGTGGCGCTCGTTTTGACCGCGGCCGGTTTGGGCCGGGGCGCCAAAAGCGCCGCAGCGGCAGGCGCGCCTCAGGCCCAACAGCCGCAGTCTCCGCCCACCGTTACTTCCGTGGTGGACCGCGAGATCGGCGATGTCGAAAAACTGATCGTGGAAGCCGCGGAGGCCATGCCCGAAGAGAAGTTCAATTTTTCTCCCGAGGGCTTGAACATTTCCGGGAGCGAGTACAAGGGCGTGCGCTCCTTTGCGTCGGAAGTGAAGCACGTGGCCACCGCCAACTATTTCATATGGTCGCCGCTGACCGGCGATAGCCTGCCGGAGGGCCTGAAAGACGGGAAGGGTCCCGCAGCTTTCCAGTCCAAAGCCGACATCCTCAAGTTTCTGAAAGATTCCTTTGCCTTGGGTCACAAGGCTGCGTCTGCGTTGACGGCCGAGAACATGCTGCAAACGCCGGAGCACAGCAAATCGACGCGCTTGCGGCTGGCTACCTTTGCCGTGGCCCACGCCTACGATCATTACGGCCAGATGGTCGAGTATCTGCGCATGAATGGAATCGTGCCGCCGGCCAGCCGCGCAAAGACTGACTGCGGCTAAGGAACAGAATGCCTCACTTCTCAAGAGGTGAGGTACATTCCACCAAGCCGTTTCAGGCGTTGTCGATTTGGGCGCGCTGGAGGCGGTCGGAGTAGTCGATGTACACCGTCTTCCACTCGGAGTAGAAGTCGAGGGCGGCCTGCCCCGATTCGCGGTGTCCGTTGCCGGTGTTCTTGATACCCCCAAAGGGCAAATGCGTTTCGGCGCCGATGGTGGGCGCGTTGACGTACACGATGCCGGTTTCCAGATCCCGCTGCGCGCGGAAGGCGTTGTTGACGTTGCGCGTGTAGATGGCCGCCGACAGGCCGTAGCTAACGCCGTTGGCGATGGCCAGCGCTTCGTCGAACGTACCGAAGGGAAGCACGGACACCACAGGGCCGAAGATTTCCTCCTGGCAGATGCGCATTTTCGCGTCGCAATCGGTGAAAATCGTCGGCTCGTGGAACCATCCGTGCGCCTGGGCGCCGCCTTCGAGCCGATGACCTCCGGCGGCGAGCTTCGCCCCCTCGTTCCTGCCGATTTCAACGTACTTCACGACGGTCTGGAGCTGTTGCTCGTTGATCGAAGGGCCCATATCGGTCGAGGGATTGAGGCCGTCGCCGACGCGCAAGGCCTTCGCGCGCGCGACGAATTTCTCGACGAACTCGGCGTAAACCTTCTTGTGCACGGCCACGCGGCTTGCAGCGGTGCAGCGCTGCCCGGACGTGCCGAAGCCGCCCCAGATGGCGCCATCGACCGCAAGATCGAGGTTCGCGTCGTCCATCACGATGACGATGTTCTTACCGCCCATTTCGAGATGGCACTTCTTGAAGGTGGGGGCGCAAGCCTCGCTGATGATGCGGCCCACCTCGGTGGAACCGGTAAAGCTGACGAGATTCACGTCGGTGCTGCCGAGTATGGCCTTTCCCACCACGACGCCGCGCCCAAACACGATATTCAGAACCCCGCGCGGCAAGCCGGCTTCGGCCAGCACCTGCGCCAGGTTGTAGGTCGAGAGCGGCGTGTCCTCGGCGGGCTTGATCACCACGGTGTTCCCGCAGACCAGCGCCGGCATGATTTTCCACGAGGGAATAGCCATCGGGAAATTCCACGGGGTGATCAGACCGGTGATGCCCACCGGAGTGCGCACACACATGGCGAATTTGTCGGGTAGCTCGGAGGGAGTGGTTTGCCCGAACTGGCGCCGGCCTTCGCCGGCCATCAAATAGGTCATGTCAATGGCTTCCTGGACGTCGCCGCGGGTTTCCGCAAGGACTTTGCCCATTTCGCGGGTCATGTCGCGCGAAAAGTCCTCTTTGCGCTGGACCAGGATTTCGGCGGCGCGATAGAGGATTTCCGCGCGTTTTGGCGCGGGCGTGAGCCGCCACTTCGCATAGGCGGCCTTGGCGGCGTCCACCGCGAGCGCGACGTCCTCTTCGGTCGAAGCCGGGAACATGCCGACAAGCTCGCCGGTGTTGGCAGGGTTGCGGTTCTCGATGGCTTGGCCGCTTTTCGCCGCCACCCATTCACCATTGATGAAGTTCTTGAAAGCTTTCGGCATCGCAGCCGTGGCCATGCGCCTTCCTCCGGATTCCTGCCGCGTGAAGCGCGTTTGGCGGTTCGCGTTCGAAGCGCTCCACGGATCGGCGGATTCAGGGTACCAAAGAACCCGCCTGAGTCGCCAGTTGGGAGCAGTTAGAGAAAACCACTCTTGCTTTCGGATGCCTTGCACCGGTTTGACCTGCCCGGCAGCGCGAGGTAGGTTAGGCCGTAGTCCGAGGCGAGTGCAGTCGAGCAGCAACGGTCGCGGCAAGGAGGAGCCATGCACGCACGAAGCAAGAAGTGGATCGCACCAATTGACTTGGCGATTTGCTGCGCAACGATGTGCGCTGCCGCTGCAAGTATTCTCCCCAAAACGCACGAGCAAACCACCCAAGGCGCCGCGAGCCTATTCCGCGAGGAAATGATCGCGCAGGTGTCGCCAGGGAGCGACCTGAAGGAAACATTTTGGGACCTGAAGCATGTAGCGTGGGTCGAACATCAAAGCGGGAAAAAGACGGTGAGACTCGACGGCAAGGAGCAAGCTACGACGACGTAAAGTACCTGGACCTCAGCCGCGACGAATCTCACTTTGCCTTCTTCGCCAAGCGCAGTTCCGAGTGGGTGTTTGTTCTCGACGGCCGGGACCGTTCGCCCGGATACACGAAAATCTCCGCGGCCGATTTTCAGCCCAAGGGCGATTCGATCGCATACGGAGCCTGCCGCGCCAAGAAATGCCGGCTCGTCCTCGATGGGGTTGAAACCGGCGCCGAGTACGAGGACATCTCGTACGCGAAATACAGCCGTGACGGCAAGCGACTCGCCCATTTCGGCAAGCGCGGGAAGAAATGGGTCGCCGTGGTGGACGGAAAGGAAACCGGCCCCGAACTGGACGACTTCTGGCCGACGGACTGGGGATTCAGTCACGACGCAAGCCGGTTCTTCGCAGCGGGACGGATCAAGAATCACTGGATGTATTTCGTGGACGGCTCGCAGGGGCCGGGCTTCGAAGTGATCAGTCACATCGCATTTAGCAGCGACGGCAAACACTACGCCTACGGCGGCACCGATGCGAAAGGGGGATTCAAGAAGCAGAAAACGTTCGGCACGATGACCTTGGATGGCGCGGCCACGGGGACGTACGAAGGGCGAGGCATGGCGGGCGCGTGGACGGCGCTCGGCGGGTCGCAGGAAGTGATGGCCGAGGGCGTGCGTGACCTTTCCGCAGACTTTCACGGGATTTCAACGCCGCAATTCAATGCCGACGGAAAGCCGGTCTTTGCAGCGCGGCGCGAGAAAGGCGACGTCGCCGTATTCGTGGGAAGCGAATCCGGACCGGGCTTCGACGAGATTCTCAGCCCCGTTATCTTTTCTGAGGACGCACGCCACTCGGCCTACGTGGCAAAACGCGGCGAGGATTTTGTGGAAGTCCGCGACAACCGGCCCGGGCAAACGTTCGCAGCGGGAAAACGCGGGCCGACCGCCGTTCAGTGGATCGCCATCAGCCGCGACGGCGCGCATCTGGCGTACGAGATCGTCAGCGGCGGCGCGCAATTCAAGGCCGGCAATACGAGGCGCGCTTTACGGTCGGTGGTGCTCGACGGCAAGGCGGGGCCCGAATACGACGCGCTGGATCTGGGCGACTTCGATTTCGATCCCGACGCGCATCATTACGTTTACGAAGTAATCGGCGCGCAGGGTAATCGCGACCTTGTCAACGTGGACGGCAACGAGAGCCGGCTTTACGACACAGTAGCCAATGCTCACTACAACGAGGATGCCAAAGCCGTCGAGTTCGTCGCCCGCGACGCGGGAGGCTTCCTGCGCGTGAGCTTTGCACTGGGAGCAAGCAGCCTAGGGCTCCCGGTGACCACGGCGCGTGCGGAAACGCCGCTACCGAGCGGACGCGCTGGAGGCGGACTGCGCGGAGCTCGTAGCCGAATCCGATGTGGCCTTAGCCGCCTGCGGCTAGGGTGAAGGCCTTTGCGCTGGAGCTTCCGACGCGGGCTTCGTCGAGCAGCATGCAGGATCAGCGGACGGCGTCGTGGAACAACAAGCCGGAGCGGGCGGCCTGGGCGCCGAAACCCCCGCGACACTCGAACCGAGGCCAAGTCTCTGCAGGCTCAGAGCGTCCAGCTTACCAGAGGCATCGAGGCCGTTGGACGACTGGAACTTTTGCATGGCAGCCACCGTGCTCGAGTCCCACTTACCGTTTGGTTCGCCCTCGTAGTAGCCGTTGCGTGCCAGAGCCGATTGAATCTCGGAAATGCGCTCAGGTGTGGGAGCTTTCTGAGCGAGTTCGCGTCTTGCGCGCCTCTTCTTCCGAGATACGGGCTTCTTCGCGGAAGTAGCCGAACTGGAGGAGGACGAGGAAGAATTGTGAGGCGCCTGGGGTCCGGCTGCGGCAAGGCCAGGGGCCGCCTCCAGGAGGAAAAGAGCCAGTGCGACAGGCAGCGCCAGTTTTGTAAGCGAGCGCATTTCTCTCAGGATGAGCCCGCAAGCCTTGGGGCCAAATGCCCGCTTCAAGCCAACGGCTCTCTTCAATATCGGCGTTTTGACCCCGCCCTCAAGCAGCAAAGGAACCGACGCCGCCAATCAGGCCGCCGACTGAACCACACGTACGCCGCCGCTGGACTCGCAGCACAATGGGCAAAATCACTCCGCGGGCACGGCGCCCGCCAGGAACAGGGTCAGCGTACGATCACCGTCGGCGCGACGCGCCACGCGGAACAGAACATCCTGTCCGGGCCGAAGCTTTGAAACTTCGCGGCGGTAGTCGTTGATGCCGCCTACGGGCACGTGATTGATCTCCGTAATGACGTCCCCGCGGTTGAAGCCGACATCCTCGGCGAAGCTGGCGGGCTCGACTTCACTGACGACCACGCCGGTCAGGTTGCCCATCCCCAGCTTGTGCGCGAGGTCGGAAGTCAGATCCTCGACGTGCAATCCAAACTGCCCGGGGGCTTCCTCGGGGTTCGCGCCTTCGCCCTCGTTTTGAGCCGTCTGCGGGAAAAGCTTCGAGCGATCCGCCACCGTCAGGCTTGCGTCCTTGGCTTGCTTGTTGTGAACGAAGCGAATCTGAACGGACTGGCCGATGGGCGTCGCAGCGATGGGATTGACCAGATCAGCGCCATTGTGGATGGGCTGGCCGTTCACGTTGGTGATGACGTCGCCGGGCTGAATGCCGGCCTTGTCCGCGGGACTGCCGGGTTCCACGGCCTCGACAACGATCCCATAAGGGACCCCCAGCTCTTTCATCAGCACCGGGTTGTTGCTGCGATCTTCCTGAAAGGTGATGCCGATCGAGCCGCGCGTCACCTTGCCGCTAGTTATAAGCTGGTTGTAAACGTTGATGGCGGTGGTGGACGGCAGCGCGAAGCCCACGCCTTCGAAGCCGCGGCTGCCGGTGTAAATCGCCGTGTTGATGCCGATGACTTCGCCGGCCATGTTGACTAGCGGGCCGCCGGAGTTCCCGGGGTTGATGGCCGCGTCAGTTTGAATGAAGCGCTGGAACTGGTGGCCGACGTTGGCGCGATCCTTGGCGCTGACGATTCCAGCGGTTACCGTGGAGTTCAACCCGAACGGGCTCCCAAACGCGAGAACCCAGTCGCCGACCTCGACGCCATCGGAATTCCCGAGTTTGGCGACGGGCAGTTCGTGATCGGCCTCGATCTTTACGACCGCCAGATCGGTATCTTTGTCGGTGCCAATCAGTTTGGCGCTGTAGTGATTCGAATCGCCGTCGAGCGTGACCTGAATCTTCGTGGCTTGATCGATAACGTGATCGTTAGTGAGGATGAACCCCTTCTTGTCCACAATCACGCCGGAACCGAGGCTGCGCTCAGCGTCCGGGCCGTTGTCGGGCGACTCGAAGAAGCGGTCGAAGAAATCCTGGAAGGGATCGTTCAGGCGGCGCTGCCTCTTGCCGGCTTTGGGTTTATCGAGCACCTGCGTCGTGGAAATATTCACTACCGCGGGACCAATCTTCTTGGATATGCCCGAAAAAGCGCTCGACAGAGTGACAGGATCGGGGATAGCCAAAAGCGTGGCGCCGTTGGAGCTCTGCCCATGAGTGGCCTGCGCGCGACCGGAGATGAGCGTGCCCATCATGATGCCGAACCCCAGCGTGACCATGACCAGCAGAGAAGCAAAAATTTTGCGCCGCTTCACCCACCGGAACACCTCTTGAAACTGGACGCCCATCCCCTTGCTCCCTTCCTGCGCTCCTCCGCGCGAAAGCGGACCGCCCCAAGCTGAATTCTTATTATAGCATCGTTTCCTTCGACCCCTCTTCGACGGCCGCCAAGATGTCGTTGTCAGCAAGGCTTACGTCGCTCCGCTTGGACGCCCAGCCGTGCCGGCGCGGTTGCTTCGGTGTCTGCGTTGGCCTAGAATCCGCCCCATGGAAACCGAGCCATAAGGAAGAGGAAGAACGAAATGGTGAGGGCGTTTTTGGTCAGTTTCGCATTGTTCGCATCGACGATTCTGGGCCCCGCGAGCATTGCCGCGCCCGAGGGAGACGCAACCGCCGGCAAGGCGGTCTTCAAAGGCCGCTGCCAGACATGCCACGGGGCAAACGGCGAAGGCAACGCGGCGCTGGGCAAAGCGCTCGGCGCGCAAATTCCGCCGATGAGCTCCGATGAAGTGCAAGGCAAGTCGGACGACCAAATCAAGAAGGTCATTACCGAAGGGAAAGGAAAGATGATGCCGCTAAAGGGCCTGCACGATGAGGACCTCGCAAACGTGATTGCTTTTGTGCGCAGCTTCAAGAAAAAGTAGAGGGCCCGAGACCGCTGGACGGGCAAATGGCGCGCGAAACAGCCATTCCGCCTTTCCATCCTTGGGCGAAGCGTGATACCCTGCACTTCCCCGCTTCCAGGACCGAAAGGGCCTCCTCATGAGCCACCGGTTCACTATAGGCGTCGAAGAAGAGTTTCAAATCGTTGACCCCGCTTCGGGCGAACTGCGCTCGCACGTAAGCGAGCTGGTGGCCGCCACGTCGGCCGGGCTAGGCGACCAGGTGAAGCCCGAGCTGCACCAGTCCATCGTCGAAATCGGCACGAAGATCTGCGGCGACGTCGCAGAACTCGGCGCGGATTTGCGCCGGACGCGCGGCGAGTTAATCCGGGCCGCCGAGCGCGTGGGGCTTGAAGTGGCCGCTGCCGGCACGCATCCCTTCTCCAACTGGATCGACCAAGTGGTGTCGCCGGGCGAGCGCTACAAGAACATCGTCGAGGAATTGCAGCAACTGGCCCGCTCGCTCTTGATTTTCGGCATGCACGTTCACGTGGCCGTGCCCGACCGCACCACGATGATCGATCTAATGAACATGGCGCGGTATTTTCTGCCGCACCTGCTGGCGCTTTCGACCAGTTCACCCTTCTGGATGGGGCGCGACACCGGCCTGAAATCGTACCGCACGACGGTCTTCCGCCGCTTTCCGCGCACCGGGATTCCCGACCATTTCAGTTCCTGGAGCGACTACGAGAACTACGTCAACCTGCTCATCAAGCTGAACTGCATCGATAACGCGAAGAAAGTCTGGTGGGACGTGCGTCCGCATCCGCAGTTCGGCACGCTGGAGTTCCGCATCTGCGACGTGGTCACCCGCGTGGACGAAGCCATCGCCATTGCCGCGTTGATTCAAGCCATCGTGGTGAAGCTGCACCGCCTCTATACGCGCAACATGGGCTTTCGCATGTACTCCCGCTCGCTGATCGAGGAGAACAAATGGCGGGCCGCCCGCTGGGGCATTGAAGGCAAGCTCATTGACTTCGGCAAGCAGACCGAAGTCCCCATGCGTGACCTGGCGGTCGAGCTGCTGGTCTTCACCGACGACGTGGTGGACGATCTCGGCAGCCGCGACGCGCTGGACACCATCCATACGATCCTGCGTGAAGGCACGAGCGCCGAACGCCAACTGCGCGTGTATCGCGAGACGAGCGACCTGAAGGCGGTGGTGCGCAACATCGTGGCGGAGACCCGCGAAGGACTACCGCAGCAAGCTTCCTCGGCAGCGGGCGCGCCATTCGCTCCTTGACGGCGCGTCGAGATGAAGGAATCAAAAGGAGTCGATGCGATGAAAATCGGAATCCTGTGCGGCCGGGAATACAGCTTTCCGCCCGCGTTCATTGAAAAAGTGAATCAGCTCGGCGCGCCAGAAGGCCTCACTGCGGAGTTCGTGAAGCTGGGCGGCACGCGCATGAACGCGCCCGCGCGCTATCGCGTTATCGTGGACCGCATCTCGCATGAAGTGGCCTACTATCGCGGCTATCTGAAGCACGCCGTGCTCCAGGGAACCTACGTCATCAACAACCCCTTTTGGTGGACCGCCGACGACAAATTCTTCAACTACTCCGTCGCCGCAAAGCTGGGACTCGCCATTCCGAAGACCGTGCTGCTGCCGCAAAAATCGTATCCCGCCGACGTGGACATTACATCCGAGTCGCTGCGCAACCTGGAATACCCGGTGGACTGGGATGCGCTGCTCGACTACGTGGGCCGCCCCGCGTTTCTGAAGCCGTTTTCCGGCGGCGGCTGGAAGCACGTCTATAAGGTGCACAATCGCGAGGAGCTTCTCGCCGCCTACGACGGCACCGGCCCGTATTGCATGACGCTACAGGAAGGCATCGAATTCGACAAATACATCCGCTGCTTCACCTTTGGCAAGACGGATATCCTTCCCGTGGTGTATGACCCGAAGGCGCGCAGGTACATCGTCGAACACGACTATCTTGACGCCGATCTCGGCGCGCGCGTGGTGCGCGACGCGCAGACGATCAATCGCGCGCTGGGCTACGAAATGAACACCATCGAATTCGCTATCCAAGACGGGATCCCCTACGCCATCGACTTCCTCAATCCCGCGCCCGACTTCGAGCGCGACCGCATCACCGCGTTTTACTTCGACGAGGTGGTCAACCGCATGGCGCGCCTGGTGATCGACCGCGCCCTCAACGGCAATCCTGCAAATCCCTGGCCGCGGTGGGAGGAGATGGTCGGCATCGGCGCCGCCGCGGGCTTTACCGGCGCACCGGCGCGCCAGAAAGCGGAAGCGAAGAAGGCATGAGCCAGCCTGCGCAGGCCATGGGCGCTTCGGCGTCGCCTGCCGACGCCTGGCACGCACTCCTGCGGCCGGACGTTGAACTGACTCCGGCATTCTGCGCCGAACTGAACGCCAGGATGCGCGCCGAGCGCCTCACTTTCGGCGACCGCGTCCACTGCCCTTTCCTTCGGCCGTTTTTCCTCACGGCCCAGGACGCGCAGCGCGTGCGTGAAGTGGCGGAGGCCGTTGCGGGGCTGGGCGAGCGCGTCGTCAAGCAGTCGCTTGCCGATCCGTCTCTTCTCGCCCAAGTCGCATTGAGCCACGAAGAGGAACGCCTTGCGCGCATCAATCCGCGCTACCCAACATCGAGCACGGCTTCACGCCTCGACGCGTTCCTTCTCCCCGATTCCCTGCAATTCGCCGAGTACAACGCCGAATCGCCCGCCGGCGCGGGTTACGCCGAAACACTCGCCGACGTGTTCGACAGTCTCCCGGTGATGGCGCGCTTTCGCGAGCGCTACAACGTTCACAAATACGCGCTGTCGCGCCAACTGCTCGCCGCCCTGCTCGAAAGCTATCGCCAATGGGGCGGGCTGGCGTCGCCCCCTACGGTGGCCATCGTGGACTGGCGCGAGGTGCCCACGTGGAGTGAATTCGAGATCCTGCAAGCGCGCTTCGAGAAGGAAGGGGTGCCCGCGATTGTGTGCGACCCGCGAGACCTCGATTTTGCGAGCGGCAAGCTGACCGCGCAGGGACGCCACATCGACCTCCTTTATCGCCGGGTGCTGATCAACGACGTGGTGGCGCGCTCGGTGGATTGCGACGCCATCGTGAAAGCCTATGCCTCGGGCGCCGTGTGCATGGCGAACGCCTTCACCTGCAAGATACCGCACAAGAAGGCGTTTTTCGCCGTGCTCACCGACGAGGGCAACGCGGCGCTCTTTAGCGATGCCGAGCGGAGACTGATTCGCCGGCATATTCCGTGGACGCGGCTGGTGGCGGACGCGAAGACGTCGCGCGACGGCGAGTCTTTCGGCCTGCTCGAATATGTCCGCAGACGCCGCGATGATTTCGTGCTCAAGCCCAACGACGAGTACGGCGGCACGGGAGTCACGCTGGGATGGGAAACGGACGCTTCTGCGTGGGACGCCGCGCTCGACCGCGCGCTGGCGGACAACAACAGCGCCTGGGTGGTCCAGGAGCGCATCAACGTGCGCCGCGAAGTCTTCCCCCTGCAAACCGCGACCGGCGTCGAGATGCGCGACATGCTCGTGGACCTGGCGCCGTATCTCTTCCGCGGACGCATGGCGGGATTTCTCACGCGCCTCAGCGCTACGGGCCTTGCGAACGTCACTTCCGGAGGCGGGCAGGTCCCCGCCTTTGCCGTCGAGGCCCGGACTTCCTAGCGCGAACTCACCGGAGAATCCCATAACCAACGGAAACGCGAATGGTTACAATGAAGATATGAACTTTGGATCCGCGAAGCCGGAGTTGCTCGCCGGCGCGCGCAACGCCATCGAAACGTGCCTGGCGATCCAGCCGGGCGAGCGGGTCACGCTCATCTCCGACCAAGACAGCGCCGTCGTCGCCGCGAGTCTCGCCCATGCGATCCAGCAGCGCGGCGCGGTTTCCGACGGCTATCTTCTCGAGAGTCTGGCTCCGCGCCCGCTGGGGAAAGCGCCGCAGCCGGTGCTCGATTCGCTCGAACGCGCCGACGCTGGGATCCTTTGCATGCAGCCGCTCGAAGGAGAGCTGGGCGCGCGCAAGGACATCGTGGGCGTCGTCGAGCGGCGGCGCATCCGCTACGCGCACATGGTCGGCGTGACCCCGCAAATCATGCAGCAGGGAATGCGAGCGGACTACGCGATGGTTGACAAGCTCAGTGAATGCCTGCTCCAGCGCATGCACACAGCGCGATCGCTCACGGTGCGGACGAAAGCGGGAACTTCGCTGGCCGCCGCGTTCGATCCCGGGCTCGACTGGGTAAAAACCAGCGGCTTGATCAGCCGCCGCTACTGGTCCAACCTTCCCGCGGGAGAAGTGTTTACCACCCCCGCGAAAGTGGACGGCACTTTTGTTTGCGACGGCACGGCGGGTGACCATTTTTGCGGGAAGTACGGCGACTTGCAAAACACGCCGCTCGTGCTCGAAATCCGCGGCGGGCGGCTCGTGGCAGCGCAGTGCTCCCGCAAAGAGCTGGAGCAGGAGTTCTGGCGCTATTGCCACACGGATGAGAACAGCGACCGCGTGGGCGAGCTGGCCTTCGGCACAAACCTAAGCTTGTCCGATATGATCGGGGTGCTGCTGCAGGACGAAAAGCTGCCCGGTGTGCATCTCGCCTTCGGCGATCCTTATGGCAGCCAGACGCACGCGAAATGGAGCTCGACCACTCACGTGGACGTGCTAGCCCGCCGCTGCAATGTGTGGATTGACGACGAGCAGGTGATTTCCGAGGGGCGTTACATGCTCGACCGCTTCGGGCTTGCCTGACCTGGGGCTAGAATAAACGCGAGATGTACTGCCGCATCTGATTCTTCCAGTACGGCCAGTCGTGCCCGCCTTCCGCACCCCAATCATCCAAGCTGTGGCGTATCCCGCGGCTTGAAAGAATGTGCGAGAGGCGGTAGGACGGCCCGCTGTTTTCCCACGGCCCGCAGCCGGTGGCGATGTGGATATCGCAATGGGCGAGATTCCCGAGATAGTGCGGATCGGACATATTCGCCAGGTAATCCACGGGATTGTTGAAATAGGTGTTGTCGTCGTACATCCCGTCCATGAATCCTTTGATGTCGAACATGCCCGAGAGCGCAAAGCAGCGGCGCACCGCGTCGGGATGCTTGAACAGCGTGTTCGCGGCGTGATAGGCGCCGAACGACGCGCCCATCGTCGAAATCGGAACCGCCGATTTGCAACTGTCGTGGATAAAGGGAAACACCTCATTGGCCAAGTAGGCGTCGATCTGCGACTGCATCCAGCTGCGATGAAAGGGATGCGCGCCCTTGTTGTAAAGGCCGGCAAAGTTCACGGAATTGACGCTGAAGAATTTTACGCGGCCTGCGTCGATGAAATCCGCCAAGGCGCCGATCATTCCCTGATTCTCGAGCTCCCACTCGTCGCCCGCGCTGGTGGGAAACCCGATGAGCGGCGGGCCCCAGTGGCCGTACACCACGACTCCCAGGTCCATGCCGAGGCGGTGCGAGTACCAGCGGTGATATTCCCGTCGCATCGTGCTCCTGAATTGCTGAACGCGCGGTGGTCACGCGAAGCGCGGAGCATTATACGGTCTTTATACCCGCGGCCAAGTGGAAACCTGCGAATCCCGGTTTCGTGCACGGCGCGAGTCTCTGTTATCTTATCCGGCTGCCAAGAAAGCCGGCGCAGCGATTCGATGTGCGATTCGCCGGCAAACAAGATGAAGAGGAAACGATTGCCCCCGGTCTCGGCCGCTCCTAGCGTATCGACCATCTTCCCTGCAGGGCGATATCGAAAACACGCGCACGGCCGCTCGCGCTTTCTTCCGGGCGAACGCGATGTGATCGTCTATCTGCCGCCGCAGTACGGCGCGAATGCCGCGCGGCGGTTCCCTGTTCTCTACATGCAGGACGGCCAGAACCTGTTCGATGCGGCGACGGCGTTCGGCGGCACGCCGTGGCAGATGGGCGAAACGGCCGACCGGTTGATTGCCGAACGCGCGATTGAACCCCTGCTGATCGTAGGGATCTACAACATGGGAAAACAGCGCATACGCGAATACACGCCGACGCGCGCGAGAAAACTCGGCGGAGGCGGCGCGAACCGTTACGCCAAAATGCTGCTCCGGGAGATCCAGCCATTCATTGAATCCGAGTACCGCACGCTTCCGGGACCTGCGCATACGGGCCTCGGAGGCTCTTCGCTGGGAGGGCTGGTGACGCTGTATCTGGGCCTGCGCCATCCCAAGGTGTTCGGAAAACTTGGGGTGCTCTCGCCTTCCGTGTGGTGGGACCGTCGCTGGATTGTCCGCTATGCGGCACGAGCGCGGATTTACGTGCGGCCGCGCATTTGGCTAGACACCGGGACGGAAGAAGCCGCGCACACCGTGGAAGACGCCCGCGCGATGCGCGACGTTCTTGCGCACAAGGGCTGGCGGCATCTTCATGATCTTCACTACGAGGAAATCGAGGGCGGCCGCCACAGCGAAGCCGCGTGGGCCCTGCGCGTGGGCCCGATGCTGCGATTCCTGTTTCCCGCACACGAGACGGCTGTATAATCCCGGCTCCGTCCCCGCAGCGTTCGAGGAGTATTCGTGTCCGAAGCATCTGCGCCCACGATTCTGTGCATCAGCTCTTACGAAAAAGGGCAGGAATTCCTGCGCACCTGCAAGGCGGAAGGCTGCCGCGTACTGCTGCTGACAGTGGAGAAGTTTCGCGATGCGAATTGGCCGCACGATGCCATCGACGAAAAGTTCTACATGCCGGAGGAATTCCCGCTCGAGAGCTTGATCCGTGCGGTGAGCTACACGGCGCGGACCCATGCGATCGACCGCATCGTGGCGCTCGATGAATTCGACATGGAAAGCGCCGCGGCTCTCCGCGAGCATCTGCGCGTGCCCGGCATGGGCCTGACAACCATGCGCTACTTCCGCGACAAGCTGGCCATGCGCGGGCGCGCGAAGGAAGCGGGCGTGCGCGTGCCGGAGTTCATTCACGTCCTCAACTACGACGCCCTGAAGCACTTTATGGCCCACGTCGAGCCGCCCTGGCTGCTGAAGCCGCGGTCACAAGCGTCCGGCATCGGCATGAAGAAGATCCAAGCAGGAGCAGAACTGTGGCCGTTGCTGGACCAGCTCGGCGACCGCCAGTCGTTCTATTTGCTCGAACAATTCGTGCCCGGCGACGTTTTCCACGTGGACAGCGTCGTTTCGGAACGCAAGGTCGTTTTCGCTGATGCCCATGCTTACGGGCACCCGCCGCTCAACGTGTCTCATGAGGGTGGCGTTTTCACCACGAGAACGCTGCCCCGCTCCTCACCGGATGCCAAGAAGCTGCAGAAGATCAATCGCGAATTGCTCGAGGGGCTGGGACTGGTGCGGGGTGTCACGCACGCCGAATTTCTGCGCGCGCACGGAGACGGCCACTTCTACTTCATCGAGATTGCTGCGCGCGTGGGCGGCGCGCACATTTCCGATGTGGTCGAAGCAGCCACGGGAATCAATCTGTGGCGTGAATGGGCTCGGCTGGAAATCGGCGCCGGAAAGAAGCCGTACCATTTGCCGGCGCCGCGGCACGAGTACGCCGGGGTGATCGTCTCACTGGCGCGGCAGGAGAGTCCGGATACGTCGCACTACGACGACCCGGAAATTGTGTTGCGCGTTCCCAAGCACCATCATGCCGGCTTCGTCTTGCGGTCGCCCAAGCAGGCGCGCATCGCTGAACTGCTCGAATCGTACACGGCCCGGTTCCATAACGACTTCTACGCCAGCCAGCCGGTTCCAGAAAAGCCCACAGCATAATGGCGGTCAAGCGCTTAACCAGCTCAGGCTTCCCCGCCGCGAATTAGGCGAATGGCGCCCGGCATGGCAGAGTCTGCGTCGCCATTCGTGGCGGCAGGGGACACGGAGACGCGCAATATTTTCGTGCACCCTCGGGGTAGCGCGACTTCCTTAAGTTACAATCCGGACGAGTGCGCGACTCTTGCCCCGATCGCGGGAGAGGTAGTTGCTTTTGTTATGCTGGGGCAACTATAACTTGGGGTAAAGGAGCCGCTCCCGGATGGCGCGAAAATGAGGAAAAGGAACCCGCCAATTCCTCAGTACTTCTGCCTGGCTGTACTCTTCCTGGTGGCCTGCTCGTACCAGGTGCGCGCGACGATCGCCGCCTTCCCCGCATTCTTCACCCCGGACTCCGCGGAGTGGCCGTTCCTCGCGACCTATTCGCACGGACAAGCGCGTGTCGAATTCGTCAGAGAAAATGCGCAGGCAGCGGGTCTGCACGAAAACGATCTGCTTATGGCAGTGAAGGGACGGCCGCTCATCGGGACCGCGGTTTTCGGCGAGGCCATCGCCAAGGAGAAGCCCGGCGACCAACTCGAGGTGACTGTTCGCACTCCGGGGCAGGCAGCGTGGCGCAACGCCATCATCGTGTTGGGCCGCTCCTCACGGGGCCGCGGATGGGCTTTGGCGTCTGTGGTGGTTCTCAAGGTCGTATTGCCGTTTTTCAGCATCCTGCTGGGTTTCTGGGTGGCCTTCGTGCGCCCCCGCGACCGTTCCGCGTGGCTCTTACTGGGAGTCTTGCTGGGAATCTCGAACCTGTTCGCCCCATTCCCCGAGAGTTGGGGACCCTTCGTGCGGGACGCCGCCGAGATTTACCGGATGATCGGCAACACATTGTGGCCGCTGTTCATGCTGTACTTCGGGCTGTATTTTCCGGAACCGTTCCCCGAGCCAGCGACGCGGTGGTACGTGCGCACCGCGACGCGGGTTTTTGTGCCGGTTGTCATCACCGACTCGATCGTGGCCATCATTTTAAGAGTCGGTGAGATGGAGAATTTCGCCTCGGTCGCAGCGCTGTACGGGCTCTGGCGGCACGTGGCGTTCATCGCCGAACCCGTGGCCATCGCTGCCACGAGCTGCTTCTTCGCGTTCATTGGAACGAAGCGCGGGATGGCGGTTTCGGCGGACGCGAAGCGGCGCCTGACGATGCTCTACTGCGGCACGACCGTAGCGATGACTCCGGCCTTTCTTCTGATCCTGCTGAACTACGCATTGGGCGGCGGCGAGTTGGAACAGAGGTTCCCGGAATGGCTGGTGCTGAGCTCACTCGTTCTCATCGCCCTTTTCCCCATCACGCTCGCCTACGTGATCGTCGTGCAACGCGCGCTCGACGTGCGCGTCGTAGTGCGCCAGGGCTTGCAGTACGCGCTGGCCACTCGAGGAATCCGCGTGCTTCAAATCATCCTGAGCGCCGCCGCACTTTCGGTCGCGGTCACCCTGGCACAGGATCCTGGCCGAAGCAGCCTGCAAAAAATCATGGTGATTGCCGGCGTCGCCGTTGTGATGGTGTCGTTACGCAGGGTGGCGCTCCGCATTCGCGCTTGGACGGACAAGCGCTTCTTCCGCGACGCTTACCACGCCGAGCAGATACTCGCCAGCTTGGGCGATGAGGTGCGGTCGCTGGTGGAAAGGCAACCTTTGCTCGAGCGCGTGGCTGCCAAGATCGCCGAAGCTCTGCACGTTCCCCGCGTCGCCGTTCTTATCGAAGTCGGCGGCTGCTACCGCACGGCTTATGCCCTTGGGTATGAGAACGCGCCCGCGGTTGATTTGCCCGCAACGGCGGAAACGGTCCAGCACCTGCGCCGCGAGCCGGAGCCCGAGCGCGTCTATTTCGAGGACCAACAATCGTGGATCAACTCGCCGGCATTGCCCGTAGACGAGCGTGCCAAGCTCGAAGTGCTTGCGCCGCAACTGCTCCTGCCGCTCTCGGTGAAGGAAAAACTACTCGGCATAATCAGCCTGGGCGAGAAAAAATCCGAAGAACCGTACTCCGGGACTGACATCCGTCTCTTGAAATCGGTGGCCCTACAGGCCGGGCTGGCCTTGGCCAACGCCGAGTTGACCTCTGTGATCGCGAAGGAGGTGGCTCGCAGCGCGAAAATGAACCGCGAACTGGAAATCGCGCGCGAGGTCCAGGAGCGGCTCTTTCCTCAAAAGCTGCCCGAAGTGCCGGGGCTCGACTACTGCGGACGCTGCCGGACGGCATTGGGCGTCGGCGGCGACTACTACGACTTCCTGGCCCTTCCGGACGGCAAGCTGGGCGTGGCGTTGGGAGACATTTCCGGCAAAGGAATCGCCGCCGCGCTGCTGATGGCCAGCCTCCAGGCTTCGCTGCGAGCGGAGGCCGCGCGGGCCGGCAACGACATCGCGGCGATGATGGCGCGCGTGAATCAGATGGTTTACGACGCTTCGGCGGAAGACCGTTACGCGACACTGTTTTACGCGCAGTACGATCCGGCGACACGCCGCCTCGCCTACGTAAACGCCGGCCATTGCGCGCCCATGTTGTTTCGCCGTTCAGCCAGACCATGCAGCGTGGAGCGGCTGGACCAAGCGGGCGGGCCTGTCGTTGGGCTGATGCCGGACTGCTCCTACCAGCAGGCGGAGGTGTACCTCGCTCCCTGTGATGTGGTGATGATCTACACCGACGGCATCAGCGAGGCCATGAACGGATCGCTCGAGGAATGGGGCGAAACGCGGGTAATTGAAGCAGTCGGTTCGGCCGACTCCCTGGGCGCAGACAGACTCCTTGCGCGGGTCATGCACGCGGCTGACGCGTTCGCCGCTGGCGCTCCTCAACACGACGATACGACGCTGGTGATCCTGCGCGTGCGAGAGAGCGAAAGCGTCCTGGAGACCCGTCGCATCCAAACCTAAGCGGCTAATCAACGCAGCATCTTGCACGAAGGACCGTTTGCGGAGTCATTCCAATCTTGGAGGAACTATGAGAGTCCGATTCATCGTCGTGGCGACCGCGATGCTGTTTGGCACCGCAGCTTTTGCGCAGGCGCCTCTGCTGGCTCACGCCAACATCATCAACGCTCAAGGTCGGAAAATCGGGACGGCCGAGATTATGCCGGCCGTCGGTGGCGCCTTCCAGGTCAATCTGACCGTTTCCCACCTGCCGCCCGGAACCCACGGGATCCACATTCACGCCGCCGGAAAGTGCGACGTGCCGGACTTCAAGTCGGCCGGTTCGCACTTCAATCCTTACGGGAAGCAGCACGGCAAGGACAACCCGAACGGCGCGCACGCCGGGGACCTGGTGAACTTCGAAGCCGACGCCAACGGCAACGCAAAGGTGACGATTTTGACCACGTCCCTCACCCTGGGTGATGGCCCGAATTCCGTGTTTCATGAGGGCGGCACGGCGCTGGTCATCCACGAAAAGGCCGACGATTACAAGACCGACCCGTCGGGAAACTCCGGCAATCGAATCGCCTGCGGAGTCCTCGAGAAGTAAGCGATCGTCGAGAGGCGCGCCCCTCCTCTGCTGACGGCAAACGAGCGGGCAGCGCCCGCCGACGTGCCACGGTGAGGTGAAATCATGAGGTATGACTTCTTGGTCGCGACCTACGAAACCGAACGCATGAAAGTGCTCAGCGTGTGGAGCGAGTTCAAAGATGAAGACCTTGGGGTCCGCCCCAGCTCAACCGACCCAAGGGGACGCAGCGTGCGCGAGCAAATGGTGCATCAGTGCGCGAGCGAGGACATCTGGTTCAGGAACATGCTGGGAATCGACGTAGGAGCGCCGCCGCTGCCCGAGTCGGAGGTGCGCATCGAATTCATGAAACGCTATGCGCAAGATAGCGAAAGACGCTTAGCCGCCCTCCGCGCCAAGAACGAACCGTGGTGGGAAGAAGATACGACCTTCTTTGACGTTCGGCGCTCGCGCGCTTGGGTGATGACCCGCCGCATCGCCCACACCGCGCACCACCGCGGCCAGCAGATGGCCATGCTGCGCATGCTCGGCCGGAATCTCCACAGTAACTACGGCCCGACCGCCGATACCGGCGGCCTGATGCAAAACCATGCCCCCACGATATACGCGTATCCGGACCTTGCCGCGTTGTTGGCCGGCGAAGCTCATAGCGGAGAAAAAGCGCCTCTGCCGGGGCCGGGCGACCGGCCCGTCACCGAGCGGCCGGATGCCAAGCAAGAGAATTAATTCACAAGGGAGCCGCCTGGGCGGCGGTCAGGTGGAGATTTCGGCCAGCCACTGATCCAGGATCTTCGCCTGATCTCCCGCCAGTTCCGTGAACGCAACGCCCATTCCCATCCCTTCCTGGACGTAGATGATTCTGCCGGTGACGCACAGAGTGCCTTGATCGCGTGAGATTACCAGATCGATCATGGTTCCGACCGGGAGAGTATTCAGGATATCGACGTAGCACCCCTTGCGACTGATTTCCGAGATGCGGCAGGACATACGCGCCTGAGTTGTGGATTCGGTGAGAGTAACGCTGGCAATGAAGGTGTATCGCGGTACGGTGCGCTTCTCGCGGTAGCGCAGGTCCGCATTCGTATTGCTCGCAGGAGTTTCGTCCATCGTCAGAACCCAAGTCCGCTCAGGATATGCCTTAACGCTCCTGTGAGCTTGGCACAGAGACCCGCGTCGTTGCCAGCATGGAACAGGGAGTGACGCGAAAAGACAACTGGCCCGATGCTCGAATTCCTGTGCCAGTCACAGGAATTTTATCAACTGCTATCCACGCGCCAGTGCATCGCCTACGTAGTTTTACGAGGCTCCTGCGACAAGTCGCAAGAGCCCCGGATGCGTCCGCTTGCTGTGGCGTAACCGGGGGTCCTAACCCGCTCTCGTTGAGGATTAGGTCGGTTGCGAGCGCAACATGCCGATTCTCAGGAAACCAGACCCAGCTTCCCCCAAGGAAGGATTTCTGCTTACAATTGTAAGCAAGCGCGCCAAAGGCAGCAGGGCATCCGCCCCTGCCGGTGCACAACGGCACGCTAGCCGGAAACCGCGCCCCAAGCAACCCCCGACCCTAGAGAATCAACTCCCGACCGCCCTGATGGGCCTGCGGGCCATTCTCTCGCACTGTTTATGCCGCTATGTGAAAATACTGCGCGGGCATCTGACAGCTACCCTGGTTGCGCCTTTCTCTGCGCCAATGCACCTCACCGGATCCCATGGCAGTGTCAGATTCGATTGATTTAGCGTTCGGAAAGCCTTAGGCTGCTGGAGATTACGAGCGGGCAAAGAGGCCTGTTTCAGATTGGAACATAGCCATGGCACCCCCCCTCCGGGCCAGTGAACAACTCAGGGAGCTGCGCAATCGTCTCGGCATTACCACACGCGATGTGGAGGAACTGAGTGGCAAGATCGCCGCGGATCGGGGCAACGAAGAGTTTTATATCTCCAACGCGTGGCTCACTCAACTTGAGAACAAGCCGTCGGTTCCCAGCATCTACAAGTTATTCAGTCTGAGCGCTATATACCGGACCAAGTTCTCCGATTTGCTCTCGCTGTTTGGCGTGGACTTGGATAGCAGCGCCCTCTACCAGCTTTCCTTGCCTATGCAGCACACGCATCTGGCTGCCCTGGAGACGCCCGATCCGGATAAGGCGATTACCTTCCCTGTGCGTTTTGACCGGGCGTTTACCCTGGAAAAAACCAGCTTGATTTCGCGCATGGTGGAGATCTGGGGAGAAGTTCCGGTCTCGTTGATTCAGAAACTCGACGTCCGCCATTGCCAGTACGGGTACATAGGTCTTCAGGACTTCACCATGTATCCCCTGTTGCGTCCCGGTTCGTTCGTGCAAGTCGACAGCCAAGCCGGCCGCACTCCGCCTACAAAGTGGCGGACGGAATTCGACCGGCCCATTTACTTCATCGAATTGCGCGATACCTATGCCTGCTCATGGTGCGAGCTGCGCGGCTCTCAGCTAACCCTGATTCCGCATCCCCTTTCGGCTTGCACGACGAGGCAGTTCGTGTATCCGCACGAAGCGGAGATCATTGGGCAGGTGACCGCCGTGGCCATGCGCCTGGTTGCCGTTCCGAACTGGCACGCAGACGGTGCTCCAAGATGGCCAGGGAGACCTTGAGGTTGGAGAAGAAAAACTCGGCCGAAAGTCGCTCCGTATCCACAGGCACGGCTACCCGATACGGCTCCAGTCCCCGCCACGCGGCAATAAAGTCGGCCCAGCCAGCGTGCGTCGAGTTGACGTAGGCTTCGACCTGCTCGACCAATTCTTCGAGCGGTAGTGAAAACAGCTCTCCGAAAGCTTCTCGGTGGCATTCTGCCAGCGCTTCACAAACCACCTCCTCGGAAAACCGGGAGGCCAGGCCGTCGTGATAGTAGAGGCCGCTGTTGTAGTCGCGCAGCGAAGCCAAATAGATTAGGCGATCCAACGGCCGGGGGATCGACGCGAGAGTGCGGCGCCGCATTTCCTGGGAGGCCGCTTGCACCGCGGCTTGTTGGGCTTGGAGGTCCATCAGTTAGTCGCCGTCAGGGCCGAATTCCCCTCCGGCCTTTCTCTGTTGGGGCCACGGCCGCGAGCCGATTCGAGAAAGGCGAAAGAGGTCGCCGACACAACGCAAAGTTTGGCCACCAGGCGCGCCGTTCTGCCCAGCATCGGGCGCGCTGGAGAAAGCCCTCCGAGGTAAAGCGCAATTTGAAGCGCGCGGCAAATTAACAGGAGAGCCGTAAAACTGAGCGCCAATTCCATCTCGGTCGCCAGGCTCAGCTTGGCATAGAAACGGGCCTGCCCCAGATGGAAGCTCCGCAGGGCGCGCACGCTGTGATGCACCTGCCCAGCCCAGAAAATGGCAAGCCTTCTCCGCTCACGCATGAAAAGCTGCTGGATGTTTGGCGGAGTGCAGGACGTGATGTAAGCCAAGTCACCCTCCGCCAGAAACCTCCCGAGCGCGCCGGAAGGCGGAAGCATGCCTTGCAGAGCGTCCAATGCCTGCCGGGCTTCCAGCAGCGTCGTCGCGCTCCGTTCCGCGGGAACCGCGCGGCGCGAGAGAGCGAACAGCACAAGGAGAAGTCCTGCGCCAATGAGCAAGAAGAGAATCAGCTGAATCACGGCCGAACCGCCTTCAGGACAATCGCGCGCATCGTGCCAAGCATCTCCCGGGTCCTCAGCACCAGCTTTTCGTAATCCGTCTCGAGTTGCACATCGACTCTCGGGCTCGGATTCGGGTAGAAGGACCACAGAGCGACCGTCCAAATGACCAGCGAGACCAAATACAGGGACGGCTGCGCTACGCTCAGGAACGCATGAAACGAACTGCCTTGATACGATCTCATGGCCAGATACATGACACTGGTCGCAATGAACAGACCGTAGCCCAAAAGCATGCCCTTTAGATTTCTACCGATCGCAATCCGGTAGTAGGAAATAATGGCCGCGATGCCCGCCAGGAAGATTGCTTGCACGGCTCGCAGGTCTCTCTCTAGCTCCACAGTTGTCGTCACCGCAAATGAATTGGGGGCCGCGAGCGCCCGGACCAAGGCGATGCAGAAAACCATGCCCAGCGCTGCCAATCCAACGATCGTCCCGAACGCGTTGGCGCCGGGAAACTTTGCAAGCGTCTGACGCAGGATCTCGAGAATGACGCCGTGGCCGACGATCAACGTAGCGAACTGAACGATCCAATACGCGGCGGTGTAGTGGGAGGGATTGAAGCGGTACAAAACGTACATCAGGACGTCGCCGCTGAGGACGCAAAGGACGTACGAGTAAAACAGAGGGTACTTTCCGAAGACACCGCAGCGGAAAGCCCGGAAAAGAATCATTCCCTCCAGAATTGGCCCTACCCACCACAAAAACAGCGTCAGAGGAGACCTCCTAGAGGCGCACCAATCCTAGCACAAGAGAAAGAGGGCAGACGAGGTGGCGCCCGTTTTCTCGGTACGTATTCGATTGGTGCACTTCGCCGACGACTAGAGCGGGATCGGCGGTGCCGGCGGATGCGTCCCGTCGAGAGAATACGCGTAGCTGCCAAGAGGTATCGGCGTCGCCGCGCTGAAAGCCGGAATCGCAAATACAGCAAATGCAAACACAAGCAGCCACAGCCTCTTCAGGTTCATGTATGAACTCTCCTTTGAGGGAAGTTAGGGTTCGGCCCGGTAGGGAGTTAGCTACAAGATTAAATGCGCACGGATTTGCGCCTTCCGCTTGCTCGGTATACCGAGCAAAACGGTTTTTTTCTTCAGCGCGCATCGCAAGCAAGCGCCCCCTCTCTTGAACACCGCCGATAACAGCACGAACGCGACGCCTTTAGCCACGATGCTCGTCTGGCCGGGTAACAGAACTGGAACCCCTGCGGAAGATACGTATGGAGTTCCGTCCCGGCGCAGTGTTCCAATTGAGTCAGACGTTTTCAAGGCCAATTCCATGAGTGAGACCAAGGTTCAACCCTCCCCAGGGCCGCCTCCGGGGCGCCCCGATGAAATCCGCCACCACATGCGCCAACTGGACCGGCGCCAATGGTGGTTATGGTCCACGACCCTTCTCGTCCTGCTGCTGTTGACGGTCGGGGTCGCGTCGTTCGCTTTTCCCGCCATGCTGGCTCGAGAGCAGTACACCTATTCGTTCTACTTGAACCAGTCGATCCGGGCGCTGGTGGGAATCGTGCTGGTTTTCAGCGTGTACCTGATCTATCAGCAAACTCAGTTGATGCGCGTCCGCCGCCAGCTCTCCGAACAGATCGAGTCCCTGGCCAAGGTCGAGAGTCTTACTGCTGAGGTCTTCAAACTCGCTGCACTCGACCAACTCACCGGCTTATACAACCGCCGCTCAGGCGAGCAGCGCCTGGAAGAAGAGATGAGCCGGGCTCGCAGACACCACCGGCCGCTCACCGCCTTGCTGCTGGATGTTGACGCCTTGAAGCAAATCAACGACGCGCACGGACACGCTGCGGGCGATATGGTTCTCAAAGGCTTTGCCGACCGCCTGCAGCGCGCCATTCGCGGCTCCGATCTGGCCGTCCGGCTCGGCGGTGATGAGTTTCTGGTGCTCCTGCCCGAGTGCCGCGCCGAAGAGGTTGGCCACGTCCTGAACCGTGTTGAAGGCCTGGAGATCCAATACAACTCGGAAAAAATCCGCTGTGGCTTTTCTCGCGGTTGGACGAACTACAGGCCAGGGGAGACCTCGCAAGAATTCCTCAAGCGATGTGACGACGCCCTCTACGCGGATAAGCGCGCAGGGAGGAGGCCGGGCGGCAGCCTCCAGCAAGCGCCCGTGCCTGTGTCCTAGCCGTTCCGCGAAGAGCCTTCTGCTCTCGAGGCTTGTTCACTCACTCTCTTGTTCCCGGCACCCTGTTCTGTTCGGGAACACCCTGACAGATTCTGCTTGCGCCCGGCCGCAGTTGATTCGTACTATACGCGCGTGTTGTAGGAAGAGGCATCGTGCCGAAAGAAAAGCCCAAGGTGAACATCGGTGAGGTGATCCGGACTTACCGAGGCGACCGCGGGCTGTCGCAGGGCGACATCGAGCGCCGCACCGGGCTTCTTCGCTGCTACCTCTCGCGCGTGGAGAACGGTCATACGGTCCCTTCCCTCGAAACTCTCGCCAAGATCGCCGAAGCCATGGAGATCAGCCTGGCCGACTTCTTTCCCGGCAGCGACACGCCTCAGGATCGTGAGACTCGCAAAGTTCTCGGCGAGCTTTCCGACGAAGAGATCCGCTTCCTCGCAGAAATCAGGAAGTACTCCACTACTCTCTCGGAGGACGACAAGAAACTCGTCCTCGCCATGATTCGCAAGATGGCCACGGTTGTGCCGCCGGCCCAAAGGGCCAAGGCTGCATCCGTCGCCCGCCGCGCCGATTTCTAGGCCTCTGCTTGCGTCCCCGCACGCCCCTGGAAGCTCGCGGCTATTCATCCGTTCAGCGGATTCGGTACAATGGATCTCGGCGATATGACAGGCCCGCGAAAGAAGACCGTCGGCGTCAAGGTCGGCCACGTGCTGGTCGGCGGCGGCGCGCCCGTTGTGGTGCAGTCCATGACCAACACGGACACCGCCGATGTCGCGGCCACGGTGCAGCAATGCCTCGAGCTGGCGCAAGCCGGCTCGGAACTCGTCCGCATCACCGTGAATGTGCCGGAAGCCGCGGCGGCCGTTCCAGAAATCAAGAAGCGCTTGTACGACGCCGGTTGCAACGTGCCGGTGATCGGTGACTTCCACTACAACGGCCACGTGCTGCTTACAAAGTATCCCGAGTGCGCTCGCGCTCTCGACAAGTACCGCATCAATCCGGGCAATGTAGGCCACGGCCAGCGCCGCGACGAACAATTCGCAACCATCTGCAAGGTCGCTCGGGACTGCGGCAAGCCAGTGCGCATCGGCGTCAACGGCGGGTCGCTCAATCAAGAGCTGGTCATGCGCAAGATGCAGGAAAACACCGACCGCGATTGGGGCAAGACGTCCGAAGAAATCATCAACGAGTGCATGGTGCTTTCCGCGCTGGAGTCAACCGAACTCGCCCTCGATTGCGGCCTCACGAAAAACCAAATCATCATTTCCTGCAAAGTTTCGCGCCCGCAAGACTTGATCGAAATCTATCGCGACCTCGCGCGCAAGACCGAACAGCCGCTGCATCTTGGCTTGACCGAAGCTGGAATGGGCGCGAAGGGGCTGATTTGGTCGGCTGCGTCCATGGGAATCCTTCTCGGCGAAGGCATCGGAGACACAATTCGCATTTCGCTGACGCCACGCCCCGGCGGGGATCGGCGCGAGGAAGTGTACGCGGCTTGCGAGCTTCTCCAGTCGCTCGGGATTCGCGCCTTCGCCCCGAGCGTGACCGCGTGTCCCGGCTGCGGGCGCACCACCAGCACCACCTTCCAGGAACTCGCCGAGAGCATCCAGGGCTACATCCGCGACAAAATGCCGGAGTGGAAACGCGAATACGAAGGCGTCGAGGAGCTGAAGCTCGCGGTGATGGGCTGCATCGTCAACGGACCCGGCGAATCAAAGGCCGCCAACATCGGCATCAGCTTGCCGGGAACCGGCGAAGCGCCTCGCTGCCCCGTGTACATCGACGGCCAGAAGTTCACCACCCTCGAGGGCACCCACGACGAGCTTGCGGCCGCATTTCAGGCGCTGGTGAACGACTACGTTGCGAACAGGTTTCACAAGCGCGAAACCCCGCTGCCGGCGCGCGCATCCGCGACTCCGCCTGAATCAGCTCAGCGCCCTCTGCGCGTCATTGCTTAGCCCGGCGAGGCCCGCGAGGGGAATCACTTCCCGATTTGCTGTCTAAGCTTCTGCACGAGGCGCGCGCCCGCGCTGTTGCAGCCCGTCAGGAGTCCGCCCCCACTGCCTTCGATTCTGATGCGCCGGTGCGGTCGCCCCTGGCAGCCCCCTGCACAATCGTCGTTGCTCGGACGGAAACCACCGCACGACCGAGGCGCTGAATCTGCGATAGACTCGCAATTCGGCGAGGTCATCGTGCCATCACACCCCTTCGCGATGCGGCGTCATGCCTGAAATCGCTTCCCACCACGACAGACCCGGCTGGCAGCGTGGCTTCTGGAGTCTCATTGCCACCCAGTTCCAGACGGCATTCAACGACAACGCGTTGAAGTTTCTCGTGATTTACATCGTGGTGGCCATGAACTTCCAGGCAGGGGTGCGCGACCGCCTGATCCTCATCGTCGGCGCAATGTTCGCCGTTCCTTTCATTCTCTTCTCCATGGCCGGCGGCTATCTCGCAGACCACTACAGCAAGCGCGCCGTGACCATCGGCACCAAGGCCCTCGAAATCGCCATCATGCTGTTTTTCACCGCCGGGCTGATGTTGCGCAACATCCCTATGGAGTGCGCCGGAGTTTTTCTGATGAGCACCGAGGCTGCGCTCTTCGGGCCGTCGAAGTACGGTTTGCTGCCGGAGTTACTTCCCGAGCGGCGCCTCTCGTGGGGCAACGGAATCATTGAGCTCGGCACTTTTATCGCCAGTATCACCGGAACGATGGCTGCCGGCATCCTCGCCCAGCGCTACTACGGACGCGAAACGGTTGCCGGTTTTCTCCTCCTCGCTTTCACCGGAATTGGGATGCTGACGAGCATCGGCATCTCGCGCGTGCCTGCAGCAGATTCGGGCAAACTCTTCCGCTGGAACCCGCTCGCGGACTTCACCACCCAACTGAAAACCATTCGCGCGGACCGCGTTCTTGGTTGGGCCATGCTTGGAAACACGTATCTGTTCTTTCTCGCGGCACTGCTGCAGTTTACGATTGTCATTTACGGTCACGACGTTTTGCATCTCGACGAGTGGCACGTCAGTCTTCTGCAGGCTGCGGTAGGAATCGGGATCGGCATCGGAAGCGTCGCCGCGGGCTATCTCTCCGGCGGAAAAATCGAGTACGGCTTGATCCCGCTGGGCGCCATCGGTATGACGGTCTTCAGCGCCCTACTCTACTCGCCGCGCCCGGCGCTCCTGACTGCGGCGACCCACCTTTCGCTACTGGGGTTCTTCGGCGGCTTTTTCGCCGTGCCGCTCGGAGCGTTGATTCAACACCGGCCCCGCACGGAACAAAAAGGTGGCGTAATTGCCGCGGCGAATCTTCTCTCGTTCGTGGGCATTTTTGTCGCCGCTGGCGCGTACTATTTGTTCTCCAGTGTTCTGCGCCAGAGCCCGCGAGCGATTTTCTTCGACGGCGCCGCACTTACGCTTCTGACCACGGCCTATTCCCTGTATCTGTTGCCGGATTCTTTGCTGCGTTTTGTCCTGTGGCTCGCCACGCACACGGTTTACCGCATCCGCGTGGAGGGCCGCCAAAACATCCCGGAAACGGGCGGCGCGCTTTTCGTCGTGAATCATATTTCGTTCGCGGACGCGCTGCTGCTGATCGCCTCTACGGACCGCCCCATCCGCTTCATTTTTTACAAAGGCATCTACGATCTGCCTTACGTGAAGCCTTTCGCCAAGATGATCCGGGCCATTCCCATCTCGTCCGAGCTGCGGCCGCGCGACATGCTCAAGTCGCTGCGCCAGGCCAGCGAAGCGATCCAGGCCGGCGAAGTGGTCTGCATTTTCGCCGAAGGCCAAATCACGCGCATCGGGCAATTGCTTCCTTTCCGGCGCGGCATGGAACGCATCATGAAGGGCGTGGACGCGCCAATCGTTCCGGTGAACCTCGACGGCGTGTGGGGCAGCATTTTCAGTTTCGAGCGCGGACGCTTCCTCTGGAAAATGCCGCGTTCGATTCCCTACCCGGTCACCGTGAGCTTCGGAATGCCCATGCCGCCGACCGCCTCGCCGTTCGAGGTTCGCGCCGCCGTCCAGGAATTGCAGACGGCCGCGTATCACCACCGCAAGGAGCGCATGCCAACGCTTACTCGCTCGTTCATTCGCACGGCGCACCGCCATCCGTTTCGCTTCGGCATGGGAGACGCGCGCCGGCCGCGCATGAAATGGGGCGCCGCGCTGCTCGCATCGATACTTCTTGCACGCCGGCTGCGGCCGCTGTGGGCCGGCCAGGAAATGGTCGGCGTTCTGCTGCCGCCGTCGGCGCCGGGCGCGCTCGTGAATTTCGCGGCGTTGCTCGCCGGAAAAACTCCGGTCAACCTGAACTACACGTCGTCGAACGACACGCTGGCTTCGTGCGCCGAGCAATGCCGGCTTGAGACCGTCATCACCACGCAGATGCTGTTGGACAAGATTCCGCTGAAGGTTCCCGGCAAGACGATCCTGATCGAGGAAGCCGCCGCAAAGCCGCGCATCGGCGAAAAAATCGCCGCTCTGCTGCTTTGGTTTCTGCCCGCTTCCTGGATCGAGCGGACTCTCGGCGGCAAACCCGCGGCGGTCCTCGACGATCTGGCCACCGTGATTTTCTCCAGTGGCAGCACCGGCGAGCCCAAGGGCGTGATGCTGACGCACTACAACATCCTGTCGAACATCGAGCAAATGGGCCAGACGTTCAAGCTCGACAAGGCAGACACGTTGCTGGGCGTCTTGCCGTTCTTTCATTCCTTCGGCTTCACCGTGACGCTGTGGCTTCCGGCGGTGCTGGGCGTCGGCGTGGCCTATCATCCCAGCCCGCTGGATCTGAGCGCCATCAGCGAGATCGTGCGTGTGTACGGCGTCACGTTCCTGCTGGCCACGCCCACGTTTCTCCAAGCCTACATGCGGCGCTGCTCGCCGGAAGACTTCGGCAGCCTGCAATACGTCGTGGTCGGAGCGGAAAAGCTGCCGGAGCGGCTGGCGCTGGCCTTCGAAGATCGCTTCGGCATTCGTCCCCTGGAAGGTTACGGCTGCACGGAATGCTCGCCCGTGGTCGCCGTCAACACGCGAGACTACCGCGCCCCGGGGTTCCGCCAAGTCGGCGGGAAACGCGGGCGCATCGGCCATCCACTGCCGGGCGTCAGCGTGCGCATCGTGGATCCGGAGACGCGCGAGCCCCGGCCCACAGGGGAATCCGGCTTGCTTCTGGTTCGGGGCCCCAACGTGATGCGGGGCTACCTCGGCAAGCCCGAGAAAACAGCGGAGGTCCTGCGCGACGGATGGTACGTCACCGGCGACATCGCCGCCGAAGATGAAGACGGTTTCCTGACCATCACCGACCGCCTCAGCCGCTTCAGCAAAGTGGGCGGCGAAATGGTTCCGCACATCAAAGTCGAAGAGAAGCTGCACGAACTTGCCGGCTCGACCGAGCAAGTCTTCGTCGTTACCGCTGTGCCGGACGGCAAGAAAGGCGAGCGCCTTGTGGTCCTTCACACGCTCGATGCGGATGAGTTGCAGGCTACGCTCGGCCGGCTCGGTGAATCAGGATTGCCGAATCTGTGGGTGCCGCGAGCGAACCAGTTTTTTCGCGTCGATGAGCTGCCGCATCTCGGCACCGGCAAGCTGGATCTGCGGCGCGTTCACGAGCTGGCCACCCGGTTTTCGCCGGGCGATTCCTGAGCCGCAAGGGTTGCGTCAGCATTCCGTTGCGGTGAACGCCCAGAAAAGCCAAAGCGCGGTACAAATCCCGAGCGTGACGTGCGCGCTTAGGAATGCGCCGAGCGTCGCGAGCAGATACATCGGCGTCCCGTAGCGGTAGCTTCGGTTTATGCGCTCGATGGTGCGCTCCGACGCGTCTCGCCGGAACAGGCGCCCGCGCTTCACCGCCTCCCAAATCCAGAGGTAGCCAATCGATATCAGCACGAACGCGCCGCCGTACACGCCTGCGGCCACGCGTGCTCCGGGCCGGCTGGCGTAAGCGGACACCAACTCGGTGGTGAACGGCACCGCCGTGGTCATCAGCAGCAGAAAGCCGTTCGCGAACATCAGCTGCGTGCTCGTCCGGCCCACGAGCTTGAACAATACGTGGTGGTTGAGCCACATGATGAGCACGGTGAGGAAGCTTGTGACGAACGCGAGATAGCCGGGCCACTGCCGCAGCAGCGCCTCGACCAGGTCGCGTGCCGTGCCCGTGGATCCCACCGGCGGCACTTTCAGGTCCAGCGCCAGCAGCGTGATGGCAACGGCAAACACGCCGTCGCTAAACGCCTCCAGCCGCGCCGTGTCTTTCTCCTCAGCTTTCGTTGTTTCGAAATGCTCTGCGTGCGTTTCCAGCACAGGCTCTCCCGCGCCAGGGCGGCGCCAGGACTCTGTTACGCGGCTCCCCCGGCACCGGCGGCTCAGAACAGCGACAACTTCACGTGCAGGAACTTCTTGGGGTTCTGGCGGAAGTCGCTGATCAGCAGCCGCAGGTCGCCGGTCGCTCCGGTGATGTTGTCGTAGAAGTTCGGATCGGAAAAGAATTTCCCCATGCTGCCCTGATTGGCATTGAGCTTGGCAGAGGCGTCGCGGACGTTGGCGGAAGCGTCACGCAGATTGTTGTAAAGCGTTTCGTCCGTCGCTAGTTTTCCGAGCGTCCCCTTGCCCTCTCGCACTTCGCCCAGCATGGCGCTGCCCTTCTCCACCAGGCTCTTCGCGTTTTCATACATGCTCGGGTCGTACACCAGCTTGCCGAGCGTGCCCTTCTGCGCGCGGATCGCCGCGGTAACGTCCTCGACGTGACCCATGGTGTTGTTGACCTTGGCATAGAGCTCGTCTGAAGCGACGAGTTTGCCCAGCGTCCCCTGCCCCTCTTGCACGGAAGCGACCATGCTCTCCGTCTTGCTGACCGCAGCCTCCAAGTGGTTGTAGAGCGACGGATCGTTCAGAAGCTTGCCCAGTGTCCCTTTTCCCTTTTCCATTTGGTTGACAATATCCCGCAAGTCCCTGGACAGCGCGCCCAGATTCTGCATCAGATCGGCGCCGCGTTCGACCATTTGCTTCATGGCCGCTTCCTCGAATCCCGGTACCGTGCCGTTGTTCGCTATCACCGCGCCCGTCAGTCCCCGCGAGATGGTGACATAGCGCGTGCCCAGCAAGCCCGTGGTGATCAGACTGGCTTTCGAATCCGTTCGAATCTCGTTCTGGAAATTCTTGTCGATGCGCATCACCACCTGCACGCTGTGCATCGCGTCTTCTGGCTTCGGATTCAAGCGAATGGATTCGACGTTGCCGATCGCCACGCCGTCCAGGCTCACGTTCGCGCCTTGCGCCAGGTCATCGACCTCCGGCAGATAGGTCACCAGGCGGTACTTCGGGCCCCAGACGGGTGTGCCGGTGACATAAAAGATCGCTACTGCCAGAATGAACAGCGCGGCCAGCACGAAAAGTCCCACGCGCAGTTCCGCCCACGTAAGCTGCTTGCGTTGCGCCATTGAAATCCCTCCTCGAGAAGTCGCAAAAAACCAACTTACTCCGCAGATTCCAGAAATTTCCTCAGATATTCATCGGATGAACGCAGCACTTCCTCGGCCGATCCCTCGAAATAGATCTCGCCGTTACGCATCACCAGAATGTTTGTCGGGGCCGCCTCGGCGCGAGGATCCCGCCGCGCTCCGTTGCCGCTGCTCGGAACCACGCGATTGACTCCCTCATCGAAGCGGTACCTCGCAAGGCCAAAGGCATCCTGAACGCGGTGAGTCGCGAGCAGTGAGGTCACGCCCTGAAGGTCCCGGCCGCGCAGGATCAGCGTGATGATCGTCTGCGACGTTACCGGGTCGAGTCCCGCCGTCGGCGAATCATAGAAGACCAGCCGCGGGCGATCCACCAGTGCGCGCGCAATCGAGACCCGCCGGCGCATTCCCCCCGAGAGCTCTGCAGGATACATGGCGATGGCAGCTTCCATTTCCACGAAACGCAGCGCCTCGCGAACGCGCTCGTCCATTTCCTGCTCCGGAACCTTTTCCTCGCGCAGACGAAACGCGACGTTTTCCGCCACGGTCAGCGAATCAAACAGGGCCCCTTCCTGAAACACGAATCCAAGATGCCGCCGAAAATTCAGCAGGTCTCGCTCCGGCATCTCGCCGAGGTCTTCGCCCATCACCCAGACCCGGCCTCGGTCCGGGCGCAGCAGGCCCGCTGCCAGCTTCATGAGGACGGTCTTGCCCGAGCCGCTTACGCCCAGCAGGACTTTCGTCTCGCCGTGGGCGACCTCGAACGAAATCCCGCGAAGAACATCCTCCTGCCCGAAATTGACGCGGACATCCTTGAAGGCGATGAGCGGCTCACCGGGGACGAGTTCCTTCACGGGCGCCACCCACGCGCGTGCCGGACGCGGCCAATCATGAGGCGATTATAGATGCAATGACTGCAATTCGCAGCGCCGCATTTCGCGCCGCCACAAGAGCCGTCACAGATTGAAGGCGAACAACAGCAGCCGAGTGAGGAAGAAATCCACAACCAGCACCATCACCGATGAAATCACCACGGCGGAAGTCGTCGCGCGCCCTACCCCCTGCGTTCCGCCTTTCACGCGCAGCCCCTGATAGCATCCGACCGTGGCGATAATCACGCCGGACACGAACGGCTTGGAAAGCCCCATGAACAGGTCGCCGAAAACTAGCGCGTGGATCGCCCGCGTCCAGAACTGCACGGCGCCAAGCCGCAAGGTGAAATACGCGACCATGAAGCCTCCGACCAAGCCTACAAAGTCGGCCACCGCTACCAGCAGCGGCAACGTCAGAGCGGTTGCCACAACGCGCGGAGTCATCAGCTTGCGGATCGGATCGGTCCCCAGCGCGCGCATGGCGTCCACTTGCTCGGTCACCACCATCGACCCCAGTTCCGACGCCATGCCCGAGGCGTTCCGGCCGGCCACCAGAAGAGCCGTGATGGTGGGCCCCAACTCCCGCACCAGCGCTAGCGCGACGGCGTCGCCCGTGAGGGCCGTCTCGCCAAAGCGCTCGAATTGCGACGCCGTGTTCAACACCATTACGCCGCCGATAAACAGCGAAGAGATCACCACAATCGGCAACGAACCCACCCCGATGAAATCCATCTGGTCGAGCGTGTCGGCCCAATACCGCGGCGCCGTCAGGAGGTTCGTGAGCGACTGCCAAACCAGCAGAGAGTAATCCTGCGCGGCGTACAGCACGCCTTTCAGCGCGTCGCCAAAGAGGGAGGGGAGCGAAGGAGTCTCGGCTTCGAGCATCGTGTGCGGCCTTGCCGCGGGCGCCCCGGCTGAGTCTTTCGCAGCCTAACGTTCACGGTGCATGGCGTCAAGCGTTCATCCGCTCCCGGCCGCCGGGCCGGCGTTCTTTACGCCTTCGCGGGCCTCCGGTACAATTCCCCGCTTGCGCGTGCCGGCGCGGGCGCGTGATAGAACATGCTGCGATTCGTCACAGCGGGTGAGTCTCACGGGCAGGCGCTGATCGCCTGGATTTCAGGCCTTCCGGCGGGCGTGCCGATCGACCTCAACTTTGTGCAGCGCGAGCTGCACCGCCGCCAGCTCGGCTACGGCCGCGGCGGCCGCCAGAAAATCGAAAAGGACGCGCCGGACATCCTTTCCGGCGTGCGCCACGGCAAGACCATCGGCGCTCCCATCGCGCTTCGCATCCAGAACCGCGACTGGCCCAACTGGGAAAAAGCGCTGCCGGTCGAAGATGCAGAAGGCGCCGAGGAAGCGCAGCGCCCTCTCACCGCGCCGCGGCCGGGCCACGCGGATTTGGCCGGCGCGCTGAAGTTCAATTGGCACGATGCGCGTTATGTTCTCGAGCGCGCGTCGGCGCGTGAAACTGCGGCACGCGTCGCGGCGGGCGCGCTCGCCAAGCTCTTCTTGCGCGAATTCGGCGCCGCCGTCCTGAGCCACACGATCGCGGTCGGGCGTGCGCGGCTTGACCGCCAAGCCTCTTGGGAGGAGATCCAAGCGGTCTGCAGCGATCTCGAGTCTCCTTTGCGATGCGTGGACGCAGCCGCCCAGGCGCGGATGAAGGCGGAAGTGGACGAGATGCTCCGGGCGGGCGATTCCGTGGGTGGCATCTTCGAAGTCGTCGCGCGCGGAATTCCGGCAGGCTTGGGCAGCCACGCGCAGTGGGACGAGAAGCTCGACGCGCGGCTCGCTCGCGCGCTCATGTCCATCCAGGCGGTGAAGGCTGTCGAGATCGGCTCGGGAGTTGCGAATGCCACCACCTACGGCTCGCAAGTGCAGGACGAAATTCACTACGATGCCGCGGCGAGACGTTTCACGCGTTCGTCCAATCGCGCCGGAGGTCTGGAGGGCGGTATCACCAACGGCCAGGACATCGTTCTCCGAGGTTACCTGAAGCCGATTTCAACCCTCCGCCGGCCGCTCCTTACCGTGGATTTGAAGTCGAAAGAGGCGGTAAAGGCGGCGTATGAACGCTCCGATGTTTGCGTCGTGCCTGCCGCCGGCGTAATTGGCGAGTCCATGGTCGCCCTGGAATTGTCGGGAGCGTTCCTCGAGAAATTCGGCGGCGATTCGCTCCACGAGACGCGCCGGAATTTCGAGGGTTATCAGGAGCAGCTGGATCAGTTTTAGCGGGCGCTGAAAAACGCGGCGTTTTGTCGGGGCACGGCTTTTTGCCCTGAGCTTGCCGAAGGGCAGCCGTGCCTTCAGCCGCCCGGAGTCCGCGCGGCTTTAGCCGCCGGGGACGCGAAATCCAGCTTTGCAACAGCCTGTTAAGCGTTGCGGACATTTCAGTTCTGGAGTCCGAAGAAGACCGATGATCCGCCCCATCGTGAAATACGGCGACCCGATACTGGAGACGCCCACCAAGCCGATCGAGAAATTTGACGACGCGCTGCAAGCGCTCGTCGCCGATATGTTCGAATCGATGTATGCCGCGCAGGGCGTGGGGCTGGCAGCCCCCCAAATCGGAGTCGGCCAGCGAATCACGGTGATCGACGTAAGCCTGGGAAAGAACCCGGAAGCGAAAATCGTTTGCGCCAATCCGGAAATCATTCACGCCGAAGGAGAGCAGCGCGAGGAGGAAGGCTGCCTCTCGCTCCCCGGCTTTCGCGGCTACGTGGCGCGCCCGCAATACATCACCATTCGCGCGCAGGACGCCGCCGGGAAGCAGTTTGAGATGCGCGGCGAAGGGTTGCTCGGCCGCGCTTTCTGCCACGAGATCGATCATCTCAACGGCGTCCTGTTCATCAATCATCTCGGCATGTTGAAGCGCGACATTATCAAACGCAAAATCCGCAAGCTCAAAAAAGCCGGCGAGTGGTGAACGGGCCGTGCCCCTGAGAATCATCTTCTGCGGCACGCCTGTCTTTGCTGTGCCCACCCTCCTGCACCTCGCCGCCCAGCCGGATTTCCAAGTGGCCAGTGTCGTCGCGCAACCCGACCGCCCGCGCGGCCGCGGACAGCAAACGTCGAGCCCGCCGGTGAAGGACGCAGCCCTCGAAGCCGGCATCGCCGTTTACCAGCCCGAAAAGATACGCGCCGCATCCACACTCGACTATTTCCGCAAGCTTGCGCCCGACGTTGTTGTAATCGTCGCGTACGGTCGCATCATCCCCCCGGCTCTGCTCGAGGTCCCGCGTCTCGGTTGGATCAACCTGCACGCCTCCCTGCTTCCCAAGTATCGCGGCGCCGCGCCCGTCCATTGGGCCATCGCCAACGGCGAAACACGCAGCGGGCTGACCACCATGCGCATCGACGCCGGTCTCGACACGGGCCCCATGCTCCTCAAACGGGAAATCGACATTGGCCCGGACGAAACGGCGCTGGAGCTCACCGCGCGCCTCGCCGAAGCCGGCGCGCCGCTGATGGCCGAAACGCTGCGGCGTCTGGAGCGCAGGGATATTTCGTCGCAGACGCAAGACGATTCTGAAGCCACACTCGCGCCGCCTTTGAAAAAAGAAGACGGCCGCATCGATTGGAACTCCCGCGCCCCGGAAATCTACAACCGCATTCGCGCCTTCCAGCCCTGGCCCGGCACCTTTACGACCTTCCGCGGCAAACAATGTCACCTCTGGGGCCAGCCGGTTGCCCTCGCTCACAACAAAGGTCCTGGGGCCATCGTGACGCAGGGCCGCGATATTATCGCCGCCTGTGGCGACGGCACGTCGCTGCGGCTCGCATTCGTTCAGCTCGCGGGCCGCAAGCGCGTCTCCGCGCAGGAGTTTTCGAGCGGCGCCCGCCTTTCTCCTGGCGACGCCTTCGGGCGCGAGTAGCCATGGCCGCGAGCCCCGCTCGAACGATCGCGTTCGAAGTCCTGCGCCGCGTCGAATCGGAGGCCGCGCACGCCAGCGACGTTCTGCACGCGGAACTGGCTGCTGCCGCCAAATCGGAAGACGCCGCCCTGGCCACCGAACTGGTTCTGGGCGTCCTGCGCTGGCGTCGCCTGCTGGACGCCCTGCTCGACCGCCAGTTGAAAAAGCCCGTTGAGCGCCTAGACCTTCCCGTTGCGCTGGCCTTGCGCCTTGGCATCTATCAGGTTCGCTTCCTCGAGCGCATTCCGGCGCGCGCGGCCGTGAACGAGTCGGTCGAGCTGGTCAAGCGTGCGCGGAAGTCATCGGCCGCTGCGCTGGTGAACGCGCTCCTTCGGCGCGCGGCCGGAGAAGCGAAGACGCCCGCGGCCGCCTTGTTGCCGCCGGAACCATCGCTGGCCAATCGCCTCGCCATCCTGCACTCCCATCCCACCTGGATGGTCGAGCGCTGGCTGGCCCGCCTCGGCGAGGCGCAGACTGTGGCGCTCCTCGAAGCCAACAATCGGACTCCGAGGCTCACGTGCGCGCTTTGCGATTTCTGGCGCCGCGACCACGTTGTCGCGGCGCTCCGGAGCGCCGGGCTTCGAGTCGAGCCGGGCCTCCTCCTCAAGAATGCCTTGGCCGTCTCTGGCGGCAGCCCGTCGAACACTGAGGCCTTCCGCAAAGGATGGATTTCGATCCAGGACGAAGCCTCGCAGGCGGTTCCGCTGCTTCTCGAGGCGCAGCCGGGCGACCGGGTCCTCGACCTGTGCGCCGCGCCCGGGGGAAAGACGGCTCCGCTGGCGCGGGCTGTCGGAGCGAGCGGCCTGGTCGTCGCCGCCGACCGCCCCGCGCATCGCTTGCGCGCCGCGCACGCTCAATTCGAGCGCCTGGGCCTCGCTCGCGTCCCACTGGTCGCACTCGACGCCGAGCGCCCGCTGCCCTTCCGTGCTTGCTTCCATCGCATCCTGCTCGACGCGCCTTGCTCCGGCACGGGAACGCTGCAGCGCCACCCGGAGATCCGCTGGCGTTTGCGTCCCGAACGCTTGACCGGACTCCATCGCGCGCAGGTCAGTTTGCTCGCCAACGCGCTTGGCGCGTTGGCGCCCGGCGGCCGCCTGGTGTACTCCACGTGCTCGATGGAACCGGAAGAAAACGAAAACGTCGTCGCGGAAGTTCTCCGCAACACGCCGAAAATCCGCCGCATCCCGCCCGCCGAAATAGCCAGCGCCCTCGCGCCGCACCTGGCCGGCGAAGCGGATCTGCTCGGCGCCGACGGCTGCTTCCGCACCTCGCCTGGCCGTCACAACACCGACGGCTTCTTCGCCGCGGTCCTCGAGGCCGAGGCAGAATAGAAACTGGAGTCTGTTTCTTCTCTTTGCGTCCCGTGCGTCTCTGCGGTGGCGGCCCTTGTTCGCTCGTGCCTTTAGCTTAAGCGCACCTCGGTCGCAAATCCCATGCAGTCGCCGGAGCCGTTGGTTTAAGATTCCTTCGATATGCGGCCTACAGCGCAGCCCAGAACCGATGAGCTGATCCCCAAGCTCGACGCCCTGGCCTCCAAAGCCGCCTCTGCCGAAGACCTCATGAAGGCCATCGTCAAGCTCTTGCACGAAAACCTTCTCAAGTACAACTGGGTGGGGTTCTACATGCTGCAAAAGGAAGAGGGCGAGAGCATCCTCGTGCTCGGCCCATTTCGCGGCACGATGACGCCGCACACTCGCATTCAACTGAACCAGGGCATCTGCGGGGCGGCCGCATCCACGGGCAAGACCGTGGTCGTTGACGACGTCAGCCGTGATCCCCGTTATCTTGCCTGCTCGGTCGAAACAAAATCCGAGATTGTGGTGCCGGTGTTCGTGAACGGAAAAGTCATCGGCGAGCTCGACATCGACAGCCACTTCCTCGCCGCCTTCCTCCCCGAGGATCAGAAGCTCCTGGAGCACGCCGCCGGCGTCCTCGGCCGCTGGATGGAAACTCATCCCTGACGGCTGAACAACCGGAGCGCTGAAAACTACAGCCGAAACGACGCGATCGCCGCCTTGTCGTTCTCCATGGCGTGAATCATTTCTACCAGCAGGCTTGCATGCGGGGGCGTCGAGCCGGGGCTCGTGCAATTGAGCACCCGGCAAGCTCCACCGAACGTCCAATTGGCGCCCGTGCCCGCCTTCCGCATCCTTTCAAGCGCGTCCTTCCAGTCTTCGAACGAACGCTCCGCTTCGCTGGCCTTGCCCTCGGCGAAATCGAGCCACACGGCGTAAAACTGACCTATCGCTTGAAGGCGCACTTCCAGCCCCCTTCGCTTCAGGACGCTCTCCAGGATTGCCCGGGCTGAGTCGTTCTTGCCGCGGAGTACATTGATCTCCGTGAAATCCATCTGCAGCTCCGGCGGCAGCGCTGCCCAATCTGTCTTCACCAGATCCATGGTCCTCTGCACGCATTCCTGGTCGTCCAGGTAGTCGGAGCAAATCGACATTTGGAGCTCCAGCGGAAAATACGAGAACATCGCAGGGTCAGATTTCAAGGCGTCGGTCAGCCAATCGCTCGAATCTCGGTACGCTCGTTTTTTTTGCTCAGGAGACTCGCTCGAGCTCTGGGCCTCGAGGAAATGAGCGAGGGCCAGCAGATAACTCAAGCTCGGGGAATACTTCGCATCCTTTAGCAGGAGACCCTTGCGAGCAGTCGCTTCTGCCGTGGAGTAGTCTTGTGCCGCGATGAGCCGGTTCGCCTGATTCTGGTATGCGCGCGCGAGCGCCGGCTCGCTGACGCGTGGGTTCTTGCTTTGCTCGAGCTGCCTGATGGCATCGGGAAGCCCGCTTGCCGATAGATTATCCACCACGTGTTCGAGCTCCTGCCCCAGAGCATTCGAGTCCGTGACCGTGCCGACCGGGCTAAGCAACGCATCGATGGAGCCGCGCAGGTCCCCCGCGAACCGATGGCTTAGCGCCCGCTGAAGGTTGAAATCCTCTTCGGCGTGCAGTCCCGCGGGGCCGGACCGGATTCGCGCGGCTGCCTCGTCGTAACTTGAAACCGCCTTCGTGAAGTTCCGCGCCTTGTACCAGGCATCCCCTTCTTCGACGCTCAATTCAACGAGCTTGACCGGCGGCGCGGCACTTGCCGCCTTGAGTGCAACATCGAACGATTGCGCTGCGTCGGTGTACCTCCCCGAGAGGTACTGCGCTCTCCCGAGCCACTCGCGCGCCTCCAAGTTCCCGCTCGCCTGCTGCGTCGCTTGCTGCAACAACACGATCGCCGTTTCCGGCCGCGGAGTGCAGCTCGCATCTTTCGACCCGTCGCAGAGAAGCTTCTTCGCTCTTTCCACCCGCTCCGTGGGTGACATTGCCGATTCCCGGCTTGACAGCCCCATCTCGCGGGCTTCTCTGACGTCGCTGATGCCTTTCAGAGCGGCGTCTGCCACCGACGCCAACAGTTGGTCGCGCCGGTTCATCTTTCCCCGAATCGGATCAGTCGTCAGCCGGTAGGGCTGCGCTCCGTTCCTATCACCACCCGCTTCGCCTGGTTCTTGCTCCCCCGGGGTCAAAGAGAGGGAAACCTCGATATCCTTGTCCTTTCCCAAGTGTGAAAGGAAAGATCCGGCAACTTTCACCTCCGCCCCCAGGGTATAGTCTCCCGGAGTTTCGGGAACGCCGGCCCTCAAGTCGTTGGGCTGCAGATCATCGGTTCGGGCCAGAGCGACGAGCAGCGAATCGATCAACGCCTTGCCGAAGTCCTTTTCATCCCCCTCTGCCCTCTCCGGCGAAACCAGCTTTACATCAATTCGGACTCGCTTGTGGGCGTCCTCGGTCACGCGCAACGCAAGCGCGTCTGCCATCACCGTCAGAGCATCCAAAGTCCTCGCCTGCGGAACCGGCTCCGAGCGTCGCATCAGCGGCTCCGGCACGCACTTCACGGTCTTCAGCAATTCGTAGTTCAATATGAGACTTTCTTCGGACCCGCGCGATTGCGACGCAGGGTTCGTGCTCGCGTCGAATTCAAGGCTGCCACGTACCGTGTAAAACGTGGGGGACTGGTAAGGGCGCGGTGCGGGCATTTGCTGGATTCTTTGCCGCAGCGAAGATTGCTCCTGGCCGCAGCTCGGATCCGGCGACTCGCTCGTCACCACGATAGAGTCGATCTGCCCAAACCGGAGGCGAACCAGCGTGTCCACGAACCTCAGGTCCGGGTACCCAGGCCCTGGCTCGTGGCTAGCAGTGAATCCCGCGAGATATACCTTCGTCTTTGCAGGAGGAAGCGCCGAAGGCCGCCTCGCGGTGGTCTGTGCCGGACTAGTCCGCCCGAGGAACAACGCCGTGAGCAGGCAGAGCGAGCCCACGGCGAGACTTCCCCGCTTCATTGGTTCACCCCATGGACCGCCCCATCGTGCGCTAGCACCTTACTGGCCAGAGTTCTCATCATTCTGGTGTCGCACTCCTTCTCTGGCCGGTCTGCGCTGACGTCGCAGGACGGCGGCTCTGCATCGGGCCAGATGTTCGGATGCCTTTTCCCGGGCACAACTGGAATCTGGATGGAATGGATTTCGTAGACCACGCGGGCAGCTTCCGGTTCGCGAACAATCTGAATCACTTCGCAGTTGTGGGTCGTGTCTGGGCATTGTTTGATTCTGTCGTACTCCTCGTCAACGAACTGGGCTCGGTCGCTCGGGGAAAGATCACTCGACGCAAGCCCCCCCTGCAGGTTCTGCACAAGTGTCTTCGAAAGGCTCTTAGCCTTGTAGGAGTCAATCGCTTCGCCCTCGGCGCGCGCCACAAGGTAAACGGGCGGCCCCGCCAAAGCGCCTTCTCCAGGCAACGTATTCCTCGCCGGCAGCCCGCCGACGCCGCTCGCGGGCGCCCACAAAACGATGTTGCCCAACAGAAAGGTTGCGGTCAGCACTTCGCGGACCCGGCGTTTCGGTATCATGGGCATTTCAGTGCGGGCATATCTGTACTGCAATGTTCCGGATCGCTGAGCTGCGGCAGGATCACAGCTTGCCCGGGCGTCCGGCACCCGGCCTTGGTTTCCGTCAACACGTACTTTCCCGCCGGAAGGTTCGTTAGCGCCGATATCTCTCCCGGCTTCAGAGTAAATTTCAGCGTCTGCCTGTCAATTTCTGCGAGATGACTCGGTTGCAGTGCCTTTGGATCCAAGAAGTCTTCGTCGAATTCGCCTTCTCCCCTTCGTATTGAGATGGCTTCTCCAGGATCCTGCAGGTCGATGCGCAGAGAATAGAGCAACGGCAGCTCCATGGGCTGACCATGCAGCACGGAATGAACGAATTCTCGTCTCTTCCGCTGAAACTCCCTCGTATTCCAGTGCGTGCCGTCGTAGTGCGTCACAATCAGCTTGTGACGCGCGAACCGCAGCCACAGCGTGTCATGCCAGGCGCGCAGACTGTCCGGCTCGTTGTTCTCCAGGTAGAGAACTGCCTCTGCGGGCTGAACGATAACGTGAACGGGCAGAATCGGCGCGCCAAAAAGCAGCGCCATAACGCCCAGCGGGAGCTGACTCCAGCGAAAGATGCGCGAGCGGCTTATCTCTAGTGCCTTCTTCTTGTACCACGCCGCGATCACCGCAAACGCGCTCCCGCCTGCCGCGGGAAGAAACTTCTCAAGGAACTCCAGCTGTTCGTTCTTCAATACCGCGGCGGGAAGCGACCACGTCAGCACCGCTACATTCGCCGCAAAGAGCACAAAAAAGAAAACGTCCTTTTTGGTGGGATGGTCCTCGCCGTCCCCAGTCGCGCCATTTCCGCCGCCCTGGCCTTTCGGCATAGCTTCGCGCACGAATTCTCGCAGCGCTTCGTTTAGCTTCTTGGCGACGGAGGAATTGGTGGCTTCGCCTGATTCGATTTCCTCAGCACGGAATACAGACGCGACTTTGGTCGAACCCTCGGACATAGCGATTCTTCGACACGAATTTTGCGCTTATTAATTGAATATCTAAGTCCCTGAGATTGTGATGTCAAGAAGTATTCTCGGTCCTAGGGGAATTGTCGCTTCGCCCCAAGACTTCCTGCTTCGCTCTTTGAACGCCTCCTCTCGTGTTCCCCAACCTCCACAGGCGCGAATCCTTGAAATCCTGCCCCGCCCGTTGCTACCCTTGCGCTGGTGAATACCAACGGGTGAGACCAAGATGCTCGATGAAGTTCGACACCGTTCGTCACCGGACACCGTGCAGCGGGCTAGGCCTTCTCCGCTCACCCCTCGCTGGCAATTCCTAATCGCGAACTTGGCGATTAGAAACGCTCCTAACCCGTTTACAATCAGCGCGACTTTCCTTTCTAATCGCGAACTTTTGCGCCAGTTTTTTGCCCCCGGCAAGAATGAAGGCGTAAGCCCATGACCCTGCGCCAGCGCCTCGAATGGGTCTTTCGCCTCTCTTGGATGATTTTTATCCTTGCTTCGGTGGCGTTCCTCAGCGCGGTCACGGCCATGCGCTTGGCCATTCAGGGCCGCGAGGTGGGCATGCCCGACGTGACCGGCAAGAAGTCCGTCGAGGCGCAGCAATTGCTGCAGGGTCGTGGCGTGGGAATGAAAGTGGAGGACCGCATTTACAATCCGGCGGCGCAAGACACCGTGGTCAGGCAAAGCCCGGTCGCGGGGACGCGCGTCAAGGTCGGTCAGTATGCTCATGTAGTCTTGAGCCTGGGACCTCAGGTAGCCACAATCCCGCTGCTCGAGAACCGCAGCCTTCGCGGTGCGCGCATCGAGCTCCTTCGCAGCCGCATGCAGGCTGGCCAGGTCTCCAGCGCCTACCTGCCGGGTTGGCCCGACGAGACCGTAGTTCAGCAAGCGCCCGCCCCGGGAACGACCGACATCACCAGCCCGCACGTGGACCTGCTGGTCGCGCTCGGGCCGCGTCCGCCTGCTTACGTCATGCCGGACCTTACGGGTCTGGCGCTTGCCGACGCGCGCGCGAGACTCTCCGCCGGCGGCCTCAAAATCTTGAAACTTACGGTCACGCCGGAACCGGGAGCGCCGCGCGGCACGGTTGTGGGCCAGACGCCGCCGCGCGGAGCACGCGTGGACGCCGCCTCCTCCATCGAGCTCCGCGTGGCGGAGTAGTGAAACCGCTCCCGACGGAAAGTTATGCCGGCTGGCGGCCGCAAGCCGAAAAGCTTCTCGCGACACCTATGTTAGAATTCGCAAGACTTCGATGACCTACGCACGCGTGGAAATCGCGCCGTCCATTCTCGCCGCCGACTTCTCCAACCTCGGCGACGAACTGCGCAAGGTGGAAGAAGGAGGGGCAGGCGTTCTGCACGTGGACGTGATGGACGGGCGCTTCGTCCCCAACATCTCCATCGGCATTCCCGTTGTGGAGGCGCTGCGCAAGGCAACCCGGCTCCCGCTCGACACGCATCTCATGATCGTCGAACCGGAAAAATACATCGAGGCTTTTATCCGCGCCGGCAGCGACCGCGTGCTGATCCATCAGGAAGCCGCCGCGCATCTGGACCGCGCGCTGGCGATGATTCGCGAGCATGGCGCCGAGAGCGGCGTGGTGATCAACCCGGCTACGCCGGTGAGCACATTGACCGAAGTGCTCGACAAGGTGGACACGGTATTGGTGATGTCCGTGAATCCGGGATTCGGCGGGCAGAAATTCATCCCCGGGGCGCTGCACAAGATTCGCCAGTTGAACGAGTGGCGCGCGCGCTATAATGGCGGCTTCCGGATCGAAGTGGACGGAGGGGTCGATCTCGGAAACGCCGCCGAGCTGGCCAGGGCCGGAGTTAATACGTTCGTCGCCGGTACTTCGATCTTCCACCAACCCGACCCAGCCGCGGCGACGCGCCAGATGCACAAGCTCGCGAGCGAAGCGGTGAGCACGCGGGTGTGAGTTTCACGCGGTGAGGTCCCCAGAGTCTATGGCTCGAAGGCAGACGACAAGCCGGCAACTTCTGATGGCGACACTTTGCTTTTCCCTCCTTGCCGGCGGATGCCTAACCTCCGGAAAGCAAACGGCAAGGAACCGGAAAGCCAAGAAGACCGAGGAACTCAACGCTGCGGCCGAGCCCGACAAGATTCTCTACGACCGGGCCATGGCCGACATGAAAAAGAGCCGTTACACGGAAGGCCGCCTGAGCCTCCAAACGCTGATCAACACTTATCCCGACAGCGAATACCTCGCCAAGGCGAAACTCGCGCAAGCGGATTCCTACTTCAAGGAAGGCGGCACCACCAACCTGACGCAGTCGATCCAGGAGTACAAGGACTTCATTACATTTTTCCCTTTCCTCGAAGAAGCGTCCTTCGCGCAGATGCAAGTAGCCATGGCGCACTACAAGATGATGGAAAAGTCGGATCGCGACAACACCCAGGCCATCGGCGCCGAGGATGAATTCCAAGCGTTCCTGCTGAAGTACCCCCAGAGTCCGCTTGCGCCGCAGGCCGAGCAGTACCTCCGCGAGGTCCAGGAGGTTCTCGCGGACGGCGAATTCCGTGTCGGGCGCTTCTACTATATCAAGCAGGACTACCGCGCCTCGGCCGCACGCCTCATGGAAGTGACAGACCGCTATCCGCTTTACAGCGGCAGCGATGAGGCTCTCTGGATGCTCGGCGATATCTATCAGCGGGCCAAACAGGCTTCCAAGAACGAAGACGACAAGAATCACTGGGCCGACCTCGCTGCCAAGTGCTACGACCGCATTCTCCAGAACTATCCGATGTCCAAGTACTCCCACGAAGCCAAGGGGCGTCTCACCTCCATGGGCATGCCCGTGCCCGCAGCCGACCCGGACGCAGCGGCGCGCATGAAGAAGGAACAGTTGTACGCCAAGGCGCACCGCCCCAATCCTCTGAAGAAAGTCGCGATGGACGTGCTGAAGTCGAATCCCGACGTGTCCGTCGCTGCCCGTAGCGGCACGCCGAATCTGAATCCGCCTACCGACGCCATTTCCGCCACGGATGTCTTGAAGCCGGGAGCAGCGGGGCCGTCGTTCGGCGTGGCGGCGTCGAACGGAGGGACGGATTCGAACGCGAACGATTCAGGTCCCGTGGAAGAAGGTTCTTCAAGAGTAAGCGCGGAGGGAACAGGCCCGACGGCCGCAGCGGGCGCTCAGATCATTGCCGCTCCGGGAGCCGTCGTGCCCGGGACGCCTGCTCCGACGCCGCCGTCGAACCCTCCACCCAGCAGCGCTGCGCCGTCAAATTCGGGCGCTGCCGGCAACGCAGCCCCCTCCGCAACGCCCGCTGGGTCCGCGCCTGCGGGGCCAAACGGCAACGCTTCCCCTTCCGGGAGCGCACCTTCGCCTGCCCCGGCCGGAACGGCCGGCGCTTCGACTCCGGCCTCGGGCGCCCCAGGCAGCGCTACCACACAGGCCAAAGGGCCGTCTGGTGACGCCAAGAACAGCGACGCCGACGATTCAAAAAAGGAGTCCTCCAGCAAGAAGAAGAAGGGCCTCCGTAAGATCATCCCCTGGTAACTGTTACGCTCACCCCCTGCTAACAACTGAGGCACGCCTGTCCCTCGTGTTTGTTGACGTGTCTCGCCCCACAATGCTGCAATAGTTCTAGAGAAAGGGGTGTGCGCGACCTAAGATGGGGCGCGCCGCCACGGGGACTCACGTGCCCAGGATTCTGGTCGCGGACGACAACACCAACATTCAGAAGATGGTTGCGCTTGCTTTCGAGGAGCGCGGCATCGATGTCACTTCGGTCGGCAACGGCGAAGCCGCGGTGCGCCGCATGCCGGACCTCAATCCCGATCTGGTTCTCGCAGACGTTTTCATGCCGGTGCGCAACGGCTACGAAGTTTGCGAGTTCGTGAAAAAAGACACGCGCTTCGCGCACGTCCCCGTCATTCTGCTGGTCGGCGCGTTCGATCCTCTCGATGAGAAAGAAGCGCGGCGCGTTGGCGCCGATGGCGTTTTGAAGAAGCCTTTCGTGCCGCCCGACCCGCTGATTGCCATGGTCACTTCCGCGCTGGAAAGAAACCCCAAGCTGGCGGCCGAACTGGCGAAAGCCAAGGAAGTCGTCGTCGAACCGCCCAAGCCGATCGAGCCGATTCTCGAAACGGCCACAAAGCGCCCGCCCGCTCCCCTGCCCGAGTTCCCGGAACCGAGCCCGGAAGAAGCCGCCGCAATTTACGGCTTCGGCAAGGGCGTGCGCGCACTCGACGACGAAGAGGGAAAGGCCGAACCGAAACCGCCTGTCGCCCACAATGACGAACAACAGGAAGGAGAGTTCGACGGCGCAGCCACTTCCCGCGACTGGCGGCGCTCTGCAGGACTCGGCCTCGAGATTCCGGAAGGCACGACGCAGGAAGCGCCCGCTCGTTCCTTCGGCCGCGACTTCACGCCGATTACCTTCCCGTCCGAGCGCGATGTGCCGCCACGCCACATCTCCGAACAGGAGCTGGCCGCTAAAGAAGCAGCGGCGAAGGAACTCGCCTCGCCCGAATCTCCGGCGCCCGTAGAAGAGGCGTCTCCGGTGGCGGCGCAACCGGAAGCCGCAGAGGCGGAATCCATGAGCGCAGAGCCGCAGAGCCGGCCCGCGCCTCCCGAAGTGCCGCAACCGGAACCTGCGTCCCTGGAGCAGGGGGAAGCCGACGCAGCATCAACCCGTACCTCCGAGCTCGCTTCCAAGGAAACGCGGGCGCCGCGATCGACGGACTGGATGGACATGCTGGCGCCGGCGCCGTCCGAATATCCGGCGGAGGCATCCTGGCAGGACGCTATCGAGGCGGACGCGCAGCCGACTTCGAGCGGTTCGACGAAAGGAAGCGCGCCCGCTGCGGACGAAGCGTCAATCGCAGCGCCCGAATCCTCGAAACCGTGGCCGACACCGGAGCCAGAACCTGCAACCACGCCAGTCAGCGAGGAGCACAGGACGGAACAACCGCTCTTCGCCGACGACGGGGCCAGCGACGATCTGTGGTTCAGCGTCCCGCCGGTGATTCACGAAGTCGTTCAGGACACCGTGCGCCAAGCGGTAAGAGAAGGGGCGCCCGAATCCAAGCCACTGCCAGCGCCTGATTTCGGGCATGAGATTATCGTGGCGCCGGCGGAGGCAGACACAGCGCCCGCGCACCAGGACCAGGAGGCGGCGCCATCCGCATTCGAAAAGTTGTTTGCCAATGGCCAGACATCCCTCGCAGCCGAGCACGCGTCTCTGGAGCAGGAAGCCGCCGCTGCTACCCAGCAGCGCTTTCCGCCCGCCGGCATGGAGGAGCCATCAGCGTATGCCGATGAGGACGCCGCTGCGCCGCCGGAAGATTCGCCGCTTCACGCCGAATCTGCATCCGCGATGTTCAGCGAAAGGATCCCGACCGCGCCTCCGCCAAACCGTGAGGCGCTCGCCGACATTCCGTTCCTGCTGCCCCCTCCGCCGCCGGTGATCGACGAGACTACGGTCGATGCGGTGGCGCAGAGAGTCATCGAAAAGCTCGATCCGCAGCTCCGCAACCTGCTTTCAAGAGACGGCCTGCGGTCGCTCATCGAAAGCGCGCTGCAGCAAGAGACCGAGAAGAAATCGAAGTAGCCGCAACGCCTTCGCGATCACCCGGCGCCGCCACCCTCGATAGAACAGTCAAAATTGACAGGTAAAACCGCGTCGGTTAATCTTTCCATTGTCACGACAATTGCGGAAGGAGCGTTGAATGCCTCAGGGCACGCCCGTCAAACACAAGAAAAAGACGAAGTCGGTATTGAAGAACATCCGCCAGGCCGCGCGGCGCGCAGCCACCAATCGCATGAACCGGACGCGCGTGCGCACGGCGCTGCGCCGAATGCGCGCCGCCATTGCCGCTGGAGACGTTGCGGCGGCTGAAAAGCTCGCCGGAACGACCTATTCGGCGGTGGACCGCGCCATTCGCAAGCGCACCCTTGCGGAGAATACCGCGAACCGCTACAAATCGCGCCTCGCACTGGCGTTGAACGCGCTCAAGGCCGGCAAGAAAGCCTAGCCGGAAAACGAAGACTTAGACTGCGGCCCTGGCGACATCGGAAGTCAGGCGCGTCACCAGAAACTCCATGGTGGCGCTGGGATTGGGGTTCGAAGACTTGAGTTCACTATCGGCTTCGGCCAGCGCGATAAGACCCGCAAGCAGCGCGCCTTTGGGCGCCAGATGAGCCTGGCGGAGAGCCGCCTCGGCGAACTGCGGGCCGATGCCCAGCAAACGGGCGGCTCGGTAGCCGGGAGTCGAAGCCGGCAGTTCGCGAGCCTTGATCAAGATGCGATAGCGCCCGGCGATGGCGGCCACGATGGCGATGGGCGATTCGCCTTCCCGCAGAAGGTTCTCGAGAAACTCGAGGGCGCGCGCGCGCTTGCGCGTGGCCAGCATATCGGCAAACTCCCACACCGTGTTTCTGCGCGCGGCGACGACCAGCTCCTCGACGTCCGCCTGGGTGATGCGCCCGCGGCCGTGAACATAGCTCGCCAGCTTCTCGAGCTCGAGGCGCATGCGCGCGGGCTCGGCGTTCAGGATCTCCGCCAGAAAGGCCGCAGCTTCGTGGGCGATTTCCACCCCGAGTTCGCGCGCCATCTGCACGGCAAGCGCCGCGGCCGATTCCCTGCCGATGGAAAGCTCCACCACCAGGGCTTGGTCGGCGAGCAGCTTCGCGAATCTCTGGCGACCGTCCAGTGCAGCGGCTTCGAAAACCAGCACGGTGAAGGGTGCGGGAGAGCCAAGATATGCTTCGAGCCTCCCGACGATGGCTTCGCGCGACTTTTCTCCCAGCTTTTCGATCGCGTCCCCGTCTTCGATCACGATCACTTGCCGGGGCGCCAGCATCGGCAAGGTTTCCGCGCGCCGAAAAAGATCGTCCCAGTTCCCATCGGCGGCCGAGATTCGCGCCACGGCCCAATCGCGGGCCCCTTCCGGGACAATTGTATCGATGATGCGGTTACGGCAAAGGTCGCGCAGATAGGGGTCCTTTCCCAGGAGGAGAATCGCCGGGGGCGTCTTGCCGCGCCCGAGGCGTTCGATCAGCTTCTCCGGCCGGAGCGCCGGCATCAGAAGTTCTCCACGACGTCGGAGACCAGCTGAGCCGCAAACGCGCGAGACATGCGCTCGAGCGCCGGGTCGCCTTCTTCGAAGAAGCTGCGCACGTCGCTGGAAATCTGATACTCGTCGCGGAACACCATGTCGTCGCGATGATAGACGGGCTTCTTGGTGGCGTGGTCCACAAGCTCCAGCCGGGCGTGCACGGTGACGAGCATCGTCGTCACTTCCCCGCTGGTGGTATCGAACAACACCGGCGTGGTTTCAATCGAGACGATCTGGCCGCTTAGAACGCCGTCGGCCGACGCCGCGTCCTGGACGACTCGATACTTCGTGCGTGCCAGGAATTCGCGGATCACCGCCTGCGTGAATCGCTGCTCGAGGCGATACCGCGTCGTATTGTTCGTGAATGCTGGGATGGCAATGGTCTGCCAGGACGACGGCAGGCGCGCAGCTCGCCCGGCTACATGGTAGCCGCAGGCCGAAGAAAGAATCAGTGTGAAGGTGAGCAGCGGCAACACCGCCGGAATCGGCGTCCGCGCGCGCCGGCACTCAGGCAGGAGACTTGGCAAGAAGCCCCTCCGCAATGCGCACTGCATTCGTCGCGGCGAGCCGCAAGTTGTCAGCGACTCCCCAGAGCCAGACGCCGCCCGGCACGTTAGGGTCGGCGGCCATGCGCGCGAGCTGCATCTCACTTTCTCCGGCGACGCTGACGTTGGAGGGCGCGGGCTCACCGGGCGCGGCAACCTTCGCTCCGAGGGACGTCAGGCAGGTGTGCAACGCCTGCGGCGCGACGGGCGCGGAGAACTGCGCGTAGGCTGTGAAAGCATACCCGTAGAACACCGGCGCCTGCACGAATTGAATGGCCGGCACATCCGCCCGCCCATCAAGATAAGCGCAGACTTCGCGCGCGACGCTGCGGCGCGCCTCTTCCAGTGCGACCTTACTCTCCTGGCCGTAGCTTGAAAGGAGGTTGAAGGCCACTTGCGCATCGAACAACGTTCGCTCAATCGGACGAAACGAAAGGAGATTCGTGGTCTGACTCTCGAGTTCGTCCACGCCCTCCTGATCGCGGTCGGAAACGGGCGGGAAGAAGACGACGGCGGCGCTCTTCGGCGCGAATTTCGCAAAGGCCGCAGCCAAGGTGCAGGCGACAATCACAGGCGCCGAAGGAGACGCATACGCCACACCGTTCAGCGAACCATTGGAGTTCTGGCCGGCATGCGGCGGCAGAACTGAATCCAGCGAGGGAATCCGGCGGGCCATGCGGTTCGAGGGCGCCGCCGAGCCGCTAAGGTCGATGACCGTCGAGCCCGCCCGCTGCGCGGCTGACCAGCTCGTGTCGCTGCCGGCGGCAGGGCCGGCAAAAAACGCAAAGCGCACGCCGTCGAAGCTATCCTCTTCGAGAGGGCGAATGAACGTCGGCTCGCCCGCCGCCTCCGTCAGCGTCCCGGCCATCACGGTTTCGTCGAGGAGAATGATGTCGGACGCGGGGAAACCGCGATCTTCGAGCACCTGTTTGAGTTCCTTGCCGCGCAACGTGGACGCCCCGACGATGGCGACACGCATACTGAGTTCGCTCATAGCCATAGGAATTCGGAGTCCACTCTACCACGCAGGAGCGTCGAAGAAGATGCAGAGCAACGGCTAGGCAGGACGAGCGGCCATGCGATGCCTAACGTAGCGGACCAACTGCAGAATCGGACCGTGCACGACATAGGCGCTGGCCATCAACAGCAGCGTGATTTGCGAGAATTTGAAAATAGCGGCAGCGAGAAGCACCAACAGAACGATAGCCAGCGATGGGCGGCGCTTGGTCCACTGAATGTCCTTGAAGCTGAAGTAGCGCAGCGTGCTGGACATCAGCACACCCAGCGCCACGAGCAGAGCCAGCCAAAGCACAGAGACCTTGGCGTCTTCAATCGGGGCGCGGAACGCGTGAACCACTGCGGCCACCATGCCTGCGGCCGCAGGAGTGGGCAAGCCGGCAAAGTAGCGGTTGCCGCCCGGCGCCATGCCCTGAATATTGAAGCGCGCCAGTCGCCAGGCGCAGCAGCCCAGATAAAAGAAACCCACCAGCCAGCCCAGCTCGACCAAGTGAAGCGGCTGGGGCGCCACAACCGCGGCCATGGCGCGCACGCCCCACGCGTAAGCGAGGACCGCCGGGGCGATGCCGAAACTCACGATGTCGGCCAGCGAATCGAATTCCCGGCCGAATTCGCTCTCTGTGTGCATGATGCGCGCGATGCGGCCGTCGAACGAGTCGAACAGATACGCGAAGCCGATGGCTATGGCGGCGTTGTCGAAATCGGTGACGCGCCCATCGAACGCGGCCAGAATGGCGTAGTAGCCACACATCATGTTGGCGACGGTGAAGACGCTGGGAAGAATGTAGATGCCTCGGCGAAGGCGGGCCTTGCGGAATGGCCTTCGTGCTTCCGCTTCATTGCCGATCGGATCTATGCCGTTGAATTCCATTTTGCCAAGATGCTCGCGCCGCCCTGGACCTTCTGGCCGCGCCGCACGGCCACCTCGGCGGCGAGCGGAAGCCAGACATCCACACGGGAACCGAAGCGAATGATGCCCACGCGCTCGCCGAGCGAGACTTCCTCGCCGGGCTTCTTCCAGCATAGCACGCGGCGAGCGATTGCTCCGGCGATTTGCTTGAAGACCAACGTGCCACGAGGCGTCGCCAGCGAGATCACATTTTGCTCGTTTTCCGCGGAGGCGCGCGCGCGGAGTGCAGCGTAGAAGCGGCCCGGACGATAATCGACGGCCGCGACCGTACCAGCCACAGGCGCGCGCTGCACGTGTACGTCCCAAATCGAAAGAAAGATACTCACGCGCCGGCCGGCCTCGCCGTTATGCGGCTCGTTCACGATTTCGACGACACGGCCGTCGGCCGGCGAGACCACCGCTCCCGGCTCGGCTGGAATAGCTCGCTCCGGATCGCGAAAGAAGTAGAGCACGAAGAGCCCAAGGAAAATCAGCAGACCGCCGAGCCACTTCCACCCCAACGCGAGCAGCAGCAGGAGGCCGATCGCGAGAGGTGGCGCCGAAAACTTGTAGGCTTCCTTGACCGTATGAGTTCCTCAGGGGCTAATGCCCAATGCTCACGGCACTTGTATGTCGGAGCCAAATTTCCGGCCCCCTAAGCAGCATCTGTGAGGGCGCTCCATGAGCGAGATCCCCGCACTGCGTCCCGAAGCAGAAACACGTCCCGCATACACGCTGATTTTACGACAGAAAATCCCGCGCTGCGCGGCGATCAGCGCTGCGGGGTATGGTGCTGGTGCCGCGCCACGATCAGTTCCATCTGGTCTTTCAGGCGCAGCTTCATCTTTTTCAGAGTCACTTCCAGGGAGAGATCCTCCGAGCTCAGGTATTTCTGGTTCACAAGCTGTTCGAGTTGAGATTCACAGTGGGAGTGCTCTTCTGCGAGGCGCCGAAATTCTACATCGTTGGCCAACAGGGATTGCCGGATGTCCTGCGACGTTACGGCCATCAATTCCCTCCAGGTTGGACTGGGCGTTCACATAGCGCTAACAATTATCACAGTCCGACGCCAGCGCCAATAGCCTCGTGACTTCGCTCAAGCCAACTTAGCATCCAACCTGGCGGCCAGAAGCAACGCATCCTCTGCCGGAGACTGGTAGTAGCGGGGCCGGCGGCCGGCAGGCTGGAAACCGTGGCAGCGATAGAATTGCAAGGCGGCTTCGTTCGACGCGCGGACCTCCAAGATGGCCCGCCCGGCGCCGTAACTCTTGGCCCAAGCCAGCGCTTCCGCGACCAGCAAGCTTCCCACGCCCTGCCGCCGCGCCTCTTTGCGCACCGCCAGATTCAGAATCTCCAGGTCATCGGCCACGCGACGCGCGACGATGAATCCGGCCAATGGGCTGATTGCTGAGCCGCCCGCCGCCACCCAGCCGGCCATATCCCCTTGGGCCACGCGTTGGTAGTCCGGCGCATTCCACTGCGCGATCTCCGGCGAAGCAGCCTGGATGGCAACAACGGCGTCCACGTCACCCCATTCGAGGTGCCGGATCCTCACCCCGCTCGTGTTCCTTTCGCTTGATCCTCGGCGTCGGACCGCCGCACGTAGTTGGCGTCGAGCGAAAGCGCGTCGCTGACCGCATCTCTTTGCGCGCGACGGTAGCCAATCCGCCCCGCGGAAGCAGCGAGAAACGGCGAAACAAGCTCAATCTCGGCAAGCCTTGCGTCAAGACCGGCTAGGACACCCGTGAACATATCCCTGCCGGGGCTCACAACGCAGTAGCGGCCCTTTTCCCCGAGGCGCTCGAGCGCCGCGACGAATTCCTCGCGCGTCGCCACACTCTCGACACCTTGGACTTCTGGCCCTTCGGCAGCGCGGGCGTAAACGCCGAAATAGACCTCTCCGCGCCGCGCGTCGAGCACGGAAACAAGAGTCGCAGCCCTCGAAGCTGCCTGTTCTGCGACAGCTTCCAGCCCGCTAACCGCCACCACAGGCTTCTTGTACGCCTCCGCCCAAGCTTTGGCGGCCGTCAGCCCCACGCGCAGCCCCGTAAACGAGCCGGGGCCAGCAACGACAGCGAAGAGGTCAAACTGCTCCAAGCCGAGCGAAACCTCGCCGAGCAGGAATTCCAACTGCCGAAACATCCGCGACGAGTAGGGTTCTGAGTTAGAAGCACATACCTGCGCGATTAGGGCCTGTTCGCGCAGCACCGCCAGGCTGCCGGAAGGAGAGGACGTATCGACAGAAAGAATCAACACAGAGACGGACATTATAGGGCAGGAGGGGCCTGGAAGGGCAATTTCGAGGCCAAACTACTCGTAAACGCATGTATCGCCGACACTTTGGGCCCTTCCAAGATATCGGGAAAATCTTGACGCCGCGCTGGCATATGCCTAGACTGGAAACATGCCGGTAGTCCGGGAGGGGGACTTCCTCGTATGGAATTCACACTAGGCGCGAAAGTCGTGTATCCAAACCACGGCGTGGGTGTCATCGAGCAAATCAGCTACGGCTATCTCAACGGAAGGTCCGAACGCTACTACATGCTGAAAATCCTGGCCAGCGGCCTGAAGGTGATGGTCCCGCAGTCCAACGTCGTCAACGTCGGGCTGCGCCCGATCATTCGCTCCAACCAGGCCGGCGAGGTTCTGTCGTACCTGGAAAAGGGCCGCTCCGATTCCCACCACGATTGGAAGCACCGCTTCAAGGAGAATTCCGATCGCATGAGGACAGGGTCACTGATGGAAGTGGCTGCTGTTCTCAAGGGCCTCGTCGCACTCAGCCGCACGAAGCCGCTCTCGTTCCGCGAAAAGAAAATGCTCGAGCGGGCCAAGCATCTGCTGGTCAGCGAGCTCGCTACTGTCCGCAATATTTCCGAGCAGACCGTGGAAACCAACATCGTCCGGGCTTTGGCCAAGGCCAAGCTGCAAATGCCGGAAGCGGCGCCGCCGACCGCCGACTAGAACGACTTTCCATTTCTCTCTCCTTCAGCGGACGCAATCGTCTGCGGCTGCTGCCCGTGTTGTTTCGAGTCTCCGCCAGGAGACGTACGTGTCATCCTGAAGGCAGGTCAGGACCTGAAGGATCTCAGCGTATAATGCCAGCAGGCTGCCGCCGCGCTCGCGCGACGGGCAGCAGGAACGCCAAATGATGCTGCGCTACCAGGAATTCGCGCCCTCGCCGCGGTTCGCCAGGCATATCGAATGCTTCTGGCGCCACCGCACCGCCGAGCGCGTCCCCGCCTTCCGCGTCCTGCCCGACGGCTGTATGGACCTCCTCTTCGAAGCCCAGCCCAACCGGGTGGGTGACTCCGATCTCCGCATTATCGGCACCATGACTCGCGCGCAAACCACCGGTTTCCCCGCCCGCCATCTCACTTTCGGGGTTCGCTTCCATCCGGGCATGGCGCCCCGCGCCCTTCGCCTTCCGCCCGCCGCCGAACTCCTCGACGTCCACCTCACCTTCGAGAATGTCGTCGGCGCGCCGGCAGCCCGCCGCCTGCGCGATCAGCTCAACCACCGGCCCACACCCGCCAACTTCATCGCCACGATCGAATCTTCCCTCGGCGATCCGCGCTCGCCCGATCCCGCCGACCAGGCCCTCGCCTGGCTCACGCAGAATCACGGCCAAGTGCCCATTGACGAGCTGGCCGACGCCGCCTCCCTCAGCCCTCGCCAGTTTCGCCGCATCTGCATGCAGCGCACCGGCCTCAGCCCCAAGCACCTCGCCCGCATCCTGCGCTTCCGCCACGCCGCCCAACAGGCCGGCCGTGCCCCGCTCGCGCTGCTGCACGTCGCGAAAGCACCAGCGCCCGCGCAAGCCCGCGAAGCGAATCCTGGCCCGGACTGGGCTCAGGTCGCGCTGGACTGCGGCTACTACGACCAATCCCACCTGATCAACGACTTCCGCACCTTCGCCGGCGCCTCACCCGCGGCGTTCATCTATTCGAACATCTAGCCTCGAACCGCTAGCCTACGGTTCGCCATGTCCGTTTTTTCCAATCCTCCCGCGCGCAGTTTCGCTAGGATGGCAGCCATGAGACATCTACTCGCAGTTACACTTCTGTTCGCTGCGCTGGAAACGGGAGGAGCGATGCAAACGCAAACCGCGAAGGAGTCGCCGGTCGTGAAAATCACGCCGGTTCTTTTTGTTGACGCCATCGAGCCCACGCTGGAGTTCTGGGTCGATCGCCTCGGCTTCACCAAGACCGTCGAAGTTCCCGAAGGCGACAGGCTCGGCTTCGTCATGCTCGTGAAAGGCTCCGCTGAACTGATGCTTCAGACCCGCTCGAGCGTCAAGACCGACAACCCGTCGGCGCTCGAATACACGCGCGCCACCGCCGGCATCTACATCGAGGTAAGCGACTTCAACGATCTACTGAAGCGCGTGAAGGGATTTGAAGTAGCCATGCCGCAGCGCGACGCTTTCTACGGCATGCGCGAGATCAGCATCAAGGAACCCGGCGGCAACATCATCACCTTCGCTGCGCCGATCAAGAAGTAGTCCGAGGGGATCCGAGCGCGCCGCACCGGAACAGCCGATCCGCGCGCACGCACCAAGCGTCGCGCCGGTTTCGATTACTTCGACCGCGGCGACAAGATTCGTTCGATCTGCTTGATGTGATTTACGTCGTGGCCTGCGAACATCCGCGCGATGTGCTCGACCGTCTCTTCGCCGCGCTCGGAATGCACGCCTTGGTGCTTCCACTGCTCGGGCGTAAGCAACTTGTAGAGCGCGATGTTCGCATCTCGCACGGCGCGGAATTGCGCGATCGACTTGCGCGGATCGCGCTTCTCGTAGTGCCCCGCCTTCACCCAGGCGTCCTGGTCGAACGCCTGAATGGGAGCGCCCGGGGAGCCCAGAATCGCGCGCAGACGCCAGCCCGCCACGATCTCCGTATCTGCCAGGTGCGCAAGGATCTCGTTGACCGACCACTTGTCCGGCTCGGGCCGCTTGCGCAACTTCGCCTGCGGCACGCCCTTTACCAACTTCTCGAGCCGCTTCGCCGTGCTCGACTGCACTTTGAAGGCGTCCTGCCCTTCCACGTTTCCGAGTATTCGCCGGATGTACTCCTGCGTCGTTTCCTTGGCCATGGTTCTTCCTCCCCGCGATTTGTCCCGCTCGAATTCTAAGATGATTCTCGCGCCCGGTTGGACGCAGCCGAATGAAACACCGGCGGTGCGCGCGCCAGCGCCAATTTGGACGGCGTCGTTCCCGCGCTCCGTCGCTAGCCCTACTGCGTGTTTGGGATTCTGGAAACCGGCCTTGGCGACGGGCCCTGGCGCTCGCTCGGCCCACTTACAATGAAGGAACAATCGACCGAGTGGGAGCACGCGCGGCCTGGGGTGAATCTTGCCCCGCCGGCCCGGCTCGGTTGCCCGAGGCATTCTGCATGGCGCTCAAATCGACGGACATCCCTCGCGTCAAGCCGGACGCCAAGGCCCTCGGCCAGCCGCGGGTCAAACCGGAGGACCAAGAGCTCGCTCGCAAGCGCGAAGAGCAAGCGGCACTGGAAACCGAGCTGGCCGACCGCGAGTTGCGCTCCGCCAACCTGCAAGCGGAGCTGCGCGCCTTCGAAGCGCAGTATCTTCACTTTGTCGGCCTCCGCTACGCGGAGCTCGACGAACTGAAGGCCCAACTCGCCGAGCGCCTCGCCAAAGAACAGCCCGCGAACGAGCGTGCGCAGCAAGCCGCGCGCGACGCTCGCGCCCGCGCGGATGAAACACAGTCCGCCGCCGGCGAAAAAGGCGAACACGCGCCGCGCGCCTTCGAGTCTTCGCCGGAAATGAAGCGCCTCTACCGCCAAGTCGCCAAGCGCATCCATCCGGATCTGACGTCCGACCGCGAAGACCGCGCCAAGCGGCAGCAATTGATGGCGCAGGCGAACGACGCGTACTCCCGCGGCGACGAGGCGCAGCTTGCCAAGATTCTCACCGAGTACGAATGCAGCCCGGAGGCCGTGAAGGGCGAAGGGCCAGGCGCGGAACTCGTGCGCGTGATTCGTCAGATTAGCCAGGCGCGCAGCCGGCTTTCCGAAATCGAAGCGGAGATGCAGGAGCTGCTGCGCTCCGATCTTTATCAGTTGAAGTCGCGGCTCGACGAAGCGCAGAAGCACGGGCGCGACATTCTCAACGAAATGGTCGAGAAGGTGGACGCGCAGATCGCGCAAGCAAAACAGCGCCTGGACAATTCCGGAAGCATTGCATGAAGCGGTTTGTAGGTCGCGGCTTTAGCCGCGACGTTAGCACGGTCAAGATTTTGGGGGCTTTAGCCCCTGAAGTACATCAAAAATGCAAACGACGGAAAAAATGGCGGAGCAGCGCATCGTCCTTGCGGCAGCGCAGGGACTGGCGGTGCGGTCGTCGGCGCTGGTGGCGCGCGGGCTGCGTGACCTTTCGCGCGACTCGAACTGGCTCATCAAGAAAGCTTTCACAGGCCGGGCGGAACATCTGGCGCTTTCTTCCGCAGGCCAAGTGTGCGCGATTGCGCCGCAGGGCCGCCACAGCGCGCAGCGCGTGGTGCTCTACGACATCGAGCGCAGCGTCCCGACGCTGGCGCTCTCTGTGCCGAACGAGCTGCCCATCGCCGCGACCGACCTGCCGGCGTCGTTCGCGTGGTCGCCCGCTGGGCATCAGCTGATCGCGGCGTGGGGCGCGTGGCAGCCCGCGCTGCACGTCTTCGACCTTGGCGCGAAGATGCTGCTCGGCACGTTCGGCAAATGCCGCAGCTTCCCAGGACGTCTGGCGTGGTCGGACACAGGCAAGTATTTCGTGGCGGGATCGTCGGGCGGCAAGCGCGCGTCGCTGCGACTGTGGCGGGCGGCCGAAGGCGCGGCGCTGCCCTTCTCCGGCGCGCCTGCTCGCGAGATTGGCGCGCCGGAATGGATCGAAACGCAGGCGGCGGGCGCGGAGTTCGCCGACGAAGAAAGCTTTGCGGGCTACGGGCGCGCGGCGTTCAGCCCGGATGAGAAGTCACTGGCGACGGTCGTCGAGATTCGCGGCGACTGGGCCGACGATTCGATCGTCGTCCTGGGCGTGCCGGGGCTCGAGAAGCACAACGCCATTGCGGCGCAAGGGCACGTCACCGACCTCACGTGGACGCCCGACAGCCGCCAGATGGTCTATTGCGCGGCGGGGCAGGCGTACCGCGTGGCTGCGTCGAGCGTGGATTGCGAGCCGCTGCCCTTTGGCGCCGAGCTGTGCGCCTGCCATCCGCATCTGCCGCTGTGCGCGTGCTTCAGCTCGTGGCTCAAGAATTCCGCGAAGGGCCGGCTATTCCTCGTGGACCTGAAGCGTCTCGCCGTGTTCGACGAATACGCCGCCGAAGGCATTGTGGATTTGCGCTGGAGCCTCGACGGCTCGAAGGCCTTCGCCGTCACCCAGGCCGGCCTCGCGTATATCTACGAGCCGCCTCTCGTCTAGCTGCCCTGTCGCGGGTACACCTTGTTACGGTAGCCCTCAAGATCCGTTGGCGCAGGAACTCGTTCGACAACTGAGGTCCGTGACGGAAGGGGCGATCGACGTATCGAAGCGCCAGCAGGGACCGTGAAAGGGCACGGTTACGCGTTTTCCCGCTTGGTTCTTGCAGATCATGTGACTGCCGCTCTGCCGTGCGAGGGAAAACCCGACCTTCTCCAGTACGCTGACGATCTGGCGAGCGGTAAGGCGCGGCAACCGGAGCGTCACACCGCGACTTCCACAGTGGAAAGACTTAGGGAGACTTGCTCGGGAACTTCTTCGCCGTTGGCTATGCGGTCTTCTATGTGCAGGCGGATCGCGTCTTTGATGTTCGCGACAGCTTCTTCGTACGTATCGCCCTGGGTGTAACAGCCTCGCAGGGCCGGGCAGGAGACAAAATAGCCATCGGCGTCTGCTTCCACAATAATGGGCAAAGTGAGGCTCCGCATAAAGAAATTATAAATCTTCGACGCGAGAATCGCCATTAGAAACGCGCCAAGGTTGGCTTCGGCGTTGAGCGGCGAGGTCGGCGGAGGCGAATCTGCGCAGCAGGCGCCGGCCGCGCATTTTTTCCTGCATCCGTTTCTAATCGGCCACAAAGAGGGGCACAGAGATGCGCGACCGGCCCCAAGCCGGAGGTTAAGAGAGCGGAAGATTGGCTTCGGCGTTGAGCGAGGAGTCGGCGAGGTCGCCGGAGGCGAATTTGGCGTAGCCGGCGGCGGCGATCATGGCGGCGTTGTCGGTGGAAAGCGCGCGGCTGGGGAAGAAGACGTCGAGGCCGCGGCCCTCCGGCAAGCGGCGGGCAAGCAGGCTCGATTCGCGCTCGAAGGTGGCGCGAAGCTCACCATTGGCGGCGACGCCGCCGGAAACGAGGATGGAGCGCGCGCCGCGCTCTTCTGCAGCAGCGAGCGTGCGCTGGACGAGATTCGACACGACGGCGCGCTGGAAGCTGGCGACCAGGTCGAGGGTGGCCTGCGACGAAAGCTTGCGCAGGGCGTCCGAGCCGCGCTCGCCGCGCGCGAGCGCTTGCTGGCGCGCTTCGATTTCGGGTTGGAGCACAGGATGCGCGCGTAGATGGTAGAGCACGGCGGTCTTGATGCCGCTGAAGCTGAAATCGAAGGGATTCCCTTTCATTTTAGGCTGGGCAAAGCGCACTGCGAGCGGGTCGCCGTGCGCGGCGAGCTGGTCGATCACGGGACCGCCGGGATAGCCGAGAGCCAACATCCGCGCGACCTTGTCGTAGGCTTCGCCGGCAGCGTCGTCGCGCGTCCCGCCAATTCTGGCGTAGGCGAAGCGGTCCGCGCCATTCGTCGCGGCGGACCGGACGTCGTAGAGAATGGTGTGGCCGCCGGAAACGATCAAGCAAACGGCGGGCAGCTCAGGGCGGCGTCCGGCGGCATGAGCTTCGAGAAAAACGGCGTGGACGTGGCCTTCGAGATGGTTGACGGCGACGAGCGGCTTGCCCAAAGCGAGGGCCAGCATTTTGCCGTAGGTGACGCCGACGACGAGCGAGCCGACAAGCCCCGGGCCCTGCGTGACGGCCACGGCGTGGACGTCGCGCAGCGCGACGCCTGCCTGGTCGAGCGCCTCGCGCACCACCGGCACAATCTGGCGAAGGTGCTCGCGCGAGGCGAGCTCCGGCACCACGCCGCCATATTTGCGGTGAATGTCGATCTGCGACGCGACCACATTCGACAGAATGCGGCGCCCGCCGGCGACGACAGCGGCGGCCGTTTCGTCGCAGGACGACTCGATTCCGAGGATGAGCTCTTCGTGCATAGCCGGCGCAGTTTCCCGTCACCCGCCCAGACGCGCGAAAATACTATGGTAGCATAAGGGCGAAGAGCGCCTTTCGAATCAGACAGCCGAAAACGATGGAACGATGAGCAAGCCGAAAAAAGTGCGCAAAGCGGTGCTGCCCGTTGCAGGGCTGGGCACGCGCTTTCTTCCGGCCACCAAAGCGATGCCGAAGGAAATGCTGCCGGTCGTGGACAAGCCGCTCATTCAGTATGCGGTCGAGGAGTGCATCGCGTCGGGAATCGAGAACGTGATTTTCGTGACCGGCCGGCGCAAGAGCGCGATCGAAGACCATTTCGACTTGGCGCCCGAGCTGGAGCGGTTTCTGGAGGAGCGCGGCAAGCCGAAGCAGGCGCAGATGGTCCGGGAGATCAGCGGCGGTCTGCATTTCAGCTACACGCGGCAGAGCGAAGCGCTGGGGCTGGGGCACGCGGTGCTGACGGCGAGAGAGCTGGTGGGCGACGAGCCTTTCGCGGTGCTGCTGGGCGACGTGATTCCCTATGGCCCAGCGCCGGCGACGAAGTCGCTGATGGACGTGTACGAGGCCACAGGCATGGGCGCAATTGCCGTAGAGGAAGTGCCGCGCGAGCGCGTGCACCTCTACGGCATCGTGGACGCGAGCGCGGAAAATGACGCGCGCTGGAACGGCAGGCTGTTGCGCGCGAAGGATCTGGTCGAGAAGCCCCAGGCGGAAGCCGCGCCGTCCAATCTTGCCGTCACCGGACGCTACGTCCTGCCTCCGGAGATTTTTGGTTACCTGGAGAACGCACAGCCGGGGGCGGGCGGCGAGATTCAGCTCACGGACGCGCTGCGGTTACTGGCGCGCGAGCACGGATTGTTCGCGGTTCGCTACGAAGGAAAAACGTACGACGCCGGCGACAAGCTTGGCTTCCTGCAGGCGACCGTGGAGATCGCCTTGAGGGATCCTGCATTGGGCGAGGGCTTCCGAGCGTATCTGCGCGGGCTGAAGCTGTAGGGCCTACCGGACTGCGAAGCCGAAATGATCATGCGGGCCGCATGATCACTTCTTCTTTTTCGAGGATTCCTTTTCAGACGACGACCTCGTTTCGACCGGCTTGCTCTCTGCGGACTTTCCTTCTCCGGACTTGCCCTCCGCAGGTTTCCCGTCCGTCTTGCCGGCGCCGTCACCGGAACTCTCTTTCGATGCCGCCGCACTCTTCCCCGCGTAGTCGGTCACATACCAGCCGGAGCCCTTGAACTGAATGGCCGGGGCAGCCAGCAAGCGCTCGGCTCTGGCGCCGCACTCCGGGCATTTCTTGATGCGCGATGCGGAAACGCTTTCGATTTTCTCGAAGCGTTTGCCGCATTTCTCGCACTGGTACTCGTACAAAGGCAACGCAGAACTCCTCTCCAGGAGGAAGCCAACAGGAAATTTTAGCACGCCTCTGGGGCGCCGCGCCTCCCCCGTTTCTGAGTCGTAAAGGGCTCTGTGCTAGACTGGCGTGCGCGGAAAGCCCGGTATGACTGCGAAGACAAAGCCGAACGAAGCGCCGGCGGGCTGCCTCTACGTGGTGGCCACGCCGATCGGCAACCTCGAGGACATCACCCTGCGCGCGCTCCGGGTTCTGAAGGAAGTGGACGCGATCGCCTGCGAAGACACCCGTGAGACACTCAAGCTCATCTCCCATTTCGAGATTCAGAAACGGCTGGTCAGCTATCACGAGCACAACGAAATGACGCGCGCTCCGGAAATCGTGATCGAGCTCGAACAAGGAGCAAAGGTGGCGCTGGTGAGCGACGCAGGCACGCCGTCGATTTCCGACCCGGGCCACCGGCTGGTGGCGCTGTGCCTGCGGCACGGAATCAAAGTCGTGCCGGTGCCGGGCGCGTCGGCATTCGTGGCGGCGCTGGCGGCGTCGGGAATGCCGATCGAAGAGTTCGTGTTCGCAGGCTTTCTGCCCTCGCGGCAGAGCGAGCGCAGGAAGGCGCTGCGCACACTGGCGGCGGAGCCGCGGACGGTGGCGATTTACGAAGCGCCGCACCGGCTGGTCGACACGCTGGAGGACGCGCTGGAAATCCTGGGCAACCGCCCGGCGGTGATCGCGCGGGAGGTCACCAAGATTTACGAAGAGTTTCGCCGCGGGCACCTGGAAGATCTGCTCGAAGATGTGCGCAAGAAGCCGCCGCGCGGAGAAATCACGTTGCTCCTCGGGCCGCCCGACGGCCACGCGCAGTATACGGTTGCGGCGAACGGCGCGAACGCCATGCCGCTGGCGCGGCGCGTGGCGCAAATTGAGCGTGAATGCCAGGTGGACCAAAAAAAGGCGCTCAAGCAGGCAGCCCGCGAGCGGGGATTGACGCGCCGCGAAGCCTACAAGCAACTGCTCGTGACGCGGGACGAATAACAGCCGCCGTTCCGCACGCTTCAGTCCTTCCGCATGTCTGGCTA